>Ga0208898_1001315_pt1 | contig 16607 bp, 32 predicted proteins | sample VirMetDEL_Mar_4_FD_184513 | JGI IMG/M metagenome (GOLD analysis project Ga0208898, IMG submission 184513) | Aqueous microbial communities from the Delaware River and Bay under freshwater to marine salinity gradient to study organic matter... | ecosystem: Environmental > Aquatic > Marine >...
GGAGGTAAAATCTGGAGAAAAACAGACACTCCATATGAGGTATCTGAAAAAATAGCAATTCAATTATATAAGACACTTGAGCCAGGGTCTCTTACATCAACGAGAAAGATTGCTCAATCAGAGAACAAATTAAACGATGCGATTGGTCAGCTTACTGGATTTAAGGTGCATGAAGTAAAATCCCTAGAGCAGGCTGGATTTAAGTTTAGAGATATACAAGACGAAGCTCAGGAGTCAAAGAGGGCTTACAACTCAATGAAGAATAATCTAGATGACTATGAAACCCAGGCAGATGTTGATAGGGTAATTAGAGCCACCCAAAAAGCAATGAACGATGACTACCAAGTGGCGGTAAACCTATATAACTCATTAATATCCCTGGGTGTAAAGCCAAGAGATATTAGGGCTACAATGAAGGACAATGGGATAAGTTCAGCGATGCGAAGCCAAATAGCAAGGGGTAAGATTGATGTAAAGCTAGATCGAGTTAGGAAATAAAAAGGGTGGCCAATCAAGACCACCCCTAAACCATAACCAAACAAACAAAACAGAACACAAATATACATATATATACTACACAATGCATATGTGTATAGCATAATTTCAAAAAAAACTTAACATAAGAATCGGCTTACGCGTGTAATTATTAATATAAGTAGTTAATGTTTTAATAACATTTACTTATTTTTACCAAAACATAAAGCATGCGTAAGTTAATTTTTTTCATACTAACAATCTCTCTAACCAGTTGTCTTTCAAGTCAAAGCGGTATTGATCCGCTTGGTAGTAAAGTAACTGTATACAGGGACTATAACGGTAAAGTTGTGAAGCACATTAGAGAAGACGACAGTAAAGTTACCATCGTCTACTACTCTAAGCGCTAATTATCCATCACAACTTAAACAGTTCTCATCTGTAGCCTTATCGGCAATATCTCCCCTGAGAACAGATTCAGTACGAACATAGTACAGCGTCTTTATACCCTTCTTCCACGCTTCTAGGTGAACCTTATTGATAAACTTAGGCGTTGCGGTTGAGGGAAACGCTAGATTGAGGCTAACGCTTTGATCTATGTACTGTTGTCGTATCCCAGCCTGATTGACTATCTCCAGCTGATTAATCTCCTTGAATGTTTGAAACACCTCCTTGAGTGGTATTTTATACTTACCAATAGTGATGTCATTCAACTCGTCAATACCTTGAACTGAACCACCATCCCTGAGTATCTTGTCCCAGATCTCATCGGTGTTAAGCTTATGAAGCTTTAGTACTTTTTCTAAAGAAGGATTTTTACGAATGAACGTACCTTTCGCACTTTGTTCCGTAAATACATTAGCAGCCCAAGGCTCAATACCAGGAGAAACATTCCCACTAAGTTTACTATTACTAACAGTAGGAGCAATGGCCCGTAGATGAGTATTTCTAAGGCCTGATCCAGAACACCAAAGTGGCTCCCCAAAGCTCTCAGCAAGCGCCATAGACGCTCGTTCAGTTTCGATTTTAATTTGAGAAAATATTTTTCTAGTTTCATATTGTGCTAATAATCCTTCAAAGGGTATTCCTTTGTCTTGTAAATAAGTGTGCCATCCAAGAACACCAAGACCTAATGCTCTACCCTTCTCAGCTGACCTAACTGAATTTTCAAATCCTATCTTACCCTTTGCTCTTTGGATAAACTCCTCAAGGACTCCATCTAAAAACCAAATGGAGTCGTGTATCAGGTTGGTACCCTTCCACTCGTCATACTTAGCTAGATTCAAGGAAGACAGGCAACACACAAAGCTATGATTTTCATCGGTGTGTAGAACAATCTCAGAACAGATATTTGTCATGTGTACCTTCAAACCATTATGTCGGTACATGTCTGGATTCTGCTTATTGACATTACCCTTATACATAATGTACGGCTCACCAGTAGACTTGCGCTTTTGCAGTAGCTTACTCCACTTACGCCTAGCTGTTTCGTCACCATCTTGTAGCTTACGCATAAACTTATCACCCACAACAGCACACTGGTGAAGATTAAGTGACTGTCGATTCACATCACCCCTTGGCTCCCTGATCTCCAACCAATCCTCAAAGTCATCGTGTTCGATGTTTAAATTAACGGATGCAGCTCCTCTTCGAACCGAACCCTGGTTGGTGGCTAGTATTGCTGAGTCATAAATCTTACAGAACGGAACAACTCCGTCAGACGTTCCATTACCCTTTATGTTAGATCCTGATGGTCTAATCTGGTTGATACCTACACCAACACCACCACCATGTTTAGCTAACAACATCATTTCTAGGTTCTTACCGCCTATGTCTGCAATCGAGTCTGCCACATCAATACCAAAACAACTAATAGGTAGACCCCTTGTGGTCCCCGTATTTGATAGCACTGGTGAGGCTAGACAAAGCCATCCATTCCATATATACTCAAAGAACCTGTCAGCCATTTCGGGTCGCTCAAGATGAGAAGCCACTGTTTTAGCAACCCTCCAATAAGCATCCCTTGGTGTCTCACCGTTGAGTAGATACCCTCCACCTATAGTTTTCTTGTATACATCTGAGTCTGCCCATTTAGGGTAGTCCTCACCCTTCACCCACTTGTGACTCGACATTCTCCTTATTCTTTTTTAGTTCTTCTAAGTTTTTTTCTTTCAGATCCTCCAAGGCTTTATCATAATCAGGCATAAGCTTGATCAGCTCAAGTGTACCCACTGACATTTCGGTTAATCTTTGCTGTTCATTAAGAATGTGCTGCATCAATCGAGTCAGTGACTCAATCTTCTTCTGCATCTCTATTAGTGTACTCTCTTTCATAATCTATTTTAAACTTTTCATCAAGACCAAGATAGTCTATTAATTTATTACAAGCCTTGTTTGATTCTTTATAGTATTCAATCCTATCTAATCCAGCATAATTAAATCCCATTTTATCTACCCTGCAATAATCTGGTCTGTCATCATATATAGAACACTTATTATCTACAAGATATCCACACGAACCATCATCTCTTACTGGCAGGTTATGTTCTATTGTTGACATACCTACCAACCTACAGCATGCGCCACACTCGGTACATTTAAACTTAAGTGGCATTACCAGATATCGTTAAAGTCTTCCCCTTCATTAGCCTTACTGTAATCAGTCGGTCTAATAGCAAAGAAATCTGTATGCGTATGTCCACCAGTTAAATGGTAGAACCAGTCAAGCTGTTTAGCTGACTCAGCGTCATAATCAAAACCATAATCATAGTTAAGTTCATGTAGCTTTTCATTTGTTCGCTTGATAATAAAGTTTTTAAGATCTTCAGCTTTTAGATTTTCAAGATCACCCATCTCAAACATCTTATCAATATATTTATGCTCAAGCTCAATCATTGTTTCAGCCGCGGCAATAACATCGTCCATAACCTTTGATCTTAAAGTTTCATCTTCAGAACACATGTGATTAAACAGTTTACAACCCATGCGACTATGAAGAGACTCATCTCGAACACTCCACTTCATTTGCTGACCTATTCCTTTGAGAAGGTTGCGGAGCTGGAAACTATAAAGAACAGCGAAAGCACTATACAGTGATACACCTTCTGCGAATGCGCTAAATATTGCCAGCGATCTAGCGATGCCCACAGTATCATTGCCGTCATAAGCCACAAGATTGTTAAAGCGATCTGCCGTTGCCTCTTCATGTAAAAATGCTTTAAAGTCGTTTAATCCAAGTGTTTCATTTAAATAAGAGTATGCTACTGCATGTATTGTTTCTTGCGAACCAAACATCATAGCCATTTGCTGTATCTCGTGCTTTGGGAACCATGACACAACTTTCTGTGTCCAGTAATCAGATACAGCGCATTCAGTCTGCGCAAAGCCAAGTAAGATATTACCTACTAAATTTTTCTCTGACAATGTTAAGTTCTCATGCCAGTCTTTAACGTCACCAGACATTGATATTTCTGTATGTAGCCAAAACGCTTGCGCCTGCTTCAGCCAACCTTCCGTGTAATACTCAGGATACTCAAAAGGTTTATATTCTATTCTAGGTGTAAATAATCCCATTAGTCGTTAAATAATGTAAGTGCAATATCTATAAATGGAAGATATAATACATGTGTTGAATGATCTTCTTCATTATATGATCTAAATCCTATTAATATTCCAGGATACAATCCAAAGCTAATCTCCCAATTCATTTCTTTTTTGTTTTATTAGTTCTACAACAGCATCACACTCTTTTTGATTCTGTGGTTTATATAGTGTGACACCAGTTAAATTATCATTGACATATTTTTTAAACATCTTCCATCTCATTGGGAAGCTTTCATTTGCTCTACCCTTACACTCAATTATAAATCCGTCACCAATAAAGTCGGGCGTATATTTTATAGGGAGAATATTTTTATTGCCTCTATCTATCATGTCTCCCTTACCATTAGATTGACGTTCATACGATGAAGAGTCAAACATAAACCCATCAACAAGGGTAAACGTCTCACCCTCATAAAGAGCCTTAATCTTTGCCTTCTTTAAGGCTATATACATATGCCTCTCCAGCCCAGATGCAAACTTAATACCATCGTGAACAACCTGTCTCGCCCTTACTGGCCCTTTCTTTTTACTTCTCTTTTTTCGTCTTATCATCTTGGATTTTTCTCTTGATGCACTCAAGATATATCAGCGCATCCGCTAATTCCTCTTGCGTATGTACCAACCATTCTTCAGTGGATAAATCTGCTTGGTCAACGGTTTTACCGTATTTTTTCAGACCCTTTTCCTGTTGGTTGTCAAGGATTTTTTTTATTGCGGTGAGTATCATAATTACTTGCTTTATTTGTTTTTTTATGCCCCGATAAACACTCATAACACACCTTGCTGGTTTTCAGCCCGATGGATATTTTATTTCCGCAAAGTAAGCATTTATTCATTATCAACTAGAAGTTATGCGTCAATCGACAAACCTGTCCATTGTCAGGGTGATGTATAAACGCTTCGATAGATACCTTGGACCCTGTGTATCCATTATCGTTATGCCACCTGTCTGTTCCACTTGGGGAGCGCATATACTCCACCGTCATTCCGATATAGTCCTTACCGCTTCTGAACTTGAAGTAGTCCTTATGGTGTATGTGGTGAAGATAGCTGTATCTGTACTTTGTTCCTGCCCATATCGCTGGCTCCTCATGTGCTGCTAGATAAGGTATCTGATCAATCTTACATCCGTCACCATGACTGAACATTAATAGATTGCTACCATACTTTGTGTACTTACGATGCACGTTACTAACGTCAAAGGTTATGTTCTTGTTATTGTAGAAGTAACAGTTCACTGCGTCAGCTAACATAAACCCAGTCATGTAGTCATGGTTTGATGGGCAGTGGATAACGTGTACGTCAGATATGGTAGATAACACATTAATTATGTGGCAGTAAACACCCCTAGCAATCTTAAAGTTATCGTACCACATACCATCAGTGTCTTGCGGTGTGCCTGATGTGGTAGTTCTTTTTGGTGTATCGATATGAAGAACATCATTACCTATGATAAAAAATACCTTATCTATGTTGTATGGTTTTGATTTATCTATAAGGTCTAAGCTACCTTTAATTGCCCTATCAATGGCCAGGCTCACATCGTACTTATCATTTGACCCATCCATTGTTGCAAGCTTACCAATGTGTAGGTCGGCTATATCTAACACTAAACAGTGAGGATCGGTTATCTTTTTACGCTTATACCTGTCTACATGTGGGGCAAGATCCTTCATCTCATTAATCATGTCCTTTCGGATTTGATCGTAGTTAATGGCTTCGGCATTCTTGTAGTCAGGGTTGACCACTAGTGTTGATGTGCCAGTCACCTTGTCCTTGATCCAAGATAACTTCCAATTGTCGCTTGGGTTTAGATTGTTCCTATGCATCGACTCATCAACAATGGACGGCTCAATCATTTGGAATCTCCTAATAGCCCTACCCAGTGAGGATATTGAAATATTATCCTCTGGATGTGAGGAGGCAATTAACTCAGCTATCTTATCAGACCCATAACCAGTGTCCTTTCTGATTTGCTGTATCTCCTTTATGTACTTCTTATATTTACTCTTCATGATTTATAGTTTTTATGTATCGATTATAGTAGTAGAGATAGAACTCATACATTTTTTCCCATACAACAGTTTTTCCATACGACTCTGGGGACCTATGCGTCTTTCCGTTTAGTGTTATTTCAATATACCACATGTCTTCTGCAAAAGACTTCTTTAGTGGTGATATCTTGATTTTGTTTTTAACACACCACATCGCGGCATCCATTTCGTCATCAGTCGGGTAATACTTACCCATTATAGAACCCTTCTTTAATTTAGGCATCTATTTCCCATGGCATTGTAGTATCAATTTCCCTGATGGGATCAAATCTTCCGCTTCTCCAGTCCCAATTAAAGTGCGCTTCAGCACCATTCTCACCAAGGTTTTGAAACTTAACCTTCAGCACCTTAGCCTTCACTGTTTTCGCTTGGTAATCACGATGCACCAGTATGCCATGATAGCTAGCATCATACCACTCGCCACCACCTTTAATGTTGTACATTGTTGGCTCCTCCATCTGACCATCAGGTGTTTTGTACATCTTGGTTGGGTGTGCTACAACAATGACTAACACATCGTACTTTTTAGCAAAGACCTCAATCTTTGATAGGTAATCCATAGTGTAGACATTTACGTCTGACTGAGACTCTTGGCTCCTTACTTTATTAAATGGATCAATGACTAAGCACTTAATACCCTTACGCCTCACCAATTCAGCTCCCTTAGCTAATACAGACTCTAGGGTATACTTATCCATGTCAATAAAGAAGAAGTCATCGTTCAACCGTTCAGATACCTCAACCCATTTCTCATTGTCAAAGTCTCTAGACGATGGCATATCACCCCACAGCTTACGCATTAGCTTATGGGCGTGAAGAAACGTAGGATGATTTTCAGGGGACGCAAACGCAATCTTCCAACCATAGTTCTGATTATATCCGACACACATCATGTCCACAAAGTCGCTCTTGCCACTACTTGGTATACCAGTAACTGTAATAAACTGACTAGTGTATGTACTGAATATCTTGTCAAAACTTTCAATACCAATCTGATAGCCTGGCTTAAACCCATTCAGGACAAAGTCCCTCAGTTCTTCCTCTATGTCTTTAAATGTCACCACATGCTCCATAGGAACTGGCTTACACTTATTAATTCTAGCCACCAATTCTTCACGGCCATACTTAATCAGGTATTCATTAGCGTCCTTACAGTCATCAAAATCTGCAATCCAACAAACCTCAGCACCAAGCCTCCTAATTAATTCAGCTTGTAGGGCCTGGCCTGGCTCATCCTGATCTAAGGCTAGAATTATACGATCCTTGTCATCAAAGTATTCAATGCAGTGGTCAAGGTAATCAAGATTGTTATTTGTTAGGGTGGCCCCATTGGGAACGCTAACCGCATTCTTCATACCTGACTCATACAAAGCACAAACATCCATTTCACCTTCAACAATAATGGCCGTGTTGTGACCAACTAATGAGTCTGTATTATAGAACACCTTTTCAGCGCCCTTGTATAGCTTGAAGTTTTTATGACCATCCCGATACTTGACGTTAACCAACTCCCCACCAATGTAGTAGTTGAATTGTATGGTATTAACCTCCCTACCAAGTTGGGGCATATACTCAAAACCCTCAGTAACTTTTAAGTCATTGAGGGTTCTTTTGCTAATTCCACGAGAAGCAAACCACTGCTCTACCTTTGTGCCTATGCTCAATTCAGTGATAGGCTCTGGTCTTGTGTATACCTTGGTTACCTCCCCCCTTCTTTGGAATGTGTGTAATTGAAATGTTGTGTTGCAGTTATGGCATGTTCCTAGACCGCGTTCCCAGTCATAGGAAGCACACTTGGCTTTTCGGTTTTCAGGCTTTCTGTCGGCAGAACACAGGGGGCAAATCCCCTGCGTCTTACCAACTTCAAGGCCATAACGATTAAACTCTTCAATCGTATAACCATTAATTTCGGTGTACTCTATTTTATTCATCAGAAAGGTAGATCGTCTTCTTGTACTACTTGCTTTTTAGCTTGTGGTTGAGGTTGATCTTCGCGTGGTGCTGGTTGTGGAAACTCTCCGTTTGTCCAAACAACCTTTACGTTACCAAGATATGTCTTTGCTTCTTTTGCAGCACGCTCTTCTTTTGATTGTGATACAATAATAGGACCTTGGTTGCCGAAGTTGTCAAGCTCATCTTTTACTGTGATTGTAATAGGTATAAGCTTACCTTTTTTACCATCAATAATTTTATCCTTAGGGATATCTGATAGATTGATAGTACCTTTAATAATTCCTGCCATAATATATAAAATTTAAAGTGTTTCTGTTGTTAGAAATTGACTAGGGTCGGTCTCCCCTAGCTTAAAAAATAAATCGTAATTAAGGTTAGCCCTCTCCACCTTGTCCATTCCGCTTTGTAAAAACGACTCACTACAGTCATAAAGACCCAACTGCAACGTGTTCTTGTCAATCACCATGAATACAAAGGAATAGCCAGGGAATAACTCACTGTAGATGTAGGCCTGACTGTCGTAGTTATATCTGTACGCAGATGATCTAAACGCAGATATGTTACTCGTAGACTTGATATCAATAATCATCTTATCGTCATGGTTAAGCACATCGGCCTTACCCTTCCAAATATTAGATCCAATCTTGGCGATGTTCGGCACCTCGTACTCCACATCACCAGTTCTAATCAGCTGAGCGCATACTTCGTTGTCTATAATCCTTTGCTTCATCAAATCAATCTTGTCCACCTCATGCTGTAGTAGACACAACTCACCGCCTGACATCTCCTTGTAAGCTTTAGTGTTTCTTGATGATGAATCAATTATCTTATACTTATTCAGCTTATGAGGCTCTAGTATGACTGTGTGTAGGTACCCACCAACTAAGAAAGAGGCCGTCTGCTCAGGCTTGTCTTTAAACGCAAGTGGATTGTTTAGTAGACTGTCGATGTTACTATTGGATAGGTATTGGCTACCAAAATCACCGTAGTAATCCTCATCGTTCTTTAGTCTAGCAACGGCTTCATCTTTATTCATAGGTGGTCGGTCATTAACTGCTTCTCAACGTCCTGAGAGAGGCTGTACTTAAGCTTTATTGTTTCAATGCTGTTACCCTCAGATAGATACTTAACCGCAGCTTCATAAGCCTTACTACCCTTCTTTAATTCAGGCTTGCTTTGTGATCCCCTACCGTGGTCATTGGTGGCATCTGAGTCTTGGGTGTCGTCAATTAACAGTAGATTACCAAGCGCATACTTCTTTCCATAAGACGATGCGGAACCAAATTGTTGTGGGGTCTGCATACCCTTTTGGTTTAGGTCAACACCAACGATAGCACTTGCGCTGATTGATTCCTCACCATCTGTGATAATAGCCGTAGACTTAATGATTGGAACATCAGAATGTATAAACTCCTCGTTTACACGAACCGTGCAGTTCATCTCTACTAAAAATGGTTTGATTGCCTCAAGTATATCCTCAGCGCTCCTGAAGTTATACTTACCGAAACTATTGTATCGGCTCTTCTTGCTCTTGAAATTAACTTGAATTTCCTTAAGCTTTTCGTTTAGCTTTTTCATGGTTTAATGGTTTAAAAAAAGCCCCAGTAGAGAGTCGCAAACTCTACCAAGGCTTAGTTGTAGTATACTAAATTTCATTTTGGTTGCGACCTTTATGAATACAAATGTAATCAAATTACATTAACCCCAAAACAATTTCAGGATTTATTTTATTAATTAATTTATCTATAGCTGCTTTCTTTATCGTGGATACCTTCACGTTGCTGTTGTTCCCACTAATACCTAACTCACTAGCTATCTCTTTTGCGCTACGTTTTCGACAGTCCAGACCATAGAACATTCTGACGATGTGGTATTCTTCGGTATCTAAAACATTCTTCATGATAGACAGTAGGTATCTATTAAGTATCTCCACGTTGAACGTCTTGTTAATCTCTGGTATGTTATAGAACTGGTTGGAACCGTTAGAGTCGTGTGCATCTATGCTCTTGAATATACTATTGAATATCAACTCAACACCCTCCTTTGTTCTTCTAATCTCGTTCTGTCTATACTCGGTAATCTTCATGGTTCCACGATTATTATCGATGGCCCTCCTTATTGCTCCCTTAATTCTTTTAGCCAAGAAGGACTTGATGCTTTTTTCAGGGTCTGGCTTAGACATGCACAGTTCCACATCAAACTTATCCACGGCTGACACTAGACCGATGGAACCATACTGGATCAGATCCATCATGTCAAGAATCCCAGAGGACATGTCACTTGAATTAAATGACCTAGATATACTCTCAACTAGTGGTAGGAATTTGATTATAAGTTCATCCCTTGTGTACTCATCCCAATGCTTGAATATTGGCTGACTTTCCAGTGCATCCTTCTTGTATCTTAGATAGCTTTTTTCGCTGTAGCTTTTCATCGTTTAAATCTTCATTTAGACGATGTATCTGCTCTCTTATGTCCTCATCCATTATGTCGTAAAGAAATACCCTTGAACAACCAAGGCTACGACTTATACCACTTATAGTTACCTTCTTATTTGACTCACTAATAAGATGCGCACAATCAATAACATCGTCAGTAGTAATACGACTACTGCGACCTATTAGTTGCCCTATGATACTTCTTTTCTCGTGTTGCTCTAATCCACACCCAACCTTAAATATAACCTTTCTAAGTCTATTCTCAGGTGCGTTACCACTTTTGTCATTCCATAAATTAGTGATGATGTCATCCCTTGTTTTGTTGTTTATATGTGATGCGGTGAATCCATTTCTCTTACACGCAATGAAGTTAGCCACCTCGACTAGTTCATCGTAGCTAAAATCGTTTAGGTGATGAAGAACTCGAAGATGCCAAGAAAACCCGTTAGGGGTCTTAATCATGTGTGGAGATCGAAACAGGGAGTAGTACTCATATGTACCCTGTTCGTAGAACCAACCCCAGTTGAATGTTTTGGTTGGCTTATCTGTTATGGGGTATCGTGTGGTAACGATTCTTTTATCCCACAACCATTTTATCTTTCTGTTTGGTATCATTGGTTTAAGTAAGGTTTAAAAGTGTAAATATAGCTAATATATAGTATTATTATATCTACCTAACTTTACACTTTTCAAAATCAGAGATTGTCGATGCATGTAATATTAAAAATATGACGACTAGGATAAAGTTCTTTCATCGCTATGTAAGCCTCATCTTCAGACCTTGTATTTATATAATCAACCCTAACACCAGCTCTCTCTTTATTGTATGATAATACTTTGTATTTCATTTCATTATATTCTTTTAGTAAATGAAGTTGTAGCACATTAAAACGATGCTACAACAATAGTTGCCACACAGCCGCATTTAGCGGTTCGTTCACCCACGGTTTGCTACAAATACTCGCCACATTTTAGACAATGGTTCAGTTCGCCATCGCATTTACTTCGTACATAAAAGAACGGGTGGTCGCAAACCTCATCCCGTTTCTCACCGTTGAAGATGAGGTCGCGCACCGCTTTCATTGCTCCCACAACATCTTTTTCATCCCAAGCTAAATTATCAATCTCCTCATCACTTACCCACCGAGGTTGCTGTTGAGCGTAGGCTTCGATTGAATCTCTTAGATGATGGTAGATTTCATGGTCTGACTTATCTCTTCCCTCACCCTTTGAGTGTCTGTTATCAACAGCCCATTGTGCTATTTCCTCGGCCGTCATTTTTTCTTTACTCATTGTTTCTAGTTTTGATTAGACAGCTTTTACAATCCTTTTTCTTCTATTTTTTTTTATTCTTCTCTAGTATATCACGCTCTTTTTCTAGTTGCTTTATTTTCTTGAAAAGAATAGACGATGTCTCATAGTTCTCATTAGTGATACTATTCTCCAACAGCTTGTTTAACTGTTTTATCTCGTGGCTAACCTGTAGTATCTCGTACTCACTGAATTGATTAATATCAAAGAAAGCTAAATGAAAACCCAGTCCATCGATAAAATCTTCATTGGGTTTAGTTAGTTCTTCTACTATATACACAGCCAGTTTCTTTAATTCATTATCACTCATAGCATCTCGATTTTGATTGATTCTGATACCATTACTACCCCGTCTTCATTCATGGCTTTCTCTAGGTCTGCCTTATTCATTGGGTCATCGTATCGCTGCCCATTATTTAAGCAAACCAAAATGTATTCACTTTTTTGGTCTGAGCCGATAAAAAAACCGTCGTCAAATCGATACAATGCACCTCTAACGTACTTTACTTCTTCTCTCTTAGCTTCTGGTCTAAGCACCCATGTTTGTTTTTTCATAATTACTTAAAATTTAATTTACAATATATGTGCGTTTTTCTTTTCTTATTTTACAGAGTTTTCTAAGCTCTTTAATAGCTTTATCTTTCTTTTGAGATGTTCCTGTTGGCGCACCTTTTAACAGTTGATACGAGTAATTTTGAATCTCATCTTCTAATTCAATTATCCTATTTATTATATCTCCCATTATCTATGTGTATAGCATAGTTACATAACATCTCTATACTCCCAGTTAATATTATCAATTATTATTTCGTTTAGGTATTCAGCATAAAACTCTAACGCCTCTAGCTTAGTTACAGCCTCAACGTCCTCTAAGTCTTTTATAACCCAGTACTCTATGTCTGCAATAACATGCTGCCAAGTCGCCCAAAGATCGATATCTCCCTTAAACTTTGTTCCTGCTCTTTTTCTTGTCATAATTTTTATTCCCAATTTAAATCGTCTATGAATAATGGTGTCCTCTCCCCAACGTAAGCTGAGAATGTGTTATACTCTAGATACTCACGAGCCACCTCCTCTGGGTCACTCACATCCTCTTCCTCTGAAAATTCAGACGCTAATATGTCTACACACTTCTGTCTTGAATAAACCACAACCCAATCGTTTTCATAGAAGCCAATGATTGCGTCATCAAACCCATCGGCAAATAGTACGTCATCGGTGGGGGCGTAGAACTCAGTAATTATTTCTCTTTTTGTCATTATCCTTTGAACTTCTAATTATCCAAACAGCTAGAATAGTATATAAAGTAATGGTACAAACCAGAACTATAATTGAACCAACAATTGCAATCCACTCTAACATCTTATATAAAAATTAATTTGTTGGCAACAGCATTATACCTAGCATGGTATTTTTTTAGTAACTCACCAAGTTGTGGGTTAAAGTCTCCAGCTAGGGCATCGTTGATTATTTTGTACCTCACATCTCCGATACTTATTAGGATGTAGTTTCTATGATTCCACAACCTAAACACTTCTAGAATTAATCTTTTCATGTGTTCTTATTTATATAATTAATTACGTTCTTTTTAGCCTTTGAAAGGTTTGATTTCGATGTACCAATGGCTACATTCAGCGTTGTACTAATCTCTTTGTGAGTTAAGCCTTCCAATAGATACATAGTAGCGACCCTTCTATAGCTGTCTGAGAGGCTTTTAATCGCATCGTTGACCACATTAGTAGGTACACTCCTAAAGTACTCATCAGAAGGCTCCTCAGTCACATTTTGTTGGGTGTAAACAATGTTCGAATCATACACTAATTTATTATGCTCCTTTCTTCGATACATATCAATAGCTGTATTCTTCACGATGGTCATCATCCACGCTCGTGCATTATTGACACTTTCTAGCGAATCACTTTTTGTCCAAATCTTTATAGCACTCTCCTGCATTACATCCTCCGCATCTTCGATGCATTTGGTGTATTTTCTTGCGACAATGCTCAGCGACTTTTGGTGTTCTAGAAACAGGTCTATTGCACTCATAATAAATATTAATTAAAACCTAAATGATTACTGATTTCATCCAAAAAAATTAAGGTCTGGTCGGTGTATGATTTAGACATATTTCGGGCATCAATGGAATTCTCAACAACCCCTATTGAATGCATCATTGTCACATGGTCTCGATTTAAAATATTAGCCATTGCCTTAAACGACATATGCAGATGCTTACGCATGATGTATACGATAATATGCCTTACCGATGAAACGGTATTTGTCCTTGACCTACCCTTTATAACGTCTATAGTTAGTTTTTCGTTATTATCCCAAAACTTAGTTTGACGTATGTGTGTACATATAGACCTAATTAGTTCATCAACAACCTCGCTATCTTGCTTTTGAGGTAGGTTTAATTTCTTGTTCAGTTTGTTAATTCTGTTAGTCAAAAGAGCCACCTCTTTGATATGAACCTTAACTTCATTCCTAAGCCTCTCAACTTCAACGTAATTTTTTCTTCTTGCTTTATTTAAAACTTCCATTTTATTCTATTTATTAAATGATAAATTAAACTGATATCCCAAGTCAGCCTTAACGTCATCTTGATGCGCTTGTCTACCGCTGTAGTTTTCACCACGCAAAGATATGTTTTCTTCTTGTACCTTCCTTCTTGCTCTAGTGATAGTGTCGTGGTTGACTAAATCGCCATTCACATACATCTTAAGGAAGTCTACTGCTGACATAGTCCTCATTGTTGTACCAATACTTTTATACCAAATGATACTACATAGTAGCTTATCATCGTCCCTTGTACGGGGGTCTTTCTCAAGTATAACTTTAACTTGTTCGGTTAGGTTTGAAATCTTTTCCATGTTACCCGATTGATAAATTTTGTCGCATCTCGTATACCTTCCTCCTGACCTTTTGTTGGTCTATCTTGTGCAACTTATTAAACATTCCTGATTTACTTAAATGTATGCCGTAGCTATCTGATAGCTTACGAGCAATCTCTTCTACTTCTTTAGCTTTCATTTAAATTCTTTTTTAATAGTTCATAAACTCTAGACTTGGATAGTTCTAGTGCATCAGCGATGTCTTGAACGCTTACTCCACCCTTCCGCATCTGAGCTGCCTTGTCTCTTTTGGTTTTCGTTTGGTCGCGCATTAACTCCGACCATGTACCTGTTTCGCTATTCCAATTCATTTGCGTATTGTTTTTCTTATTTCTTGACCAAAGGTTTGGTCGTTTGGAAAGTGGTCACTTAGTCTAGATATTAACTCCTCCACAACCTCATCCTTTGCGACCAAAGATGTGTATAAATCTTGGCTTCCAATGTGCCATTCAATAACTTTTTGGTCATTAAACTTACCCTCCTTCCAATCGTATATAGTGAATGGTCTTTCATCTTCGGTAAAACACATCCACTCATAGTTCACCTTATCGTCACCGATGTATTCAGCATCTCCGAATGCTAACGATAGTTGGGTGTAGCTTGCTTTGATAGTGACGCCATGATAGCTAGTGCCACCTATCATATCTGTCATTGGGTCTAACACTCTCATTACTTCTTATTTTTAGTTGGTTCAACACTTGCCCCATGCTCAACATAGTATTCCCAATCGAGAATGCTGTTGTGGTAGTGCATATAAGCTTCTAACTCAATGTCGGTCATAAGATGACCATTTAACCCGTAATACATTTGTTTTTTCATAATTTATTTGGTTTTAAGTGGGGGCATTGCGCCCCCCCTTGATTAGATTAAATGATTAATTCAATTATATTGTTACAATAACAGATACGATTATCATAATCGTGAAATACAGCAGTAAATACGCATCGATTCTTTTCATCGTCTTAATTTTTTTTATTTGATTTGGTGTTTCTGTTTTGTTTATTATACTTCTTGAATACTTTCTATTAATGAATAATACTTATCGTACAAATCATTAAATATGTCTTGCGCTTCATCACTGTATGTGATGATACAAGATTCCTCATCTTCATATAGACCTTTCCTTGTTTCACCCCACACCAATTTAAGTTCCATGTCTGCTAACTCACTAGCTAATTCTAGTATATTGACAGATACTACTTCAGTTGATTTTGCGTTCATAATTAATTCGATGGTAAGCCATCACCTATTTGATTTGATTTGATTTTGATTTGATTATTTTTGCTTTGAATCTATTGTGCCAATTTCGTGGATTCTATTTAGTATTGATAATTGTTTTTCAGAGAGACTATTAAAAGTATCATTTAGGTCATATTCTCTATAAGGAAAAGAACCCATATAATCATTATTCCAATCTCTTTTAGCATCATCAAAAGATAATCCATTATCTAAATACATTAAAATAGTAGATGATGTTTGGTTTACACAAGATGTAATGAAATTACGTTCCCATTCGTTTTTAGCTTTCTTGTAGGCATTAGTAAAATAGACATTAATATTCCAACCTTTTAAAGTAAGTTCAACCTTCCTTTCAAAAAGCTCCTTGTTCTTTGCCTTTAATACTTCCTTATCTTCTTTGAATTTCAATCCATTACCAGTAAAGTCTTTAGGCAATCTAACACCTAAAACAGTTTCAGCACAAGAAGTACCATAGCTTTTACCATTAATATCTACAATATTTTTTATCGAAGCACCACATTTTGAACAAATACCATTCATAACTATTTTGATGGTAAGACATCACCTATTTGTTTATTGGTTTGATTGGTAATTAAACTAACTTAGCTTTCAAAGTCTTACAAGAAGCCATTAGATTCTTA
>Ga0208898_1001317_pt1 | contig 16595 bp, 19 predicted proteins | sample VirMetDEL_Mar_4_FD_184513 | JGI IMG/M metagenome (GOLD analysis project Ga0208898, IMG submission 184513) | Aqueous microbial communities from the Delaware River and Bay under freshwater to marine salinity gradient to study organic matter... | ecosystem: Environmental > Aquatic > Marine >...
CTGTTCCATCACCTACATTGGCAATGTCTGTGTTGTTGAAGATCAATTCCAACAAATCGGTTTCGAATGAATTTGATTTACTCATAATTTAAAGATTTAGGATTATTAATTATACTCAAATTTACAATTTTATTTTTTTACGTTCTTCCCTCTAAAACACCACTTACAGAAGCACTACCCACAGCAGCATTTGTAAGACATACTCCTTTTATATTCCAATCTGTTTCCGGTAACGGACCGTCTATAAATATACGCGCGTATGTAGGAGCTGTTAAATTTTTATGGAATAATACAGGAATTTCATAAGCTTCTGAACTTAATGCCAATTCATTTTCTGTATAGCCAAGATCTAATAATGCTTGTCTATTTTGTTCCAATCCAATGAATTTACTATCGGTAACTATAATACCGTTGTATTCAATTCTAAAACGATCTGCAAGCGTTAATGGTGTTGCTAAAATTCCAGCCATACCAACACCAGTACCAAATTCTACTTTCACTATAAATGTTCCAGAACCTTGATAAGATTCACTACATAAAATAGTAGGTTCTTTAATCATAAGACCTTCTACTTTTACATTAAGAATTTTAATACTTCCTTCAAGTGCATGTTCAGGACTAACACCTGGTCGCATCCATCCTTTAGTTTCCATAAATTCTACAGTTGAAACACCTTCCATTGGAGCAGTAATACCATAGCCTAATTCTTGTGCTACTACTGATGCGGTAGCATTTACAACTCCGGCAAGTTCTTCAATACATCCTGGGTCAGGAACTGCGGTTGCTTGGTCTTTAATAAATGGATCCAATTCTGTATTGAAACAAAGCTTGTTCAATCCGTTATTAGTCATGGCTTCAATAGTACCTCCAAGACGTGTTTTTCCAATTTCCATCCATTCTTGTTCAGTAGGGAATGCATCATGACCGCGTGCTTTCAATTTTTCATCTTCGTACATGCGTTTGTACATCAATAATTGATTGGCACTGCCTTCTTTTAAAAACACTCTTGACGAGTAAAAACGATAGGTAGTATAAGCGACAACAGCTTCTAAATGATTTCTTGTTGTAAACGGATTGCCGTCTTGATCTAACAACATTCCTAAATAGTAAAAATCAAGTGCTTCAGGCCCGGTCGCAAACAAACGGTATTGATTTCCTTGCAATATACCATCTTCTAAAGCACCATAACTCCATTCGTATAAAAAGTCCGGTGGTAATATGATCGTTTGACGATCATACATGCCATCACCATTGGTATATTGTTTTTTCTTTAAAACAACAACACCTCCGGTTCCGATATCTTGTTCTACATTGAAAACAAATCTTCGTAACCGATTGTAATGCGGTCGCATATTTTCAATACCGGTAGCATCTTTTATATTTTCAATGATTTCTTCAAAAAAAACAATTCCACTTTTCATCCCTTGAATAATTTATTTTGTGAATTTATAAGAGCTAATGCTGTGTTTAATTTAGGCAATAACTCCACATCGTATTCCTCTTTAAAATCTTGTTCGAATTTTGTAATAATACTATTTCCGCCTTTGGTTTTTTTCAATTGCAAATTGGCAAAAAAAGTAAGTGCCGGTCTGCTATACCATATCCAAACTATCGATCTTTTAAAGATTGTTCCATGAATGTTTTTATGTACCGCTTTTCCTTTTGCTTTTTTAAGCATTCCGGAAAGAGGAAAATACAAGTCTTCAAAACTTGAATAAAACATTTTAAAATAACTCTTAAAATAACTCTTAATAATAGAGCTGTATAATGATTGAGGAAGTTGAAACGTCTTTGCTTTGCCAATATGAATTTTTTTATTGGTGCCAAGCAGATAATTTACTGGATATTTCTTTTTTCTATAAAAGTGTTCTTCAGTTATTATTTCATTACGACTGTACTTTTCCTTGGTCATGATATCTTAATGTGTCATTTTTTGTATTTGGAATCTGGTCTGATTTGGTTTGTAGAATTAAATTAAATTCTTGTCTTAAAACTTGATTTTTAAGAAGCTGAATTTCTTCAGCAGGCATTGGATAAGGATCGGTTGTCCAGTCATAATCAATTCCATCTTCAGGGTCTACTAAAATAGCAGACATGATAACACGTTCTTTATTCTTTAAACACTGCAACATTGCTTTAAGCCCTAATGCATCATTCATTGCATAAATTGATGCATTTTCAGGAATGCGTAATGTAAGTGTATTGTCTTCAATTTTCGCCATCGGTATACTGCCTCCGATGATATTTTTTTTGTGTAAATGGTAATCTTCTTCGTTGGATATGGAAATATTGGAAAACCCGGGCGTTAACAATTTTGTTCCATAGTAATTTTTCAGATAGATAATTCCTGGTAAATCTGCTTCCCATTCAGTGTTGGTTGTTCTTGTTAGTGAAATTGGTACTTTTTGGAAACACTCTCCTTGGATTATTAGTCCATTTTTACTTTTAGCAGCTAAGATTTGAGCTCTGTGCGTTCTAAGAAAACTACGAATACGTCTTTCTCCTACAACCTCATCACTGTTAAGTTCTCCGGCTCTGATAGCGCTAATAAGCTGATATACGATACTTTCTTCGGTGGTTCCCATTATTTACTTCGTTTTCTATAATCTTCTTTCATGGCATATTGCGGTTGTACTCTTGGATCACCGGTTGCAGTAAACATATCGCGTACCATGATTTTAATAACCTTGTCAACTGCGTGTTCCGGTAGGTCTACAGCAATTTCTGTTTCGATATCGTCATGTTCAGAATAAGCACCAAAAGTCGGTTGCTTTATATACATCCCATAAACAAAAGTTGGATTTCCTGTACTCAATACTTTGATGTAATCTTGGTATAAAAAAATAGAAGGATATTCTGCGGTAGCTCGCGTATCTGGATCTGCTTGGTAAATATCTTCTTGTCCGTGTCTTATAATAGCTGTTTGACGTACTGTAGTTGTATCATCTACAACCATTGCAGACATCAAATGTTGATAGTCGTCAGGGAGTGAAACCAAGTATCCGGCTTCACTCGCTACGACTGGTAATTTGTACGGCTTATACAGAGTCCTTATATCGTCTCTAATTTCTTGGGTATTCTCAACAAATTTCACTGTTTCGCCAATAAAGTCGTGAACAGCAGTTTCAAGTCTGTTCATTATATAAGGTATCGGAAAAAAGTCAGAACCCATTTTATCGCATTCTTCAAGGACTTTTCTATAAAATTTATCAACTGTATAAGCCATGAGTATTGTTTAATCTGTTAACGCATACAATCGTGTCAGTGCTTCTGTATGCACGTCAGGATGATTCATAAAGAATGCACGTACTGTGTCAAAATTTGAACCTACTGTTGCAGAATGGAATTTATAAACTCCATCTTGATAAGTTAAAATTTTCAATCGTATCATTTCTTTAAACTCCCAATGCATCTTTGCATCTTCAGGATTGTTAATGATTTTATCAACTATTTTCGCATTTACAATGCTTTTCTTCACGTAATTTTTCAAACGTGTACGCAACATTTTCTTTTCAGCTTCTCCTTCAAAGTTTGGATCCATATAAGCTTGTCCAAGTTGCGCCATGATATGACGTAGACGTTTCAAGCCAATAGATTGCTTTCCTGAATTTAAACTTAATTTTCCAAGCAATACATCGATAAAATCTTCATCATCTACACCAGACAACATTTCTTTGTCGCGGTAGGTTAATGTAATTTTACGTGCATCTTTTTTTGAAATAATGTGCGGATCAAGGTCTTCAACTCCTTTTACTTTTACTTCCGGGTGACAAATAAGCCAACTAACAATATAATAATCGTTTCTGTTTTGTTCAGGGTACAAATCAATAACTAATTTATCGATCATGTATCCATTTTTAGCTGTACCATCTACTGTTTTAAGATACGTTCTTTGTCCAGTAAAAGGATTTGGATAAATAGGCAAATGGTATCCACCAAAAGCTGAAGGCCCTTGTGAATTACCTACTTTGTAAGATAGTCGCCATCTACCTTTAATGTCTACTGAATGCCATGTTTTTCTCTCTGTCTGTGTATTCATTTTTTCTTGTTTTTAAATTAAGATTATATGGGGAGCTTGACACTCCCCATCTAATCAATTAAATATTAATAATGCCAAGTAACTGCTTGGTCATCAATCCAGCTTTCACCAGATAATGCACCACCAGCAAACTTCGCTGAAGCTCTAATAATACCACAACTCTCTGTAGAGTAGATGATTGGTAAAATTTCACTTAACATATCAAATCGCGCACCGTCAAATCCTGAGAATGCAACTGGAGAGTTGTTTCTTGAAGGATCTAATGAATGCATACCATCGATATATTTCGCTCTAAGTTCTCTGTCGTTTCTTGCTAACACGTCAATGTTTGAAACACCGTTCACCATTGAAGCGTTAAGAACGTACATAGTACCTGTACCGATAATACCACCGTTTTGAGGCGCAAAAGCTGGGTGATTTGACAATTCATCTTCAATGAAGATAATTTCGTTTTCAAGATAGTGATATCTATCAACGGTAAATCCAACTTTGTTTTGAGCACCTGTACGAACATTAAATACAACATTTGTATTGTTCATACTTGTGTTACCATCACCACGAACATCCTGACGGAATCCGATTAGATTTTTAAGAGCTTTATCGATCTTAATGTGCGCAAGTTTGTCACCTAAGATAACAAACGTGTTTCCAGTAGAACCGTTAGGAGCTCTTTGTGCAAGCATTGTGATAAACAATTCAATTTTCTCAATATCCAAATCTGCATTCGGATCGTAAGAAATAGTTAAACTGTCTTCCAATTGAGGTATCCAACCATCACCGATTACCGGCGCTACAATACCCATGTTAGCACTAAAGCCATCAAGAGTAAGTAAGTTAGTACCGTATGCTTCATACCATTGGTGCGCATTTGCACCACCAGTAGGATCCATTGACATTCTTGCATGGCGTGCACCTTGCTCCATATCAATAGCATGCTTTTCTCTCATATCGAGAACCGCTTCAAATTCCCACATTGTCGCTTTAGTCTCATCGTTGTAGATAGGAGCAACTTTTTGGTTAAGCGCTGAACCGGTCATTGTAAGAGTACAACGAGAAATGAAAGAATAGTTAATTCTCCATTTTGTACGTCTTTCTCTTTGATAACCTTTCTCAGAACCTTCACCAAATCTGTTACCAACTTCTGCAAGCAATTCGTCGGCAGCAACCATGGTTTCAGCAAATAAACCAGCAACACCATTTACTTTCGCTTTCACGATGTAATAAGTACCACCAGATTCTTTTACAGGAGTTCCCATAACAATTAAGTTTGGTCCCGCGTAGTTTCCAAGAGAAATAGTATCTCCTTCGTTGTACTTGTCACCAAAAATGTTGTTTGCAGGATCGTGCTTCACAGCAATAACACAGTAGTCATTGTGTTGTACCGCAGCTGCATCAGCAACACCAGTACCATAAGCAAGAGCTCCAACTTGAGCATCAAGCTCAGTTTTGTTGTAAGCAGTAGCTTCTGCTAAGTCACCTGTAAAATAAGTCTTTCCAAACGCATACGCTGGAATAAAAATAGAGCCTTTGTAAGCAACACGATAAGCGTTGTCATGGATAGAACCAGACACGCGCATTACTTTACCTGCTTGTGCACCCATGTTTACACGCCCTGTAGCGTACAGCCATGAAGTGAACTTGTTTTTAGACGCGAATAAATCAAACGTCTTGTTTTTGATTGCAAAGTCTTTAGCCATGTTTACAGTCAAAGACTTGTCTTCCGTATGAATTTGCGGATTAAATCTTTCCGAAATTCCTCTTAATAATGTTCCCACTTTTTAAATTTTTAGGATTCAACAATTGATTTAAAAAATGGTTTACCTTCATAGCCCTGCCCTGAAGATACTACCGAGCATTGGTAAATTCTTTTATTGTTTTTTGTGAGTGATTAGCTTTGCCTATCACTTATTTCACAAAAAGCTCACTAAAAGTAAGATCGCCGTCGTCCTGGTTTGTGTTCTTACCCTGAACATATTCACCGGTTTGTGATGAGTCGGATAGCCCCAATTTATTGAGAGTGCTCTTTACCCCAGCGTTGAAATTTGGTTTCCCCAAGTTTTTGAGAATGGTATCTCTATGCTTGAGGTATAACTCAAATTCTACAGCTACGTCCGGACGGTCTTTTAATTTATCCAAATGCTTATTTTGGGTTACCGTATTATAAGCTTCCAATAAGTCTGCTTTTGACGGTGTTATTCCCAAGAATTTTTTTTCTTTATATATTTCACTTACTTTTTCTTGAATTTTGCTTTTACGTTCATTCTCACGTTCTTGAATAGACATATTTTTAACGCGTTCATGCTCTTGAACTTTTGCATTAAGTTTATCTCGTTTAGCTTCAATAGAGTATCTAACGTTTTTAGCATTGTATCTCAACTGTCCAACCTCTTTCATTGATTCGACTTGACTGTTGATGTGATTAATCATGGTTTCTTGGTCCCAGTTTTTCATTTCTGGATGATCCAACATATCCATGTAAATATCATGACGAATAATATCTTCATCATTATAATTCAACACCTTGTTGTGATAGTCCAATGTTTTTTGATCTCTTTCAAATTCAATCTCTTGCGTGTTTCCTGGTTCTTCTTTTTTGAAGTGTTCCTTTAACTCGTTAATGGATTTGAAATCTGTATTCAAAATTTTATTGAACTTTTCAATTTCTTCTTTTTCAGCCGCTTCTAATGAAGCGTCAAAATCCAAGTCTTCTTCACCTTGACCCTCCGTGATAGGGTTGCCTTCTTCGTCAAGATTTACACCTGGTGGAGATCCCGCAGGTATTTCTTGTGCCGCCGCCGGAGGATCTTGGGTGAACATACTTGTAAAATTATTTTTAAATTCATCTTCGGTCGCCATATCCTGTTGATCGAAAAATCCTTCTTCCAATTCCATTGGGTCTTTTCTGATGTTGCCTTCTTGTGCCATATTTTTTTACTGATTTTAGGTTAATACAAATGTATGAAATTAATTATTTCTCTTTTTTTGGCGTTGCCGGGGCCGAAGCTTGTTGAGCCGCTTCCACTTCTTTCATGAGTAACTCATGGTCAAGTTTTGCTGCTGTTTGAAGCTCTTGAGAATTTAATTGATCTTGTAATGTTGTTGTTTTATTGTTCGCATAAATTTTGGCAATAAGAATGTCTTTTTGGTGTCCTTCTCGAACCAACTTATTCTTTTCATCTTCAATTGCTTTATCATGCTCGCGCTGTGCTTGTTCGGCAGCTTGTGCCGCTTGTGCGTTTTCAGCTTGAAGTTTTTCAAAAGCTTTCAATCCTTTCTCTAAAATAGCTTTACTTTCAGAAGCACTATCTGCTTCAAGCGTATTGATGAGGTCTAAAATCAATTCACGTTCTGTAGCATTACCTAACGCTTGAACAGCTGCCTGATCGATAAGATCTTTGTCTTTTTTGTCTTTAAATCGATTTCCAATATAAACGCCTAAATCCTCTAAGAAAAAATCTCCAAAAATAGTTAAGAATTTTGCTTTCATATCTCCAAATACATACGAAAATACTTGTCCTTTTTTGTATACTTTCTTAGATTTTAAAAGCATCTTACCAAGCATGGATTGTACAAATTCATCAAATGGATTGAAGTAAATTTCTGTGCGCGCATTAGAACCCAGAACTGCTCGTTCCGTTCCTGAAGCTGTTTGGTATTGTCCAACCTCTCCAGAACGTTCTTTAGAAAGCCCGACAAACTTACGAGCCAATTCTTCAATAAGCATTAAAGCATTGATGATTTCTTGGGTATGTCCTTTATTGGATAAATTTAACGAGGTAAACTGATTGAAGGTGTTACGGGTTCCGTTGTCTTTAGAATTAAAGAAAATGATCTTATCTTTTTTGATATGGTGCAGCATTCGATTTAATGCTTTTTTGGTACCGTAACTATCTACGAATTGTTTTGGAATTTGCGCAATATCATACACCATTACCTGACCGTCATTTGCTTTCATAGACAATCGTAATTCAAATAGCATATCTGATGCTATTTTTTGTAATGGAGCAATTTTAGAAACTACAGAACGGTTTTCAGTAGAGTACATAGTGTTGCGACCTTTAATAGAAACTACTGGTAAATGCACTTTCTTTTGATTGTCAATGTAGGTCAAACGATCTTCTGTGTCTACTCCGTATTTTAATAAGATTTCCGGACCAAGCATTTCTATACATCGAACCACCTCTACTGATAGTTTTTTAACTCTATCGCGATTACGTGGCTTTTCATCTTCTTTTAAGATTGTATATACATCTTCTCCGGTATACTTGTTTTTATGAATTTTTACATTTACGATTTTGCGAGATTTCCACTTCATCTTCAACACACGTAAACGGTGTGAAGAACGGGTATCGTACCAATCTTTATAAGAAACACCCTTTTCACAATTTGCATACGGATGACTATTGGTTAATTGCAAATTACCTTTCCCATACGAAAACGGTTGATTGACAAGCATGTTTTGATCCATGCGTTCAAAAACCTCATCGACTTTTTTCAATTGTTCTTCCGTAAGTTCTTCACCGTATTCATTTAGAATGTCATTTTTAGTCATCAAAGGAAAGAACGCGAATATTTGTGGATTTGTTTGAATTTCTTCATTAGGATCCACATCGATATAATGTTCGTCAAAACGCGCACGCTCAATAGTAGGGTGTCCGTTTTTACACCCCATGTACAACGTGCATTCTTCTCCAATTAAAAAGTCTTGAAGTAGCGTTTTAATTTTGCGCTTTTCTTTCAAGACTTCTAAAAAATGTTCGATAAGGTCATCACCTAATTCTTCGGAAAGTGTTTTGTAATTTTTTTCAAAAAACGTTTCAATATCATCTGGCAGATCAACTTCAGGATTTGCTGTTTCCGGAGTGAATCCTAATTCAGGAGTTAATTTTTCATTCAGCTCTCTGAATATTTCTTCAGACACATACTTAACGAGTTCGTCAAGTTTTTTATTTACAGCGTCTTTATTCATTGCATAGACCTTTCTGCGCAATGGCAAAGAAATGTACTCACCTACAAGTTGGTCAACAATCATTTCACACAATGGATATACCATGTATTCAATTCCTAAATCATAACCATACTGATGCGTAAGTCCTTTGTTTAATTCAACGTCTTTTTCTGAAAGTTCACAAGAATATTTCCGATAAAGCTTTGCGATTGTTTCTGTTCTTAACAAATATTCGTCAGAACCAGAAAATTCAATCATACGATTGGCGTGCTCAATGTAATATTTTTTTGTCCACTTCGATTCAGGCACGCGCTGATTAGGGATTTGGAAGTGTCTATCATTCATACTGTTTACGTTTTTCTATTTCTTCTTTCACTTGCTCAACAAAAATATCATCGTGTTGTTTAGTTTGTAGCTCACGGTTTCTTTCCAACGCTTCTTGACGTTGTTTCTCTTTCATAGCCATAAAGTTAAGATATTTTTTTCTTTCCTCTCCTTCGAGGTGTTTTCGCGGGTCAAACACTTCAATATTATTGACAGAAACGTCAGTTTGCCCGTATACATTTTCTCTAACTTGTCCGTTAGAAAATTCATAAAACGCCATGTCCATTAACACATCTCCTTGATCGTAACGTTCTAAATCTTCTGCAATATAATCAAACATATCAAGTTTCTGAATTAGACACATACCAAGAGCCATAGCGATATCCGTGTTTTCATCACCGTAGTCAATCAGATCTAAAATAATTTCATCGGACCAAATGTTTCCACAATTCTTATTGACTTCATGCTTTAAAAGTCTGGTAACAATATTTTTCATTTCAGTAGTCATGTGTACTCCATAACGCTGACGTCCTTTATTGGCAATAGATTCACTTCTTAGAATAGGCTTTTCACACAAGTACTTTTCTGCGCGTGTATCTTCAAAGTAGTTGATAATCATCACTTTTGAATACTCGACAAGCATCTTTGTTCTGTAATAGACTGCTAATTTCAACGAATTATGGTAAAATAAATCATCACTACTGGCATCGCCTTTTTCCTGAATAAAGGCTACCGGCATGTTGTAATCTTGCGACATTCCTGTAAAACATCGGTAAATTACAGAAGCTCCAAAGGAACCTTTCTTTTCTTCGGTAGTCTGGTCATAAGAATCGACACCGCCAATATCTGCCAAGTACGGCATCCCTTCTTCATTGATTGGCTTTGCTATGATGCGTACCGTGCCGGTAGCATCTTCTATGAACTTAACACCACTGTTATTGGCAATATGTATTTTATCGCGTTCTTTTTGCGTATGGCATCGCGACAAGCTAAATTCCAATTCCGGATTGTACACCCACTCCAAGCGACCTTTTTTTACCTTGTACGGCGGATCGGTATCGTAAATGGTTTGCAACTGATTGTTGAGTAACAATCGATTGAGCTGTCCTCCGGAAGTCTTTAAGAAAATGTGTCCTTCTTCCGTAGGTCTTGATTGAATTTCCTTGATATATCCTTCTTTGGATTTACTTGCTTTACGTCTGCGTTCTAAAATATCTTTCAACGCTTTGATTTCATCAGTACGTCCGGTACGAATATCAAAGAAGTTTGGTTGTTCGTCGCTATTTTCTCCATCTTCATTACTACGACCAGGATAGTACATATACGCCGGAATGAATATTTTTTTTAAGTTGTAGGCACCCGGATTCTCCCACATGGTTTTCATATCTTTCGATCCTTTATCTACTTCCCCACCTGTACCGTAAAGCATGGGTACTCCGAATTGAATACCACCCTCCATAAAACATGGTTCAGAAGCTTTGTAGGATTTGATGAGGTTGTCTTGCAGTCCGATTTCCTCAAAGATGAAAAAAGAATACGACCCACCTTCAAATGCAGACGGGTCGCTAAAAAATGTTTTGACAGTAAGTTCACTTCCAATACCTTCTTCTTTGACAACTTTGTTTTCTGAAAATCGGTAGGTGAACTTTAAAAAGTTCTTGCTTTTTTTATAAGATACTTTGTATTCTTCCCGAATGTTCTCTAAAGATTTTTGGACTTTTTGAAACAGCTCTAAAGCTTTATCTTCTTTTCCGGCACCAATAGCCACTTCATTGTCTTTTGAAAACAACATATTCCAAATGGTCATACAGTCACCAATGTAAGACAATCCCATACGCCGGGCTTTACCGATTATTAAACCGTACCCGAGTAACCCCGCCTTTTCAATTTCTAAAAATAACATATGATCCAACACGCGGTAGTATGGATAATGCAATCGTTTTTTGGTATCCCCCTCTCGCAACATCATAATTTGCAAGTTGTTGAGGTAGAAATAATGCGGTCCGGTAATACGTGGATATTGAACGCCATCGACCACCGGCGCATACCCCTCTAAGCATCTGCGATCTTGTTCATCCCAAAAATCATCGTATTCAAGGGTGCCGGGTTCCATGTATGGAATTTCCTCATAAACAAGCGGTGAGTAGTGTTTGGAATGAAAGTGTTCATCTACTTCAGGAATTTCAAATTCCCAATAATTGTTTCTTCCTGTTGGGTTGTAGTTATCACTCCGTACACTATGATTTTCTTTAAGTACTGATTTAGGAGCTAACGACATTGTTTATTTTTTTAGTAAAAATAGCAAAAAATTAAAAAGGGGAGTTTTGGCATACTCCCCTTCAATTTTGAACAAGTAAAAATCAGAGAAAAACATGTTCAAGATAATCTCTTATTGTAGAACGAATTTTTATCAAGTATCTTTTGTTCTAACCTACGCAAGGTATATCCATTACGTACCGGACTACCATCAAGAATATCAACCCCAGCTGTATCGTTATTGAACTTATCAATCAACCCCTCAATGGTAGATAACTGTTTGAACAACTTCACCTTGTTATCATCTTCTACTTCTGATTTTATTTCTTCTAATTTATTAAGCAGCATGAAATCCAGTGTCCGTTTTTTTTCCAACCGGGCATCGAATTGCAATGCTTCATACTTAATCAAACAAGCTTGTATTTTTTCTTGATCCCACACAAACGCTCTGCGATCGCCAACAACGCTTTCCATAGCTTTGTACGGTCTGTCCTTTTCTGAATAACGCCCAATAGGTGTCAAGTAATCCGCAGCTAATGCAATTGCAGTAAAACACTCAACACCTAACTCAGGATCGTTAATCACCTCACGAAATTCTTTGATAGCACGCACCCCGTCATAAGTGCCATCAATTTTCGCAAGGCCTGTACCCGGATCAAGTTCCACCAAATACATATTACTTGTTTTTCAATTTTACGGTCTTTCCTTTCTTCGGCTTTTCATCTTCTTTCTGCTGCATCTCAATAGAACGCTGTTTCATTTCTGATTCATTAAGTTGCAGTACTGGATTTTCCTTAATCAACTTATCTTCAAAATACTGCTTGTGTCTTGAAAAATTCACATCGCGTCCTACATCTAAAGTCATCCGTTCGGAAAGTTCGTCTAACAATCCCTGAAGCTTTTCCCGGTACTTTCCGGATTTTGCTTCAATCTCTTTGAGTAAATCATCCTGACGGGTTTTATCCATAAGCTTGTAATAGTAAGCTGCTTGTACTTGCCAACGTGCACGATCTGCATCTTCGGTCATCTTGCTGATTAAGTCTGAATACACGACCAGCTTAATCGTATCTAAAAATTTAGGTTCTTTTGCCATGATTAAAGTTCTCCTCCTTTTGCTATGTGAATTTTTCCGTTAATCTCTGATAAGATCAATCCCGGTACAAACGTCGTAGTTGAATCTGCTTTTTGACCGATTGCTTCTTTTACACAGAACAGCACCCCTGTAGGTAGCTGCATCACTGTTGTGGTGTGTTCCCAACCTAAGACCTCATTCCACGTCTTAGTCAATAATTTCCATTCTTGCTTTCCGTTTGAATAATGCTCTGTAGACTTGCGAGTTTCTCTTTTCTTTTCTTCCTTTTCCCTTTCCCCCTCCAAAAGCTCTTCTTCCAATTCTTCAGTCATTTCTAACGGTGGTGCATCTTTTTCTCCAGGCAATATTTCGTACTGCTCTGTTTCAGCGTTATACACTAAATTGTTCGGCGTAGCCGATTTTTTTGATTTTGCCATAATCCTGATTTTTTGTTCTATACAAAACTACTAAAAAAAACAGGAGTCATGTTGACCCCTGCAAAAGAATATTAATCTTAAATACAAAATGTATTGTTTGAAACACACCTAAGTTACTAAAAAAATAATAACTCACTCCTCCAGCTTAATTTCAAGCTCTATAAGCACATCGCCAATAGCATACTGAAAACGTTCATACGCTGCCTGAAACGCTTCAAACTCCATTAAGTCATCCGCCCATACAATATACCCACAAGGGTTGTCTTTGTTATTATCGTGCTGTACATAAATTGCCATACTTCAAATTTATAAAAAAAATAACTCTCCGACATCCCCCCTACACATCAGTTCTGTTTTTGTGTACGGGGAGGGGGAGCAAATAGTAAAAATCCCCCACCCGAAATGATTTTTTGGGGGCAGGGGGGTAGAGAAAAAAAACGACCAAAAGAGAGTCTTTTGGCAATTAACTTAAAACTTTTCAACATGAAAGCTTTAAACACAATCGCTCAATTAGGATTAGGTACACTTAGAGCAGGTACACAAGCATTATGGTTAACTACAAAGATGGCTAATGAAACGGCCATCTTGGCTGACGCTGCTGTATTAACAGCACAGAACCGGGCAAGAAAGAAATTGGACCCAGACCATTTCTTAAACAAACTTGATATCTCAAACAACTCGTTCAAACAAAATGTACGATTTGTCCATGACATGGATACAGGAGTATCTCAACTTATCGATGGAAGAAAGAATGCAGATGAGTTCCTCGGGGAGGTATTCACCATGATAATGCAACAAACTACCATTTAAGGTATGAAATGTTATCAATGTAATAATAGCAAACCCCCTTTCTACACGATTTCTGTTGTAGAAAAGGGACCTATGAGTATCAATATTATTGATACTCAGATATGCAAAGAGTGCAGTGATGCACTCTCTAAAGAGCAAAGCTCTTGGTTTTAAGATAACCAACTCGTCTTAAGGAGCTTCTGGCGAGTCTAAATAATGAAACCTCCATTTTATTAATCTTTAAATTCTATTCAACATGAAAAGAAAGCGAATTAAATATCTCTCTTTAGAAGAGAAGATATTTCGATTAAAAGCCACTCTTGCTAAAGAGTTAGCTATTGAGGAGTCTAAAAGCTTTAAGAAAGCTTTTGACGAATTACAGTTTAAGCGCGATATGCGCAAATTACATAACCAATAAAAACATAAACAATTATGAAAACAAATGATTTTTTCAAAAAGAATTGGAAACAAAAGGGCAGTAAATGCCCTTTACACACAGTAAAACTATTGACATCATATGTCAATGATACTAATGACAAGTTCAACTATCAAACACCTATGTGGAACACCACATATGATAAAGTCGAACAATATGCTATGATGCATATAGAAGAATACTGGCCGTCTTTTATTAAAGACAAGAGATGGTTAGATATAGTAGGAGAAGCACCAAAACATAAATGGAATGGAAATGACCTTTATTACAAGTAAACATTTAGCTGGAATGGATAGAGCTATCCATCTCAGCAACGAAGTCCAAAGGCTAAGAGAAGATCACTCGTTGATCAGTCTCATGGCTTTGGCGGATGAGAACTACATAGTTCCTCGTAAGGAGCTACAACGTAGCATTAATAAGCTACGTAGCACCGCAGCATGGCTGCGATTCAAGTGCCGAGATCAATGGCATATCTTAAACTAATATTAATTAATAAAGTCCTGGAAACAGGCACAAACACAATGAAAAAGTATGGATATTTTATCGAGAGTATCAATGAGCAAAACAAAACTGCTGTCATTAAAGTACAAACATCTGAAACAGACAACAACTGGTTTGATTTTCGTTCAGATATTACACGATTAGCAGTTAGTATTTCCTCAGTACTGTTATGGAGGATACGCAATCGAAAAGAAATAGCAACAGATCCTAAGTATGCTGCCATACGTCTGTTGCTTGGTGACGATTATGTAGGACAATGGTTCTGGTCCACTGACAATGAACCTAACTACTGGAAGAATCCATTTGTACTGAAACATTTCAAACCAACTGACGGTAGTAACATTCCGGAGAACTTCCAATTATGTGCTGTAGATGAAGCGCCTTATTGGAACATCTACAAGCAGAAATATTTAACTGGACGTAAGAAGATCAGTGCTTGGAAGCGTTACATGAAATGTGATCTTGTAAAAACTTCAGACGAGATAACAAGGAGCATCGTACTTCCGTATGCACAAGTAATAAAGAAAGGAGAGCTGTCATAGCTCTCCTTCTTGTTTTACAACGATATCTCTAAAAAACCATTGTTGCATTGTATGTCAATACGATGGTACAAATATAAGAGAATTTTTAAATCTCTGGCTTTGGACTATACAATTTATTGGCATACTGAATGTTGATGATGTAAGTAAAGTCTTGGTCTGTCTTTAAGACCAGCTCTTTATCATGGAGTGTATTGATGCATTTGTAGAAGGTGTTACGACTCATAAAGACCACGTCAATAGGAGCGACCTGAACAGTACATGCCTTAGCGATATCTGGATTCCTCTTTAACAAGGTTAACAGGAACAGATACAGTCTAATGACATTGTTAGGCAATTGTAGAAGGATCAGAGGGAGCTCATTGGCCACCTTAAACATGGTATTAGGAGGATTGTACGCATCAAAGATGAAGTCTTTGGTTTGGTACTGACGACGGTGTCGTTCGACATAACGACGAACATTCTTAGTGATCTTTTTAGACATGGAACAATGATTTAGAGATGGATCAAATGTAGGAAAAAGACATGGAATAGACAAATCTACAGTACCAACAAGCTTTGGTACTGTAAATTGTAGAGTACCAATGAGCTTTGGTACTGTAGAGACCCCCTTAAAATCGCTGTAGACAGCGCCAATAAAGGGCTAAGGCCGTATTTTAAGCGTTTAGAGTTATATATACTTTATCTCTATCGAGATGTTCGTGCCTTTGGACTTCGAGCAGACCCTATCGGCTGAGCTTTGCAGTTAGTTGCAGGTTTGAGCTCTTATAAATTACTTATAAGAAACTATGTAGTAAGGCTACAGTACTCACTTTAGTACTATTAACAGTACTTATCGCTTGAGTATAGTAGTTTGCTGTCATAGGTACTACAATCTTAGTATGTTACGTTAGTAATATATTAGGATGTTTATTTTTAAAAAATCCAAAATTTTTAAAACTTTTAAAAATGAAACTACAACTTGTAGAAACCGATAACCATTTTATGATGGTTGACCAGAAAGGGAATTATAAATTCCACCTTGCTAAAGACAGTGGCACCACTCCTTCAGAGTGGAGAGATAACATACTTGAAAATAGTATGATACCTGTAGAGCTTGTGGAATACTTCGAAGTAGAAGATATCTACAATCCTGCAATGCAAGATTATGAAACAGGAGAGATACTTCAAACGCGTGAGCAGTTAGCACTGCCTTCAGCGCATTACATTTCAAGTGAAGACTTGTTAAACGCATTAGAAGATATGGACTTTTCT
>Ga0208898_1001319_pt1 | contig 16578 bp, 47 predicted proteins | sample VirMetDEL_Mar_4_FD_184513 | JGI IMG/M metagenome (GOLD analysis project Ga0208898, IMG submission 184513) | Aqueous microbial communities from the Delaware River and Bay under freshwater to marine salinity gradient to study organic matter... | ecosystem: Environmental > Aquatic > Marine >...
TGTTGTCTTATTACACACGAGGGGGGGGGTGCCCTAGAGTTTTATTATGCCTAGATAACGGGCTTGGTACGTTATTATAACAACAACAACCAGAGCTGTATGGTTTTACAAGACACAATAGCTTAGTGAAAATCTTGTTTATTTAAAAAATAAAGAAAATGACAACAACAAACAAAAAAGGTTATTCTTGGGTAGATTGCCCAACTTTAACAGAAAGAATCGACAGATTAAGAGAGCAAATCAAAGCCGGAGAATTTGTGTATACAGGTAGTAGAATACACCCTACTACAAAGCATGAGATATTCCATGCTATAAAACCTAGTACAAGATTTATGATAAGATTCACTTTTAAATTTAATAGTGATGGTGAAAAGTATTGTAATTGGTTCGCTATGATCGGGTCAACAAAGGAGCAGGAACAATTTCTAAAAGAAGTTGGTCATGAAGCGTACCAGGAGTACCAGTCTAAAGAAATAGATTGGTAATATCTAAAAATCAAAGCATGTCCGTACCAGACGGGGCTGAGAAGTGCTGAAAGCCAATCTGTTATTTACTAACAACCTTAGATGGGTGTAAAGGTTAAACCATCACAAAATATTATGGAAAGAATATTTCGGTTGCAAATTACAAGAACAGCAATCTCAAACCCTGAATGGGTTGAAATAGTAGCTGCTTCTGAAACAGAAGCACAAACTAAATACTATTCAATGAACCCAACCCACTTCATTATTTGGACTATTGATTCTTTAAATGAGTAACTTTGTAAATTAAATATTAACAACCTTAGATGAGGGTATAGGTTAAATCATCACAAAATATTATGGAAGTAATTAATTTAACACCGCATGCTATTAAAGTAGTAGGTAAAGATGGCGAAAGAGTTTATCAACCATCAGGATTGGTAGCTCGAGTAGAGCAATCTGTTGTAGAAACAGGTGATTATATAGATGGGTTCTCAGTGAGCCAATCTGTATTTGGAGATATAGTAAATCTCCCAGCACCTCAACCTGGGGTGTACTATCTAGTGTCAGCTATGGTTTTAGGGGCTTTGGCTGGCTCTAGAAGTGATGTAGTAGCACCTAAGACGGATGCTACGGCCATAAGAAATGAGAAAGGCCATATAGTGGCTGTTAGAGGTTTCTTAAAATATTAAAAAATTACTAATTTAAAGCTGACCTATCGGCATGACGGGGAAATTATATGGAATGCATGGAAGATATAAATGACGCATTTGCGTCAGGTTTATTGTTTTTCCCTAAAACTTCTGACGAAGAATGGGAAAGAAGAAGGATTGAGTCAGAAGAAAGACTCAAAGAGTATAAAAAGACGGAAGGGCAGGTCCGTCATATAAAAAAAGGTAACTATTGGTTACCGATTATAATCATGGAAGTAAAAGCTTACCATGAAGTAATAATAAAAATAATTGCAACGAAAGAAGTAAAAACAGTTGCATTTTACGAAATAAAATACTAGTAAAAGTATGGATAAATTGTATTACGTGTATTTTAACACTGGATCTCTTGCCCCCATGTGGGTTAAGAAAAACGAAAGTTTTGCTGCTAAACTGAACAGTATAGTTGGAAAAGATAAACAGAATGAAATTACTTCGGTAGAATTAATAAAAACTTCACCGAGTATAAGTAAAGAAGTTTTAGACTCATTATTTAATAAACCATTAAACAATAATTAAGATGAACAATATATCAAAACAAGAAACTGAACTAAAAGCAATAGGCTTAGATTTAAACCTAAATTACGTAAACAATAGCGTAATAATAGTGAAAGGCCATAAAATAGTAGCGCCTGAAGAATGTATAGTGCGAGCTATACAATTAAAAATAAGAGAAGGGGAATTAAAACCACAAGACGTCGAGCTATACGACAATAAGAAAAGGATAGAAATCAGACCAGATGGTATGATAAAAGAAAAATTAGAATCAAATTTTTATCAACTTAGTGCTAATTTAGCATTTAAGTTATTCTAAAACAAATAATTAAATATTAACAACCCTAGATGATAGTATAGGTTAGATCATCACAACAACAACATGAAAGTACCAAATTATGAATTGTATTTAGGCTTGAGAAGCCAGTTAGACGGTAGAATTGCTATAGGTGGTTCTACTGCATTAGTAGTTAGAGGTGAATTACCTGCTGACTACAAACCAGGAGATTTGGACTTGTGCATTGAGCACGAGATCCAATTGCAAATCATAGATACTTACCTGACTGAGAGAGGTTGGGTAAGATCTATAGACATACCAAATGGTAATGCCTTTACTGTTAGAAGGCAATACAAGCTGGATGGAGAGAAAGTAGATTTCTTCATCATACCTGACTTAGACCGTTGGGTAGATTACATGGACGGAAACGTTTATGTTAAGCCCCAAGTTATATGGGCCGCGCGTGGTTATTATGCTGGCGTAGGCTCAGACAAAGCCCAAAACCAACTAGTAAAGAATGGTATGATTAGGCCATTTGTACCCAACTCAACCCCTAACTCAAAATTGACTAAGAGACAAGTAATACGCCGTATTATCGGCGATGTTAAACACTTAATTAAGAGTATATTATGAAAAAATTAATGATGACGGTGCTACTAAAGTCAGTAGCTAATCTTTCACCTGATAAATATAAGGTGGGAGCTATCTATGTTCAAGGCTGGAGAATCAGCTTTGGATATAATACTAGTAGAGATTACGGTAGTCATGCAGAGGACATGGCTATTCGTATGTTCGAGAAGCTCTACAAGCCCAGAGCACAAAAAGGAACTATGTATTGTACATGGTCTCCATGTTCTGTATGTGCAAAGAATCTCTTTAACCTAGGTATAAGGCCTTGGTATTTAGATCGATACACTGGCAAACTCTAAACTCGTCTGAGCGAGTATAAATAGGCTTTAGGCTCAGAGCGTCCCACTTCGGTGGGGGTAGTATTAATTTAAAATTTAAAAGTTATGTTAGTAAGAGAAAAATGTGATCAAGAAATGATCAGGATTGCGGATCAAGAAATGGGATTCGCTATTAATCCCAAAAATGGTGTCTTTGCGGACACTGAACAAGAGGGACAAGACCTAGAAGCATTATATGCTGAGGTGCAAAGAGTTAAGGAGACTTGCAGATGCTGGACTCCGAGTAATAAGGAAGGTGTTAGTTGCTACACTGAACTAGGAAAAGGCAATATCATAATAGTAGAAGATCAAGGGTATGTAGGTATCTTCTACAACAACTATTTATTCATTTAATTAAAATTTAAAAGTTATGAAAACAAGAAGACCAAGAATTAATCAAGAAACAAAAGTAGAAAGAAAGATAGAATTTTCTACTAGATTTGCAAAAGACAAAAACCCTAACTGGGATAAAAATATACGCTCTAAAGAAGGAGAGCGTAAAGTAAAAGCTAAACCAACGCCGCAAGATAAATGGGCTGAGTTTAAAGCTTTTGCAGCAACAGAATTAAATTATTAATTAAATTAACAAATAAGATGAAGAAAATATTATTAGAAAATGGTACTGTAAAATACGGTATACAATACTATCGTGTGTTAGAGTTAAAAGAAAATCAAGTATTATTAATGATTAGTAAAAAACCAACTTGGGTTGATATTAAAGAATTAAACTAATCAACTAACCTATCACCTTAGTCTTCCTTTCTTCCTCGCCTTAGTCTTCCCTTCGTCGGAGTCTTCCCTTCGGCCTCGCGGTTTTTTGGCGTGAGACAGTCTCACGTGTAGTATATTATTTTTTTAAACTTTTAAATTTTTAGATTATGTTAAAGATTAACAGACAAGCAGCATTAAAGCAGTTCAGAACTCAATCAGCGAAAGGCTTAAAATTAGAGCCAGGAACTGAGATCAGTGTTATGGAAGTTCGTGAGAACAACAACGAGGATGGTTCAGTGACTCACTCTTTAATCTGCTCAACAGATAAATCACTTGTGATTAACATCTCTTTATCTGATTACTTCAAAATGGGAGTGGTAAACAATGGATCTCATTACACTTCAGAAGAAGGTGATGAAGATATCGAGATTTTCCAATCTTTCACTATCGAAACGGCAGAAGACCGTAAAGATAGAAACGGTGACCTTGTTTACCCTTTATATGCTTATGAAGGATGGGACGAGATGAGAGATGAAATTAGAGCAGGTAATGCTAAATTCGATTGGAATGCTCTAATTGAATCAGGATTGAAAGAAGGTATTACAGACCGTATCAGTCCATTACAAGATTATACTATCAAAATCGGATAGTATTACACTCATATGGGGTAGCATAGAAATATGTTACCCTATATTTTTTTAAAGGGGCTTATGGCTAATAACCCGATCTAGCTCTATAATTATTTTTTTTTAAACCATTAATAGTAAATAACCCGATATGGCAACAATAAAACACAACTTTAAAGGTAATTTTGAATTCCCTTTATACAATCAACACGAAATTAAAAGTATTTTAAATGATATCAATGCAGATATCAGAGAAGTAGAAGAAGATATTAATCATTATTCTCTTATAGGAGATATGGAAAATGAGATGAATTGTTTAGAAGAATCAGTTGTATTAAATTGCGTTAAGTACGACTATGAAGAATTACTTCAAGCAGCTTTAAATTAATTATGTTATGAAAAATTTTTTTAAAAGTGCTTTTGCATTGTGCCTATATGTTATTATAGGCTCTTTGCTATTAGCGTATAGGTTTTCAGATAGTAGTTTAGCTGTAGAGATATTTACAGTAATAGCTATAGTATATTTAATATTGCTACCTAGTTGTAGCACAAAAAATTAAAAGATTATGTTAGAATTAATTATATCAATAGGTTACTTCTTAGGTATAGGTTATACTATAGAAGATTACAGTAGTGTTAACGGTAATTATGTAAATGATTTTAAATCTAGACTAGGTTTAGTTATATACATTTCATTTGTATTTTTATATTCACCTGTGTTTTTATTAATAGATTTAGGTAGATTATTATATAAATTAAACAGTAAAGAAGATGACAAATAGAGAAGAATATGCAAAATTTGCAGAGAAGCACCCTAACAGTGTAACAATTAGAGCAGCAGTTATAAATCATTCTGTAGAAGATTATATTGCTGGACACACTATGAATTTAGTTGTAGTGTATGAAGATAATCACGGTAGTGTGGTTTTCTTAGACCCTTACTGCGGTGTAGCAGACATTTTAAATTGGGATGGTAATGAACCCCTAGCTTTTAAAGACAATGAAGATATTAAACCTTTTTTGTCTAAATGTATGTTAGATTTTAACATTCAAGACCCGGCTTTTACTAAAATTTACAAGAGCTTAAATTTCTTTGATGAGCATTTTGAAGCTCCTATAAACTTCGAAAGGTATGGGGTTGTAGAAGTAGAGTAATAACTTGAGGGAGATACGTCTCCCTTTTAAATTTAAAAATTATGAGAGAGACTTTATTTTTCTTAGCGTATTTAGCTTTTCTATTAGCTATATTATATTTTACTTTCGTATCCTTTAGTTGGATGATGTTAGCTATAGCAGCTTGTTTAGCTATATTATGTTTAGCAGCAATAATTAATCTTTTACTACCCAAAACAACTAACGTTTTTAAATACTTTTTACGTAATAAAAAATAAAAGTATGAATGAAGAAGAAAGAAACAAAGAACTAGATGACAAAGAAGGTTGTATAATGATTTTTATAACGTTATTTACCCTTTTTATTTTGTGGTTAGCTAGTAACTTGTATAAATTTGTATAAATTGTTGGTTTATAGATTGTTGTTGTTGTTTTAAAATTTAGAGTGGGGGTCGCACGGTGTGTAAATCCCCCTCTTTAAATAAAATAAACTCTTCAACTTTATATAAAATATATAATATTAATATATATAAGCAACGTCTACATAACGTGCCACACTACTGCACTAACAAGACAGTAGCACACACAAATAATTTTATTATTTTGTATACTATAAGGCCATACGCCTTTTTTATATATAATTATTTTTTAAAAAAAGTATAAAATATGGTTAAATTTAGAGTAATATTGATACCGATAGTAAGGTTAAATGAAGATGACTCTGCTGATTATAAAGAGTGGAGAGAAGTAGAATATCGTAGTGCGAAGGAAGCGTTAGATGATTTAGAAAAAGATTATTTAGTAGTAAAGATAGAAAGAATAAAATAATTATTAAAAGTAAAAATATGAAAGTAGGAGATAAAATATTAGGTTTTAAATTTTTTTATAGCGACTTATCTTATGTAAAAGAAATGGATAATTTTATAGGTAAAGTAGGTACTATAATAACTATAATTGATGATACCATAGAAATAGATTTTAATGGTGAAGGTATATGGTGGTATCCTAAAGAAGAGGCTAGATTACATTTGGTAGATAAAACTATTAAAGTTAGAGTTATAAAACCTAATATAATAGACCTTAATTTAGGTAAAGTTTATCCTGTATTGGAACAAAATGAAAGTTATTATCGGGTATTAGATGATGTAGGTCATGCTAGGTGGATAATGAAAGAATATTTTAGTTTAGTAAAGGAAAATGATGATGTTATGTATAAATTAAAAGAAGAAGTTAAAAAATATTTAAAAGAAGATAATCCTTTGAAAGATAAAACTATGTCTATGGAGGATTGGAGTATGACTAGTTTTTCTAGCGTAGCCTTAGAGGAGGCGGATTATAGTGTGGATTTGAGTTCTATAGATAAAGATGAAATGGAGGAAGTAAGTGAGGGTTTTATAGAAGTTGCTAAATTTTTTAACTATAGAGATAAAGCTTTTTGGTTAAATCCTAACTATAATTGGGAATTGAAATATTATGATAAAGAAGTATTTTTAGAACCAACTAAAAAATAAAATTATGTTAAATCTTATTACACTTTGATATGGTTACAATATTTAGAATGGGGTATATACTCTTATTGAGTTATAACCCGTGTGATGTATTTTATTATTTTAATGTAGATGAAATGCATGGATTGTCTTTAAAAGAATGTCAAGAACATGTAAATACAAAAGATTCGGCATATATTGCTGGATGGAGCAATTTTATTCCTAAAGAATCAGGTGAGTATAATGATGATGATGCTAGATTTGTATTCATTAATTTATCAAGATGCACAGATCCTGTAAAAACAACAGGTCTTATTATGCATGAGATGATGCATCATTCTTTATGGATGAATAGTTATAATGCAGAAACTAGAGAAGAAGAGATTATTACCTGGGCTGAAGAAGAAACTTATGAGGTTTATGAAATAATTAAACCTATGTTAAGTTTTAAATCAGAGTAAAATATTTAATTGCAGTGAAAAACGATTAATTTAATCATTTAATAGTGTAAAATTATGGAAAGAATAGAAGTAATGCATAGATTATTTAGAATATTAGTTTCTAATAAATTCATAAAAGTAGGCGATTTTTATAATATATCTATAGAAAGAGGTTCTATAAAATTACAAGGTGTATTTTGTAGTAAAATAACAAGAAAATATATGGAACTAGGAGCTAAATTTCACATAGAAGCCAATGGATTTGTATATTTAAAAAAGGGTAGTGTAGAAATTGTTTTAACAGATTAATATGAATAATAAATATGAAATAGAATATTGGGATAGAGTAGATTATTATAGCGTAAATTCTAAAGTTAAAAGTACTGAAATTTGGGAAGGTTCTAAAGAAGAAATATTTAAAAAATTTTATGATAAAAATAATTCTCTTCGATATTGTAATGGTAGTTATTATAAGTTTAAAAATAAATTAATTGAAAAAGAATATAAAGAATGGTATGATTCTTTAAGTGAAAATACAAAATTTAATATGTACTACGGTAATGGTATTGTTGATTAAAAAAAATAAGAATGAATAACAATAAACACATATGGGAAGGTTGGACTGTTCAAGATTTTATAAACGAGTTAGAGATAACTTTTCCTTATCAGACATTTAAAACAAAAGAAGAAGTTAAAGAATGGTGTAAATCAGAACAACCTTATTATAAAAAACATATACCTGAAGTGTATGCACATTTTTTAAGTAAAACTAATTTTTAATAAATTAAAAATTAAAATAAAATGAAAAAAATATTATTTATCATAATGTTACTCTTAGTAGGAGTAAGTTATGGACAAGAAAATGAACAAGAAGAAGCTATATTTGTAACAACAGGTAGCTTTAGTAAATTTGAAAACCAAAATAACCCAGAAGAATCTTTCATAAGTGAAGGTAAAATAAATCAGATTTATGTATTTAAATTTTATGAAGGTTGGACTAAAGGATCTTTAGTATCTAGAGGTAGCGATATAAGTTTAAAAATTATTAATGTAAAACAAAAAACCGACAATACTATATTAATAGAAGCTAAAGATATAGAAAATACTATAATGTATATTAAAGTAGATTTTGTAAATGAAGTAGTAGAAACTTTAATAGGCCTTAATGGAGGTTATTTAACTACGACCCACAATTTATTAACTTATAATTAATGAAATTAGAAAAAATGGAAGGTAAAAAATATGGCTCAGAATATTGTTATTTTTTTAATGAAGATGGTCAATGGATAGGTTATTTTAAAGCTGTATTTTCTAGAAGTTATTATGTTAAAGATACTAGATGTGGTTATTATTTTCATAATTCTTTATACAAATCTTATTATATATAAAATTGTGTCCCGCCTAGCCTCTCTCACGAAACATTGGTGGCGTAGCGGTTCTCCTTTATAATACCGGTTAAATTAGAGAGTCAGTTATCTTAATAAGATGCTGACAAAAGCTCCTGTAGCTCAGTTGGTTAGAGCACCTGACTCATAATCAGGTGGTCCTAGGTTCGAGCCCTAGCAGGAGCACTTAAATATTTAAATTATGAAATTAGTAAAAGCAGGAAATAAAAACAATTTCCATTTTGAATACCATGAAACATTATTAAATGAATATCTAGTATTAAACTTTGAAGGTTACCACATATGTAAATATAATAATAAAATAATATCTAAAAAATATTGGTTAAGTGATGAAATAAAAGGTTTTTGTATCACCAGAAACGAAAAAAGTTATAACATATGAAATTAAATTAAAATAAATATTATGGAAAAATTTGTAGAAGACGGTCAAGTAGCCGTATTATATAGCCCAAGTTTTGGAGCTGGATGGTCAACATGGAATAGTAATAAGGATATTATTTTTGATAAAAGAATAGTAAAAAAAGTATTAGCTAAAAAACATTCTGAAATAACTGAAGAATGGATGAAAAAGATAGGTTATAAAAATATTTATTGCGGTGGTGCAGAAGATTTAACAATAATATGGTTACCTATATCATCTAAATTTATTATAAATGAGTATGATGGCTTTGAATCTATAGAACTATATGATGATATTAACTTTATAACTGCTTAATTATGCCTAATTATTGTTGGAATTCTATTACTATATACAAAGAAGATATTAAATTATTGGAAGAATTAAAATCAAAATTTGAAAATAATAGCTTTAATTATAGTATAGATTATTATAAAAATTTATTTCCTGCTGATTATATTTTACCAGATATAGAAATTCATGACATTTATAGTGTTAGTAGTACTTTTGGCTCTAAGTGGTTTGATTTATCTAGCTGCTATATAGAAGAAGATAATACTTTGATATTAAATGGAGATAGTGCTTGGGGCCCTATTGTACCTTTAGTAAAAATGCTATCAGAAGCTTATCAATGTAATACTTCTATATATTATGAAGAACCAGGTTGTGATTTTGGTGGTAAAGCTGAATATAATTGTGGAGAAATTGTAGAAGAATTACACACTACTTACTTGCATATAAGATATATAGATGATGGATTAGAAGCTATTTATAATGAATTTCAAGAAGGTTTTATAAGTTGTGAAAGATTGGCTGAAATATCTGAATTTGTAAGTGATGAGGATTTTGAAGAAATATTAAATAATTATAAAGATGTACAAAATTAAAAAAGATAATAAGCATAGAAATTCTATGAACAACAGAAAAAGTTTAACAATTAAATTTAAAGTTTTAGATAAACATTGTTTTAAAAAAATGTCAGTTAAACTAAAAATGAAAAACCCTGAGTTGCAAGAAATGAATTAAAAATTTAACATTACCTCATTGACCATTTCAAAAGCTATATGCTGATGTGATGTAGAGAATTTAATGTACGCATTGAATTATAAATAATGTTATTAAGTATAAACAGTAAAATTTAAAATTATGGAAAAAAGAACAATAGTATTAGAACCATCAACTAACACTCACTCATTAAATGCTAATGATGTTAAGGTTGAAAAAATCGACAATTCAATTTTAAAATTGACAATCGATGGTGAAGGAATTGTAACGCATGGTGAACATGGAACATTGACTACAGAATCAAAGAATGTTATTAAATATGTACAACAAGAGTACAATCCGGTTACAAGAAAGTTAAGAAACGCTTTCGATTAATTAAACCTTAAATTACTAGCCAGGTGTTAATGCCTGGCTTTTTATTATGAAGTTAGAGAGGGAAAAATTATTTTATTCAGAAGAAATTGCTTTGTATCTTAGGTTTGCACAAGGTAAAGGTTTTTTAAAAAGGTTTGAAGGGTTATATGCCTATGATTTTCCTAGGATTGAGGAATATCATAAATGTTATTTTAAAAACAATGAAGCAATAGGGTTAGCCTTAAATACAGAGGGAATAGAATATTTCATTTAAAAATTAAATTATAAAAATTATGGAAGAAATAATTATTAACATTACATCTATAGAGCAATTAAAAGGATTATCTTTAAACTTAACAACAGGTAAATTCTATGACAATGTAAAAAATAAAGATGTAGTAAAATTATTGAAACAAGTATTCACAAATAAAGCTCGTTTTAAATCACGTTTTGTAGATTTGCTAAACTCTATTAAAACTAGATTAGATGCTTTCCCAAACTTTCCAGAAGGATTTTTTGACAATTTAGGGGAAGATGATTACTATGAATTTGTAAGGTATATTGATTATAACAAAATGCCATATGAAGAAGTAAAAGCATATTGGGCTAAAATGGAAAAGGAACATGGTATCACATATGACATACAAGATACTTCTGTATTTGAATGTGAAGGCCTAATGAATGAATTGTTGGATATGTATGATGATGCTACACCATTCACATATGAGGAAGCATTCAAAATTGAAAATGAAGAATTTCAAGCAATGGTATTCGGTACTATTGATATTGTTGATATGATTAAAGAATTAGGTTCTAAAAGAATCAAAACAGATGGTAAACGTGTCAAACATAAAGATTTTTCAACATCAGGAGAATTTCTAGGTATGAAAGAATACGATGTTATTTATGAAACTCATGAAGTAAATTGTAGTAAATTAGGTTTAAATAGTAATGCTTATGCTTTGAGATGTTGGTGTACTACTACGGATAAAGAACATTGGTTATGGATAGAAGATCAATACAAAGATGATCCATTAGAAGCAGTAGCATCAACAATGAGAGTACATGAAAATATCATACCACATATTAAAGAAATTAAACGTCAAGGAGATATATTATTAGTTGAAACTGGTGATATAGATATCAAACCAGAAGGTGAAATGATTCCTTTAACAGCAGGGCAATATTTTGGGTTTTTAACAGCTCAATCATAAAATACTTACATCAAGCGTATTTCCTTAGATTTCACCTGCAAATGGACTACTAAAAATAATGATAAATGAAATTAAAACACCACAAATACATTAATGAAATAGGATTAACTAGCTTTTTTAGAGCTATTCATTCAAATTATGGTATGTTGAGAATTGGTTATCTTATAGAAAGAGACAATAAATTATATTATAACAATAAACACGAACTTGTAGGTTATGGTATTTATGGAAGATTTAAAAATTATTGGATATGAAATTAATAAAAAATGAATATAACTCTACAAAATGGTTTCACACTTATTATAAAAGAAGTAAAAAATCAATTAATGAAGGATTATGTGTTACTAAATTAAGTAAAAAATATTATTTATTTGATGAAATAGTGGGTTTTGAACTATCTAAAAATGAAAAAAGTTATTATATATAATGGGAACAAATTTTTATTCAATACCTAAAGTTAAAGACTTAGAAAAGAAAAGACAAAAATTAATTGAAGAAATTCAATCAATGGACATATCAAATGCCGAGCTTTGTGAAAATCGCTTTAGAATTCATGAAGATGGTTGGGATAGATTATCACCTTGGGATAAATTTATTAACGGTAATTCAATACATTTAGGTAAACGCTCAATGGGATGGAAGTTTTGTTGGAACTTTAACGATAACAAATACTACTCAAATAAAGAAGAATTATTAGACTTTATTCGTAGTAGAAGAGTTGTCGATGAATATGGTGATGAACTACAACCAGATCAATTTATTCAAATGGCATTAGATTGGGGTGAACCCGATGGTATGGTTGCAGATGAAGAGTATATGAAAGAACATCATTTTTGGATGTCAGACCCGTCATTATACGCAGATAGAGAAATAGACGGTTTAAGAGTATCATCAAGTACGGAATTTAGTTAAAAATTAAAAATTAAAAATATGTATACAGATATTTCAACAACAAAAGGATACCCAAAAACTTTAATAATCAGAAACCACGAAGGTGGGATGATATGGCAAGTTTATCACGTTGAAAAATTGAGTGAAGCTGATAAATTATCAAGCAACGCAACAATGAACGGTTTTGAAGCCATAACTTTAGAGGACTACCAAGAATATATGCAAGAAACTTGGCCTGAATGGAGAGAAACAGAAGGTAGTAAAGAAATAATTAAATGAAATTAATACTTTTTAAAAGCAATGAATTTTATTGTTATAAGTCCCAAGACATCGTAACAAGACGTATAGGTTATAGAAATTATTATAATCAAGAGAAATGTTATTATAATAATTCAGGTATTATTATAGGTTATGAATATTATAATAAATTACATTATTATAATATATAAAATAATTAGCCCTCTGCCTAGCGCTGGGTATGGATCGAAGATGGGGACGGCGGTCTTAAATGACAATAGGTTTTTGAACCTAGCACACTTCCCTCCGAATCGTGGGTCGGCACAGTTTTTACCGTTTCTGGGGTTATTTTGTAAAAAACGGTTTATAGTCAGGTGGCGGAATTGGTAGACGCATGAATAAAGGTTAATAGTAAAGATAACGAAGAGTAACCTTGAGATACCCGTAAAGTCAGCTCATAAGTTATCATATAGGTTCGAATCCTGTCCTGACTACAAATTACAAATTACAAAAGTTATGAAAAATAAAGATTTAAAAATAGAACAAAGAAAATCAGTGTCTATGAACTTCAATGATGCTTGGCACAAAGAAGGAGATTTTATAGAGGTAACTGAATGGTCTAATGAAGAAGGTTGGGATATACAAATAAATGATACTAATCATTTTTCTTTTCACTTTACAGAATTTAAGGCTTTAAAGAAGTTAATAAATTTTTTAGAAAAAAGTTAATTATATATGAAGTTGATATTAAGTAAAAGTTATTATGATAATAATCAATTATATTTTCTTAATTTTTCTACATATGGTATAATTATGCAGGGTTATGAAATAATTAATTGGTACGATGAAACTGTGTCTAAAGTATATTATATTAATAATGAGAAGATTGGTTTTGAAATTAAAGAAAGTACAATAAAACACTATAATATATGAAAAATATTTACATAGGAGATATACACGGTCGTGATATATGGAAACAGATAGTAGCAGAGAATGAAGATGCTGACAATATTGTATTCATTGGTGATTATTTTGATTCATTTGATATACCAGGTGTTGTACAATTAAGAAATGCTAGAGATATAGTAGAATTTAAAAAATCCACAGAATTAGATCCTAGCAAACGAGTTTACTTGTTAATAGGAAACCATGATATTCATTATATGCGAGGCATTAACGGTAAAGGTACAACGAGTGGTTTTAATGCTAATATGATGTATGAGTTTGAAACATTCTTTGAAGAAAATAAAGAACAGTTTCAAATGTGTGTTGATATAGGAGAAGTTTTATGTACCCATGCCGGTGTGAGTGAAGATTTTCTTAAGGATGCTGGATATTGGACTTATAGTGATAAATTACATTATGACGGAGTACCTGAGTGGATTAATGACTTATTTTACTATAAACCTAATGAATTTACATTTGAAGGATATTATAATAGACATTATGGATTAGCTTCACCCAATGGTTATGGAGATGACCCGGGACAATCTCCTATATGGATCCGACCTAAATCTTTACAATTATCTAATAAAGAATCAGATATTAAAAAGACATGGATTCAGGTAGTAGGCCATACACAACAAAATACAATTGATATTAAAGGTAAATCAACAGGTGGTAGATATTATTATATTGATACTTTACCTAGTGGTGAATATCTTATTGAGGAAGATGGTGAGTTTAGAATAGGTTATTGTGCTATAGTTAAATATATTTAGTTATGAAATTAAAGAAAAAAGAAGCTGAAACTACCACCTTAAAATCCAAATGGAGATACTTCGAAGATGGGCCATACAACGAACATAACTTCACACAAGGATATGCAGAAGTAAAGACTATAGATAATAACATAACATCGAGAATGTACTGGGTAAATCAAGAAAATATAGGTTTTGTGCTTAAGTTAACTGAAAAATATTATTACATATGAAATTGAGAAAAATTGAAAGGCAATCTGATGAATTATGGAGCGTACATTTTATAAAAAGCCACTTGTATTGGAAAGATTGGGAAGGATTTTGTGAAAGTAATAATTCTAAATCATATTGGATTAATAATGAACCAATTGCTTTTATTTATAGTCTTAATAAAATTCGATATTTTATTTGATTAAAAATTAAAAGTTATGGAAAATAGAATTGCAATTGTATTAAAAAATGCATGGGTAGGTAAAGAATTTATCTATGTTTCTAAATATGGTAGTGAAACTAGAGGTATTGTTAAAGATGTTGTGGTAGTTAATGAAATAATAGCAAATAAAACTTTAGCTGGATATCTTAAAAAGAAAGTAGAAGAACAATCTAAAAATAAACCTAACACTACCATAATGAATTATATGGGTTTAAATGATGAAATTGAATCTAATTATATAGGAACAAGACCGACATTTAAAATTATATCTGAAAATAATAATACATATTCATTAGACGAAATTTACTTTATATCATGAGAAATATAACAGAAAAACCAGAACATTGGGTTATACTTAAAATTAAAGGTAATGAAACTTATTACCGAGTATTCAGTGGTTGGAGAGGTGGTTATCTTGATGGTGACAGCTGGAAAATAAATTCAGGTATCGTTGGTATTGAAGAAGATGAAGATTATTACTATTTTGAAGGTCATAGTGGAAGTTGTTATCAATGCCATAAAAATGGTTATGGGTTAAAAGATAGTATGTATTATTTTAGTTCATATGTACAAGGGGTGTTGGAAAATCTTATAGAAAAAAGTTCTGGGCTTGTTGAGGTAGTAGATGAAGATACAGATTTTATAAATTTATTAAACCAAAACAAAGATGAGTAAAGAAGATATAATAGTAGAAATTGAAAGATTAGTAAAACTTTATAACAAAAAACCAAATTTTGGTACTATCGATTTAGATATGTTTAATGCGCATTTTGATGCTTTACTTAAAAAAATAAATAAAGATGAAAAATAAATTAAACGACATTTGGAGAAATATAACATATTGGCCTAAAAGAAAATTTAGGCAGATTAAAAATGTTATCAATTGGATTCCTGTAGTATGGAAACAATTTGACTTTGATTATTCTTATTCATTACAAGTATTCAAACATCAGTTATTAAAACAAGCCAAACATTTCGAAAGGCCTGATTCTTGGGGTGAACGAGATTATATTAAAGCCCAAAAAATCCGTATGATTTGTAGATTAATGGATAAGGTTTATGCCGATGATTATACTTGTGAATATCAAGACCGATTAAAAGAAAAATATGGTGATGATGTTATTGATTGGGTATTTTCAGAAATTCCTGAAGAACCTGGTATGAATAAAATGAATTGGAAATATGAGGTAGATGAAAAATTTGAATCACAAAGAGACCAAATTAAAGAAGATTCTGATAAATGGTTTCATGAATCTCAGGATAAACAAAAAAGAGCACATAAATTGTTGTGGGAATTGGTTGAACATAATGTTCAAGGATGGTGGAATTAATTTTGGTTATGGGTTTGGTTTATTGAAATTTATTCCATATATTTAAGAAAAAAATGAAAGTTATGAAAAATATACACGTATTACCAACAGATCAACCAAGTAGGTTATACCTAGAATATGGGGATGGTGACTTATGTTTATCAAACAATTTGTTACCTCAAACAAATAAAAGTAATAACCAACACATCTACATCACATCTGATGAAGAGATTAAAGGGAATGATTATTACATTCATAATAATAGAGTAAGGCAATCTGCTGGTGGAGAACAAGAAAAAGGTGATTATAGAAATTGTAAAAAAATCATCTTAACAACAGACACAACTCTAATTGCTGATGGTGTT
>Ga0208898_1001322_pt1 | contig 16572 bp, 20 predicted proteins | sample VirMetDEL_Mar_4_FD_184513 | JGI IMG/M metagenome (GOLD analysis project Ga0208898, IMG submission 184513) | Aqueous microbial communities from the Delaware River and Bay under freshwater to marine salinity gradient to study organic matter... | ecosystem: Environmental > Aquatic > Marine >...
GAAAAATATAAGCTACGGGGATAGCTTACAGAATCCCGTTAGGGTTTTCAGTAAGGACCCTTTAGAGGGTATGCTAGCTAGAGTAGACGATAAGCTTAGCCGAATAAAGAGCGTAGGGATTAACGAAGATACCAGAGACACGGTAGAAGATATTATAGGCTATTTGGTGCATATTATTATAAAGCTGAATAAAAAAGAGTAATTTTTTTTCTTAGGTGTTTGGATTATAACAAACATTTGTTATATATTTGTCTTAACAAAAAGGAACAAAACCAAAACCTCAAGAAAATGAAAACTAAAATTGACTTCTCTCTCTACGGCGTACAGTTCAAGAATATCGAAGTATACGGCTTCGGCGAAGGCGCAACTGGCCAAGCTACGGGCCGCGGTATTTCAGCAATGGCTCGCCAGTACGTAGCTGCTAAGTATGGCGTTAAGTGCCAAGTTCACTACGACAGCTTTAGTATGGGTAACAGCTTATCTATTTACGTAGACCCCCGCGACCTTTATACCGATTATAAGCAAATCATTAGCGAGGACCTTAAGGCTTCTTTCTGCTACGGTAGCTTCGACGCTATGACCGACTGCTACGACCTTAAAGAGGAAGGTAAGGACATCGAGAAAATGGTAGGCTTCTTCTTTAAGGCCAAGTACGTAAGCTTTCAGTTCGGAGCTAAGTACGGTACCAAGCTCTACGAAGAACTCGAAGCCGAAGGCCTTAACTAATCAACTAAACGCCCGGCCCCCTTTCTGTGGGGCTCGGGCTTTTTAATTCTTTTAAATTATGAAAGCACCCAAAACCCTAGAAGACGTAAAAGCTTACGCTTTTGGCTTCGCAGCTATTACCGTTTTATTTCTGGCCCCTTTCGCTATAATGGCCGTTTTTTCTTATCTAATCTCTTTATTTTAAAATGATTAAGGAGGACTTCTTTAAGTATTACTCTAACCACCCGGCTAGCGCCCGGTACCAAAAGCCCAAAGCTATGACAGTAAAAGACCTTTTAGAGCTCGTTAATGCTCTCGACCCCAGTACTGAGGTAGATATAGCCCTTATAGAGCCACGTAGAGGCGGTATAACGAACTATCTAGCTCCAAGAGCTGCAGAGTATAACCCCGACACTAATACGCTCGTTATAGAGGCTTATTTAAGCCCAGATAAGTATATTATCAAACATAACCCCAATTTCGAATTTAATTTATAAGCTATGCGCGTTATAGTCGCTACGCTCCCTTCTGGGGAGGTCCAAGTATTCAGCAGCTTAAAGAAAGCTTCCGAGGCACTTAATAAGAATTACGGTACCCTAGCTAACCACTTAACTAGGAAAAACACAGCTTACGAAAAGGAAGGGCTTAAGATTCAGCGCGTTATCGTACTTTAGTTCTAGTTTTACTTTAACTTACTTAAGTACTTAGTATATTTTTATATAGCTTTGCGCGCAGGCTAGCGCTAGCAAAGCTATATAAAAATTCTTAAGTAATCAAGTACTTAGTACTTAGTTAGGGAATTTTTTTTATATTTGTAAGAGTTTAACTAGCTTTAGGAAAATTGGCAGAAAATAAGCCCGGCCTACTGGCTCGCATTCTACGAGCTTCGCCAGAGAACCCCCGTACCAGCTTAAGTAAGCCTGCTAGCTGGCTCTTCGATATTTTTAGAAGCTCTACGGGTATTCCCGTAGACGAGACTTCAGCTATTACCCTTTCTGCAGTTTGGGCCTCTGTGCGTATTATTAGCGAGACGTTAGCCTCTATTCCCGTAGACGTTTACTACCGCGACGGCGAGACGCGCCGCCGCGCTAGTGAACACCCAGTAAGCAAGCTTATAGCTCATAACCCAAATAAGACAAGCTCTAGCTTCACCTTTAGAGAAACCCTAGCCGCTAACCTTTGCCTTCACGGTAACGCTTACGCTATTATAGTGCGCGACGCTGCCGCTCGACCTATCGAGCTGGTAAGCGTTCACCCTAACCGCGTAAAGATTAAAGTAAACAAGGGCGAGAAATTCTATACGGTAGACGATAAGAAAACCTATAGCGACGAGGAAATGCTACACTTTGTAGGCCTCAGCTTTGACGGCGTTAAAGGGCAGAGCCCCTTAGATGCCCTGCGCGACGCTATCGGAATGGGCATAGCTGCCCAGCAGTTCGGCGCTGAGTTCTTCGCTAACGGTGCCAATATGGGAGGCGTACTTACTCACCCGGGCCGCCTAACAGACGACCAGATTAAACGCCTTAAGGATAGCTGGAACCGTTCTAACGCAGGTCTAGGAAAGAGTAACGGTACCGCTGTTCTCGAAGAAGGTATGAAGTACGAGCGTATAGGAATCCCCCCGGACGCTGCCCAGTTCCTACAGTCCCGCCGCTTTACGGTTGAAGATATAGCGCGAGCTTTCCGCGTTCCCCCTGCTATGCTCGCAGAAATGAGCAATAGCAGCACCCGGGCAAACGTAGAAGAGCAGGCTATAAGCTTCGTTAGGGATACGATGAACCCCTATATAGCTCGCTTCGAAACCGAGTTTAACCGTAAGCTCTTTAGAGAGGACGAGCTAGGGACCTACTATGTACGCTTTACCGTAGACGGCCTTTTACGTGGCGATATTAAAACCCGCTACTCTAGCTATAGTATCGCCCGTCAGTGGGGATGGCTTAGCGTTAACGATATTCGGGACCTAGAGAACCTTAACCCTATCGAGGGCGGGGATACATACCTAAGCCCTCTTAATATGGCTCCAGTAGCCGAGTCTCCTTCTAACCTCGGAGAAGATGCCGACTAACTACCCGACAGCTGGCGAGGATATGGCCGTAACGCTGAGTAATAGTAATTACCCAGAGTTTAGCCGCGCCTATGCTGAGGACCTGCGCGAAAGCTGGCCCGATATTTGGCGCGCTGGCGGGAATATCCGAGGTAACGAGGCTTACGAGCTTTGGGGAGCTGCCAAAGAGGGCAGCGAATCCGAAGCCGTTATAGAATGGATTAAAGAGCGCGAAGCTTGGGCCGCCCGTCATTTTGAAGACGGAGCTCAGTTTAAGCAGGACCTTTCCCCTAACCTTAGTAACGTGGCGGGGATAGTAGCGCAGATAAAATGGGGCGTAATCGGAACTCTGGGCGAATCGCAAATGCGAAGCACCTTAGACGAGTTAAAAACTAAGCTAGAGAACCGTAGCGCTGTAGAAGCCCGCCCCTATCCTAACGAGCACGCCGCCCGTTTGGAAGACCCCGCGAAGTACGACAGCTTCGCCCGGGTTAATAATGCCTTCGGAGATGGCATAGACGCTATTTACGGAATTAAAGACGGAATCAGCGAGCTACAAGCTATACGCTTCGATAAGGACCTTTTTACTATTCAAGAGGCTAAGCAATGGCTAGAGGACCACGACTTTACCCCTATCCTATTCGAGCCAGCTATAGAAGAAAATTTTAAAATGGATAAGCGACATATTAAGGAGGTATACGAAAACGAAGACAGCTACGTAATAGTTTTCGCTAAGCCCGACCACGTAGAAGAAGTACCCGCTCCAGAAGCGGCCCCTATGGTCTCTTCTATGGAAGAAGAATATAAAGCAGCTCCGGGAGAACTTGCAGAAGGCGACTTAGTACGCTGGATAAGTAACGAGCGTTACGTATACGGGCGCGTCTTACTTATCGAAAGTAACGGAGAAATTACCGCAGATAGCGGCTTTACTATTTTAGGAACTCCAGAGAACCCGGTAGCTCTTATTTCCATTTACGACCTTAACCCAGAAACGGGAGAATACGAAGAGCGCGAGCCGCCGCTTCGCGTAGTGCACTCTTTTAATACCGTAGAAAAGGTACAAGAGGAAAGCCGTAGCAATAAGCGCAGCTATGAGCAGCGCGCCTTTGATACGCGCGCCGAAGTAACGGGGCGCACTATTCGAGGATACGCTAGCGTATTTAATAGCCTTAGCGAAGACCTCGGAGGCTTCCGGGAGGTAATCGCCCCCGGAGCTTTTAGCGACGTTCTTAACGACGACGTAAGAGCCCTTTACAATCATTCGCCAGACTACCTTTTAGCGCGCACCTCTAGCGGTACGCTTCAAATCGGACAAGACGAGCGCGGCCTTTGGTATGAGTTCGAAGCTCCTAATACCTCTTACGCTAACGATATTATAGAGCTTATGAAGCGCGGCGATTTGAAAGAGTCGAGCTTTGGCTTTATCGTAGCTAAGGATAGCTGGCGTATGAAAGACGGCCAGCCCTTCCGCACTATTGAGAAAGTAGCTAGCCTGCTAGACGTTTCTCCCGTAGTATATCCAGCTTACCCGGCGGCTACCTCCGGGCTTCGTTCTGCAGAGCCTCAAGCTGAGGCGACGCAGGTAGAAGAAAAGGTAGAAGAGAATAATATACGTTTTTTTATCAACCGCTTAATAAATCTAACTAAAGATGACTTCTAAGCAACTGCGCGAAAAGCGCGCCGCTCTTATTGAGCAAATGAATGGCATCGTAGCAGCCGCCCAAGTAGAGGGCCGCTCTTTGAACGCCGACGAAAGCGAGCGCTTCGACAAATTCGAAGCCGAGCAAAACGAGCTGCGCTCTGCAGCTGAGCGAATCGAGAAAAACGAAGAGCTCCGTAAGGAGCTGGTAGGTAAGCAAGAGGCCGCCATCGAGGCTGCCCCCGCTTCTAGCCGTTCTGCTTTCTCTAAGTACTTGCGCCACGGATTCGGTGCTTTGTCTGCTTCCGAGCAGCGCGCTATTGCCGAGCTTCGCGGTACTGCTGACCAAATTGAAGGAACCGATAGCCTCGGCGGTTATTTGGTACCCGAGGACTGGTCTAACGACCTTTCTATCGCTCGCAAATTTACGGGCGTAGTAGAGCAAGTAGCTAAGGTAATTAACACCTCTAACACGGGTAAGCTCCAGTATCCTACTGTAGACGACACCGCCGTAATCGGTGCTATCTTGGCCGAAGCCGCTGCAGAGACTGTTTCGGATATGACCTTCGGTAATGTAGAGCTTGACAGCTATACCTACTCTTCTAAAATCGTTAAAGTATCTCGCCAGCTCGCTGCTGATTCTGCTTTCGATTTGGACGCTTTCTTGGCTGACGCTTTGGGCTCTCGTATCGCACGCGGCACTAACGCTGCCTTGACTACTGGAGATGGTTCTTCTAAGCCTAACGGTATCGTTACCGCTTCTGCTGCTGGTAAGACGGCTGCTTCTGCTACCGCTATTACTGCTGCGGAGCTTTTGGACCTTATGTACTCTGTAGACGCTGCTTACGCTAACGCTGCTACTGCTGGCTTTATGATGAACCAAAGCACTCTAGCTGCTGTACGTAAATTGGGTATTGGCTCTGCTAATGACTTCCCCATCTTTACCCCCGGTATGGGAATCGGCGAGAATGATATGCTTTTCGGTAAGCCCGTATACGTAAATAACGATATGGAAGCTATCGCTACCGCAAAGAAAACAGTACTCTTTGGAGACTTCAACCAGTACGCAGTACGCGTTAACGGCGGTCTTCAGTTCTTGCGTTTGTCGGAGCGCTTCGCAGATGAGCTTTGTTACGGCTATATCGCCTATAAGCGTATGGACGGCGACATCTTGCAAAGTGCAGCTATTAAGCACTTAGTACAAGCCTAAACACGTATGAAGGTTAAATTTTTAACCTCTGTCGCAGGTGCAGACTTCCACTACCTCGAGGGTGAGGTAGTGGAACTGCCCGCACAGAGAGCTACCGAGTTTCTAGCCGCTAATTTCTGCGAGGCTTTGCCCGAGAAGAAAGAAGCAGGCGCAGAGCGCGCGGTACGTGGACCAAAAGAAAAGCGAGCTAAATAAATATGGCTATTTCTGTTATTACTCCAGCTGTAGCGGAACCGCTAACGGTATCCGAAGTAAAGAGCTTCTTACGGGTAGACTCGGACGACGAGGATACGCTTTTAGCTGTGCTTATTTCCGCGGCGCGAGAAATGGCAGAGAAGTATACGCGTCAAATCTTAATGAGTACTACCATAGAAGAATTTTACGACATCTTCCCAGAGTACACGATTAAGGACAGCGATATTATTTATTTATCCCGGGGACCTATCCAGAGTATAACTAGCGTTAAATATGTGGATACCCTAGGAGACGAGATAACGATAACTAACGACAAGTATAACACGGACCTAATTAGCGAGCCCGGGCGTATTATTAGTACGGCTGGCTGGTATGCTACTAAGGATACCGTTAACGCTGTGGTAGTTCGTTACGTAGTAGGATATAGCAGCGCTAGCGACGTTCCGGCGGCGATTAAGCAGGCTATGTTACTTCTTATAGGTGAAATGTACGAAAAGCGTATAGACAGCGTTAAAAGACTGCCTACAGCTGCCGAGTACCTTATGAACCCTTACCGCGTCTTTACTTATTACTAAGATGCTAGACCCCGGAGCCTTAGACCGTCGAATAACTTTTATTACCCCGTATCCCGAAAAGAATAGCTACGGCGAGGCTTTTATATACTGGGGGGAGGCTCCTTTAGTCTCTAATTTCGAAACTAGGGTAGCGAATGACTCGGGAACCTTTGAGGGTTCGAGCTGCGTATTAAGCGCAGTTCAAACCCTTACTAATACGCCCTTTAAAGTCTGGGCTAAAATTGACTTTATGACTGGTAAGGAAGGCGACGAAGCTAACAAGCTTACCAGCGTAAAGAAGGCAGAAATTACGGTCCGTTATAATACTCGTATTAACGAGACGTACCGTATAGAATGGAACTCTATTACCTTCGATATAGAAGCTATTTTACCTACTGGCCGTAAGGATTATTTACTTTTAAGAACCCGTTATACCTTATAAGCTATGGCAGTCGTACAAAGTGGCGCGGGTTTCTCTTTCCAGATTGAAGGAATAGAGCAAGTAGTAAAGAAGCTAGAGACTCTACGCCAGATAGATAAGCGTAATTATAACCGTATTAAAAAGGAAATTAAAGACGCAGCTAAACCAATGAAGGAAGCCATTAAGTCTTCAATTACCGACGGTAAAAAGAAAGAAACTAAAGGCTACGTAAGTAAAGGAAAGCAGCGTAATACTGGTTTTAAAAAGGAGCTGCAGGTAACATATAAACCCGGAAACCTTCGCCGCTCTATAGATATTTTCTTTAATAAGCGTAAGACTTCCCTTAGCGTTTTCGTAGGTGCAAGAATGGGCCGCAAGGCTAAGGCTAACGCAGACGGCTATTACGCTGGTATGGTGCATTACGGGGTATTCGGTCCAGAAGGTAAAGAATACAAGAAAAGCCCTAAACGTCCTAACGTGGGTTACGTAGACTCTGGCTATTCAAGCGGTAGAGCCGCTACGCTAGCAGCTTTAGAAGCTGTTATTACAAAGATTCTAAATACCCATATTTCAAGGCTATGAAAGCGGGACCAGCTATATACGGTATTCTCAGCGGTAACGCAGGCGTTACAGCTTTAGTAAGTACGCGCATATTTCCAGACGTAGCGGCGCAGGGTACGGCTTTTCCCTTTGTAGTCTATAACCTACAAGAAATAACGCCTAACGACACGAAGAGCGGCGTTAGTACTCTAGACGAAGAGCGCTACGATATTATAGCCGTTAGTACTTCATATAGTGAGGTAATTAGTATCTCCGAAGTTTGCCGTACAGCTTTAGACCGCTACAGCGGTACGGTAAACTCTATAACGGTTCAAAGTATCCAATTTACCGACTTTAATACCGATTTCGACAGCGATAACGAAGTATATATAGCTGTAATGGAAATTATAATCCGAGTTAAAAGATGAAAGTAACTTTAATTAAAAGACTGGTTAAGCCAAGCGGAAAAACCTTAGAAAAAGGCGTAACTTTGGAAGTAACTAACGACTATGCAGCCGAGCTTATTAAAGAGGGTAAGGCTGTAGAATTTGGGCAAGAGCCCGTTTTTAAATCAGTTAAACCACAAATAAAAAAGGCTGAATAATGGCTACTACTGGAATTATGAACGGAACGCTGTTGGGCGTATACGTTGGAAGCACTCTAATCGCTCACGCTACCGAGGGCTCTATTTCTCTCTCAATGGATACGCGCGACGCGACGACTAAGGGAAGCTCTGGCAACCGCGAGCTTTTGGAGTCTACGCGCAGCGGCTCTATTTCTGTTAGCGCTTTGTACGCTGACGACGCAGCTTACGGCGTTAACGACCTTATGACGGTTTTTTCTAACCGCACTAGCGTAACGGTTAAGTTCTCTACTGAAGTTAGCGGAGACGACTACTGGAGCGCTACCGCTTACCTTACTTCTTTGGAAGTTAGCGCGGGTATGGAAGATAGCGCGACTTTTTCCGCTAGCTTTGAAATTACGGGAGCTATTACGTTCTCTACTGTAGCTTAAAGCTTAGATTATGGTAAAATACGTTGAGATGGGGGGCGCTAGTCGCCCGGTTAAATTCGGCTTCGCTGCTCTTATGAATTTCACAGATATGAGCGGCTATAAATTAAACGAACTCGATAAGCTCGGGGAGAGTATGACCCTTAGCGACGCTGTTAAGCTTATCTACTGCGGCCTCAAGAATGGAGCCCGCGTAGAAAAGCAAAAATTTAGCAGCACTTTAGAGGACGTGGCCGACTGGCTAGACGAAAGCCCCGACTCTCTGCAAGACGTATTAAACATTTTCGCAGAAAGCTTTAGCGCACCAAACGAAGAGGGGGAGTAAATGGCTCTAGCTCGGAAGAGCTAGGGCCTATCTCCTATGACTATTACCAAGAGCTCGCTCTTGGAATGCTGCGGGTAAGTCTCAGCGAGTTTTATAATATGACCCTTAGAGAGCTGCAAAATGCTATAAAGGGGTTCTTAGAGCACGAAGAGAGAACGCAGCGTATAGAATGGGAGCGGACCCGCTGGCAGACCGCCATACTGGTAAATATCCAGCTCCCTAAGAATAAGAGTATAAAACCCCAAGAGCTAGCTAAATTCCCTTGGGAGGTTAAGAAGCCTAATAAGGGAGTTAGCAAGCTCACAGAAGAGCAAATAAAAGCGAGGCTAGACAAATGGCAAAAAGCGTAAGAAGTATTAACGTAAGGGTAGGGGCTAACCTTACTCCTTTGCAGCGCAGCTTAAAGCTAGCGCAGGTAAGCTTACGCCGCTTTGGCTCTAATATGAAAAGTATAGGCGGCTCTATAAGCCGTAACTTTTCTTTACCCTTCGCTCTAGCTGGAGGCGCAGGTATTAAGATGGCGACGGACCTAAGCAGCTCCTTCGCTAAAATCCAGAACTTAGTAGGTATTACGGGCCAAACGCTAGAAGACTTTAAAGCTGGCGTTTTATCTGTTTCAAAAGCTACTGGACAAAGCCAAGCGGAATTAGCAGATGCGCTTTTCGTTATTACCTCTGCAGGTATCCGAGGTGCTGAGGCTATCGACGTTTTAACGATGGCCGCCAAAGCTTCGGAAATTGGCTTAGGTGAAACCAAAGAAGTAGCTCGAGGCCTTACGGGCGTACTCCAAGCTTATGCGAAGGACGGTCTTACCGCGGCGCAAGCTACCGATATTCTAACCTCTATCGTAAGGGAAGGTAACTTAGAAGCTGCCGACCTTGCCCCCACCTTGGGCCGCGTAGTAGGTATCGCCGCCCAGCTTGGTATTAGCTTCGAAGAACTCGGAGCGAACATAGCCACCTTTACCCGCTTAGGCGTACCTACCGAAGAAGCGGTAGTAGGCCTACGCGGGGTAATGACTACCTTTTTAAAGCCCACTACAGAGGCCGTAAGCGTTCTAGCTGAGTTCGGATATTCGGCAGAAGGGCTAAGGAAGAAATTAGGTACGCAGGGTCTGCAGGCAACTTTAGCAGAGCTGCTTACCGCCTTCAAAGGAAACGACGACGCTCTAGCCTCTGTTTTCGGAAACGTCCGGGCCCTTTCTAACGTCTTAGGTACTTCCGGAGCGCAGGGCGAAGCTTACGCCCAGATATTAAATAATATCGAAAACTCTGCAGGTATTGTAGACGATGGCTTTAAGAATGTAACTAACACAGCAGAAAAGCAATTTAAACGCGCTTTAAATGAACTCACTAACGCGGGAATAGCTTTAGGTAATGCTTTACTCCCGTTAGCTACTAAGCTGGCAGGATTCGTTACTAAGCTCGTAAGTGGCTTTATGAGCTTAGACGGGACCACTAAGCAAATTATAGTAACGCTCGGCCTTCTAGTCGCTGCCGCTGGTCCTATCGCTACGGCTATAGGCGTAGTAGCTACAGCTCTAGCGGCTGTAGCTTCTCCCGTAGGCCTTGTAATAGCTGGCGTAGCTGGCGTAATAGCTGGTATCCTATATTTTAAAGACTCAGCTTCGCAGGTTATTTCCGCAGTAGCTAACTTATTTATTAGCCTTTATAACAAGATAGTAGGATTCGGTAACGGCGTAAGAAAAGTATTTTGGTATACGTTTTCGCAGTTTATACCTAACCTATTTAAGAGCCTTTATAATCTGGTCCTAGAGACCTTCGGCTCTATTGGCACAGCTATAAGCTTAGCTCTAGGCGGGAACTTTGAAGCTGCAGCGGGAACCCTCGTAAGCCAATTCGAAAGTATTAAAAATACCTTTGGAGAGTTTGCAGAAGATGCAGGCGGCGACTTCGCCGAATCTTGGCAGGAAGGCTTCGACCAAGTAGAAGTAAGCTACGTTTCTCCAGAAGCTATTAAGAAGGGTCTCCAGCAGTTCGAGGACTTCGCCGTAAATGCGGCTAAGACTGTGCAGGGATACTTAGGCGTAGGAGCTGTAACGGCAGGCGCTGGAGGCGCTGCCGCTTCACCCGCTGCCCCTATCCAAGAAATGGGCGAAGCTGCTAAGGAAGCTAAAATAGATATAGACTTCCTTAACCTAGGCCTAGAAGAGTTTACAGATGCCCAGATGCAGGGCCTAGAGGATACGGTACCTATTCTGCGCGACTACTCGCAGCAATGGGAGCAAATGGCTAACGTAATCCAGAACGCCTTAACCAATACGATAGGAAACGCCCTGCAAATGTTCGGGGAGTCTCTCGTAAGTGGTAAGTTCGACGTTAAGGCCTTCGCCTCTATGGTCCTCGAAACTTTCGCCTCTATGGCAGAGCAGCTCGGTACTATCGCCATAAGCGTAGGCTTCGCTATTGAGGGCATTAAGAAAGCTCTCCAAAGCCTGCAGGGTCCCGTAGCTATTGCGGCGGGCGTAGCTCTTTTAGCTTTAGCGGGCGTAGCCCGTGGAGCTGTGGCTAAGCTAGCCGACTCGGGCGAAGCTCCTAAGCTCGCCCGTGGCGGTTTGGCCTACGGTCCTTCTTTGGCGATGGTAGGAGACAATCGTAACGCCCGCGTAGACCCGGAAGTAATAGCGCCTCTCTCTAAGCTGCGCGAATATATGGGCGGCGGGCAGGCTGTAGTAGTAACGGGCCGTATTCAAGGGCAGGACATATTACTAAGCTCCGAGAAAGCGAATAGAACTAGAACCCGTTACCGAGGCTTTTAATTATGGGAGTACGCCTTTATTCCGAGTTTAATACCGACCAGGGAGACTTATATAAGGTAGAGATTCACGACGCTAGCTGGATAGCTGCTTCCTCTACTTTTACTCTCGATGGCCGAGGCTTTCAGCTTTCCTACCAAGGGGAGACTGACGATATTATTAGCCCTATAGTCTCTTCGCGTTTGACCTTTGGGGCATATTCCGAAAACGCAGCTTTTGAGCTTTTTATAGATACGCTAAAGCAGTTCCAAGAAAACCGCTTTAGAGTAGTAGTATACCGCGCAGCTTCGCAGGACGTTACTACAGCTTACGCGCAGCGCGTTTTCGATGACGGTGGTACTACTGAATCCCTGCCCTGCGTAACTAGCGCCGTAGATGACTTAGGAGGAATTACGGACTATTCTTTATACTGGGTAGGCTGGATAACGCAGGACCTTATAAATATAGAGGACGAAGCCCAGCCCTATATTTTAGAAATTACAGCTACAGACGGAATTGGCCGCCTCGCTAATATAGACTACGATACAGCTAACGAAATAGACCAGAGCGGCTTAGTACTTACCCGAGCTACTAAGGCGCTCTCTAACGCCTTTAATAGCGTCGGTACGGAAGACCTATGGGGCGCTTCGGACCCTTTCTTAGAGGTGGCCGTAGATTGGTGGGAAACTTCGGCGCATACCTATAGCACTTCTACGGACCCCTTTAACTTAGTAGCTTTCGATGCCCGTCTATTTGAGCGCAAAGATGAAGACGGTAATACCGTCTACAGCTCAGCGCTCGACGTAATTAGACAGCTAGCCTTACTCTATAATGCTCGTATTTTTATGGAGCGGGGCCGCTGGGTTTTTGAGCAGTACGGCTTACGAGCTGAAAGCTCGCGCTACGTTTCTATTTATACCAAGAGTAATACCGCTATTTCTAGAAGCTTAATAGCTGACGATATTACCCTTAATCAAACTATAGCGGGAGCTCGTTTAGGTGGTAATTCTTGGGACTTTTTACCAGCGCTTCGTAAAATATCGGTAGACTATATACAGCGCTTTTTAAATCCTTTTAACTTATTCGGCAGCTTCCGTTTTAATCCCTCCCTTACAACCTATACGGCGGGCTTTATTTCTGGAGGTAGTGGTATACAGCTGCAGTTCGGAACGACAGCCCTAAACGTATATATTCAAGGCGCGCCAAGCGTTTACCCTATTTACCCGGTATTCCGTTCTCGCATTCGAATTAAGGACGTATCTACGGGAACCTACTACTACTATAACCGGGCGTACTTTGGTATAGCTTCTGCTACTACTATGTACGCCCTCCCCGCTTGGTCCACTACCGCGGGCTATTATTATTTCGACTTACCAGCTTTCTTTAGCTCCGGTACGGCTAGCGTTTCCGAAATGCTTACTATAACTACCGACGACCTGCCAGTAAGCGGGGAGCTGGATATTACGCTCGAGTATTTCGCTACGTATTACGCTAATAATGGGAACGCTTATAGCACAACTTACCAAGCCCATAGCGCTATATTCGGCTTCGGTATAGTAAACGCCTCTAGCCAGACTAACCCGGGCACTACGTTTGCCTCCGTTAATAACCAGAGTAACGTAAATTCAAAGCTAGCTATTGAGCTCGGCGAAGTTTATATAGCTGACGGACCAAGGCAGACGGGGCACCTAACAGCTTATAACGGTAGTAGCTGGGAAGGTACGGACGCTTGGCGTAAGGGTTCTAGCGGAACGGGTATACCTATCCTAAAGCTGCTTACTAACGAAGCGCTAGCGCTGCACGTTAAACCTATCGAGCGCTATAATGGTAACTTAACTTCTAGCTCCTATTTCTCTCAGCGTTTTATTTTTGAATCTACCGCTTACTTAAGAACGGACGGAACCTTTACGGCTAACCTAGACGAATGGGACGCGAGCTTATACGCTATTCAAACTATTAGAACGGACGTAACAGCTCTAGACGAAGTAGCCTTACCAGTGGAGCGCCTTAGCGCCTTAAGCACTTCGGTAAGCTCTGGAAGCTCTCCTAACGATATTAACGCGGGCCGGGTAGGCGGTATGCTTATTCTAGAAGATGAGCAGCGCTTAGGTCCATATCAGCAGGTAACGGGAGGCGCAAAGATTAACGGCCTAACAGAAATTACGGGGAATACTACGCTGGACCAAAAGCTTTTAGTAGACGGCGGTACGGTCCTCGGCCTCGGTAGTACCGTTACGGCGTTCTCTACGCGCGTTACTGCTGACGGAGGTACGGTAGAGTCCTCTAGCTGTATTACGAGCGCTATAACGGCTCTTAGCGGCGATAAGGTAAGCGTCCTGCAGGATACCAGTATAGTAGAAGAGCTGGAGGTTCAAAAAGCGACAGCTCTTAAAAGTACGTTAGCTGTAGAGGGTGCTTCTACTTTAGGAAGTACGCTTAGCGTTTCTGGAGCTGCAACTCTAAGCAGTACTTTAGGAGTAACGGGAGCCACTACCTTAAGTAATACCTTAGCTGTAACGGGAGCCTCTACTTTATCTTCTACTCTTTCTGTTACGGGAAATTCTACTTTTGTTGCGGATGCAGATTTTGAAGGTTCCCATACAGCTTTAATAGAAGACGTAGAACATTCCGACGGCTCCGAGTATGACGTAAAAGATACGGATTTTATAGTATTTAATTCGTGGACTGGAGGAAACGGCGAAGCTTTCGTAAATCTCCCGGAAGTATCCCATAGCGAAGGCCGAATGATTCGCTTTAAATCGGACAGTACTATAGGAGCTAATACTTACGTAACGCTTAGACCAAACCCGGGAGACTCGGGCGTAACTATTGACGGAGAGACTACCGCTACGTTTAACCGTTCTTACGACGGTATTATGGTTCTTTGCCATAATAGCGACTGGTATATAGTACAAAGAAAGAGTAAATAAAATTTTGTATATTTTGTAACTTAGCAAAGTAATGGCACTAACCCCCGCACAAAAGCGAAGACTATACTATTTCCTCTACCAAGTAGGCGGGGGAGGTAACACTTATTCTAAAGCTTTTAAAGAGAGAGTAGAAAGCGACGGCGGTACTCTAGAATCTTTAAGCTGTTTAAATCAATCTCTCCAAAATCTTAACTTATGAGCTTTTTTACAGATAGTTCTTTATGCCTAATTCCTTCCGGGGTAAAATCTGGGAAGGTATATAGTATAGTCCCTACTAGCGGGGACGGAGACCTCACCTTCAGCCGAGCCTCTAACGCGACCCGTGTCAATAGTTCGGGGTTGGTGGAGAAGGTGCGGACGAACGAACTGACCTACTCAAATGATTTTAGCAATGCCGCTTGGGTTGTATTGAATAGCCCGACTCTTACCGCAAACTATGCCGCTAATCCAATAGATGGGGCAAATGATGCTTGGAGATTTCAAGCGGCTAACGACAATGATAGGATTTACCAAAATTTCAGCGGTTCGTTCTTGAATTTTTCTATCTATGCAAAAGGGACGGGAACATTGCGTTTGCGCGATAATGTTGGAGTTTATACGGATGTCACCTTGACGGCATCTTGGCAAAGGATAAGCGTACATTTTCCAAGTTCTGTTTCCAATGTTCAAATAACAACGGGAACTTCTTGTGATGCGGTAATATATGCAGCCCAACTGGAGCAAGGAGACATAGCAACCGACTACATCGCGACCACCACAACCGCAGTAAGCGTAGGCCCAGTTAGTGGATTGCCACGCCTTGACTATTCGGGGGGGGCTTCGTGTGGAAAATTGCTCTTGGAAGGTCAGCGCACAAACTTGGTGGCATTCTCGGAGCAGTTTAACAATGCGCCTTGGTCTCAAATTCGGGCGACTATTACGGCAAACCAAACGCTATCGCCAGACGGAACAACTAGCGCAGACCTTTATACTGACGGAACTTTTACTAACCAATTCGGGTACTCAGATACGCCAGTTATTACCACAATAGGTACGGCTTATACTTACAGCATTTTTGTTAAGGCTGGTACTTCGCCCTTTCTTTTTCTTGGGTTGTACGATACACAAGACAATGGCGTTCTTTTTAACACCGCAACAAACGCAACTACGACATTTGGTAGTGTTTCAAATGTAAACGTACAAAGCTATGGCAGCGGATGGTATCGAGTTTCGTTTACAAGAGTGGCTTCAGCTACAACGTCTTACGCAGGAATAAGCGTAAGACCTACAAATTCAACGGCTAATTACAACGGGACTAGTTCACTTACTGCGTACTTTTGGGGCGCACAGGTAGAAGCGGGTTCCTACGCCTCCTCGTACATCCCCACCCTATCAACTGCGGTGACCCGTGTGGCCGAGTCTGCGTACAAAGATTCTTTGTCGGTATTCGGAACAAATGAAGGTAGTTTCTTTGTTGATGCTGAAGGGCCAAGCCCAGCATATTCGGGTTCTGCTGAATACCTTTTTGATTTGAGCGACAATTCCAGCGACGATGACAACCGTTTCGCTATGTATTCGGGTGGCGTAAATTCTATGCGACTTTATACAAATGCATCTAACAGTTTTACTATTAGCGCATCAAATAGAAAAAAGATTTTGGTGATATGGAACGGAACAAATACAAAGGTTTACGCTAATGGAGCAAAGGTTTTAGATATTACCTATGCAAACGCTAACCCGACAAGCATAAACTTGAATAGCCGTTTTACTGATGCGAATTATGGCAATTCAAAATTTAATCAAGTTCTCGCATTCCCTACGGCCTTGTCTGATGCCGATGCAATTACCTTAACGACTATCTAAAATGGCAACCTTTAGAAAATACGAAATGACCCCTGCCCAATGGGGGACTGCGAAAAGCAAGATTGAAACCACCGATGCAGAGGGCAACACATCTTGGGATGCCTCCAAATTGATTGCGGTGGTAGAGTTAGGCCACCTTTGCACACAATGGGGAACGGATGCCGAAGGCAACCGCGTTTGTGAGGTAGAGTCTCCAAAGTATGCTGTGGATATTCTTTGGGTGGACCAGCCAGCTACTACCTCTTTCTCTAGCTACGTAGTATGGCCAGAGCCTTGCGGGGTGCATATCTTCGCAGGCTGGGAAGCACAGTACGCCAAAGACTACTGCGAGGCTAACCCTACAGCTCAGTACTGCCAGCCACCAGCTCCCCCAGTAGAGCCCTAAGCTATGGCTAAGCTTA
>Ga0208898_1001329_pt1 | contig 16524 bp, 33 predicted proteins | sample VirMetDEL_Mar_4_FD_184513 | JGI IMG/M metagenome (GOLD analysis project Ga0208898, IMG submission 184513) | Aqueous microbial communities from the Delaware River and Bay under freshwater to marine salinity gradient to study organic matter... | ecosystem: Environmental > Aquatic > Marine >...
ATCTGATAGTTTGTAAAGACCCAAGTCATTTATTTGAATAAGGTCATCACCTTTTGTTTTATAATACTTTTGAAGAATGGCTGGTGATAAAGTTATTCTATGTTCTTTTCCATCACCAAACCAATCTTTTTGCATTTTCTCTAATACTTCTTTATGACCTGGTTCTTTGTAAAGTCCAACTATTATTTGCTCTCGATCTCCTCTTTTCTTTAGGATGTTGTTTGATCCTGTTGGTGGTTTGAGATCTTGCAAAAAAGGCTGGATGTGTTTCTCAAAGAAAAGGTCCATGTATTCTTTATTTTCTTTGCTTTTGTCTTTATTGAAGTTTGAGTTATGAATCACCCAACGTTCTTTTTCTGTATCGTATCCAACTGTTAACTGACCAAACTCTGTGTCCAAAGTTGTTTTTACTTCTATTCCAATAGGATCTCTATGACCTGGAACTTCTATAACAATGTCTGACTTTGTTCGGTCGTTTTTTGCGGTTCCATCCTGAACAAGATACTTTGAGAAATAAGACTCAATCTTATTCTCATTTGAGTATCCTGTTTCAGTGGAGCGTTTGTCTTCAGTTAAAAGCTTTTTAAAAACAGGGTGAAGCACGTTTATCCCTCTACAATAGCATAGTCTGTAGTAATTAGTGTGCCAGCAACAGAAACAGCATTGAGGATAGCGTTTTTCGTGACTCTTATTGGATCCAAGATCCCTGCTTCGAATGCATCGACAACTTCTTCGTTTGTGAAGTCCCAGACAACATTATCTTCATAAAGCTGCTGAGAGATAAGATCAAAGGATTCACCAGCGTTTTCACACATAATCTGCAGGGGTGCCTTTGTTGCTTCCCTCATAATAGAAATAGCAGTTCGTTGATCTGCATGTTCCATTACTTTGCTCCAGTCTTTTTGACCTAGTGCTTTTCCAATGCGAAGAAGAGTAGAACCACCACCAGCAAGAATACCTTCTGCTTGTGCTGAATTAACTGCTTCTAGTGCATCTTCAATGCGATGCTTCTTTTCGGTCATCTCAACTTCTGTTGAAGCACCAACACGAATAATAGCAACGCCAGAAGCAAGGCGAGTAATTCTTTCCTGGATTCTTTCACAAAGAACCATGTCGTCGCATAATGCAATCTCGTTCTTAAGTGTATCAATCCTTTCTTGAACATTGTCTAAATCTCCTTTACCGCCAACAACAATAGTTTGAGCACGCCCAATGTTGATTGACTTGCAAAGACCTAAGTCTTTTAGTTTTAGATCTTTTACGAACACACCATTATCTACAGAAGCCAACGTTGCTCCTGTTGATACAGCAAGGTCTTTTAAAATGTTTTTTCTTTCCTCGCCGTATCTTGGTGCCTTCACAGCAGCAACTTTCATTGTGCCTCGCTGTGAGTTCATAATAAGTGCCGCCAAAGCTTGTCCCTCGATCTGGTCAGCAACAATAACTAGTGGTCTGCCTTCTCTTGCGACAACTTCCAACACTGGGAAGATTTGTTCTACAGTGTCGATCTTCTCATCAGCAACCAAAACAAGGGCATTTTCATAGTTGCAAGTTCCTGCTCTTTCATTTGTGATAAATGCTGGTGAAACAAAGCCAGAGTCAAAACGAAAGCCTTCCAAAATGTCGACAGTTGTATCAACTGAACGGGCTTCTTCGATCTGAACTGAACCATCATTCCCAGCCTTATCAACAGCAGTTGCAACAATGTTTCCAATAACTGGATCGTTGTTTGCTGAAATAGTTGCAATGTGTCTTACATCATCTAGATCATTTACAGGTCTTTTGACTTCATCTAGCTCGGCAACAATAGCTTCAGCAACCTTGTCCAACCCTCGCTTGATTTCAATAGGAGCCGCACCAGCAAGCACATGACGGCGTGCTTGTTGATAGATAGCATTCGCCAACACAGTTGTTGTTGTAGTCCCGTCACCAGCGTTCTGTGCGGTTTTACGGGCTGCTTGCTTTACAATCTGTGCTGCCGAGTTTTGGAACGGTTCTTCAAACTCAACAAACTCTGAAATGGTTACGCCGTCTTTTGTAATAATAGGTGGCGCACCTTTCTTGTGGAGAATAACATTACGACCTCGTGGTCCCAACGTTGTTTGAACGTTCTCGGCAAGTGTTTGAACTGCCTCTGAAATAGAGTTAGATAAATCTTGTTTGCTTTGATAGTTTTTCATTTTACCTCTTTATACAATCTCGTCTGCTAAACCATACTCAACTGCTTGTGCTGCTGAAATGTAATGGTTTGCGTTTGCCTTGAACAACTTCTTGATTTGCTTTACAGATAAGTTTGAGTTCTCGGCAACGCACTGAACATACATGTCTTGAAGAACCTTTACTTCTTCTAGTTCGTTCTCCATGTTGAAAACTGAACCCATTGTTCCTGCTGATGCTTGGTGCAACATAAGGCGACAGTTTCGTGAAACTTTGCGCTTTCCTTTTGTTCCTGCGGCAAGAATAGCAACACCGGCAGACATTACCTTTCCAAGCCCAATGGTTTGAATGTCAATACCGTCAGACTTTGCCATTCGCATCATATCATAAATGGCGAACATTTCCAAAACTTCACCACCATAAGTTGAAACAATCATAGTGATATCTCGTTCTGGTTGTTCTAGATCTTCGTCTTCTGCCAGTTCTTCTTCGGTATAAAGTTCTGGCGCATTCTTCCAAAGATAATAAATACCTGAAGTGATGTCCGGACACTTTTCTTCGTTGATGGCTCCAAACACAGCAATAGTGCGAAGGTCTTTCTCGCCACCACCAAGGGGAAGTGAGAAGTGAATTGCTGGTGATTCTTCTTCTGTTTCTTCTTCAAGCTCTTCTGGAACTTCGTTTAACTTGTTCTTGTCTTTCTTCATTTTTACCTCGTTTTGTAAATGAATGACTGCTTCATAAATCTCCATGATGGATTCATAATTTTGTCTAGTGTCAATCCACCTTGTTTCTTTATAGTTTTTAGTTTTTTTCACTGTTGACCTCGCTGAATGCATTCTTGAGTTTATCAGAAACGTCTTCTGATTTCAAGACTTTTCTAAACTCTTTTGGGACAACAGCAACAACACGAACAAACGCAGCGGTTTGCCAGTCTTGAAAAGTTGTTTCCATTCTTTTTTCTAGTTTTTCTTTTTCTTCTTCGGGAAGTTCTAGATCGATCATGTGTTGTCTCAATCTATTGCGAACTTCCGCTGCGTCTTTTCCAAACGTTTTAATTAAAGTTATGCAACAAGCAAAACAATAAACTAAAAAGTTGTATGTATGTGTATAACTTAGCAATGATGAAGCAAAGCGATAAGAAAACACACCAAGGAAATACACGCCAACAATAATCCAAGCGTTCATTTTTTCCTCCAAATAAAAAGACCGCACGAAGGCGGTCTTTAAAGTGTAAACACTTATTTGTTTAAGTCAAACTATTAGCCAAGTCTTGCTGCGATTTTTGCTGCGAGTGCTTCGGCAAGTTGTTCTTGCTTTGACTCTTTGATAAGGCGCTGGGCAACACGACGTGAAACTTCTTTTACGATGGCTTGTGTATCAACAACCTGGACTGACTCGTTGAGTTCTTCATACATTGCGTCTTCATCGCCCATCATTTCTTCCATGGCGCCATCTTCATCGGCTTCTTCCATGGCGTAGCCTTCATCAACAGTAATTTCGGCTTCAGGTGCTGCTTTAATGGCGTCAATAAGTTGGGTAAGAGCAGCTTTGATTGCTTCTTCGCCTTCAAGTTCTTCACCTTCTTCACCCATTTCGGCGTCCATGTCTTCCATGTCTTCCATGTCGCCTTCTTCACCTTCAGGGGCTTCAACTTCTGCTTCAACCTCTTCGGCGTCCATTTCCATGTCGCCTTCTTCATCTTCTGCTTCTGCAAGGAAGTTCTCGGTAAGAGGTGCGATTGCGGCAAGCTTCATAAACTTGCGGATGTGTCCCTCGGAAAGTAGTGTCTTCTTAGCCATTTGTTATAACTCCTTTAAAATAAAAATAAGTGTTTGTAATAAATAGTATGATAAAAATAAAAAACCTATTTTATCCTACCAGTTATAAATAGTATGTTATTTATAAAAATCACAAGTCAGGCATTTCTATTTCAATAATGTCAAAAATAGATCCAATCTCTTCTTCGGAAAGTGAGAAGTTTTCTCTTACTTTCTTTGTTTTTTCTTTTTCTTTGCGAAGTTTTTTCTCTCGGGTCTTGGAAAGGTTTGCGTTGTCTTTTTTGTATTCTTCAATAAGTTGCTCCATAGCCGGAGTTTGTTTTACATACTGAAGAATAACCCAACGCAAAAACCTTCCTTGACCCATTCCTTCATACTTAAGTCTAATACGAAAGTCAGCGTGAAGTTTCTCACCAATAGAAAAAGTTAAGTTTTTATACTTTGGCTCATACTCTACTTTATTTGGTTTTTCTTCTTCGCTCATCTACGTAAAATGTGTGTGCTTGACTCAATAGAAGCAGCGTGAGACTGAAGAATAAACTTTGCCTTGCTTCGCAGTTCTGGAATGTCTCTTGCTCCAGAATAAGAAAGACCTGATCTCACACCAGTAAGTAGTTCTTCCACGACGTTTTTCACAGAACCTTTGCAAGGAATGGTGGTTGATACACCTTCCAATGAAGAAGTCTTACCACGCCAAGCTTTTTGTGCTTCGGCAGACGCCATTCCACGATAAGCCTTAAAACAACGACCATCACGATCACGGAAAGTTTCGCTTGGCGTTTCGTCAGTTCCAGCAAGAAGTGAACCCAACATTACAGCATCAGCACCAGCAGCAAGAGCCTTTACAATATCTCCAGAGTTTTTGATGCCGCCGTCAGCAATAAGGATTGCATCACGATCAGTTTGAGCGCAGTCAATAACAGACTGAAGTGTTGGAACACCGTGTCCTGTTTGGATTCTTGTGCTGCAGATCGATCCTCCACCAATGCCCACACGAATAGAATCAGCACCCCAATCTGCAAGCCGGTTGAAGCCTTCAAGGGTCGCAACATTACCAGCCATAATGTGAATGAACATTCCAAGTTGCTCACGAAGAGAAGCAATAGCGGTTTTTACCATAGCGTGATCGCCGTGTGCAACATCGATACAAATAACTTTTGCTCCTGCTTCATAGCATCTAGAAGCCCGCTCAACAAAGTCTCCGCTTACTCCAACTGCGGCACCAACAACTGGTGTGAAAGAAGCAGGATAATCAACCGGTGGTTTATTTGCTTCTTCAAGCACCTTCTTTACTTGATTTGCTTGCTCTTCAATAGAGTTATAGCGGTGGATAATAGCCATTCCGCCCATTGAAGAAAGTGAAGAAGCCATTCTCCATTCACTTACTGTATCCATCGGGGAAGCAATAATAGGAATCTTAAGTTTTCTCAAACTGTCAAGTGGTGTTGATAGAGAAACTTCTTTTCTGGATGTAATGTCAGAGTATTGCGGCTCCAACAAAACATCGTTAAATGTGATTGTTTGTTTATACATTTTTCTCCTTTATTTAATTCTTGCTAACTGAGTTAGATTGTGTGATGCCGTATCGAAGAATTGCTCCATAGCAAACGCATACGTTTCTTCATCTTCTGCCAAAAGGCTTGTTTCAGAAATTGCCATTGCCCACATAAAAGCAAATAAGGGATTATCTGTCTTTTCTCCGTTCATGCACTCTTTGTAAAAGGAGTGATTTTGGTTCACTAAAAGTGTAAGACTCTTGCCGTCTAATTCAGTATCAACTTCAAAAAGACGGGCAGTGCGTGGCCAATCCCTCAGCTGGAAATTAAACCTAATGTCATTTCTTTTCATGGAAGGCTTCCTATTCTTCTTGCCAGTAGGTGATTTTTTTGAAAGTTGTGGTGAATTTTCTCTTTTTTCTCCAGAAGTTTTTTCTCTATCTGGTAAACCTTTTAACATTTTTGTCATATTTTCCATATGAGTTGTAAAACAGTTTCCGTTTTCAAATACTTTATTAAGATCACCGCTTGGGACCTTGTTGTTTGCGGTATAAACAATATTCCGACAAGGAATTACAATTTTTTCCTTTAAAAACTCTTGAAATCCTTTATGAATTAGTCCGTTTGGCACTGTAGTATCGTTTTTAGAAAACTTAATACCAATTAAATCTTGCGAAATTTTTGAATCTACTTTTAGTTCAACAATAAACCCAGTAGTGTTTGTTGTTTTTTTATACAACCCAAATGTTTTTCCGGCAAGAATTTCTCTACCGTTTCTAATAATACAAAATCCCTGCGGTGCAGACCGGCGACGCTCGGATCCACCGCCGGAACCAGAAGTTCTTGCTTGTTGGTAAGTGCCTCGCCACCAAAAATGATATCTTTCTCCAGTATCCGGATTAATATAGGTCTCTGCTTTGAATCCATTATTTTCAATACCTGACATTTTGATTGTGTATTCATCATCAAAGCAACAAAAATCATATGCTAAAACTGGATTTCCATTGCAAAAAATATTTAAACAATTTTCATTTATTTTTTCTCTATAGATTCTCCCTAGAGAAAGCTCTACATTTTCTCTGATTTTGTTAAATTTTTTGGTTACTCTATCAAAATTGGATACCACTAACACTGTACCACTTTTCTTGGCAGAACAAAGATCAGTCAGATATTTATATGTTTCTTCTCCAAGTTGTTTTATTAACGTTTTTTCTTGCGCCTTAAGCTCATTTTTTGTGAAGCTTTTCTGCATGGTAAAAGCTTCATTTTCTTCTTCAATTCTATCTAAATCCAGAGAAGCAAAATTTACACGATTAGATTGCTTCGGTGAAGAAAAAAGAGAAAGCCTTCTCGCACACGAAATAGCCCCAGTAATCATCCCTAGACCATATTTCCCTAAAGAATTCTGCTCATAGAACCGGTCAGAGCCTAAGCTAAGAGCTTCCTGAAGAACCTCTCTGTTCATACCCTTACCATCATCTTTTACGATGACGGAATTTAGTTCTGACTTGTTGTTTTTTGTATGTAAGATAGTATCTTCTAGTAATTCCACCTCGACATTTGTTGCCCCGGCGTCAATAGAATTATCAACCATTTCATTGATACCATCCTCAAGTCTATATCCTGTATCTCTCAATGAGTTGATAATCAGCTTATGAATATTCGCCTTAACTGGCGTTTTTTCGAAGTTATTATTAGACATTTTTCTCCTCCAGTTCAATAAGTCTTTCTAAATACCACTGAGCTTTCTTTAGATCTTCCAAACCGCCTTTCATTGCATAGCGTGAAACATACTTTACGACATTTCCTTGTGCGAAGTTCATGTTCCAACTTTCAATGTAATCAATGGTTTCAATGCCTTTGTTGTAATGGTCTGGATGATTTACTTTTTCTTTTTCTTGGATCTTGGACATTGTTTCTTTGTGGTGTTTTGCTTCTTGGGTCTTTTCACCAATCGTTCTTACCGGTGCTGATCCAATCGCAGTATGTGCTTCATCATAATCAACCACTCGGTTTTCGTTTGTATAAGCACTTGCTGTTGCTTCGTGAAACTTTTCTAATGTGTTTTTGCTCATGGTCTCACCCCTGAAACAACCGGACCATACATACTTTGCTGTCCGTTGTGCCCACCCTTAAAGACAACAACCGCAGATGGGAAAGGCGCAGGATCATCTGTTTGACCACCGCCAAACTTTAAGCGACCCTGAACAAACCGAATCTCGCTTGCTTGCATTACATACTCGTGCCAATACTTTGTATCAGTTCTTGCCGGGATCAACATAACAACTGTTGTGTTTGGATCTTGGCTTTCTTCATAAGCTTTGCGAATCCAGTTTTTTAGGACACGACCATAAGGCGGATTTACATAACAAGTCTCGCCCTGCCAAGATTGTGCAAGTGCGTCCTGTGCTTCTGTAAAGAACTTTGAACATAACGCATTTGTTCCATTTGTTGCAGGGTCAAGCGTGAAACCAAACTCTTGGTTTAGTTTATCAAAGAAAGCTTGTGGTGTTTGCCAGTCCATTTTCTTTGACGACATCATTGTGTTCATTGTTTGTTTATTCATCTCGCACCCCCGTTGATCCAAAGCCTCCTTCACCACGATCACTATCATCAAGTTCATTTACAAAAATAAAGTGCTCCTGTGAAATACGCTCAGGGATCATTTGTGCGATACGATCACCACGATTTACCATAAAGACACAATCGCTTTCTTCGCAAGGGAAACAATGGTTTCGCAAAATAACACCAATCTCTCCACGATAAGAAGAGTCAATAACACCAGCCATTGTATCAATACCGTTCTTGTAAGCAAGACCAGATCGTGGTGCAATGCGAAGATAATAATCAGGCGAGAACGAAACAGAAATACCTGTCTTGATTAGGCGCTGTTCTCCCGGCTGAATAACACAATCTTCTGTTGCATAAAGGTCAAAGCCGGCATCACCGGGACTACGCTGTTTTAGATTGTAAAAGTTCTCAAGTCGCTTTACTTTTAAGTCAAGATGCTTCATTTGCTTTTTCATTCTGCTGCCTCCTGTGAAATAATAGTGTAAGGATTATCCGAGAAGAAGACCCGTGGAACACCCCATTGTGTTGCCAGATTAGAAATGCCCTGACGGAAAGATGCTTCCCAAGTTGGGTCATTCATAACTTCTCGCATAATGTCCATCTTGTTGATAACCAAGTCGGTTACGCCATTAATCTTACACGATTTGGCGAGAAAGTCAAGGTTAATCCAGTTTGTTTGGCGCTTTCTTCCAGTGGTCGCACCGAACTCTTGTCCAATGCGCTGCAAGTCTTCCAAAAGAGGATCATCACCCTGAAAGTCTTTTGCTCCAACATAAGTTTCATAAGCCTTCGCAACACCCCAAACACGGTTGATTGCCTGTGGTGGGATAGCGTTTAGAAGCGCACCAGCCGTCGTACAATGGCTTGATGTAACATAAGGGTAGTCGCCCCAGTCAATGTCGATACCAAAGCCTTGAGCGCCTTCACAGAGAACATAGGTGTTATCTCGGGCGTGAAGTTCTTCATACACATCAACAAGATAAGGCTTCATCCAAGAATAGTTGGACATTTCACTTGCTTGTTCAGCAGTTAGACCAGTTCGGTTATACTTATCACGATAAGCAGGTCCGTTGCCTCGCTTCGTTGTTCCAATAGCAGTATCTTGGCTATCTTCTTCTTTGTGAGAAGAACGAATAATGTGTGCGTTCTTTGCGATCAAAAGATAACTTTTAACATCAACACCGCCGGCTTCAATGGTTTCAATTTCTTCTTGAAGCCGAATAGGATCAATAACGCAGCCTGACCCAATAATAGACTTGATACCAAAAAACACACCGCTTGGAATGTGGTGGGTCACAAACTTGGTTCCATTATGGAAAATAGTATGACCTGCGTTGCAACCGCCATTGAAGCGAAGAACGTGAGTATAAGAACCCTCACGGCAAAGATCGTGTGTGATCTTTCCTTTTCCTTCGTCTCCATACTGAAGACCAATAACTACATCTGCTTTGATCATAAAGTCCTCCGGATCATTACTTCTTCAATAACTTCTTCGTGCCTTGGCTTTGGACCAACAGCACAGGCGAGTTCTTGCCAGTCTTTCACACCGCCACCTTCCCAGGCTTCAAAAGCCATTGTTTCGTTTGGTAGGGTTCTATTTGAAAACGAAGTTAAAACAAATGTCCCGCTGGGAAGTTGCCATAACTTTTGATGTTCATTTACGTTTTTTACAAGTCTTGCGTTAGTTGTCATTTTGTTCCTCCATTAGTTTGTTTTCAAGTTTGATTACTTTGTTGTTTAAATGATTAACCGTTAGTTTTAATTCATTGATTTCTTTTTCAAGACCCGGAATAATGTAAGTCATAATCTTGGCTGCTAAACTATTGTTTGCCACTTACATTACCTCCCATTCTTCAATGTCGTGTGATACTCTCCAACTTTCGTCTGTTGTGTGATCCTCAACGAAATGCTGTGCTTTTTCATAGGAGTCAAAAACAGCAGCAACTCTTTCATCTTCGTGGAGAACTCTTTCTGATACGATAAATACTTTCATTATTCCATCTCCTCAATCTCATAATGAATGCAATCAGCGTCCCAGTGCGAGATCTTGTCTTTGATTTCTTGATCAAGGTCTTGTGGGATCTCGTTTTTCATTTGAGCAGCAATGTGATCGTAGAGAAGATCGTGATCCATTTCTTCGGCTGCCTCAAAGTAGATGCCAAATGTAATAGAAACATTGTATTTTCGTTTCTCATCAATACCGAAATAACTTTTGTATTCTTCCATCATCATAGAACTTTCAGCACCCCAAGTATTAGGCATTGTTCGTCCTGCGATGTTTTCTTCAAGCCGCTCTTCAAGAAAAGAAAGACGCTGAATAAGCGCCTCTTTTGATAGATTTTCTAGATTGCTATTCATTGTTCCTCCCAGATGTTTAGTTGATGTTGCAAATGTTTGATAAGGTCTTTGACGACCTTTCTGTGTTCTTCTTCTTGCAAGTTTAGCCATACCTCAGAGATTTGAGGATCGCCGGGGGTTCTTACGTGATCGTTTTCAATACATAAAGAAACCCAGCCTTGGGCTTTTACTTCCATAGATAAAGAAGTTTCTAAGCCATAATGAGTGTCTCTAAAAAGTTCAATGTCTGCGCTCATTCAATCTGCTCCAATAGAATTGCTTCTGGCGTGTTCATAAAATAAATGTTTGTTCCGGTCATATCAAAGTCCGATGAGGGGCTTTGGACCATGCTTGTAATAAGTTGATCAACTTCATCATCATCCCACTCTTCTTCGCTATCAAACTCAATCTCAACAACTAATCTGTATTTTGCTTTTTTCATCCTTGCCTCCAATCAATTGGTGGATTATGAGGAGGTGGAGATTCCTCATAAACCTTTTCAACACGAGCGCTCCTATCCGCACTTGCAAGAAGAGATTTTCTATAAAAGTAGTTTTTACCCCTACGCTGATCAGCCCACCCGATATAAAGGTTGGGATTATCTTTATATCCCTTGGTTTTGCTGGCTTCAAGATATTCAACTGCTGCCTCTTCCGTATCAAACGTAGCGACAACCTCCTCTTCCTCAATAACGCAATTACAGTTAGTTCCATAATGATCCTTAATATCTCTTGTCCAAACGATTTGATATTTGTTGTTATTCATCTTTTCTCCATTAGCTTGTTTTTGATCGCCGTTTCTGCTTTTTCACGCCATTCATCAAAACAAGAATCACATAAACAAAACTCGTCACCATAATCTGAAAGGGTTGTTCCTTGATAAACCCCGGCATTCTCGCCCCAAACTGCCTCATTTAGGGCATCTCTTTCTGCATTGGTGGTTAGGTCTAATCTTTTGAACCACTTTGCAATTTCAGTGCCGCAACTTCTGCAATCTTCATCAGCGCACTTGCGACAAAGATCACAAGCCCATTCTTGTTTGTTCCTAACTCTTCGCCACTTCATTGCCATTTTGTCCCTCCGTTGTGCTGGCGTGGGCTCCCTCCCACGACACGACACCACTATACCACGGGCGGGGGCGGCGTGTCAAGCAAAACCTGCCCTGCCCCCGGTTGAAAGTGTTAGTGGTGATTTAAGTTTTGGGCGAAGCATTCTTCAACAACCAGGCTTCCATCATGTCGGCAGTGTCGTAAACCTTCACCATTTCTTCTGGGATCTCATCCACAAAATAAACTTTGTTGGCATCCCGCAGTTCATTTACAATGTCCCAGCACATTCTATAAAGTTCGCTTGGGTGTGAAGGCTTTGGTGGTTCTTGGCTTTCATCAACTTCCATTGGGTTGTAATGAAGTTCGTTTACTCCAATGTTGATTTCTTCACAAGGGTTCTTCGTAAAATACTTTTTTGTTGCAACTTCAACTGCTTCGTCTGACATTTCACCAATTTCTTTTGCAAGTTTTTCAGATAGTTTATCAGTCATTTTTTATTACTCCATCAAATCCGCCAATAAGAAAATCTCTAACATCTTTTTTGTTGTGAAAAATTTCTTTATAAATCTGTTCTCCTTCTTTGTTCATAATGTAAAGATGAAAAACAAGAGAAGGAATGTCCATCATAAAATCTACTGATGGTCCATAGTGTTCTTTCAAGGACTGTTTCCAAAGAATCTCTTCCCTGTTTAGTTCTCCGTAGGTCTTTGCTGTTTTTAGGATTTTGTCGCCACCCCAACAATCTGTTTCAACTAAATCTACAAGAACTTTATTTTCTTTGTTTCTCAGCAGTTTTTTAATTTTCTTTGCTTTATTCATCTTGATCCTCAACCAAATCCCAAACATCTAGTTCGTTTGCCCAACGATAAAACCACTCAATGATTTCTTCCTTGGATCTTCCGTTCACACACAGAAAAGAAGCGTCCCATTCATTAGACCTCCACTCCCAATACTTTCTGCATTCGTTGATGGACAAATGGATGCCAAATTCTTCTTTGAGAGTTTCTTGGATAAATTTGCAATCTTCATAATACCATTCAATTGTTCCTTTGCCATCGATCAAAGAAAAAATGTTATCAACTAGCCTTTGATTGATTTTATTTTCGTTGTTCTCTTTGCCCACTTCCTCTTGTGGAAACGTGCATTTATTGCAACCCACTGCAACTCCACTATCTGGCGGTGATAACGGAGTTGTTTGAATTAACCCATCTTTGCACTTGGGGCATTTGTCTCCATTTAGTAATAATTCAATTGAATAATTTTCAAGATCACTCATTTTCATTCCACCCCGCAGTTGTTGCTGCCAGTCCTTCTTTATTGTCTTTGTTTGCTTCAATGTAATCTGAAATTCCATCATCAAAGCCTTCTTCAAAAGCCACTGGATCGTTTGTTGTTGGAACAAGCAAAAACCTTGTTCCTTCAACCCATTCTTTATAGAGTTCATAAACGTCTCTGTCGTGGTATTCTGAATTTAGCCCTCGGTGGTATCCGGCATTGTAAGAATTATTGCTCATTTTGTTCCTCCTTTCTAGAATGTTTTTATTGCTCTTTATACTTGGACGAACGTCTGCCATTTTTTGCCCTTTGCTTGGTCTTACTTGTCCGTGTAATAGTTTCATATGCTCTTCACAAGCCTCAATGCCTCGCTCTCGTTTTAGCCAAGAGCAAGAGGCGCAAGTGCGGTAGGGTGGATATTCTTCCACTCCCAGTGCCTCATAAAAGTCTGTTCTGTTTAGTTCTTTTGCAAGTTCTTCAAGGTTTCCAACTCTTGTTTTTAGTTTTCTATTCAATACAGGCTTCACGCCTTCTTCTTCATCCATAGAAAATACTCTAATAAAATATCTTTTACTCATTCTTAACCTCCAAGTTTTGCTGGGCAAAATTCGCCATAAAGTCGGCAAACTCATTTGCGTATTCTTTCTTCTCGTAGAACTCTTTGTGCTCTTGAAGCATTCTTACCATTGAGCCTGTTCCGTGAACCACACAAAAAACATCCGGGTCAGTTAAATCTGCGCTGACCACTCCCTCAACAGGCATTTCTGGGTGGATGCGAATTCGTCCTTCTTCGGTCCTGTGTTGTTCTTTCAAGCTTACACAATGGTAAAGCCAGCAGTCTTCTGGCTCTGGGTTTCCTTCATTGTTGTCCATTTTGGTCCTCCGTTAGTTCTGGATAGTTTTCAACATAGCCTCCCTTGATTCTTCCTCTTAGGCGAGATAAAAGATTTACAGAAGCCATTCCTGGGTGCTCTTCGTCCATTTGTTCTTCATAGTTGTTGCGAACAATAATGTCGTCAAGCATTTCAATTTCATCTGCTGCTCTCAAACAAAGAGAGCGAAGACGTTGGATTTCTTCTTTTCTCTCACTAGAAACAAGCCTTTCATAATCTCTTTCACGAACAGCAACTTTGTGAAGAGATTGGACCAGTTCAAGTTCTTTTTGAAGTTCTGCCACTTTTAGAACAAGTTCATAGTGTTCTTGTTCTTCTTGTTCAATTTCATCCCAAGTTTTATTCATTTTATTCTCCAATATGGCAATTATCGCAAAGAGTGCGAACCCAACCGCCTCTTCTTGGTTTTCCTGGTTGCGAACAGTCTTCACAAATTGAGTACGAAATAGACTCCGCAAAATCTACCATCCCCCGAATATAATCATCGGCATTGAAAATATAAAAACGAAGACCACCAAACTTTTCTTTGATTTGTGCAACCATTACCGGCTCTTCAAAATGTGATTCCGGCATTTGCTTTTGATATTCATCAATTCTAAAACAAAGATCTGACACAAGTTTGCTCCAACCGACACCAATTGAAGCATAACCAATTCCTTCAAGCAGAGTGGGGTGTTTTTCTTTTAGTTCTTCAAACCACTTATCATCTCTGTTTTTTGCCATTTTATTCTCCAACAAGTTTTGTAATGTCTTCACAGAATTCAAAAATCATTTCAACTGCTTTTTCATCCTCGGACAAGTCTGCCAACTCAACCGATGCCCACGTATCATCTTCTAACTTGTTGATACGAGCCATAATTTGATTATAGAAAAAGCGGTATTCGTAAAGTTCTTTTTGAAGTTCTTTAATCTTCGCCCCTCGTGAGCGAAAAGTATCTTTGTTGTTTTTCGGGTTAATGTCCATTATAATAAATCTCCAACTTCAATCATTTAGTTTCTCCAGACAGTCGCTAACACAAATGTTTGTTTCGGAAAAGTCGAATGGAACAAAGATCCATTCCACAATAAAGCATTGAGCATTTGGATAGTTTTTTTTAGCATACTGTTTTGGTTCGCTTTCCGCAACAACCAATCCAACTCCCTCTGCTTTCATGTTGCATCTATCTGGCTTGTATGCTACAAGATCACCAACTTCAATCATTCCACCAACTCCAACTCATCATCGTACCAAAAATCACCGCATAAAGTCCAGCCGGCTTCTTTGTGCAGCCACTCAATTTTGAATGGAAGATGCGGAGCATCAATGAGCTCATCAGTAAGAGTTTTGTGAAAGCCAACCACTATTCCGAAAAGATAAACATTTGGATCAATGTATCCGTTTGATTTTACAAGATCTCCAACTTCAATCTTCATTTATAATCTCCAAGTTGTCAGGGTTCGCAAATTCTGAAAGGCTGCTTCCTTGTTCTGTGAGCCATTCCACTTGTATCCAAGCTTGATGTCCAGCAACAGCAACAACTAACCCTAAACAATCAGGGCGGTTGCTCAAATGCCTTACCAAATCTCCAACTTGGAAAGGTGGGTTTGGTTCTCTGATCTTCAAAGTTCTTGGTGTTATAGCAACTCTTGCTTTTGTCATTCCACTTTCTCCAAGTCGTGTTCTGGAATCCAGCTGCCGCTTCTGTTATCAATCCACGAGACTCTATAAACGTAATACAATCTGTATTTTACTTTTGTTGGGTCTTCAAAAGAAGGCAAGATGTGGTCGGCTGCGTGGATTTTTTCAATCAAACCAAGCCAAGTTGGTGTTTTATTTCCTCTTGAACTTACTTTATCCCACACTAAATCTCCAACGTTAAACTTGTTTTCACTCATTGCACTTTCTCAAAGTATTCCAAGCAGACTTGGTGTGGTGGATAATCACTCATAATACGTTCAACCCAAACATAGTCAGCATGGCAGTTATGCCCTTGTGGCGTTGGGATAACAAGAAAAAGTTCATCCTTGGGGATTGTGCTTACATAGGAAACATCAGTTGAGAACTGCGCTGATGGTTTCGCTCTCAATAAATCTCCAACTTCAATCATTTAGTTTCTCCAGATAGTCGCCAACACAAATGTTTGTTTCGGAAAAGTCGAATGGGGCAAAGATCCATTCCACGATAAAGCATTGAGCACCCGTTGTTATGTCATACAATGTTGGTTCCCTTTCCGCAACAACCAACCCAATTCCCTGTGCTTCCATATCCCTTCTATTTGACTTGTACGCTACAAGATCTCCAACTTCAACCATTCTTCACCTCCGTTGCGATGGCAACTCCCCACGACACGACACCACTATACCACGGACGGGGCGGCGAGTCAAGCCGCCCGTGCGCCCGTGGAGTTGAAAGTTATAGTGGCAATTTATGCTAGCAACTTAAATGCGTGTTTGATAGACCTTGTAGAAAAGCCCCAGTTGTCATCGTATGAAAGCTTTGCTGCGTATGGTCTGTTTAGATGAATAACATCTGTTTCTTGAACAGCCCAACATTTAATTGCAGTCATTTCACTATTACTATCGGTCACATCAACAATCCAATAAGGCTTTCCTTTCTTTGTTTTGCGTTCTGTGATCTTGCGAGGAACAAACCAACAAACAACAAGTTCCGGATCGTATTCTGAAATAGGCGGGACACCTTGCTCTTGTAGATCTTGAAGGAGATCACTATCAACCACAAGAGAAAGAGGGAATACACCTGTTAGGTCTGAAAGATATTCAATTTTCTCAAGATCAGAAAAGTCTCCTTCTGGTGCATATTGCTTAATGTTCTCGGCAAGTTTATCGTGAGACTTTTGGATTTTCTTGTAGATCTTTGGACGATCAACACATACCGCAGACCAAAAATGCTTCAACCCTGTGAAGCGTTCATCAACAAGTGAGTTTAGTGCTTGGGCTCGACAAAGAACATCAAGCGCTTTCTTGTT
>Ga0208898_1001330_pt1 | contig 16511 bp, 13 predicted proteins | sample VirMetDEL_Mar_4_FD_184513 | JGI IMG/M metagenome (GOLD analysis project Ga0208898, IMG submission 184513) | Aqueous microbial communities from the Delaware River and Bay under freshwater to marine salinity gradient to study organic matter... | ecosystem: Environmental > Aquatic > Marine >...
TGTTGATCTAGCAGTGTTTTTAGGTCTGACATGGGTAATTCCTCTTAGTTTGAACACACATTAGATATGATATGGGTAATTAAATCAAGTTGTAACTCACATTATTTTCCTATATTATTTGTGCTTTACTGATACAGGAGAACATACGTGGAAGCACATCACGCAACGAAATATCCTTTTGAAATAGTCGAAGCTGTTCGTTATGCTCGAGAGGTAGAACGCCGCTCAGTTAAATGGATAGCAAAGCATTATGACATCCCCATTGATACCATTCGAGATTGGTTGTACCGAGGACGACGAACTAATAGCTGAGGCCGATGCTAAGCTATACGTTTGCCCAAAGTGTGACAAAAAGTTTTATGCTTTTGTAGAGATAATTCACGGAGACACGGACATGCTTCCGAAGGTGGAATTAATTCTATGCACAAGTTGCGAAGAGTCTTTCGACGCGTCTAATCTGTATCTTTTGTGGCTGGATTGGAATAACGAACACGATACTGTTCACTGAGCCTAGTTAGTAACTCGGGGTAATTGCTAAGAACCTCTAACAACTCCTCGATCTCGCACTCATTTAACTCTATCGTTACTTTCACTAATTTCTTCCTGAAGCTTCACCATCTCAGCCCAAATTTGGGCCTTATCCAAAGTTTCTTTGCTGACGTTGTCGCTATCCATTTCCTTTTTTAATTTCAGCAGGGCCTCCCGTAGGCCCTGTTCGATCGAGTTTGTCATACCGTAAACTCCGGGCGGGGTCTCCCTTCTTCGATGCGTTTGTTTTCCACTTCTTCAAGAAGAAACGCGCGGTCTTTCTGGCTGAGGTTCTCGTTCACCCAGAACTCAAAGATCAATCGTAACTGACCGCTGAGCGTGCGCCCTTCCACTTTAGAAACGACGTGCAATTGATCGTACACTTCGCGTGGAAGCAGTACGGATTTCCATTTATTTGTATCCAAAACCATTCTCCTAAATCCTACAGTATGAGATTATATAATACTATTCAGTAATTTCAACAAATTCTCCCCAATTTTCGCCTATTTCTATGTCGCATTTACTGGGAACAACGAGCTCTACTGCACTGGTCATTATCTTAGACAACCCCCTGGCTTCCTCGACGTCTTTCACACTAAACGCCAGTTCGTCGTGTACTTGCAGCATAGGGGTCTTCCCGGCCTTGTAGCAGTCAACCATGGCCTGCTTAGTCATGTCCGCCGCACTTGCCTGGATGAGCCTGTTTAGGGCCTTATACGTGAACGCACGCTTGAGCCTGGTCGTTGGTCCGTAGGCCGCGGCTGCTTCTTCGTAAGGCAACGCCTTGTTCATTTCAAAACTGTCCGGCTCCCACAGATCAAAGCGGCACTTACGCCCCTTGATGCTGCGCACAGAGCCCGGAGAGCGTGGGTCTTCGAGATGCCTTTGTATGCCCTGGGTCAGTCCTTTAACGAACGGTACGCGGCTGTGGTACTTCTTAACGAGGGCCTTGGCGTCGTCCAAGTGGATGTCGAGCTGCCCTGCAAGTTTCTGTGCCCCCATGCCGTACATCATGGCTAGGTTGATCACCTTCGCTTGCTTACGAGGAATGTCAGCCATCTCCGCGACCATGGTATGGAAGTCCATGTTGGGGTTTTCGTTATAGGCGTTAACAAACTCCTCGACGCCCGGCATGTTTAGGTTACGGTAATCCCCAAAGACTTTTGCGTAATGGGTCAAGATGCGTGGTTCCTGCTGCGAGAAGTCTATCGCCGCCCACTTCTCACCTTCTTCCGGTAGGAATAACTTACGGATGAGTGGACCTAACTCTGGATCGCGGACCGGGATCTGTTGCATGTTGGGGTTGTTCATCGAGATACGACCAGAGACTGTACCGCCTTGATCTGAGCGCACTTGATTGATGTGGCTATGCACGCGTCCATCTTTCGCTACGTGCTTTACAAGGCCGTCTATGAAGCTTCCTTGCGTCTTGTTGAGGTTACGCGCACGTACAATCGATTGCGCGAGCTCGTGAGGGTGTTCGGTAAGGAATGTCTTCGTGAAGCTTGGTGCGCCTTTCTCGGTTCGAGGGTAGGTTATCCCCACTTTATCGAACGCCTTAGCTATTGATGCAGCAGCCCAGATTTCTACATCGTTGCCCACGAGCCTTTTAATATGCTTGCGGACTTCCTTTTCTTCTTTCATCAGGTGCTGCTTTGTGCGCTCGGCCTGGTCTACATCAAAGCGTATTCCCTTCTCTGTCATCTCTACCAAGCAGGGGAGCAGCTCTGTCTCAAGGTTCCAGATGCCCCAAAGGTCTTCTTTGTTTAGCAGGTTCTGGAAGTGTGCCCATAACTCGAGGGTAATCTCGGCATCTACTTCTGCGTACGGTCCGACGTACATGGCCGGTAGCTTCCACATCTCGCCCTTCGGGTCTACGCCAAACTCTACCGCAGCTTGGGTCAGCGTCTGCTCTGACTTTGTTTTGCCCAGGTACTCGTAGCACAGCGCGTTGAGGCTGTAGCTGAACCGATTCTCGTCCAACAACGCAGCAGTCAGCATTGTGTCGATCACTCGGCCTTTGACCTCGAACCCCATCGCACGTATCCATCCCAAGTCATACTGGGCGTTGTGCATGATCTTATCGCCTGGGGCTTCAAACACTTTCTTAAGCCACTTGTTTATTTGGCGCTGATCCATGTTGCCGCCGCCAAGATGGTTGACTGGGAAGTACCCTTTCCAACCGGGAACGGCAATAGCGTAACCGACAATCTCTCCATCTTTACGAGGCCACCCTGGTCCCATTTCTTTTAGGTGGGGGTCTCGTGTTTCGACGTCTATGGCTATCTCTTTTGCTTCGAGGACCGCGTCAGGAAAAGGATGCTCCGGTGGCAGCCAATCAGACTGCGGAGGAAACATGGCCATTTGTAATTTGTTATTCGCCACTAACAGCTCTCCAAGTAGTTTCTCTCAAGATAGCCTCCGAAAAGTTCTGACACTTAGCGCAATACCATCCAAGTCTTTTGTTTTCTTTTGTATTCACAACGGCAGTCGCTTTCTTGTTGCCGCATTTTTCACAGGTGTTGTAGTAGAGGGGATCAATATCTTGTTTTTTCATAGGTTATAAGCTCGCGAGAAATCTTCTGGTTCAACAATAAAAAGGTTTTCCATAGCGCGAGTGACGCCTACGTAGAATACGCGGTGTAAATCGTCGCCAGGGGTGTCTTGTGCGGCTCTTGTCAGGTCAGTCAATATAACGACATTCTGTGCTTCGCCGCCTTTTGTTCCGTGAATCGTGGACAGTTTAATGCGCGGCACGGCGTTAAACTTCTCGCCCCTACGCAGTAAAGCTGTGATGTATATTTTGTCGTTCGCAGGTATCTTATCAAGTGCGTCGAACCAAGGCATGTCTTTAGTGGCTAATAACCCGTGATTTTCCACAAGCATTTCAAAAGAAAGTAAGTCATCATCTTTACCTACTATTCTTTTCTTGCCGCGCTTGACCCGTGCACCGTTGCTAGACATGTATCTATAAATAACCCGAGCCGATTCGACATGGATTAAGCCGCCTTTACGTACGCGCTCCCAACTGTTTACCGCAGTGGATAAGCTACGAGAAATGCTCCGTGAGCCGTTACGCTCGAACAAATAACCCATAGACTTAAGGTCGTATGCCAGGTCCGTGAGCATGTAGTTTGCCTGAGCCATCACGAGCCACGAGCCTTCGGACATGTCTATTCCTCGGATGTCGGAGACTCTTTGGACAGTTCCGTGCTCTTCTTTGGGCTTGTACTGCTTGGGGAAACGGTGATGGATACGGTTGACGATTCGCTCAGCAAGACTGTGGACTGCCCGAGGGACGCGGTAGCTTTGACTGAGAACTTCGCTTCCTCCTGGGAGGTTAATGAAGTGGTCGACGTCTGCCCCAGCCCAGCGGTAGATGGCTTGATCGTCGTCACCTGCACAGTACATTCTTTCGGATTTTTTATCGATGGCATGAGCTATGTCCCATTGTAGTGGTGAAAGGTCTTGTGATTCGTCTAAGAACGCGAGTTTAAATGTAGGGCACACTCGATCAGAATTTTCTACAAACAAGCGGAGCATGTCTGTGTAATCTACTAGTCGGTTGGCTTGCTTGTACGTCGAATAGCATTCGGACACGTACAGCACTTCTTCCCACGTATTGTTTATATGACTTGCGTTGTATTCAGTTCGAAGGTCAGTCTTTTTTAAACGCGCTAAGTTTATGATCGACAGGATGGGATGTTCCGTGATTCCCGACTTGCCGTCTTCGACCTCTACTTCTTTGATCGTGTTGAGTTGAAACCCAATGCGGTCGCTGAGCTCTCTGAAGTGAGCTGGTTGCATGAGGTCTTTTTCTTTTAGGTTGAGAAGCTTGTACGTCAAGCTGTGTAGCGTCCTGAAGTAAAACAAATCGGTGTCTGGATTTAGGTTAAATCGTTCGGCAGCGCGCTCTCTAGCTTCCGCGGCTGCTTTACGGGTAAAAGCAAGAAACGCTATCTCTTGGGGGTTAATCCCATTCGATAGCGCCTGGTCTACCATGTTCAAAAGCTTGGTAGTCTTGCCTGTACCAGGAGGTCCAAATATCCTAAACATTAGAACGGCGCCTCGTTTTGTTTAGTCTCAAGGTTAGGCGTCTTAACCGAAGTCGAATAACTTTGGAATGCCGGTATAGTCCATACGCGCGTGGCTTTGCCGTTGATCTTGATCGACGTTGCATTGCCGTCTATGTCGCGTAGTCGCTGAGCAATCTTGTGAGACTTAAAGTCAAAGAAACGGTTCTTGTGTAGATACGCAGTAAAATCTTTGAGCCTGAAATACGTACGGTTCTCGTCCTCGTCTGTGTAAGGACGACGCAACAGTATCTCTTCTTTGTTTTCTGCTTTCTGCATGTCGTTACAGAACTCTTCCAACAAATCGTAGAACTGACCCGAGATACTCGCGTCCTGAGATACTTCGACAATGGAACCATCGGTATCGGACATCTCGGTCAATAACTGGTTGATGCGTGCTTCCCACGAAGCTTTAGGAGAAGACTTAGGCATAAAGTTTAACTGCTCTACGCACGCACGTTGGAACGCTATCTGGTTCATCAACGCATCCGTGTCAAGCTCGAGGGGCTGACCATTTACGTCCATAAACCAAACTGGTGGCGTTGAATTGTACTTGCGTAGGTTTGCGATGGTCGCACCCGATACTGCGGCATCAATACCGAACTTCCGTGTTCTACACACGTCGGCATTACAATAATCGCAGATCGGGGCGTCTTTGCACTTGTAAGCGTAGTCCTTCTTCTGAAGCTGCTTCGCTACAAGGTTGACCTCGTTAAGAGGCAACGGAGGGTTCAGGTACTTAGCGTTGTAAACTAAGATTTCTGACTCCCAACTGTCTGGGTATGCTTTACGTAAATAGACGCCGATGTTAAACAGACCGTTGTTACGACCGCCCTCACTTATTTGTTGAGAGCACAAAGTCTGGAGACAAGGCGGTCCGTCTTTAACGATGATGTTAGAGTCGCTTTGATCTTCGATGGTCAGCGCAGAGACTTGCTCTGGCGTCTGAACATACTGCTTATACATCTCAAAGAACTCTTCAATCGTGGCAGACTGACCATCATCCTTTATGGCGTAACGTAAGCCGTCCTCTGCGTCAAAATACGGCAGATTTAAGAAATTTCCCACGTCTCCGCGATCGAGTTGCAGAGAAATTTGCTTTGGGAATATCTCACAACCCCCGTAGCCCAAGGCCGCCGCGATATGTTTGAGCGTATCCTGCATTTCTTTTGCAGTAATCCACTCACTTGTAAACAAAAAACAATGAGCACCACCCGATTTACTGCGACAGACAACCATCGGCAGCTTCATCTTGCGAACTCTTTCAACTAATTCTTTATGGTCTAGCGGGTATTGGTCAACATCGATACAGCCCCACTTGCAGCTATTATCTTCGTTGATCGGAATGATTCCTATAGCATCGCCCTTACCAGAGAGGTGGCCTTCCCACGTCTCCGGCGTTCTAGGGTTTTTAACTACACCAGCCTTGCCTTGCTGCTTGCCGTTTGGAGCAGCCCGGTCAATACGGTACGTTCCGTAAGCTAGTTTTAGGCCGTCAAATATCCCCGCAAATGTTTTTGCGTGTTCCATATTATTGTCTCGGGGAAAGGGGCGCATAGCGCCCCCCGGTTACCACGGAATATCACTGCTATTTGTTTCTTCCGACTCATGCTTGACGTTGACTTCGCCTTTCATGATGGACTGCGCAAAGCTCTTTGCATTCTGGTAAATGTTAGACTCTTGGATAGGACCTTCCAAAGAGATTTCCCAACCGTGCCAAGAACCCTTAGAGTTTTCCTCCGAGACTGTCTTGAGATGGTAAACGTGAGAGAAACGTGGCGGTGTAAACGCACCATTCTTTCCGTTCATCACACGAGACTGAATCATGGAGTTCCACTTACGAGACTTCTTCATCTGCGTAGACTTCATGGTAATCAAAGCAGTCTGCTGTGTTCCGTCCTCGTTGAGAATCATCACAAAGTGCTGATGTGTCTCTTCGAGGTATGAGCCGTTACCGCCAACAACATACTCACGGTTATCGTCTGAACTGCGCTCAGTTTTAGGACGCTGCTCATCGGGAGTAAAGATATTAAGCGGAGCGCCTGAGCCAGTGCCACGTGGTGCCCACTCGATGTAACGTCGTTGGTACACGCAAGGCACAACACGCACGCCTTCTTTACCTTTGTAGATGTCCCCAGTGACGGTGTTGTAAATGTCTCCAGCCTTGGCGTTTTCTAGATCGTCAAGTATTGGGTCCTGGCGGCTAAGTACTTTTAGGAAAGGCAGGGCAAGATCTTCTTGTCCCATGTTTTCCAAGCCAAGGCCCTGATCTTGTTCAAACAGGCTAGGGTCGAACTGGATGATTTCTGCTGATTTCTTTTCTGCTACTTCTTTAGTCATGATTATTTACCTTTTTTGATGTTTGCACGTTGGCCAACGTAGGCCCCGAATAAGTCCATAGGAAACTCGTCACCGGTCTCGACACGTTCTTTAACAAACGCTTTTAGTGTCGATGGGTGAACTTCCTCTTTTTGATCTGCTGGAACGCCTTGCTCCGCAGCAATCTTTAAGAACTGCTCAGCCTGGGAATCTTCGCCACGGCCAAACACGCATGACACGGTGTTCTTAATGATGTCGTCAAAACCGTTGTCACGTAGCCACGCAAAAGCCTGGGGTCTGTTATCGACCTTGATGTGGGCACCGTAAGTAGGTTTGAGTTCAACCTTGCTTCCATCTTCTAGCTCGAATTTGGTCAAGCCAATCTCGTGGAGCAAAGCAGGGAGGTCTTCGTCGGTTAGCTTCAAAAGTTTCTTCTTCTCTTCCTTCAGCCGGTCTTCCAACTGTGCAACCAGTAAGTCCTGTGCGGATACGGCGCGAGCCATCTCAGCAACAGTTTGCAAGCCTTCAGTATTAACAGAGTCTAACGCGGAACCATCGGCTTGATCTGATTCCATCTCTTCGAACAGGTTTGTCATAGGTCATTTCCTCGTGGTTAAAGAGCTGTTTGAGCCCTTGAGGAACACACTATAATCATATAATATTAGATATGCAAGGAGATATTATGAATAATTATCAATTTAAGACTAAACCGTACGACCACCAGAAAGAGATCTGGGAGAAGTCCTGGCAGGAGAAGTACTATGCTTTGTTCGCCGAAATGGGTACAGGCAAAAGTAAAATAGCCATCGACACCATTGGTGCCCTTTTTCTCAGCGGAAAGATAGACACCGCGCTAGTCCTGGCCCCCAAAGGAGTTTTCGATAACTGGGTCAAAGGCGAGTTCCCCACTCACCTGCCCGAGAGCATCGAATACAAGATCGTGCGTTGGCAGCCAAACTGGACTAAGAAGTATACCGAAGAAATAAGAAGTGTCGCAATCCGCGGCGATTCAAAAGCGCTTCATATTTTGGTAATGAACATCGAGGCGCTCAGTACAGAGAAAGGTGCGGCGAGTGCTAAGCGTTTCTTGGAGCGTAACCCGGACAATCTTACCTTGATCGATGAGTCTACTACTATAAAGAACCGCAAAGCTCAGCGGACCAAGACAGTGCTCGATCTGACCGCTGTGTCAAAATACCGTCGCATCTTAACGGGTAGTCCTATTACCAAATCGCCCATGGATTTGTACGCTCAGTGCGCTTTCCTTTCCCCAAATGCTTTAGGATTCAAGAGCTTCTATGCGTTCCAGGGCCGCTACGCTGTAATCCAACGCAGAAACATGGGTCACCGTAGCTTCCAACACGTCGTAGGCTATCGGAAACTTGACGAACTTAGTAAAAAACTTGACGAATTCTCGGTCCGGGTTTTAAAGAGCGAATGTCTGGATCTGCCTGACAAGGTCTACACCAAGCGTGAGGTTCCTCTTACACCTCAACAAAAGAAAGTCTATGCCGAAATGAAAGAACTGGCTTTGGCTCAGTTAGAAAACGGCGATCTCGCTACCACTGCCAGTGTGCTGACTCAAATCATGCGCTTGCAACAAATCACTTGCGGCTTCTTGCAGCCTGACGAAGGTCCGATACAAGACCTACCCAACAACAGACTCAGTGAGCTGTTAAGCGTGGTCGAAGAGTCGTCAGGCAAAATCATCATCTGGGCCACCTGGACCCACGATATTCTTAAGATCGAATCGGAACTAGTTAAACTGTACGGTGAGGATTCTGTGGCGTCTTACTACGGAGAGACCCTTCAAGACGACCGCCAGGCGATTGTTAACCGCTTTCAAGACCCTGATTCTCCGCTCAGATTTTTCGTAGGACAACCTCGAACGGGTGGTTACGGCATTACTTTGACCGCTGCGCACACGATGATTTACTACTCGAACAGCTATGACCTTGAGATTCGGTTGCAATCAGAGGACCGGGCGCATCGAATTGGTCAGACCAAGTCGGTGACCTACGTGGATTTAGTTTCGCCGGGAACGGTAGATGAAGTTGTCCTCGGAGCACTGCGAAACAAGATAAACATTGCTTCGACAGTGCTAGGTGAGGACGTTAGAGAGTGGCTGCGTTAACCCGGTAAAGAACCGATACCTTGTGAGCGGATAACGTCGCTTGCCGTATCGAATGGATACAGGGCCGCGTAGCGTGCTCTTTGGTTCGGATTTGCTGGTGCCTGGGCCGTTGGCGTTGGAGCAGGTGCCGTGGGCCGTGGGGCTTGAGCCACTGGAGGTGGTGTAGTCGCAGCAGGTTGCGGTGGAGGAACCGGAGTAGGTACTGTCCTACGTGGGTTCGACCTTGACGGTATCATAGGCGCGGCCCCCGCTTCTCGGCGTTCTTCTCTACGAACTTCAGGACCTGTTTGATCGAAATATTCAAAGAATTCATTTTCCGTCATGTTTAGACCTGCGCCGGTAAACCACGTATAAAGGGTTTTTAAATTTTGACCTTTATACAAGTCATTTACATTTTCAGGCTTAGATAAATACGCCTCCATGGCAAGAGACATTACTTTAGGGTTTTGGAACATATCAATAAACATGCGTTCTTGTGCAACCAAGGGAAGCTCATTCAATAATCTCTTAAGGGCTTCATTACCGGAAGCGGCTGCTTTAATTGACGCCGGACCTCCAATGCCTCCTGTAAAAATTCGATACAAGCTAGTACCCATTGCAGAACCCGCAATCGCTGTAAGAAAATTAGCGGCTATGGAATCAGCTTTTTTTACGACTTGAGACATGGGTCCCGTGGCAGTTATTTCTTCGACTGTTTGACCACCAAACTCAGAGAAACGGCCTTGCATACCTTGGTTTGCTAAATCGATTTGTTTTAAAGCTTCCACCGTTCTTCTTACATTAAGTCTTTCGGCTTCCGTAATCACGCCTTCGTCTACCATAATATTCATTACGGATGGCACACGACCCGTTTCTCCGCCTGTTGAGACATTGTTAATCGGCTTAAATAAATAGCTAAAATAAGCGTCGGCGTTAATTTCATTAGACGAAGAAGTTCCACCGGCATGAACAAAAGCGTTGTTGTATATGGCCTGCATCAACCCTTGTTTAAGCATTTCAGGATCTTCGGCACCGTCCAACATGTCGCGTATTACCAACCTCAAATTTTGAGGCGCATCTTGTCGATTTATAGTGCTCTCTGCACCCGGGGTTCCCAGGATACTTTCGATCAAAGCATCCGGATACCTATATTCAGGTATTCCACTTTCATCCGCTTTTTTAAGCATAGCCCTGTAAAAAGCGTTACCCCTATCCATGCTAATTAGCTCATCCACAGGGTTTGTTATCATGACTCTATTAAATTCATCAGACATTTTATTCATGTCTAAGATGTCTGCATAAATAGAACCAAAATATTCTTTTAAAGGCTTTTCATTTTCAGCGACAAAAGCTTGGAACTTAGGTGTAGGTTTGTAGTTATACACCGGTTCATCAACTATTAAAGGTTCACCTTTATCATCAGTTAACTTCACTTTGGTTGTAACAGGGTTTCCATCTCGATCTAGCCTTGGAGTTCTTTCCCAAAAATCAGGGTTTGATAAGAACCCGCGTAACAACCTGCGTTGGATACCTCTTAAATTAAGTTGGTAATCAACGGGATTGTTAGCTAAGTCTTCTAACCTTTGGATTTGACCCGGAGTAAATCGAGTGGCTTCTTCCGAACCTTGAAGTCGAGCCATAGCCATAATGCTGCTTTGGTCCGTAGCACCTTCAAAATCTTCTCCGCGGTCTTGAGCCGCTTGAACCCCTTCGACAAAAGCTCGTTCTTCAGGAGGTAGACCCTCCAAAGCTTCGGTTCTAGCAAGTTTAGTTTGTTCTATCGCTAAGCCAGGACGACCAGCACTTTCTAAATTAAAATTATTTAATAAAGTAACAGCTTCATCTAACTGTTGTAGTCGGACTGCGGTTGTATTTCGAGAGGCTTCAAACAAGCCGCTGGCAGATTTTTCATAAGAAAACTTACCTCCCCTAAGATCACCTAAAAAAGTTCCCGAAAAAACATTTGAAGAAGCTTTTTCAAAAGAAAGGTAATCATTTAGGGCAAGAGTAGCCTGAGTGCTTTGACCAGGAGAAAGTCCTCCCATCCCAGTTTGTTTTAAAGCATCCAGTGTAGCCGTTCTTAAATCGTCTAGGGCATCAATGTGAACGGGATTTGCACCGCCTTTTAACGTTTTCTGTAAAGCCGTGTCTAATGTGTCTAAAAGAGTTAAAAGTTCTCCGGAAGTTACTTGGTTAGATTCTGTTTCGGCGGTTCCCGCCATACCTTTTCTAACATCAAACAAAGTGTTGAGAGAATTTTCTTGATTTTTTCTCTGAAGAAGCAATCTTTTTAAAGTAGCTTTATCCGCATCTGTTCTATCCGCTTCGGCAATTTCTCTAACTTTTTTTAACTCTTGATCAGTTTTAGTTAGGGTCTCTTCTGCTTTAGCTATCTCTAAATTAAAGGAGTCTAAATCTGCTTGGGTTGCAGACTCGGGAGAAACTTTTTTCTTCAGGCTTTTTAGAGAAGCGTCTATGCTTACAAGGTCATTACCAAAACTTAAACGGCCGTATTGCTCGCCAACTTTTAAACGACCTTCTCTTATGCCATCGTACATTTCTACTAAATAAACTAAAGGTTGTTCATCTATGACTTGATTTCGAGGAACGTTGCCCCTCAAAACCCTTCTCTGCCTTCTTATGTCTGCATACAGACCTTTCTCTGGATCAAAGAAAAAGTCTTGAAACATTTTTCCTTCATCAAAAGCTTCGCCTGATTGAATTAACTTTTGCCTAGTGTCGCTGAATCGCTTCAAGGCAGAAACGGTGTTTTGCCAAATTACATCTTCTTGAGAGCCAAGAATAACCTCGGCTCTTAAGTCAAAAACTTCTTTCAGCTCCGTTGCGTCAAACGCCTGAGTCAATGCTTCTATTAGGTTGTTTCTATACTCAGCGGCTTGACTGTATTGACCCGTAATTTCTGGATTAACTCCGACTAGTCTTGCTTCTAAAACTCGTAGCGCAGCATTTTCCGAGGCTAAGCCCGATGTGGTAGGCGCAGGACCTTCGGCAGCCTCCGTTAATTTTGCAATCTGATCGATTATGTATTGATTGGCTTGTTCCGGATCTTTTATGTTTTCAGCTTCCAACATTGCTGGAATCAGAACGTTCATGAAGTCGCTTTGTCGTTGTTCTTCAGACAAGCTTCGACTAGCTAAACCGAATAGCCCCGTAGCTCTTCGATAGACGTTTTCAGCGCCTCTAAAAAGATAGTCTACTGGTCTAAGGAAAGAAGGCGAGAGAAGCTCTGCTCCAAAACCTGCGGCAGTTTTAAAGCCCCCCATTTCTTCCGGTAAAGTTTCTTGAACAGTTACGCCAGCTAAACTCGCAGTGCCAATGTTAGATGCTTCTTGAGTTAGAAATCTTTTAGGTGCTTCCCTAGCCCCACTCAAAGTTTGAAGGTAATTTTGTTCAATGTCTCGTAACCGTGCTGGTAACTTTGTGTTTTTAAATAAACTAAACCTTTCTAAGTTTTTGGCCATAGCTGCGGTCCCAAGAGTGACTTGAGTCCTAGCAGGAATTGCCCAGGGGGTGGCTAAAAAAGGAAGTGATCCGGCAGTTACGGCAGAAATATATTCACCTGTTTCTCCCGAACTGCCTGGAAGATAAGGTTGATTTAAAGGAGAAGTCGGATCAAATATTTGAAAACCTATGTCTGATGCACCTGCGGCTATTATAGCCCCAGTGCCCGCCAGTAAAACCGGAGCGCCCAAAACAGTAAGACCTGTACCCACCCCAACACCTATCGTTGAAGACAAGAGATTTCGAGGCGTATTCTCCGAAATGCCTTGTCCAAGCGACACGTTTCTGTACTGAGACATGGCGGATAAGGCCGCTTCGGGAGACATAGGCATTTCACCTCTAGCCCCAAACATTAAATCATAGGAACCTTTAGGTTCCTCAATAATTTCTTCCCATACAAATCTAGCTATAGCGTCGTTAGGGTTAGTGTAAGTTTTATCTAGAGTAAACCCTCCAACATTTTTGGGTCCATAGCCTAATGCTTGCCACGTTGAAGGGTTTTCTTGTAAGTAATTTTTTAAACCAGGAAGGTCTAAATTAGTAAGAGCGTTTTCAAATTGGACTTCCGGCGGCTCTTTACCGTAAGGCGTGCCATAAAAAGACCCGGTTGATTCAAGGAAAGAATCCGGTACTTTATTTTGATTTGACACAACATCAACGGGAGTTGCGGGTAAAGTAGTTGAATCTGCCATGTTATATCCCTAAAGCTGCTTCTCGGGCCCCTTGTATAGTTCTAGCATTTTGTTCAGGAGACTGTCGAATATTATTAGTGTATCTATTGAAACTTCTTTCGGCTCCTTCTATTACTCCTCTTAAATCTCTTAATGCTGTCTCGTTAGCGTTAATAGATTGTAAAAGATCCGTCCTGTCCTGATTGCTCATAACCGAAGGCGAATTTAATAAATCAATGTCGTCCGCATACTGTTGAGCAAAAGTTCTGTACAGCCCTTTATAGTCACTTATAAATTGCTTAGGTTGCTTTAAAAAACTATAGGGGGAAGGAATAAGCTCATCGAATTTGCCCCGTTCATCGCCCGCAGCTTTACCTGTCCTTGTTTGCATAAACTTAGTCATCAAGCCGGTGTTTAGGTTGTTAAGTCCTGAAACAAGTTCTGATTCGCCTTCCGATTTTTCTATGTTACCTGCCAACCATCCGGCACCTGGAACAAAACCTTCAAAAAACCTAAGAATGGGAACCGCGACATTACCTGCGATTTGTTTAACTTGTTCTCTGGTTCCGACAACGTCTGAAAAATCTGCTTGTAAAAACATTTCTTCGGGCATCTCTGCCGCTTTGAGTATATCGGGATCTATTTCTAAACCAAGCATCTCGGCGCGAGTCTGTTCAGTAGTAGGCTGCCCAAGCGGGGCCGCCACGGGAGGCGCACCGGCATCGGCACCCGCAACCGAACTTTGCGTTGTCGGAGCTGTTACACCTGAAATTATTTCGCTGAAAGATGGGGGCAACCTCCCGTCGTTTATGGCTGTATTTATATTCTCAACCACCGTCGGAGAAAGTTTATTTATAGTGGTATAAGGCTCCGGCGCCCCCGTAGCAGGGTTTGTTCGATACGCTACTTGAGGCTGAAGGTAGTCCGAAATGTTTTGAGAAAGAGCTGATATTTCAGCAGGTTCTAGTTTTTCTCCAGAAGCCAACTTACCTGTGTAAGTTGTTATGCCCCTTACATCTAAGGAACCAACGGGTTCTACGTTAGAAACTTCAACACCCATTTCCTGGCCGCCAGCTTGCATAGACGCCGTGTACGCCGAGGCTTGAGACGGATTAGAAAGATCGAAAGTTTCCACACTACCGTCTGCTTTTCTGACGCGCTTTATATTTGGAGTCTGGCTTTTTCCAAAAAGTTGGTCCAAGCTAGGCATGTCAACAAAGGTAATGTTTTGCCTACCTGATTGGAAAGTGTTCATACGCTCACGGTCTTTAGGATCGTTTGCGTTGAAAACACCAGCGTCGGCTATAGGCAGATTAGTATCCGTATCCACGGCAATCAAACCTTTAAACCCTATATCTTTGTTCATTGCCTCGTCACGCTTAAGCGTCAGATCGTAAATGAACTTTGTTCTCATTTCGTCAGCTTTAAGTTTAGCTTCTAAATTCAACTCAGCTAGTTTAGCCGCTTGCTCACGATCGCCCTGGACTCGACCCGAGGCAGACTGTAACGCAGCTTGCTGCGCGGCACGTTCGCCTTTACGAAGCTCCGCTTGTTGTGCCGCGTAAGTACCCGGTAGAGTTTGGAATACGTTAGCCAGTTGAGACGCGACGTTGCCCGTGCCACCCGCACCGCCAGCCATAGCTAGACCGCGCTGCGCGATGTCAAAGAATAACTGACGCTTGGCTGCGTCCTTGTCCTGTTGTGAGGGTGCTAGGATTTCTTGGAATGCAGGAAGATCTTGTTTGTAGTACTCGACTAGAGGATTACCCCCATCTTTGAACTTTCCCACGGCACCACCTTGCGCCATGCCCGCCGGTTGCGGTGCCTGTCGAGACATCATGATGTTACCTAAACCCTGGCCCATTCGATTGGCCTGTCCAGGCGCGGATTCCATATTGACCTTACCGGCGACGTTAGCCATCAACTCGCCAATGCCGCTATCCGCTGCGCCTTTAGCCGTCATCATCAGAGCAGGCTGAACCATCGTAAGGACGCTAACAGGAGTAGAAGTTGCATCTTGTGGACCGACATACTGAGCGAGCTCTTGATACCGAGCCTCGATAGGCTTTTGATTACCACGGAACGCGTTGATGATCTGCTCGGGACCTTGTGCCTGATCTATATCCATCTTGGACTTGTCTGAAATCATAGAAGCGATACCCGCAGCCTGACCCGTGGGCCGTGCAGGAGGAGCCGCAGCAGGACGCATTGGAGGCATAGCACCTTGAGGCGCTGCCGCAGGACGCATTGCCGCGGGAGGCGTGGGCACTGGAACGCGGGCCATGCCGCCTTGCTGCATAAAGAGTGGTCGCTTATATACGTTCATAATAGGTCCTATGCTACGCCCGCAAGAGCGCCTAATCCGGCAATGCCGTAGCCGATGGCTTGTCCAAGTCCGCTTTGCTGCGGTGAAGTCGTAGTGGCCATAGTGCTTTGGTTAGTAGGCACACGGTTCAACACGTCGCTGAGGTAACCAAACTGCTGGAATGGGAACTGCTGACGCTCGACGTTGGTCTGTCGGATCGCATCCAGTATGTTCTGCTGTTGCATCTGATCTTGGCCGCCTAATGAAGACAGTGCAGAAACATCGCCACGCATGAGGTTGGTCGCAGTAACGCCTAAGTCGGCCTGCATTCCGCCCAAATCAGCAATACCTCGGCCCAAGTTACCCAGGAGCTCGACATCGCGCTGACCTAGCTGACCAAAAGTGCTACCAAGGTTACCTAAGTAGCTTCCCCCGGTAAGAGCACGGCGCTGCTGATTCTCTTGCGCATTCTGTGCCGCAGTCATTGCCGCGCCAAACCCTTGCTGACGCAGTTGACCTAGCGCGTTAAGCTCGGCTTGATCTAAGTTACGCATGGCTTCTTGTTCAGCAATCGCGGCTCGCGAGCCTCCAAAGGCTCCTGAACCAACGGCTTGAGCGGCTGACTGCGCTTCTTGCATGCGGCGCGCTTTATCAAAGTCTTGTTGTACCTGCTGTACGACTTGATCTTCATAAGGATTGAAGAACGCTTCAATTCCAGAAGGATCGAACGCTTCCATGCCGCCTTCGATAGCGGTAGCCGCTCGCTGTTGGAAGCCATAAGGGTCGGCAGGTGAAGTACCCGCGGCCTGCTGAGCGGCTTGCTCATACAGTTCACCGCCGCGCATTACGCTGCCCAGACCGCCTCGAAGATAGTCTTGACCTGCGCCAAGGTTTTCTTGCAGCAAAGCTCGCGCTTGTTGCTGCATGGGAGACATACCGGCTACTTGCTGAGGAGGAGCGTAAGCAGGACCTACAGGGCG
>Ga0208898_1001331_pt1 | contig 16503 bp, 30 predicted proteins | sample VirMetDEL_Mar_4_FD_184513 | JGI IMG/M metagenome (GOLD analysis project Ga0208898, IMG submission 184513) | Aqueous microbial communities from the Delaware River and Bay under freshwater to marine salinity gradient to study organic matter... | ecosystem: Environmental > Aquatic > Marine >...
TCCTTTACCATCACACAAAAAGTATTCCCAGATGGAATCCAGACGTGTATCCATCTTGTTGTACTTCAACACACGGTCAAGAAAGTCCTTGCGTTGTGCACCGAAGTTATCTTGTGACGGAAAAAATTCAACTCCTTGACGAATGCCAAAGAGTTTCATCTGAGCAATATGGGACGCAACAATGCCCGTATCAACAACGATATCGCTGTCTTTATCCAGATATGCATTAATGATTTCTTGAAGCCGGGCTTTAGCGTCTGCCATTACTCGTGTTCTTTATTCTTTAATGTTAACAGTTTCAAGAAACGTATTTATTTTGAAAGCCCATTGGAATTGTTTGGCCCAGTTGAGGACCCGCAAAAAAACCGGCGTTTCCCATAGGAACTTGACCGCCATATTGCTGATACGCAAGAGGCAGCTGTGGGCCACCAGGCATAATGCCACGCCTCATCAACTCATCATTAAGCTGTTGATTTTGTTGAGTTCCGCCTTCGTATAAACGCTTTAGCTGTTCACCGGAACGCCCACCAAGCGCACCTGGGGATCGGTTAATTTGCCAATTTACATTGCCACCCGCGATTAAGTTACCTGGTGCGCCAGGGACATTTGATTCGCCTGCGTAAAACATGCCCTACACTCTTCAATCCTTTTATTTTACTCTTCTATGACTTCATATCCGCTGGCGTCATTTACTTTTGTCAGGATGATTCCAGAGCCACGAACATCCCACTCAAGTACATCGCCTTCTTCCCAGCCCAGCTCTTCAATTACTTCATCAGGAAGAACAATATACGAATCTCCGTTTTCGTCTTCTTGAACTTCAAGAATGTAACTCATTTTGACAAAAGCTTTTCCATAAGCTTATCAAGCTTATTGTTGATTTCGCGAAAATTGTCGTGCATTTCTTGAATTTCCCTTAAGAAGTCAACCTTAAGGACGTAGTCAAGTGGCATGCGGTTAATTTGATCTTCAAGTAAATCAATACGACGTTTTTGCGAACTTGTATAACTCATGGCTTGTTGAATCTGATCAGTTTGACGATTCAAAATCTTATTGGCTACCCACGATCCGCCTGTGACCGCAGAAATAATGGCACTTAGACCAATAGCTAAATACTCGGGTCCCACTGAAATACTGCTTTTTTTCTTATTCTAAAATCAGTAATCAAGATGCAATTGACCTTTGCGTGCTAAACCGGTAACAAGCCAGACCAAGGCGTCGACGCAATCGTCGTGACTGCTGACACCAAAGTTAGTCAACTCATCGAATAACGTTGTGAAATTACGGAAACGATTAAAGATAATTTTGCGGTCTTCAAACATGCCCATAATGCCACGGAAGCGTGCAAGTTTATCAGCGCGGAATCCTTTGACAGGATGCCAAATTAAGTTGTAGAGACCTTCGTTATTTAAACAGACACGTTTAAAGTCAGCCTCAAGAGAAGCCTGGTACTGAACCGCTTCACTCCAGATGTCACACGTTGAATAAGTAGGGAAATAATTACCGTTGTCATCCTTGCCGACAACAGACCAATCGTTAAGAAGCTCTTTGAGGGCATCTAGTTTTTCAAGATTACCCATCACGCGAATACGACGGTAATCAATAATGTGTATCTGGTCGCCAATGCGACCACCAAGAACCATCACGGTGTAATCATTTTTTTCTTTAGTGCCAGCGGATAAGTCAACCCCAATACCAAGCGCATCAAACTCCGTTGCGATTTCCGCTTTGATAAGAAGTTCTGGTGCCAACGACAGCTCGTTTTGTCTGACGATTTGATTCATGTACTGGAATGAGAAAGCAATCGGTGCTTGCCGGCGCTTCTCCCTGAGGTAATCAACGGACCACATCTCAGGCCAGTACGAAATCTCCTCCCCTGTTTTGGGATCGTTGATCAAAGCAGAGAGAACAATCTGCGTCCAGTTGTTTTGCTCGTTGAATGTGGTGGCGTGAATGTCATCATGACGAAATCTGGTACCAAGACAGATTGCTCGTCCGCCTTCAAACATGGTGGGAGCAATCACCGCATTCCAGTTCTCCTGCATCATCTTTCTGATGTCAGGGTTCGCAATGTCTGCAGCAGATTTGATGGCGTCATCAATGATGATCAGTTGGCTTCGTTTGGAGGTCACGGAGCCTTTAAGACCAGCTGCACAGAGTGTGAACTGTTCTTCACCGGTTACATCGATGCCAGCAAATTTGTGGTCAATTGACCAGTACTCATTACTGGTTACATTTTTCAGAAGACGTACTGAAGGAAAGACTTCTTGATATCGCTTGCTTTCGATAATTCGCTTGATGGTTGCCGACTTGGATCGAGCAATATCAACCGTATAAGAGAGGTAAAGAATCTGTAGTGGTTTCTTGGCTTGAGTATGGATACCAATAGCCCATGCCGTAAACAAGCCCAGGATTGTGGATTTAGCTGAGCCCCGTGGAGCAAGAAGATCAATATTGGGACCAGCAATCTTTAATAGACAAGAACTATCTTCGTTTGTGACAAAGTGCCGATGCCACTCTTTATGATGTGAAGCTGGTGGTTTGTCAGCTACATAATCACAGAAAAAGCCAAAGTCTTCTCGAGCTTTTTTTAAAGACTCAAGGTTGCGTTGTGGCCTGATTTGTTGCCTGCGTGCAGCAGCTTGTGCATTACGCCGATATGCAAGATGTTGATATGCAGGCACAACAAGAAGTATTCAATGATTACTGAATACTAACTTATTTTTCTTCTGTTGGTTTTTTACCTTTTTGTTCTTTATATTTACGTGCCTTGTCCAGGGCTGCTTTGTGCTTTTGCTTGTCCGACATTTCGCTGCCGTCCTCGTTCTTCGCTTCCTTTTTCTTGAAGTGCTCCAGGAGCTGGGGCGGCATTTTGTTCTTGCTCATTTTGTTTGCTTGCCATTAAGGCATTCATTACATTTTGACCTTCTGCAACTTTGTCAACAACAGGGTTAGGCCGTTGGAAATGAAACAACCGCTCGCGATTTTTTTGAAGTTGACGCGCAACATCAAATAGTCTACCTGCAATATTTTCTCCATATTGAGGTTGTTGAGGCGTTTGGCTCATTACTCTTCAAGTTGCATGTGAGACCATACGCTCATTGCTGCTTCCTCAAGGGGGACCTCAATTGGGTCATCCTTAAAGATAGTCAACAATTCACGAATAGCACGATCAGCTCCAGCCATAAGCAGGCCTTTGCGATCTTTGGTCGATGTAAACAATTCTACCTGAGCGATTGTTCCACGGAGTTCTTTTTGCATGGAAGCAATACGCGCCACGCCTGCATCACGTTTAACAATGCCGTTATCAACGTCTTCTCTTAATTTACGAATATCTTCCTGCATCTCAACAATTTCATTCAAAAGCACAGAACGGTGATCGGGCTTTGGATATTGACTTTGTACCCAAAGATCACAACCGGAGATGCTGCCACCATAGCCAAGAAACCGGGCGTAGAGATAACACTCAATAACAGAGTAATTATCTTTGCAAAAAGCATTGAATGTTTCTTCTGTTGGTGCATCAAGATTTTCGACCCATTGGTCGAAGATCTCAATATCGATAAGCTCTTTGGGCTTGTGCGTAATCTCTGGCTTCGTCCGACTGACTGAACTCTTGCCTTTGTGCTGCGGTTTCACGTTCTTGTGCACCAGCTTCCCTCATCTTTTCTTTACTGGATCCAACGGAAACATCCTGGAAGATCTTGACAGCAGACGCGGCTTTGCGAGCTTTGTCCTCATCAAATAATAAATCATATGGATCGGGATTTAGCTGAGAGTCAAACGCTCCAGGATCTTCATACGCCATGATAAATACTCTTATTTGTTTTCAGACACAGCGTCAAAAGGCTCCTCTTTATCAGCTGTGTCTTTTTCTTTCGTTTTATCGCTATACTTTTGCTTTGCATAACGATAAGCAACATCCGCCGCTTGTTGATAGCGGCGTAAATCTGTTGTTTCACCAGAATCTAAATTTTTAGAATCCATTGATTAGAAGTTTGCCATCATATTGGCAAGGCCTTGAGTGACAGTTTGACGCTGAACTTGACGACCTTTTTGGGCACCTTGACGAAGCTTGGAAGACTCAAGACGATTAATTAATGTGTCAAAGTCTTGAAGCTCAGCTTTAGACATGCCACCGCCGTATTCGCGGTTTTGCAGTTCGTTATAGAGCTCTTGGGCTTCAGCTGCGCCCATCCCCCCTTGAGTTAAGGAAGCTACGGAAGGAATGGCACCACGGTTTGGCTGCGTAAAAGAATAAGCCATTATTAACCCTAAAGGTTTACAACTATATTTTAACGCCTGTAATTAAAAATTAAAGGCGCCCATCAGACTACTAAACATCTCGGAGCCTCGCTTGATCCTTTGCATTTCACGATAACCTGAATTAACAATTTTCTGTACGTCCAACTTACCTTGAACTTCTTGTGCTCCAACTGCAAGATTATTTTCGTTGATTAATTTTTGGCGTTCGGTGGCACCTGCCTGCCTAATTTCTTCGATTTGTTTATCAACGCCTTTTCCGTAAAAACCAGTTGCAGCTTGAAGTGTTGCAAAATCAACTTGACCTGGAGTTGTGGTGCCGTCAATGGTAGCCGTTAAAGGATTTGTAGACGCATAACCAAGATCAAAAGGCCCTACTTGAGTTGAAGAGCTTGTATTATTAAGAACAGAATCAAAAGAAGAAGTTTGAGAAGGCGAATAAACAGACTGATTAGCTACTGACGATGAAGCAGGCGATACGTAAGCGTTGTTTGCAGCACGCTCTCTAATTTCCGACTTGGGAACATCAAACTGAGCTGCAAGCTGTTTAATTTCTTTCTTTGTTAATTCACCGCCACTTTTTTCGGCTTGTTTGATCTCTTTTTTAATGCCCATGTTAACCTCTATTTGCGTTCTTAAGTTTAATTAATATTAAGTTGTGCCGAGCACGCTGCCAAGCATTGATTGAGAAATTTCTTTTGCTTTGGCAAGATCAAAGTTAACCATGCCGCGCCTTAGTGTGCCATCTGGATTGCGTTGCATGTTTCCATATTGTGATTCCCAGGCAATGTCGTAAGGTGTTTTTGCTTTACCAGATGCAAGTAATGAGCGTCGAACTTCAGTGCTAAATGCTTGAGGACTGCGGATATTTTGAGATTTTGCAATATTAATTAAATTTTGAAAATCGGACTCAGGAAGATTTAGACCTTGCTCTCCATAGGCTTGGGAAGCAAACTCGCGATATGGACCGCCTTCCCAATCAATTGGTTGTTTATAACTACGGCGAAGAGCTTTATCAATAAATTTAGAATTAGAATAACGACCTGCCAGCGACTGAAGATATGCTTCTCTGGAGCCAGGGTCTGTATATGTTTTAGCTTCAGCTTTAATGGCTTTACGTGTTGATTTGGGAGCAACAACTTGTTGCATACCATAGTCTTCTAACGCCGTCATTAACGGTGACGGCTCATAGGTAGGCACACCACTGCCGCCGATAGCGCCCCCTAAAAATGATCCTCCTGCACTAAGGCCTAAGCCAAGTGCACCCATTGTAAACGGATCCATTTATCCGATGTCGTCTATTTTTTTATTTTAACTGACAATAATTTAAGCGACAAAAGCACCAAAGTCTCCATATTTACCCGCTAACGCTGGCAAGTTTTCACGCAAACGAGCTTGACGGTACGGACCAGCATTTGCTTGGATTTGTGCAGCACGAATGGGATCGTTTAAAGAACGAAAACGATCAATATTTTGTGCAAGCATTCCCTGGCCAAAGTTAGCGCCGAACATTGCGTTCTGCGCTTCATAGGTATTGGCAAGAGATTTATTCATGGCACCCTGCTGCATGCCAGCCATAACAGAGTTTGCACCCGTGCTTAGGGCCATCATGGGACCTAAACCCTGGAACAAACCTTGTCCACCACCAAAGGATCCATAGTCAGTGCCAGCAAAACCACCGACGTTTAAGTCAGTGCCGCCAAACGGACTATCAGCTAAAGCCCCGCCAATATCAAAAGCACCCGCCGAATCAATTGCAAAAGAAGGATCTAAGAAATAATTCATGATCAAAGACTTACATATTGACGGGGAGTAAAGAAGGAGGAAGGGCGCCCAACCGTTTGAGAAATTGCTTGCAATGTCTCAGGAACATAATAATGCTGAGCAGCCATTGCACGAGAGAATTTATTAGGCATATCAAGGAAGTTTGCAAATAATGCAGACTCCATCCCAAGACGCTGGTTTTCTCGTGCCACTTCCTTTTGATAGGGTCCCAAGATACCAAGAATTTCTTCAAGTTGTTTTTTAGTATTTGGTTTTTCTAGTTTGGTAAGAGCGTACAACCCAGCAATGTTGGAATCAATGCCAAGATCTTTGAGTGTTTTTGCGTACTGAGAAAGTTTATTTGTGTTTGCCAGTAAATAATCTTCCTCTTCTTGATCAAGAGCACTTTGCCCAAAACCAGCTGTATTAATTGTTCCGCCGTAATTAAAAGCCATGTTTATCACCCAAAGCGAATTTGAGGGGCCTGGATTGTGGCGCCTGCATACGGATTAGTTGTTAAAGCGGTTTGGGCTAAGCCATAATTACCAGCTTGTCCTTGTTGTGCCATCGCACCAGCAGTGGCAAGAACACCAAGCTGACCTTGAATTTGACCTTGAAGAGCCATTGCAGTTTGATAACGTGCAAAGTCATTCATCTTGGCTTTTTCAAGTTCTGGAGCCATAGCTTTATATTGCTGCAGCATGGCTTGATTTTGGAATGTCGTTAAATCTTGTGTGGCTTGCATGCGAATTGCAAGCTCACGATTTAAACTATCCAAGTTTTGACTCATTAACTGGCCACGCATGGCCATCTGGGTACTGAATTCTTGCTCTTTACCTTTAGTTGGTTTACCTGTCAAAGATTGACGGGCAGATTCAGCACCAGAGGCAGCCGCACCTGGAAGTAGCGCACCAAGGCCCATCAAACCAACGCCAGCAACACGTGCAATGGGATTTGGGATCATTGCAAGGCCTGTACCAACCGCGCTAAGGGCGCCTGGAGCCAAGGCGCCAAGAGCACCTGTGGGACGGCCTTCGTTGATCTCCGAGAGAGCAGTTGTTACACCAGGGATCAAAGAGGCTGCACCAAGAGCAGGAATGGCGTACTTACCTAAAAAAGCCTGAGCACCCTGAGCACCTCGTTGAAGTTTTTGCTTGAGTTGTTCACGCGTTTGGTTATTAGCAGCAGGAGTTGCAGCCGCAACTGGATCTACATTGACCCCAAACATACTGTTTTTTGCAGTGATGCGATCAATGGGAGTTGATGGTCCCATCATCCCTTCCATTGGAAACGCATAGTTAACGGCCATTTTTTCTATTCTTTTATGTAAGTTAATTTTATCAGTCTAAACACAAAGGTGTTACAGCGGTTTCATCGCTTCGTACTGAGCAGTAGTTGGTAACTGTTGTTCTGCTGGTTTTGCTGCAAGTGCTGCATTGGCCAAGTTACCTAAAATTGCACCAGCTCCAGCGCCTGTTACCGCACCCGCTAAACCACGGCGGAAAGCATTTTTAACAAGAGGTGCAGTACGAATAGCTGCTCCGGCGCCGGCAATTCCACCGATCGCAGTGGTAACAGATGGAATTGTAATTGGATATCCAAGCATTCGGGCCTCTGGTACACCTTCAAGATTTTCAGGCGTTACTTTAAGAATACCAAGAAATCCCTTGTCCTGGTAATAGTTACGCAAATAATTGCCGTAGCGTTCTGGCGTTAAGGAAGGAATTTCTTCTTGAGCTGTTTCATACTTTAGAGGACGTCCTGTACGTCCCAAGAAAAAACGTTCAAACAATTCTGTAACAGGTTGAGTTGTTTCACGTCGATCTTCGGAACCTTCTTCTGCATACGTTTGAGCAAACCCTTTGGGCCTAAACATTTCCCCTGGATTTGTGATGTTGTAAGCACCGGAAAGCGCAGTGGCAGGAATTGCAATGCCTGCGGTAATCAAACCTGTTTTTGTTGGTCCCAGGGCACGGTAAGCTTCTTTGCCGATAGCCGTTTCTGATGCAGCACCCATGATGGCAAGAGGGTGGTTATAACGCCAATAAATGCCCCTGGTGCCATCATTAGTTAGATCGGTGAGCAGACGTGCTCCAAACGCACCAACTGCTTGAACCGGCGTTTCTTTCATGGAAACGCCCAACTTATTTAACTGTTGGTGATAAACGTCGCGTGTGCCGCGAATTTGTTGAGTTGCTTGACTGACACCAGGAATATCTTTCAGGATACTTGGATAACGTTCACCAGCAAGATAAGCTTTCCTGCTGGCTTCTGCACTTTTGCGAGCACCTTCAAGTAATTCGTCTTTTGCAGTGCCGATTGTATTTAAAAGCTGTTGAAACATATCACATCATCCGTGGGTTAAGAGCACTGATTAACTCTTCTTGCTCTTGCGGTGTTAAGTGTTGCATCCAAGAACTATTGGGAACTTGATTTAATAGCTGTTGAAATTGAGCCTCTGGTAATTGATATTGTGTCCCAGGAGATAAAGATGCAATTTCCTGCTCGAGAGGCAGGTTGTTTACTAAAGAACGCTGAAGAATTTGTTGTTCAATTTGCTCTTGTTGTCCACCATAAATAAGTGGAGCAGTAACGTAACTTGTACCAAGAGAAGCTGCGATATTTAAGGGAGTTTCAAGCTTGCTAGTTTTATTAACTGTATTGACTTCACCGGTATCTAAATCTTTAATTCGTTGAGTTGAGTAGCTTTTGGGACGTAATTTACGCAATAAGCCAATAGATCCAGCAGAAGCCGCTGTATCCAACAAACTAGATGCAGCTGCCTGTCCTGGTGAAGCGCCACCAAGAAGGGATACAAAACCGCTAAGTGCCCCACTGGTTAAAGCAGGAGCAGCAATTTGTTTTAGTAGTTGTCCAAATGCTACCCCTGCAGCCATGATATCTTTTTCTTTTTATTATAAGACTATGCTGATTCTGGATTTTTAATTGGCTCACCCTTTTTATTTGTTTCTTCTTTAGTTAAAGTTTTATCTGTGTTGTTTTTATTTTCCAAAAGTTGAGCAACTGAACGATTGTCTTCAGTCTCATTTAATGCACGTTTTTCAGCGGCAGCCATCATGTAACCCCGTGGATCTGGGTTGGCAACACGAGGCATTGGATTGGTTGTTTTTTTGTCTGGATTCATGGTTGGGCTAATGCGATAGGCATCCATCCAAATAGGAGAGTACCCAGGTTGTTCTTCTGGTCTCAATGGCGTCAAAGGACGACCTTCGTTAAAGTCGTAGCTTTCATTGCGTACAAAACGTCCAATATTGGCAAATACTTCGTATTGCTCTGGTAGATCACCAACAAAGTTAAGACTGGGGTTTAAAGATAATTTGCGAGTTTGAATTCGACGCAATAAGTCGGACTGTTCAAAGCGACTCGGCATCCACGGTGCAGCACCAGTGGAAGCTTTAGAAGCAAACGAGTCATCAAAGTTAAGCTTCCGTTTTTTAACAAACGGATCTTTGGTGTAATCAATATACCTGTCTAGCGCCAGGCGATGATCTTTAGCCATTACTTATTGGATTTTTTCTTCTTATGTAATCCTACTAACGTTTTACGTAAGTTTGCTTGTTTAACAGTTTTTTCGTCGTATTCATCTGGATTTGCAAGAACATTCTCCTGGAGTTGAGCAGAGGTAATGCCTTTACGTTTAGCTTTAGCCGTAAATGCACCCTCTTTCATATCCATGCTCTGGATCCACTTTTTATTTTTCTTTTTTTCTTCAGCCATAGTTAACGATTACGACGTTTACCGGCACGACGACCAGCTTGCGCCATTAGTTGTTTCATTACCACTTCCATATTGGAAGCCCCTGGTTGATACTCTAATTCTACCAAACTTGGAGAAGGCACATTAATTTGAAGTTGTCGTTCAGGATATTGATAATCACCACTGAGAACACGCGATGCAGGTCCCATGGCAGCGGCGGCTTGTCCTGTATATGGATTTTGAGTGCGAGCAAAAGAACCTGGAGAACGCACTTTTAAACCAACCGGTTTTGTTTCCATGCCAGAACGTATTTGTGCCATTTGGGCTCCCAGAGGAGTACTGCTTGCTCCAACTATTTCAGCGGCAGGGATGCCAAGACTTTTGGCTTGTTGCATAACTTTACGTTGAGACGCAGTGTCTACGCGGGGAGCAAAAAACGCTACGTCAACATCAGCTCCTTCATCACCAACGGTCATAGGATCTATACCGCCTCCTCCGCGAACGTCGTAACGCCCTGGAATTGGCCGAGGCTCTCCCTTTTCTGTTTCGTATTGAACGTAACCACCTTGGAAAATGGCCTTACCAGTATTTGGATCTCGTTTAACAATACGTTTTCCTTCTGGATCTAAAGCATAAGGTTTTCCATAGACAGGTGTATCTTTTGTAGTTTTGCGCAAATCAGTTACAAAAGCATGAGCAGCTGCTGGATGATAAGGATTGCCAGTTGTTTTACTAATTTGTTGTTTAAGAACAGGAAGATCAATTCCTTGATTTATTAGTGCATTATCAAGGTGCTGAATTAAAAACCCCTGATAATCAAGAGGCGTGCCAATCTCGGATAACAGTTGTCCGGATTGAATGCCAGTAGCAAGTGCGGCTGGATTATGTGTCTCGAAATAAGCTTTTTTAGCTGTGGAATTATTGAAATAAAGATCGTTACCTTGTTCAATGATACTTTGAAGTTTTTCGCGAGATAATGTTAAGTTTGTAAGTTTTTCACTGCCAAGTTTATGGTAACCAAGAAGAGTGCCATCCGGTTTCGTAAGTTTAGTTAAACGGTAACCAACCAAAGGTTCCTCGCCTACAACTTCTTGACCTGATGTCTCATATAAACGATTATCAGATCCTTTTACAACTTTGTCTCTATAAGCAGTCAAAGGTTGAGTTGAGACTGCATTAGAAACATGAGGAACAGAAGGTTGATAACCACCAACCAATTTAGAACCTTCAACATTAATGTCTGAAGTTTCAAGCACACCTTGCCGTGGAGTACCAATTCGACGGCTCGCGCCTTCCAATCTTAAACGCCCTGTTTCAGGATCAATAAAGAAACCTTGGGCAACATCCCCTTCCAAAGTCATGCGTGTAGGAAGGACAACATCAAGTTCACGTTCTTGACGCAGTGAACCAGATGCCATGGCTTCTGCATTAGACACTTGTCCTGGAACCATTGTTGTTCCTTTGTTTGTGCGCTCTTTAAATGCACGGGTTTCTACAAACCCGCCAGGACCCTCAACATCTCCATAATCAGCAGCATTGGTATCGTAATCACTGGTGCGACCGCGTTGTGTATTAATAGCTTCAAGATCCGGAGAAAGATCAATATCATAATTTCCAGTGCGTGGATTATACGCAAGAACGTCTGAACCAAATTCACCAATTACTTCTACATCTCCACGACCGGTCATGCCTCCACCCGCTTCTGGCACTTCATAAGTTAAATTGCGCCCAACACGACCACCACGTTCAGACAATGTTGTCCCAAGAAGATCTGAAACAGCTGAAGTAGGAACTTCTGGATCCAAAAGAGCAGCAATATCTAGCTGCGTCATTTGGTCCATGGTGCCGGGGCGATAGTCACTTGCAGATGCAGAAATACGATGGAAAATTTCTTCTTGTGTTAAACCAAAGTGAGGACCAAGTTTTTGCAACGCACGTGCATTAGTAGGAGCTTTACTTTTTTGAGCAGCAAGCGCTTCTTGAGCAAGATATGCAGCACGTTGTTCTGTGGCCTCTGAAGTATTGAGTTCAGTTGCTGGAGCAGCAACACCGCCAAACTCCAACATTATTTTTTGTTGTCTTGGAGTTAAACCTGTTTTTGTAAAATTAAGGTCACGTTGTGCAGGTTGTGTTGTAACACGTGCAACTGCTTGGTCAATGCCAGTGTCATTTGCTTGGTTTTGTTGAGCAACAACTTCAAGATCAACAGTTGCTTGAGGAATAGCTGCAGTTTCTTCATCGCGACGCAACTGAAGAAGAACATTTTTGGCACGTGCTTTTTCTTGTGATTCAACACCCTGAACCACACGAGCAGCACGCCTCATTTCAGCTTGTGCTTCTGGTGTTAAAGAATATTCCTCAGCTTCTTGCAGTTCTAAACGTTTTTGAAACTCCGGATCATTAATAAAGGCATTTAGATCGACTGTGGCCTGTGGGATAGCGGCAGGTGGCGTTGCAACCTTTGATGGTTTAACTTCCTGCTCAAGCTTGGAATACACCTCTGCAGACGGCGGAGTTGCAGCTTGAGCAACGTAAATATCGCTAGGTTTAGGCGTACGTGGTGAAGAAGGAATTGGTTGACGCGTCTTAGTGCCACGACCACCGAGTAAATATGCACCACCAGCTAAAGCACTGAGTCCAAGAGCAGCAAGTCCCAGGATTCCAGGGAGATTTGACTCTTGTTGTGGTGCACGCAGCTGATTGCGACGAAATTCAAGTACATCAGGCACTAATTCAGCCCGTTCTTCAGGATCTTCTGGCACTGGCACTCCAGTTGCACGGCTATACGCATAAAAATCTGCAGGTGCCAGGGCCATAGTTACTGTATGGTTTGCTATACATCTTTGTGATTTAATTTTAGGTCATAAAAACGCAATAACATGCGTTAAAGTAGTAACAGAAAGACAAACTTGGTTTTGATTAAGGGCGCAAGACGGAAATGAACCCTAAAAATCGTGCAGAACGCGTTATTGCAATAGATGCAATTGCAAATGAAGCGCAAAAAATGGCGGAAAGTGGGGCAGATGCGTTGGATGTACAAAAATTTACGATTGGCGCCAGGAAAGAATTGGCAAAACAACGGCCAGACGTTGAAAATTACTTTGATGCAGCAGTTGCAGCTAAAAAAGCAAAAGATAAAAGTTGAATAAGTAAAAACAACCACAAATTAAAGGTCAGCCGGGGATAAAACCCCGGCTTTTTTTGTATCAAAACTTGGGTAAAACTATATAAATACATACACTGTTTCGGTTTTACTTCAACAAAAGCGCCCTATATAGGTCAAAAAAGGGTAAAAAATTACCTGACGCTTCTACAACACCCCTCGCGAAGTGAAATACGGGAAGAAAAAAAAGAATAGCGGGGTAGGTAAGTAATTGAACGGGGGCTGCGCATCCGTAACACGCAGAGTACCATCGCGTTTAGTTCAATGCAAGCACAGAAGACCAAGCGTTGGCAGTACGACTGGCGTCGTAAGGTAGGCGAGCGTCCTACATCTGAGAATGCCGAGCTATTCCACCAGTATGTGGAGTATGCGTACCAGGCGATCGAGGAGTTTCAGCACGCAGCGTTTCCTTACTCCGACGTCAGGCAAGTATGCCAACCACAGTATCTCTTCCAAGTGGTAAGTGACATGCGAAGCGATAAGCTGAGCATGCGCATTTATCAGAACGAGGAAGGACTGAAGTTGGTCGTTATCCACAGCGTAGGCTGACGGTTACCTCTTCCCCTGGGCAACCAGGGGTTTATGTAGCCCTCAACACCTGTTTTTTCCCCATGAAATGTCAGGATTTCCTCACATGCGAGGGGAATTGCGCTCTCTGGCGCTGTAGTTACATATAAGACGGTGGCGCAAAGTATAGCCACATAATATCCGACGTTAGAGGTCGGGATTAATCGGGGGCTGCGCATCCGCAACACGCAGAACATTCCATTGCAATTGACACCATGACTTATTGGTTAGTTACAGCTGACGAAGGTGATTACACCATGAAGCGCCTCTTTGCCACACAGGAAGAAGCCTGTATGTGTGCATGGCGCTGGGAGGATGATTGTCTTGACAACATCCACATGGAGAAGGTAGAGCATCCTGCGTCATGGGATGACATTCCGTTCTGAGTACCAGGCGTGATGCCGGGGGATCGAATCCCCCACTCAGTATTGCCCTCAGCGGAGATGGGCACCGCACAACAGGAGTTTCCTGTGATTACGATCATTGGTTTAATTCTTATAGCGCCTTGCGCTGTTGATTTAATCCGTAACAAACTTCGTAAGTGATGTATTTCATTATTCTTAACGGTCAACAGTACCGTCAATACTCAGCTAATGAGTACCAAGAAGCTTTGGAAGAAGCTGCACAATTGGATCACATTTATAACTCACCTGAGTTAAATGATGGGATCCAGGGACATAACGACATTCAGCTCCTCACCTTTGATGAGATGATGAAGTTGGACAGTACATTGGTACTCTGAATCCTGCTCTGGGGCCACACGGCCCCTCAACAGGACTCAACATCCTGTATCCACCAGCTCAACTCAACATGTTTATTTATCAACCCACAGTCAATGCCACCGACCGTGTTGTGTGGTATGGAGGTGAGTCTACTCAACTTCACTATGAACAACAGGTAGATGGATGGGACGGCAGTCCAGATTGGATTGATCGTTCCGTCCGTACTCTTGGAGGTGGCGTTCCACAGGGCGTGTCAGAACTACACACAGAACTTGTGGACTTTTATAACTATTGTCAAGTGGGTGCACTAAACACCTAGATTGAGTCCTGCATCAAGCCCTGAGCAATCAGGGTTTCTTGCAGGACTCAACATCCTGTATTCCAAAGCTCAACACCACACCATGACTGCATTACACATCAGGAAGAACATTGCTTCTGTATTGATTAACACTGCGGCAGCAGTAGAGAATGCCAATGTTAATGGCATCAAAGAGAAGCTGAACGAATACAGAATTCGTACAGCTGCACTCATCATGCCCAACGATATGGCATTCGTTATCACACCTAAGGAGAACATCAAGTGAACAATCACTTCACACATGCTTGTCTTGCAATGGTCTTAGGTGTTGGTTCAGGCATACTTTTGTCTGTAGCAGGACAGAAGATGTTGAATCAACACACTATCAAGACCTGTCCCAGCAAGCCTGGTCATCAACTTGTGATGATTTCAGGGTTTGTTGGTGACGCATTTTATTGCATGGACAAGCGTTATATCTGACTCCTGCACTTTCCCATCGGCAACGATGGGTTTCTGCAGGACTCAATATCCTGCACACATTCAATTTAATTCACACCACCAGGATTCAATCATGACTCCTAAAGCTGTCGAATATTTGCTCACGCAAGATGCCCGCTTGCTTGCCAGGAGGGATGCCCCGATCATTGACCAAGATCTTGAGCAACAGCGTCAAGCTGCACTCGAAATCTTTTTTCAATGGCAGGATGGCATGCGTGAGTTTCAGGATCTTATTCCGTTCTGCATGGTGCTCCAACGACAGGTAAATCTCAACCGAGAGTTACTTAAGTGGGAGTACCAGCACGCAGACTGACTTCTGCACTGAGGGCCTTCGGGCCTTCTCTGCAGGACTCAATATCTTGCACACCAATTACCCAACATCTCAACAGATGCGCAAATTCATTGACAAGATCTTCTATGCATTGGGTTACATCCCAATAGCAGACTACGAGAAGGTTTGTTACCACCGTAAGAACCTTCAAGAACTGGTCATTAAGTACCAGGATGGAGAAATTCAACCTCAACGTGATTATTATCGATGAAACACACAGTACGCCTTAGCAAGAACCAGTACATCAATCTGGATTCTTACGGTGAGTCTGATAAGACTCGACGGATCAACAACCTGATGGTCGCGTTCCTCGCTGTACTCATCAGTGCTATCACTGTCCCAGCCATGCTGGGCATCGACATCACCTCACCCAACACCACAACTCAACATGAGCATCCACATCGCACTCGTCACTGACGCATCCAGTCGTTACGCCCACGTTTGGGGCGAGGCTCCAAGCTGGGGCAAGTTCCTCAATCAACTCGAAGACGTTGGCTGCGAGGTGATCGAGGAACAAACAGAAGACTGGGAAGACAGTACGCAAGACGAGATCGCTGAAGACTGCTTGTCAGTCCATCAGCTGCTCAACGACACTGACTTCATACCCCACGACTAGTGTCCTGTACCTGAACAATGGCTAGTGGTGGTACTTGCCACTTGGCTCACCGCCGCTAGCCTGCATACGATTCCAACTCAACCAATGGAAGCACTCTCTCAACTCGACGTCCAATCACCTGATCATGTCAGCGTGATTACCAGGGATGGCAAGGTCACAATCTCTGTCGTCAAAGACGGAACATCAGTGACCCTTGGTTTTCCACTCAAGAACCAAGCCTTCAACACAACCCCCAGACCCCCTCTGCAGCAGCCGGTACCACAGGTGATGGCTGTTAAGGAAGCTAAGGATTCCACTGCAGAACAAATGGATCAACCAGTAAGTTCCAGGTGGATTAAACATTCACCCGTTGGTAACCGCAAGTTAACTTCATCGAAAGTGCGTCAGATCAGGGTTATCCTGAACGATGCGCAATTCATGAATGCATTTAATTCTAGGCAACAAGCTTACGAAGCAATTGCTGCTAAGTTCAACGTCAGTTACCACACGATCTCCAACATTCACAAAGGACTTGCGTGGAGGAACGTAAGTATCTGACACCGCACTAGTACATAAGTACTACGA
>Ga0208898_1001333_pt1 | contig 16476 bp, 29 predicted proteins | sample VirMetDEL_Mar_4_FD_184513 | JGI IMG/M metagenome (GOLD analysis project Ga0208898, IMG submission 184513) | Aqueous microbial communities from the Delaware River and Bay under freshwater to marine salinity gradient to study organic matter... | ecosystem: Environmental > Aquatic > Marine >...
TCAGTACATACTCCGATGAAAAGGATGATCCTAGATTAGAACGAGAATATAAATATTACGCAGGTTAGGAGAACTTATGGCAAAGAAAAATATAGATACAGAAGTTGAGATAGAACTGAAAGAGGAAACTCCAAACGCATATCCTTTTATGAAAGGATTAAGTCCTATTACTCATTTACGAAGATATTTGAAAAAGAAAGAACTAGAAAGAAAAAAAGAATTATCTGAATCTGAATCTGATAAAGGTATTGGTTTATACATGGAACCTGAAAAAGTTTCTAAAAAATCTGGTGGAATGATTAAAGCCAGAGGAAATAAATTAGCAAGATCTAAACCAACTAAAATTTGTTAAAGGAAAATTATGGGAAATAAAAAACCACCTGTTGTTATAAAATTAAATCCAGAAAAAGAAATTGGATACAAAGTCACTGATGTTGGATCTGGTAAGGTTCTTCAAGAAGGTTCTACTAAAGTAAAAGATTTAGACAAAAAAAGAATGGGTGGAATGCCTAAAGTTAAAAAATACAATTCTGGTAAAATGGTTACAGAAGACGGTTACGAACAATTGTTACCGCCAGGCGAAGATCCAGGAGAAGGCTACAAAGGTTCACCTGATATGTATCCCGATTACGAAGAAGATAAAAAGGAAAAGAAGAAGAAAAAATCTAAAATGAATTGTGGCGGATCCGCAAACAAATATAAATCAGGATCTTACGTACAAGTGAAAACAAAATTAGCAAAAACTAAACCTTGCAAATTGTGCTAAGTTTGGTAGGAGAATAGTAATGCCTATTGAAAAAAATAATTCAGATCTATCTTTAGAAGAACAGATCGCCAAAGAAGAGGCGCTTGCCAAGGAAACTGATCCCTCAGCCGTTGTCGATGAAATAACCATCGTGGAAGACGGAGCAGAGACCACGGATCAGGAACCACAAAGAGAATTTAATTTTGCAGAAAACATTGCAGATCGTTTAGATGAAAAAGAATTAAAAACATTAGCGAATGATTTAATAGAAGACTATAAAAATGATTTAGGTTCCCGAAAAGAATGGGAAGATACCATCACTAAAGGTTTAGATTTACTCGGCATAAAATACAATCCATTGAACAGACCCTTCAAAGGTGCAAGCGGTGTTTCGCATCCCATGCTTAATGAAGCATGCGTGCAATTCCAAGCACAAGCTTACAAAGAACTTCTTCCACCTGATGGGCCTGTACGAACACAGATTGTAGGAAAGCCAGATCCAGAAAAAGAACAACAAGCAGCTAGAGTAAAAGATTATATGAACTATCTTATTATGGATAAGATGGAAGAATATACAACCGATGTGGATCAAATGTTGTATTATTTACCGCTAACAGGATCTACTTTTAAAAAAATATATTACGATGAATTATTAGAACGACCTGTCTCTAAATATATTCATCCAAGAGATTTAGTGGTTCCTTACTATGCTACTAGTTTAGCAGAGTGCGAAAGAATTTCTCAAGTCATGAAAATGACAGAGAACGAAATTTTAAAAAAAATGGAGATTGGTATCTATTCTAAAATAGATTTAAAAGAACCAAGTGTAGAACAAGATCAAACACAAGAAAAAATTAATAAGATTGAAGGAATTACTCCTACCTACAACGAATTATTATACAATGTTTTAGAAATGCATGTAGATTTGGATCTAGAAGAATATACTTCGGAAGATACTGGTAAAGAAAAAAATATAAAAGTTCCTTACATTGTAACTGTTATAGAAAATACAGGACAAATTTTATCTATTTATAGAAATTACAGAGCAGACGATCCAAGATATAAACGAATTGAATACTTTGTTCACTTCAAATTTTTACCAGGATTAGGTTTTTACGGTTTTGGATTGCTCCACATGATCGGTGGACTAACTAGAACTGCCACTGAAGCACTAAGACAGCTGCTAGATGCTGGTACGTTGTCCAATTTACCTGCTGGATTTAAGTCTAGAGGTATGAAAGTACGTGATGATGACCAACCTATTCAACCTGGAGAGTTCAGAGATGTGGATGCACCTGGTGGAAACATCAAAGATCAGTTCCAAATGCTTCCTTTTAAGGAGCCAAGTCAAACTTTATTCGGATTATTAAACTTTGTAGTCACTGCGGGACAACGATTTGCGGCTATTGCGGACTTACAAGTAGGTGATGGCAACCAACAAGCTGCTGTAGGCACTACAGTTGCGTTAATGGAACGTGGTTCGAGGGTCATGAGTTCGATTCACAAGCGTTGTTACTATGCAATGAAGCAAGAATTTAAAATTTTATCAAGAATTTGTTCAGAATTTCTTCCACCAGAGTATCCTTATGATGTTTATGGCGGAGAAAGAACGATTAAGGTCTCTGATTTTGATGATCGAGTAGATGTTTTACCAATGGCAGACCCAAATTTATGGTCAATGACACAAAGAGTGACTTTAGCACAGACACAATTACAAATTGCTCAGTCCAATCCGCAAATGCACAACATTTATGAAGCATATAGACGAGTGTATGAGAGTTTAGGGACTAAGAACATTGATATGTTACTTAATCCACCTCAACAACCACAGCCAATGGACCCTGCAAAAGAAAATGCACTAGCGTTACAAATGCAAATACTACAAGCATTTCCAGATCAAGATCATACTTCACATATTCAAGCGCATTCTATTTTTATGCAGACCAGAATGGTTCAAATCAATCCTCAAGTTTATGCATTAATGCAAGCGCACATATCTGAACACGTAAGTTTCCAAGCAACTTTAGAAGTTATGGCTTTAGTACAAGCGGATCCTAGAATGAGATCTGCTGAACAACAAGATGCACAGGCTATGCAAGTAGAAGTTAATAAAATGATTGCAAAACGAATTGTAGAGTTGACTGCACAACTGCAGCAGGCTGAGGCTCAAGTAGCTGGACAACAACAAGATCCTTTAGTTCGATTGAAACAACAAGAAATAGATTTACGTGCAATGGATTTACAGCGTAAAGCTCAAGAATCACAAATGAAGGAACAAGGTCAATTTGATAGACAAGAAGCTGAGTTAGCTTTAGATATAAAAAAATTACAATCTCAAGAAGACGCTCAACAAGATAGACTTGAAATTGCTAAAGCTAAATTAAATTTACAAGCACAAAAACAAAATCAACAAAAATAAACAGGAGAATAATATGCCACTAAATAAAAAAGGTAAAAAAATAATGAAGTCCATGGAAAAAACATACGGTAAGAAAAAAGCTAAAAATGTTTTTTATGCTATGGAAAACTCAAAGAAGTTAAAAGGTGTCACTAAAAAAACAAAAAAATAAAAAGGGACTTAGTGGAGGGAAAAGATTTGGTCCTCCACCAGAAAAAGGACCTAATCCTCAAGGGATTAGCATGCCTTTAAAAAAGAAAGTATACTAATACTATGAAGAAAAAGAAAAAACTTAAAGTAAAAAAATTTGAATACGGTGGGAATACTGGATTTGGAGATGATAACGATGGATTTGGAAATGATGGTGATGGATTTGGAGGATCTAGTGACACTGGTCCTGGAGGATTATCTAGTAATATAGGTGCGAGTTATACTGGAGACTCTGGAATAGAGGGATGGGGTAATACTATAGCTGCTGCTAAAGAATTAGGATTAGGAATGGCTCTTCCTGGTGCTGGTTTATATACGGTTTACAAAGGAGCAAAACAAACTCAAGCCATGAGAGACGAGATGGGCTTACCGTCTAAATCTAGTACGCCTTCTACAGATGATGGCACTTCAGATTCTAACGATATAAAACCATTACCAAAATTAGAACCATTAACACCAGAAGAAAAAAATCCATTTAAAAAAATGACTTTTGTTAGAGCCAGTAAAGGATCCATGGTATCTACTCGTGGAACTAAATCAATACAAGTTCAAGGACACAAAAAAACAAAATTGTATTAATGGATTTATCTCATATCAATTTAGATAAACAACCAAATAAATTATTAATTAAAACTAAACTAGCTTTTTTAGCTGGAGTGTTTGAGGGAGAAGGTAGTTTTGGTATTTGGTCATGTGGAAAAGACAGACGATATTTTAGAATTCAATTAGAAATGACGGATGAAGATATCGTAGTTCAATTTCAAAAATTTTTTAATATAGGAAGCATAATTGTTAGGAAATCAAGAGGAGATAATTATAAAAAACAATATCATTGGCGGGCTAATGGTTTACCTGCAATTAATTGTTTATATACTATGTTTCCTTTTTTTGGAAAGAGAAGACAGGATAAATTTATTAAAGCAATTAAGGAGTTGAAAGAAAAATATTCTTCCAACTCCTAACAAAGTTTAATTAATTAAACGCTTTAATTTAGTTTTATATTTTTTAAGATAAGTTAATGTAGTTTTATTTTTTATCTCCCATCTCTTAATAAGAGATTGTAGATTTTTTATTTTGTTTTGTTTTTTTTCATCTTTAGACAAAACATTTATTTTTGGTTTAAGACTACCTTTCAACCAATCTTGTTGTAAAACATACTTAACCATTTCAAGTTCTAGTTCAGCATGTTGAAAACAATGACCTTGAAAAGTTGGTCGAAGGAATTGATGAATCATATGTGATACATCGTGTATGATTCTTCTCCATCCTTTACCTAAAGTATTTGGATCACCTGAAAGACAAACCCAACATTTTCTAGGATGTTTTTCCCAGACTTGTCCTCGCATCTTTTTAGTAACCCACTCTTTTCTATACTCACTCCATACTTTTTTCTTTCCAAACTTTTTACATAAAAGTTTAAAAGCCTTCCCTGCTTCAGCAGCAGTTACGTATGGAAGATTAGACGGTAGAACATTGCACTCATCATATTTTTTATGAGTAGCAATTTTTACATCAAGGGAAGCAAAACTAGCTTCTAGTTCTCTGCCCCGCTTGATTAGTCTTTCTACTTCGTTCATGATTATTCTCCTTTGTTAAAATTAATCATAAAGGTATCTTATCAAATCCCATAACTAGAGTCAACAATTATTTTCTGTTATAATTTAAGCATTATGTTCCCATGGAGTTTATTAGGGTCTGGAATTAAAGCTGGACTTGAAATTTACAAAAATAAAAAAGCATCAGAGGTAGCAATGTCTGAAGCTGCACTTTTGCATGCAGAAAAAATGAAACGTGGAGAGATTGAATACACGGGAAAGATATTCGAATCACAAAAAAATGACTGGAAGGATGAATTCATTTTATTGGTGCTTTCGAGCCCGTTGTTTTTGTTAGCGTATTCTGTATTTGCAGAAGATGAAAAAATTTCTCAAAAGTTAGATCTGTATTTTGAAAAACTACAAAACATGCCTTGGTGGGTGACTGGACTTTGGATTTCAGTAGTGGCTGCTGTGTACGGAATTAAGGCCACAGACATTATAAATACTAAAAAATCAAAATAATTGCATTTATTTACAGTTTTGATATATATCTACGAATGATGGATATAGACACAGTAAATCGTATTCGAACTGAAATTAAAAAACTAATTGATGTTAAAAGAGATCATATCGTGCATGGTGTTGACAGTATAGAGAAGCTACAATACTCTAGAGGTCAACTCAGTTCTTTAGAAGAACTGCTTCAGGTGATTAAATACCTGCTGAAAAATGAGGATATAGAAGATGACGACCTTGGTAAAACCAGACGGGTCAGCGATAGTTTCGAATCTTAAAAAAGAAACTGACGTAAAAATACCAACCGACCCAAACGACATTTCAGCAATGTTAGATAAAATTCCAGAGCCTACTGGCTGGAGAATTTTAGTACGTCCATATATACCGCCTGCAAAAACAAAAGGTGGAATTCATATATCAGACGAATCTCAAGAAAGAATGTCTGTAGCAACTGTGTGTGCTCTCGTAATTAAAATGGGGCCTCTTTGTTACAAAGATGAAAAGAGATTTCCTACTGGTCCTTGGTGCCAAGAAGGACAATGGGTTATCTTTGGAAGATATGCTGGATCAAGATTTAAAACAGATCTTGGTGAAGTAAGAATTCTAAACGATGATGAAATAATCGGTACGGTCGCAGATCCTGAAAATATCCTGCATAACTATTAGGAGAATAAAATGGTAGAAGAAACAAAAAATAATGATGTAGAACTTGATACAGATGATGTTCAAGAAACTAAAATCAATTTTGAAAATACAGAAGAAAAAGAAAAGCACGCTTCTGAAATCAAAAAAGAAGAAGTTGATTTAGGATATACAGATATATCCTCTGTCTCCAAAGAAAAAGCTGAAACTAAAAAAGAAAAAGAAGAAACAGTAGATGCAATACAAGCAAGAGAAACAGAAGCTGAGACTAAAAAAGAAAAAGAAGTAGATGATCTTAGTAAAGTTTCTGAAAATGCTCAAAAAAGAATTAAAGAATTAACTTTTAAATATAGAGAAGCAGAAAGAAGAGAAAAGGCTGCTTTGGAGTATGCAAAAGGTCTACAAAAAAAATATTCTGATGTTTCTACTAAATACGAAGAAACAGATACTGAATATTTAAAACAGTACGATGCTAGAATTGATGCAGAAAGAGATAAAGTTAAAAGACAACTTAAAGAAGCTTTAGAACTACAAGATACCGATAAGGTTATGGAAGCTAATGATAGTTTAACTAGATTAGCTGTAGAAAAAGAAAAAGTAAGAATTTCTTTAAGTGAAAAAGAAAAGAGGAAAAAAGAAGCTGAAACTGCTCCTAAACAAAATGTAGATATTGAACAAACTATTGCTCAAACAGACGTTAAAATAAGCCCTAAAGCAAGGACTTGGGCTCAAGATAACCCATGGTTTGGTCAAGATAGAGTAATGACATCCGCTGCTATGGGCTTACATGACGAACTATTAAGTCAAGGGTTTGACGCAGAGAGTGATGACTACTATAATGAAATTAATAAACGAATGAAGGATTATTTTCCTTCTAAGTTTGCTAATGCTGAAGAAACTGTCCGTGAGGAAAGTAGCAACAAAAAAATCGTCCAAAATGTTGCTGGGGTTTCTAGAAAGCAAGGCGGACGCCGAACTGTGACACTCACCAAGTCACAGGTAGCTATTGCTAAAAAATTAGGGGTGCCACTAGAGGAATACGCAAAATTCGTGAAGGAGGATAGATAACATGAATACAATAGACAAGTCTTCACGCAAGTCCGATTCTAGAACTGAGACTACTAGAAAAAAAAGTTGGACTTTACCATCCAGTTTGGATGCTCCCCCTGCTCCATACGGTTATGTTCATAGATGGATACGAACCGAAGTAGCTGGTTTTCAAGATGCAGGAAATGTATCGAAGAAATTAAGAGAGGGTTATGAATTTGTTAGGGCTGATGAATACAAAGACACAGTCGAAGCAATGAAATATCCTGTCATAGCTGAGGGACAATATCAGGGGTTCATCGGGATTGGAGGCCTTGTGCTGGCAAGGATACCAGAAGAGATTTTACAACAGCGTAATGAGTATTTTTCAAAAATTACTCAGGATCAAATGACAGCTGTACAAAATGATCTTATGAAGGAACAGCACCCAGGAATGCCGATCAATATTGATAGGCAAACCAGAGTGACCTTTGGTGGTGGACGTAAACGCTAAAATTTTTTGGCTATATCTACCTATCGTAAGGTCGGCTTAAACTTAAACAATAAATAGGAGTAAAAATAAAATGGCAAACGTTGTGGAAAAGTTCGGTCTTAGACCGTACAGAAAACTAGACGGTACACCATTGGTTGGAGCTCAGAACAGATACACAATTGCAAGTAATTATGGAACTGCAATTTACCAAGGTGACTTGGTTATACCTGTTACTGGGGGAAACATCGAAAGACATACAGCTGGAAACAGCACTGCTGTCGTTGGTGTGTTCAACGGAGTTTTTTACACAGATCCTACTACTCAAAAGCCGACTTGGAAAAACTACTATCCTGGTTCAGTTGTTGCGAGCGACATTACAGCGTTCGTAGTAGATGACCCAGATGCAGTTTTTTTGATGGATGCTGATGCGACTTTCGCAAGAGCAGATCTGTTTCAAAACTATTCTGTAACCAATGCTACTGGAAATACAAAAACAGGAATTTCAGAAGTCCAATTGGACGTTTCTGAAAGCGGCACTAATGCATCATTTATTATACAGGCGATTGATATTTCTCAAGACCCTAATAACAGTGATGTTGCATCAGCTAACGCTAACATTCTTGTTAGAATCAACAAACACTTCTACAGAAGTGGAACAGGCATATAATAGGAGAATAAAACATGGCTATATCACGATCACAACTAGTTAAAGAACTAGAGCCAGGTTTGAATGCACTATTCGGCCTGGAATACAATCGTTACGACAATGAGCATACAGAAATCTTCATGACAGAATCTTCAGACAGAGCGTTCGAAGAAGAAGTTATGTTATCAGGTTTCGCTGGTGCTCCAGTAAAACAAGAAGGTGCGGGCGTAGTGTTCGATCAAGCAAATGAAACTTTCACTGCTAGATACACACACAACACTGTTGCTCTTGCTTTTGCAATTACTGAAGAAGCGATTGAAGACAACCTGTATGACAAACTTGCTGGAAGATATACAAAAGCTTTGGCAAGATCTATGTCACACACTAAACAAGTTACAGCAGCTTCTGTGCTTAACAATGCACAGAAATCAACTGGTTACAATGGCGGAGACGGAGTATCTTTAATTAATGCTTCTCACCCATTAGCAACTGGTGGTACGTTCTCAAACGTATTAGCAACTGCTGCGGACTTAAACGAAACATCACTAGAGCAATCATTGATTGACATCGCTGGTTTCGTAGATGAAAGAGGATTAAAAATTGCTCTTTCAGGCAGAAAAATGATAATTCCAAAAGAATTACAATTTACTGCTGAGAGATTGATGAAATCTCCTCTTAGAACAGGAACAGCTGATAACGATATCAATGCTTTAAGATCTATGGGAATGGTTCCTGAAGGATACAGAATTAATCACTTCTTAACAGATACTGATTCTTTCTTTATTTTGACGGATGCACCTAATGGATTGAAGCATTTCGTTAGAAGTCCAATCAAAACTGCTATGGAAGGTGACTTCGATACAGGTAACGTAAGATTTAAAGCTAGAGAAAGATACAGCTTCGGTTGGTCTGACCCTAGAGCTATATTTGGTAACGGAAACTTACCAACTAGCTAATCAATCGTTAATTGATTAAAATTGAGGGCGGTCTTAACGACCGCCCTTTTTTTATGTATAATTAAAATACTGAACATAAACAAATATTTGACACAGACTGAGTTCAGCAGACGGCCTAGAGACTGTGTTAAATAAACTAGGAGAATATACTTATGGCACAAACAACTTTTTCAGGGCCAGTAAAATCAGATAATGGTTTTATTGCACCTTCATACACTTTAGTACAAGCGGCAGCGATCAGTTCACCAGCAACTGGTTTAGTTATCTATGTTTCAGACGCAACTGGTTCAGGGGTTACTGGATCACTTTGTTTCTACAATGGAACTGACTTTATCGATGTTACAACTGGTGTAGCAGTAGTATAATTAATAATTCGTGGCTCCTTCGGGAGCCACAAACTTAGGAGAAAAAAATGGGCTTTAAAGCAGATATACAAGCTACAAGATCCGATGCAGCAGCTGGAGCAACAGCTATTGTCGCTCCTGCGGTTAGATTAAGAGCAATTTCAGTTGCCTCTAACGGTGGCGGTGCAGGATTTTTGGAACTTACTACTAGTAGTAATTCTGGTACTACTTTATTAGCAATTGATGTTTCAACTGGTGACGTTATTAATTTAAATTTACCTGAAGATGGAATTTTATTTCCACAAGGTATTTATTGTAAAACAAAAACTAACGTAACAGCTTATACATTATTTACTGATAAATATAATGCACCTGGATTAACTACTACTAACGGATAGTAATGAAATACGGATGTCAAAAAAAGGGAACAGGTAAGGCTGTCTTAAAAGCAGCGACTGGCGTGATGGCCTTAGCTTCCCCTATACTCCAAAATTCTCCTTTAGCAATTCAAGGTAAACTAATGCAACAGTCTGTTCCTGTTACCAAACAAAGAGTTAATCCAAACATTCAAGTAACAGAAACAAGAGAAGATAAAATTAAAAAAGAATCTGCTAAAATGAAAAAAGGAGGAATGCCTCCAAGAAAAAGTAAATATTTTAGAAAAACAGAATCTGGTGCTGGAATGACACAAGAAGGTGTAATGGCATACAGAAGAAAAAATCCTGGAAGTAAATTAAAAACAGCTGTTACAGAAAGCAATCCTGGCCCTAAACGTGCTGCAAGAAGAAAATCTTTTTGTGCAAGATCAGCAGGTCAAATGAAAATGTTTCCTAATGCAGCCAAAGATCCTAACTCAAGACTAAGACAAGCTAGAAGGAGATGGAAATGTTAAATTATATTAAACATTATTACGAAAAAGTAAAAGGTAAATTAATTAGTATTCCTAATCAATATCAAGGTATTATTTTATTATTAATTTTATTAACTCTATTTTTTAAGGGTTAGTTCCATGCTACAATCCTTGAAGGATTTAATAGTAAACCTATTTTGGAATATTGCATCTATGGTTATGTTTATAATTTTAGGATGTATATTTTTTATTTGTTTACTATTTATTTTCTTAAAACATTTTTGTTTTAAACTTAAAGCATGGATAAATTAAATGAAATACTTTGAATACATCACTATTGTTATTTTAATAGCTTTAATTTTATTAGTTAATTTATCAGGATGCACTAAACAGGAAACTTATCCTAATAAAATGAACACTATTGCAGAAAAACTATCTCAATTGAAGATATGAGACGTTGTATTTATTGGTTCTGTATGGGTTTCTGTGCCTTGTTAAAAGATTGTAAATGTAATAAAATACCAGCCAATGAAACTATCAGCAAACTTCCAGTTAAGTGAGTTAGTTAAATCTCAAGTAGCAGAACGTAAAGGAATACCAAATAATCCTTCTCCTACACAAATTGATAATCTTAAAGCATTATGTGTAAATGTACTTCAACCTATTAGGTCTCACTTTGATGCTCCTGTAATTATATCTTCAGGATATAGATCTGGTGAACTTTGTATTGCTATTGGATCCAAGCCTACCTCGCAGCATGCTGAAGGCAAAGCCGCAGATATAGAAGTAGTAGGTGTTGATAATAAAGAACTAGCACAATGGATTAAAGATAATTTAGAATATGATCAATTAATTTTAGAATTTTACAAAGACGGTGAACCAGATAGTGGTTGGGTTCATGTTTCGTGGAACTCGGGAGAAAATAGAAATTCTTCTTTAAGGGCATTTAAAGAAGAGGATAAAACTAAATATAAACCATGGTAATATCTAGAGGTCAAATATCTAAACAATTAGAACCAGGTTTGGGTAATAAAGATTTAAAAAGATTTAAACAAGTTATCAAAAAGACCCATGGAACGCCATATAAAGAAAAAACCAAATCCAATCGCAAAAGAAGTAAGGTCTAGAAGATTTAAGTCTCAAGTGGTACAATCTAAGAAGTTGTACAACCGCAAGGAAGAGAAAATAAACACTCTCAAAGCGGCCGCTATTAAATTGGAGGAATAAATGTTTAAAAAAATAAAAAACAAACTATGTGAATTAGTATGTAAGGTATTTGGTATTACTAGATGCGTATGCGATCACGATTGTAATTGTAAAAAGGTAAAATAATGGCTACTTCAGGCACTACTTCTTTCAATTTAAGCATAGACGAGATTATTGACGAGGCTTTTAACAGAAATGGAATAAGACCCAATTCTGGTAATGATATGAAACGTGCCAGAAGAAATTTAAATATTTTATTTTCTGAATGGGGTAATAGAGGAATTCATATGTGGAAAGTTGCTTTAAATGAAGTTGCTTTAGTAGCTGGTCAAGCTAATTATACTGTAGCTAGCAATGTAAGTGATATACTAGAAGCATATATATCAACCACTGGAAGCAGTGGTAATAACTCTACTACTCAAGATGTGTCTATTTCAAAAATAGATAGATCGGCATATGCGGCACTTCCTAATAAATTAAATACAGGACAACCTTCTATGTATTATGTAGATCGTTTAACTACGCCTGTTATTTATTTATACCAAGCACCAGATGCTATTACTTATACGTATTTAAAATATTACTCTATTAATAGAATTCAAGACGCAGGTGCTTATACTAATACCACTGATATAGTATTTAGATTTATTCCAGCAATGATTTCTGGATTAGCTTATTATTTATCGTTTCAATACGATCCGAATAGAATTCCTTTATTAAAACAAATTTATGAAGATGAGTTATTAAGAGCATTAGATCAAGACGGTGGAAGAACTTCTTTATATATTTCACCTCAAAGTTATTTTGGAGATGGTGTGTAATGGCTGGATTTGCTACAGGAAAATTTTCTAAATCAATTTCAGATAGATCTGGAATGGAGTTCCCTTATGATGAAATGGTCAAAGAATGGAACGGATCTTTAGTACATATTTCTGAATACGAACCTAAACAACCACAGATTAGAAGAAAAACAATTACCGCTGATAGAATTGCTTTACAAAATTCAAGACCTCAAGATTTTACTTTTCAATCAGGTGGTTCTATGTGGACTACTATTAATTTAACTTTACCAGGAGAATTTGCATACATGTCCTCTGGTATGGAGCCAGATAATGGATCTGAACAAAATAGACAAAGACAATTACAACCAGTTACAGGGAGTGTTACAATAGTAATATCATAATATGACTATCACATATACAGATTTTTTAACTCAAGTAAGAAACTATACAGAAGTAGATTCTAATGTATTATCTGATACTTTAATTGATCAATTTATTAGAAACACAGAACTAGATATTGCTGGTAAAGTTGATTATGATGATTTAAGAAAATACGCTACTTCTTCTTTTAACACAGGTAAAAGATATCTTGTTACACCAGCTGATTTTTTAATTATTAGATCTATGGAAGTATTTAGCACTACTGATCTTTCAGGAACAAGAACGTATATGGAGAAAAGAGACAGCAGTTTTATTTCTGAATATAACGGTTCGGGAGCCACAGGACAACCAATATACTATGCTAATTGGGATGAAAATAATATTGTAGTTGCTCCTACACCAGACCAATCTTACGCTGTTCAATTAAACTATATAGTTGATCCACCCCATTTTACTTCCACTAACGCAACTTATTTATCTAGATATCAAGAATCTATGTTGTTACATGGTGTTTTAACAGAGGCTTTTTCTTATCTAAAAGGTCCGATGGACGTGTACAACTTATATAAAACCAAGTATAATGAAGAGATACAAGAATTTGCCTTACAACAAATGGGCAGAAGACGTAGAGCAGAGTACGATGATGGAGTGCCTAGAGTTCAGGTTCCTTCACCATCACCATAAACAAAATTAATAAGGAGAAAATAAAATGGCAATTACAACAAACGCAATTACAAATTCATTTAAAGAAGATTTATTAAATGGTTTGCATGACTTCGCCCCATCAACAGGTGATGTATTTAAATTAGCATTATATGATTCATCTGCATCCATCGGTGCAGACACTACTTCATACGCAGTTGGTATCTCAGGACAAGTTGGAGATACTGGTCAGTATGTTGCAGGTGGTGGAGCATTAGTGAACGCTTTAGTATCAGTAAACGGAACAACAGCTTTCGTAGACTTTGATGATTTATCATTTACTGGAGTTACTTTAACAGCTAGAGGAGCTTTAATTTATAACACATCTGAATCTAGTAAATCAGTATGTGTGTTAGATTTCGGTGGAGACAAAACTGCAACTGCTGGAACATTTACTATTCAGTTCCCTGCTGCAAATGATACGCAAGCTATTATAAGAATTAGTTAAGGAGGTAGTAATGGCTCTTGTCATTAACGATAGAGTTAAAGAGAGCAGCACTACAACTGGAACTGGTACGTTCAACTTAGATGGTGCGGCTCAAGACTTTGAATCTTTTGTCTCAGGTGTAGGCAATGGTAATACAACGTATTATGCCATTGTAAACTCTGGTACAAATGAATGGGAAGTAGGCGTTGGTACAGTAACCGATGCTACTCCAGATACGTTATCAAGAGACACTATTATTTCATCTTCTAATTCTGATGCAGCAGTAAGTTTTACATCAGGAACTAAAGATGTGTTCTGTACTATTCCAGCAAAGAAAACAATTTCTCCAGTGATGGAAGCAACAGGTTATGTTGTTACTCATGCATCAACATTAGATCAAGATCAAACATTAGATTCAGGAGTTTTAGCAGGACCAGTAACCATTACAGGTACACAAACGATAACAGGAACATTGGTAATTATTTAAATGAGTAAAATAGAAGTTAATCAAATATCATCTCAATGTGGATCAACATTAACGATTGGTCAATCAGGTGACACGGTTACTTTAGCAAGTGGTGCAACTCAAACAGGTTTTGGAAGAACAGGGACTGTTGATTGGGATACAACTGCAAAGACAACGGGATTTACTGCTGTAAGTGGGACAGGTTATTTTATAAACACTTCATCAGGTGCTATTACAATGACTTTACCTTCCTCTCCAAGTTCTGGTGATATTGTATCTTTTAAAGATTACGCAAATACTTTTGACACAAATAATTTAACAATAGCAAGAAATGGTTCACCTATTGGAGGAGGATCAACAGATGCAACTATATCTGTTGAAGGTCAATCAGGAACATTAATTTATGTTGATGGTACTAAAGGTTGGTTAATTGTAAATGCTGCAACAGATGCAGATTTACCCGCACCTGCTTTTGTTACCGCAACAGGTGGAACAGTGAGTTGTTGTGGTGATTATAAAATTCATACTTTTACAGGACCTGGAACTTTCACAGTTACATGTGCAGGAAATACTGCAGGATCTAATACAGTTGACTATTTAGTTATAGCAGGAGGTGGTGGTGGAGCTGGTGGTGGTGGAGCTGGTGGTGGTTTTAGAGAATCTAAAGCAACAGGTGCTCCTTGGACAGCATCGCCATTAGCAACTTGCACTTCTCTACCTGTTACAGCAACAGGATATCCAATTACAGTTGGCGGTGGTGGAGCACTTAATGTTAATACATCAAATCCTGGAACAAATGGATCTCCTTCAATTTTTTCAACAATAACTTCTGCAGGAGGTGGTTATGGTGGTGGTGGAGGACCTGGTACGACTAGACCTGGTAATCCTGGAGGTTCTGGTGGAGGAGCTTGGTCTTACAACAATCCTACATCTGGCACTGGAGGAACAGGAAATACACCTCCCGTAGCACCTCCTCAAGGAAATAATGGAGGTCCAATTTATGCAACACCTTGTGGGGCTGGAGCCGCTGCAGGTGGTGGTGGAGCTGGTGGAGTTGGAGTTATAGGAGGAGGTGGTGATACAGGTAATCCAACTGGTGGAGGAGCAGGAGGTCCTGGAGTATCTACTTCAATTTCTACATCTCCCGTTACTTACGCATCAGGAGGTAAAGGATATGCTTCAGCTGCTCCTGGTCCAGAACCAGCAAATAGTGGAAATGGTGGTGGAGGAGGACCAGTTGGTGGAGCAGGTGTGTCTGGTAACAATGGTGGTAGCGGAATTGTAATAATAAGGTATAAATATCAATAATTATGACAAGTACAATTAAAGTAAACAATATTCAAAATCAATGCGGAACTGCATATATAGAAAGATGTGGAACTACAATTACATTAGGTACAAGCGGAGATAATATTACTCTTGCTTGTGGAGCAACACAAACAGGATTCGGTAGAACAGGAACAGTAGACTGGGATACAACGGCTAAGACGGCTGGCTTTACAGCAGTCAGTGGAACAGGGTATTTTGTAAATACTACAAGTGGAGCGATTACAGTAACACTTCCAGCGACACCAACAGCTGGTGATATAGTTGCTATAAAAGATTATTCAAACACAGCAGATACAAATAATATTACAATAGATAGAAATGGATCTAACATTCAAGGAGCAGCAAATAATTTTACAATATCAGTTGCAGGTACATCTATTACATTAGTTTATGCAGACGGAACTCAAGGTTGGGTTTCAACAGGTGCAGCAAAAGCATCGGATATTACAGAACAAGCTAGATTTATATCAGCAACAGGTGGATGTATTTTAACATGTGGAGATTATAAAACTCACGTATTTACAGGGCCAGGAACATTTTGTGTATCTTGTGCTGGTAATCCACTAGGATCAATTTCAGTAGAATATATGGTTGTCGCTGGAGGAGGGGGCGGTGGTATTTATGGTGGAGGAGGTGGTGCAGGAGGATATAGACAAAATTATCCAAGTCCAACAACTACTGGTTTACCAGTAACAGCAACAGGATATCCAATTACAGTTGGAGCAGGGGGAGCTAGTAATCAACCTGCATGTAATTCAGGAATTAAAGGAAGTGACTCAATTTTTAGTTCAATAACATCAGCAGGTGGCGGAGGTGGAT
>Ga0208898_1001334_pt1 | contig 16475 bp, 15 predicted proteins | sample VirMetDEL_Mar_4_FD_184513 | JGI IMG/M metagenome (GOLD analysis project Ga0208898, IMG submission 184513) | Aqueous microbial communities from the Delaware River and Bay under freshwater to marine salinity gradient to study organic matter... | ecosystem: Environmental > Aquatic > Marine >...
ACAAGGCACTGCAAGCGGTAACGTATGCCAACACCCACGAGGGCCGTAACACCAGCATGAAGATTGAGAACTCAATCATCAAAGGCGGCAACGATTCACTGGTATTCCTTGAAGAACTGTTAGAAGTAGCACACTAAAAGAGCGCCCCCTAAATGGGGGCAACAACCTGCTGGTGTGAATATTTACAACAGCAGAAAAAACGGAGCAAACAAAATGACCATGAAAGATTTACTAGATCAAATCAAACACGATGGCGCAGAAGATTGGCTAAGCGTAGTTTTTGCGCTGGAGGATGGCGCATACCTCGCCAGCGCTGGGTTTGAGGATGAAGAAGTTGTGAACGATTTATACGCCTATGCTTTGGCTATGGTGTCAGGCAATGCGGAGTGGATCGCATGAACGCCGCAATAAAATTAACATTTGTCGCCGCCGCTTTCGTAGCGGCTGGCGCTATGGAGTCTCAAGATATGGACAATAACAAAAACGATCAGCAAGCCTACAAAATTGACGTTCAACGCCTTGAGGAAATCGAACGGCTGGAACAATCACTCAAAGACGCGCCCGAACACGAGCGAAAGTATATTTTGGCCGCAATTGAGGGGCTGAAAAAATGAAACTACTGCCCCATGAAGTGCCAGGCTACGTTCCACCAAACGGCGAGCAATCACCCAAGGCAAAAAAGCAACCTAAGCCACTGCCCAAAATCGGGCAAGGCAACGCCAGGATAGATTGGCAGCACTTCGCGCCGTTAGTTCACGGCAAAACACCCGCTGACGCTTGCAGGATTGTTGGCTGTTCTCTGTCGGCTGTTCAGAATGCCCGCGATAAAGGCTGGATACACTTAGTATCCAGCGAACCAAGGCGCATCCCTTGGGATTCCTACCGCGAGTTGGCGAAAACCCACACGACTTATCAGCTAGCGCAAAAAACGGGCATACACGTCAGGTCGATACAACGAGCGGTAAGCGCTGGGCTTATTGACTGTAAGCCTGGGCAACCTAATGGATTTACTAAATGATGATCCCACGCCACGCAATTTATAAAGCCAGATACCGCTGGCGCTGCTGCAACAATGGCGATTTTAAGGCCAAAGCGCGAGCAGGGTTTAAACGCGACTGGTGGGCAAAAACTTACAAATACAGGATACAAGCGAATGAGCACTTTACCAGATAAGCTACGCGATACGGCGCACAAAATTGACACCGGCAAGGGTATCAAGCTATGCGAAGAAACGGCGCTAATGTACCAAGCTGCTGATGAAATACAGCGCATTGAAGCCGAAAACGCCGAACTGCGCCAGCAAATACCACAATGGATTCCTGTCAGTGAGAAATTGCCTGAGCCCAACAATCCTGTGCTTGTGTACTATTTATCAGCGTACTGGCTTAACCCTAGCATGAGTGTGGCACTACATTTTGATGGCGGTAGGTGGCGGCAACTAATTGGCGGCGAAGATATGAATGCTGTTTTACACTGGATGCCACTACCACCACCGGAGCAAGACAAATGATAGAACACTCCCCAAGCGCTTGGTGCGTATGCTGCCACCAAGAATACGAAAAACACGAACTAATCAAGGGTATCTGTGGAAACTGTCGATTTACTATTGGTGCCATTTCTAGCGTTTTTATTCTTTAGCCTTGGCGTGATTGTCGGGATAACCATTTCTGATTTTTTTGACGATATTGAATAGGAGTAACCTAGTATGGCAATGACCCCGGAAGCAAAAGTTAAGAAGAAAGTAACAAACATACTCAAAGAACTAAACACTTACTACTTCTACCCTGTAACGGGCGGTTACGGTAAAAGCGGAGTGCCAGACATAATTGGTTGCTACGAGGGTAAGTTTTTTGGGATTGAATGTAAGGCTGGGAAAAACAAACCCACGCCACTACAAGAAAAGAACTTAGCAGATATTAAAGCTGCTGGCGGTATCGCGCTGGTCGTTAATGAGGACAACATAGAGGATGTGCGTTATGCACTGACTGGCTGTTGTGACGACCCACGACAACTCACTTTAAACTTTAACTAGCGTTAGGAGAACGGCAATGACTAAAACAGTCAGTAATACTAAGCAAGTGGGCGGCAACCACTATAAAGATATGCCTATACAACCGTGGGAAGTAATGGAGTCCGTACTTACACGTGATGAATTTATAGGGTTCTTAAAAGGAAACATCATTAAGTACGCACTGCGTCAGGGTAAGAAGGACAGTGACGATGTTGGTAAAGCGAAACATTATGTGGAAAAACTGCGGGAGGTAACGGGCTAATGGACTTAATAACAGTAGACTTTGAAACGTATTACAGCAAAGAGTTTTCTTTATCCAAGATAACTACCGAAGAATACATAAGAGACCCACGCTTTGAAGTGATCGGTGTCGGTGTTAAGGTCAACAACGAACCCACTGAATGGGCAAGCGGCACCCATGAACAACTTAAAGAATACCTACATTCATTTGATTGGGCGAACTCTATGGTACTCGCTCACAACACTATGTTTGATGGTGCTATTCTCGCTTGGCATTTTGATGTTCACCCTCGCGTGTTTACCGATACTTTGTGTATTGCCCGTGCTTTGCATGGGGTGGAAGTTGGCGGTAGTTTGCGGTCACTTACTGAGAGATACCGTATTGGAGCTAAAGGCACGGAAGTTATAAACGCTTTCGGTAAACGCCGATTGGACTTCACTGCGGAAGAACTAGATCGTTACGGTGATTACTGCGTTAATGACGTTGAGTTAACGTATAAGCTGTTTCACATATTCCTGAAAACAGGTTTTCCTAAGACTGAACTAAGGCTGATCGACCTCACCCTGCGTATGTTCATCGACGCGGTGTTGGAGTTAGATATTGGACTCTTGGAGCAGCACCTTGAAGATACGCGGGAACGTAAAGACCAACTGTTAGAAGCTGCGGGGGTGTCAAAAGACGATCTAATGTCGAACCCGAAGTTTGCAGAAGTGTTAAATAGCTTGGGCGTGGTGCCACCAACTAAGGTAAGCCCAACTACAGGTAAGGAAACGTGGGCGTTTGCTAAGTCTGACGAATCGTTTAAAGCACTGGAAGATCACGAAGATGACAGAGTGCAGGCGGTGGTTGCGGCAAGACTAGGTACAAAAAGCACGCTTGAAGAAACACGCACTCAACGGTTTATTGATATAGGTAAGCGGGGAACCCTGCCCGTACCTGTGCGTTACTACGCCGCACATACTGGACGGTGGGGTGGTGACGACAAGATCAACCTTCAAAATTTACCGAGCCGTGGCCCCAACGGTAAGAAGTTAAAACGTAGCATATTGGCCCCTGACGGATACACCCTCATTGATGCGGATAGCGCACAGATCGAGGCTCGTGTCCTTGCGTGGCTGGCCGAGCAGGATGACTTAACACAAGCATTCACTAACGGTGAAGATGTTTACAAGAAGATGGCGTCCCGTATATACGGTATACCGGAAGAAGAAGTCACCAAAGAGCAACGGTTCGTGGGTAAGACCACTATCCTCGGTGCAGGGTACGGTATGGGTGCGCTCAAGTTCCAAGGTCAGCTAAAGACGTTTGGGCAAGATGTAACACTGGACGAAGCACGACGGATAATAAGTATATACCGCGAGACTAACTGGAAGATCAATCAGCTATGGCGCGATTGTCAGAACATGATCCGCAACATGGTGAATGGTGATAGTTACCAGATCGGTAAGCAGGGTGTCCTACAGGTGGTCGGTTCAGAACAAGGCATTAAATTACCTTCTGGTCTACTTATACGCTATGACGACTTATCAGCAGAGAATACCGAAAACGGTTTGGAGTATAGCTATAAGACAAGGCGTGGACGCACTCGACTATACGGTGGGAAGGTAACGGAGAACGTATGCCAAGGGATAGCACGTTGTATAATTGGAGAGCAGATGCTACAAATAGCTAAGAAATATCGTGTCGTGCTAACTGTACATGACTCTATTGTTATCTGTGTGCGAGACGAAGAAGTTTCTGAGGCCCAAGCCTATATTGAGAAATGTATGCGCTGGACTCCCGATTGGGCCGAAGGTCTGCCTATCAACTGCGAATCTGGCACTGGTAAATCATACGGAGATTGTGAATGAGTATTAAGCCGTGGTCGTTCAGTAAGATAAAGGCGTTTGAACAATGCCCTAAGCAATTCTACCACGAGAAAATACTCAAAGAGTTCCCTGTCGCTGAGACGGAAGCGATGCGTTACGGCACCGAGTTCCACTTAGCGGCAGAGGAGTACATACGTGATGGTAAACCACTCCCTAACAAGTTTTCTTTCGCACAAAATATGCTTGATTCTCTAAACGCAAAACAGGGAACTAAGCTATGCGAAAAGGAAATGGGTTTAACCGAGAACCTAGAACCATGCGGTTTTTCTGACGATGCCGTATGGTTCCGTGGGATAGCTGACTTGTTGATTATTGACTCACCAACAAGTACAGCGTGGGTTATAGACTATAAGACTGGTAAATCGTCACGGTACGCCGACAAAGGACAGCTTGAACTTATGGCGTTAACCGTATTCGCACACTACCCTGAAATAACAAAGATACGAGCAGGGCTACTGTTCGTTATCAGTAAAGACCTTATCAAAGATAAGTACACCGATTTCGATAAAGCGAAGTTGTGGGAGAAGTGGCTTGGTAAATACAACGTCATGAAAACCGCTGCTGAGACTAATGTATGGAATCCTAAACCAAGCGGATTGTGCAAACGCCACTGCCCAGTCACTGTTTGCGTTCACAACGGAGGCCACTAATGCCGTACAAAAATAAACCCCGCCCATATAAGAAAGAGTACCAGCAACAGAAAGAACGAGGCGAGCACACTGACCGTATGGAACGTCAACGTGCCCGTCGAAAGATGGATAGTACAGGTAAAGATGCTAACAAGAACGGTAAAGCCGATAAGCGTGAGGGCAAGGACATCGCACACAAAAAACCGTTATCTCGTGGGGGCACCAACAAAGATGGTTACACCGTGCAAAGCCGTAGTAAGAACCGTGCAGCCGGTGGAGCATTAAGTAAAGGTAAGAAAAAAAGTTAGTGTTGCACTAACAAAACCGCGTCACTAATAAAATGTGACGCTGCGCTGGAGAACGACATGAAAATCCTTAACAACAAGGCGGTCTTGTTACGCCTTCGTAACCCCAATAAAGTTACGGCCACTGTAACTAAAAGCAAAGAACTACCTGATAACAACGTAGTTGTTAACTGGGGTGTAGACGAAGTACATACCCTGAAAAAGCTGAATATTAACGTACCATCCCCTATAAACGGACGTTACGACTGGCCCGGACAGTACAAACCATACGCCCACCAACGCACCACTGCGGCATTCCTGACAATGAACAAGCGTGCGTTCTGTTTCAACGAGCAGGGCACAGGTAAGACCGCATCTGCTATCTGGGCATCTGACTTTTTGATGAAGCAAGGTAAGGTCAACCGCGTGTTGATTATATGCCCCCTATCTATCATGGATAGTGCGTGGCGTAATGACCTGTTTTCTTTTGCCATGCACCGAACCGTCGATGTGGCATACGGCGCGAAAGAGAAACGCCGCAAAATAATCCAGCAGGGTTCTGACTATGTGATTATAAATTATGATGGGGTGGATATAGTTGCCGACGAGATTATCCAAGGCGGTTTTGACTGCATTATTGTAGACGAAGCAACACACTATAAGAACGCACAGACCAAGCGATGGAAGACACTGAATAAGTTGTTAACAGATCGAACGTGGCTATGGATGATGACAGGTACACCTGCGGCACAATCACCACTCGACGCTTATGGTATAGCTAAACTGGTAAACCCCACTGCCGTACCAAGATTTTTTGGGTCATGGCGCGATCAAGTCATGCACAAAATTACTCAATTTAAGTGGGTGCCTAAAGACACGGCTACCGAATCTGTCTATGCCGCACTCCAACCCGCCATCCGATTCACCAAAGCCGAATGTCTTGACCTGCCCGAAATGGTCTACACTAAACGTGAAGTGGAGTTAACCCGCCAGCAAGCTAAGTATTACAAAGAGCTTAAAGATAAACTTGTTTTACAGGCGGCGGGGGAAGAAGTTACCGCTGCAAACGCGGCAATCAACATGAGTAAACTCCTACAAATAGCCTCCGGTGCAGTGTACACCGATGGCGGGGAAAGTTTGGAGTTTGACATCAAGCACCGCTACAAAGTGCTACGCGAAGTAATCGACGAGAGCAGCAAGAAGGTTCTTGTGTTTGTCCCGTTCAAGCACACTATAGATATTCTTACTGAGAAGTTACGCGCCGATGGCATTACCACAGAAATCATACGTGGAGACGTACCCGCACCGAAACGAACAGAAATTTTCAGACAGTTTCAGACTACCCCCAACCCTCACGTGCTCGTTATACAACCCCAATCTGCGGCGCATGGAGTAACCCTAACCGCTGCAAACACAGTCGTATGGTGGGGTCCTACCAGTTCACTAGAGACTTACGCGCAAGCCAACGCTCGGGTACATAGGTCAGGACAAGATCACAAGTGTACCGTAGTACAACTACAAGGGTCGCCAGTAGAAAAGCGTGTTTACTCACTATTAGATAACAGAATAGACGTTCACACAAAAATAATCGACTTATATAAAGAATTACTTGACTAAGCTACTGTACGCTAGTAAAGTCAACATCTCGACACTTTGTAGTAGCACTAGGAGAACTAAAATGAGTGAGGAATCAGGTTTAGCTGAAAAGCTAACACGAGTCTATTTAAAGATACGCGCCAAAAAAGCCCAGCTTGCCGCTGAGTTCAAGAAGCAGGATGACGACCTAACTAGCCAATTAGATAAGGTAAAAACCGCGCTTCTCGACTACTGTAAAGAGCAGGGTGTGGACAGCGTAAAGACTTCAGAAGGTCTTTTCTACCGTTCCGTTAAAACACGTTATTGGACAAGCGATTGGGAAGCTATGCACCGCTTTGTCATGGAACATAACGTACCCGAGTTCCTTGAGAAACGCCTTAACCAAACGAATGTAAAAACCTTCCTTGAAGAAAACCCAGACCTAGTACCACAAGGTCTGAACGTGGACTCGGAATACGTAATCTCTGTGAGGAAAAAATGATGTCCAGACCGTTTGTACCAATCGAAGAACTTGCCAAGCACTTCTCGGTGTCCATCTCTACTATCCGTGCGTGGGTGCGCCAAGGGCATATCCCCAAGGATACTTACATCAAAGTGGGTAACACGTATCGTTTCTCTATTGAGGACGTAGCAGCAGCCCTCACCAACAAGGACGAGGATAAACCCGATACTACAGTAACCGTTGCCCCTGTGGAGGCAGTAGCAGAAGTATCTTTTACTGAGTCTGATATTGAACCCGATTACAACCTAGACGACGATATTTAAGGAGAACACCATGTCCGATATTACCTTGTTTAAAGACAATGCGTTAATGAATAGCGACCTGTTTAAATCATTGCAGGGTGTTAACGATAACCTGCTTAGCGGTGCGGGTGGCGAACAACGCCGCCGTATCAGTCTGAACGGTGGTAAGTTCCGAGAGTTTGCTAACGGTGAGCAAGTCTCTGTATCCAAAGAAGATAACCTGAACATGGTTATCGTCAACGCTGCGCCAATCTCCCGTACTTACTACGAAGGTGTATATGATCCGCAAAACCCTACCCCTCCCAAGTGCTGGTCTGCCGATACCACTGCACCGGCACCGGATGTACCCGCAGAAAACCGCCAAGCTGCACGTTGTATGGACTGCCCCCAAAACATTAAGGGGTCAGGACAAGGTGAAAGCCGCGCCTGTCGTTTTGCCCAGCGTATCGCTGTTGCCCTTGAAGGTAAACTTGATACGGTATACCAACTACAGTTACCTGCAACGTCAGTTTTTGGTGAAGCTAAAGACGGTAAGATGCCAATGCAAGCGTACGCTAGGTTCCTTAGCGCACACAATACACCGGCTGTGGCAATCGTTACCAACATGCGGTTCGATGAAAATAGCAGTACTCCAAAGCTGTTCTTTAAGGCTGTTCGCCCGTTAGACGAGCAAGAGCTACAGACTGTGGTGGAGCTTAAAGATCACCCCGATACCCTTAAAGCTATCACCCTAACCGTTGCACAGACCGACAAGGTTGAACAATCTGCCCCTAAAGCTGCACCAAAGAAAGAAGAACCCAAGTCTATCTTTGAAAGTGAAGCCCCCGCCGAAGAACCCGTTGAGGAACCAACTAAGGTTGTGCGTAAGTCTGCACCTGCGCCTAGTGTTGAAGATAGCGACCTTAGCTCTATCATCGACAACTGGGACGACTAACCACTCATAATAAAAATAACGTAATACACCACGGCGGGGGCAACCCTGCCGTTACGGTTTAACAATGGGTGGCTAAATGGAAACCAAAACATTTCTATCAAAGGCGCTGAGTGGTGAGGGCTACTACTGTGTTTTTGCGGCAAGGTCGGAAGACCAACGTAAGATACAGAAGTTTTATGACTCGTTAGACGCCGTTGTTGATGCTACCCACAATTTTGATCGAGAAGGATTCGACGTTTACTATGGACTCGCTACATTCGACGAAGCAGGTTCACGTAAAGTAGATAATATAAAACACCTTAACTCGTTTTTTCTTGATCTTGACTGTGGACCTAGCAAAGACTTCCTGTCTCAAGAACAGGCCATTAAAGCCCTTCAACAATTCTGCAAGAGGAACAACCTACCAAAACCGACCATGCTAAGCTCTGGTCGTGGTGTGCATGTGTATTGGTTCTTACACGAGCCAGTATGTTATGCAGATTGGTTCCCTGTAGCGGAACGCCTAAAGCGTCTGTGTGCGCGTAGTAATTTTGCTGCCGATCCTGCTGTAACATCGGACGGGGCACGTGTGTTAAGAGTTCCCCACACACATAACTATAAAACCAATCCGCCTTCTGAGGTTACGTTCTTCGGGTTAACTCCAAAGTTCACTGTGGTGTCATTCGACCGTTTTGCCGAGTTAGTTGGGGACGAGCCGATACCAGTTCCCACAAAACATATCCCTATGGAATTGAGCGCGACCATGCAGAACTTGATGGGTAATCAAGAGAGCGTGTTCAAGGACATTCTGGTTAAAACGCAACGGGGTGAAGGTTGTCCACAACTCGCGCATGTGGTGAAGAACCGCGCCGAAATGGACGAACCAATGTGGCGTGCAGGACTATCTATAGCGAAGTTTTGTACTGACGGTGCTAAAGCTATACACCTTATATCGGAAGGGCATCCCGACTACTCTCCGCACGATACACAAAGAAAAGTAGACAATATAAAAGGGCCGTACACTTGCGCTAGGTTTGATGAATACCGGCCTGATGTATGTGTTAGCTGCCCACACTGGGGGAAGATTAAGTCTCCTATTGTTTTGGGGAAGCGCCTAAAAGAGTCAGAGACTAACGAAGATGGGGACTATGTTGTATCTCCAACTACGAACGCACCTGCCCAATCAACACAAGTTTACACAATCCCGAAGTACCCGCCCCCGTATGTGAGGGGTGCGAATGGTGGCGTGTATATCCGTGTTAGAAACGAGGAAGGAGAACCAGAGGATAAATGTCTTTACCATAACGACTTATACGTTGTGAAACGTATACGCGACCCTGAGCTTGGCGAGTCTATCGTTATGCGTCTCCACCTACCTAAAGACGGAGTTAGAGAGTTCACGCTACCTATGAGTGCAGTTACGTCAAAAGATGAATTTCGCAAGTCCTTATCAGTACAAGGGGTTGCCGTTATGAAGATGGACGAACTTATGGCATACACAACAAATTGGGTAAACGAGTTACAAGCAAGCAGTACGGCAGATGAAGCCCACCGACAATTCGGCTGGGCTAACGATAAAATGGATGCCTTCATTGTTGGCAACCAAAAAATTACCGCAACCGGCATAGAGTTCAATCCCCCTTCCAATGCAACCGTGGGATTATTCCCCCACTTTGAACCGAAAGGTACGTTTGAGGCGTGGCGTGAGAACCTACAACTATGGAACGATGATAAGTTCTTACTACAACAATTCGCGTTTGGTATGGGTTTCGGTAGTCCACTTATGGAATTTTTGAATACCAACTGCGGCACCGTTGCGTTTATTAACAAAGAATCAGGTGTCGGTAAGACCGCCTTGATGTACGCAGCGTCCGGTATATGGGGCTACCCGAAGAAACTTGTTATAGATAAAGACGATACCGTTAACTTCAAAATGAACCGTGCGGAAGTCATGCACAGTCTGGTTACGGGACTTGACGAGATTACCAACCTGAACCCTAAACAGATGTCTGAGCTAGTCTACCAAGGCACTAGCGGTAGGCAGCGGGGGCGTATGTCGGCAAGTGCCAACGTCGAGCGGTATCAAGGGCGGGAGTGGAGTTTGCTCATGATGTACACCGCCAATACGTCCGTTATCGAAACTATTAGCCGTGCGAAAGCAATGCCGAAAGCGGAAGCACAACGTATTCTTGAATGCCGCGTAGATCGCATATTCGATAAGGTGGCAGACAAGGAAATTACGGATAGGTTTGAGCATAGCTTACTAAACAACTACGGCCATGCCGGGGTCCCCTTCATACAATACGTGTTAAGAAACTTAGAAGCGTGTCGAAAGCTAGTGCTAGACGTACAAAAGCGCGTGGATAAAGCCGCCCAACTAACTAACGAAAACCGTTTCTGGTCTGCGACAATCGCAGCCACCATATCAGGGTTGCTGATCGCCAAAAAAGCAGGACTGCATGACTTCGACGTACAGAAAGTTTTTAAGTGGGCGACGAATGATCTAATTACGCAAAACAAAAACAACATGGCTGAGATGGGTGGCTCTGTATTTGATGTAATGGATGACTTCTTTACAGAAAACATAAGCTACATACTACAAATAAAAAGCACCATGGATAACAGGGGTAACAACGAAAATGGGCTAGATGACCACTTGATACCCGAACAGGTAGCGCGGGGGCGTCTGGTAGCTAGGTATGAAACAGATACAAAACTATTTTTTCTTAAACCGAAACCGTTAAAAGAATGGTGCGGGGAACTACAGATAAACTACTCACATTTAGTGAGTGAGATAATGAAAAAGTGCAACGGGAAACGGGGTAAAGTGCGACTAACAAAAGGCACAAAGTTACAGTTACCTCCCTCTGATGTAATTATTATGAAGTTTGATGCGAACCCAGATGATGAAGCGAGTGTGGAAAACTTATGATTTGCACCCTGACGGGGTTCAGATCGAAGTGAATTGGGACAGTATGGTTATCGGTTCTTCCATATTTGTCCCTTGCATTAACACTGAAGAAGCTGTCAAACAAGTGCAGGCTATCTTTGCGGAACGATCTTGGCAGTATGAAAGTCGTGTTCGTATAGAAGATGATAGATTGGGGGTACGCATTTGGCGTACGGTGTGATAAAGTTTTACCGACGAGTCCAGTCAACCCTCACCGACTAGCTTGTCGTTCTCCAAACCCCCTATTCGTAGGGGGTTTTTTATTTGTAGTCCTATAGTTTCGGTGGCGTGAACCCGTTGCGTATACCATATAAATGGTCTTCAACGGCTCTACGCATTCCGGGTGATATACTTACACCGTTATACATATTCTCAGAAGTTTCTACGTGTTGGTTAAGTGACTTTATAATCGACTTGTTACTCAACTCGAAGCTAGGATGCTTGGCGTTGAACTCCATAATCTCTTTCTCTAACTGTAGAATCTCTCCAAAGTCACCTTTACGTGCCGCAATATAGTACTTCTTAGTAAGATTAGAACGCTTTTCCGCTATAGCGTTATCAATGCGTTTTATGCGTTGTTTATCTTCTTGGATACGGACATATTCTGCGGGGGCGAAACCGAAGAACTGTGCGAACAACTCCCCGCTAGTCATATCGTCGTATATTGGGTCTACGCGACGAGTGTAAATACCACCGTCTTGTTGGTACCGACTAAGTACTTTATATGCGTTAGATACACCTACAGGCAGCATACTTTCTACCCCTCGTTGGAACTCACCGTCGATTACGTCCTGCACGCCCCGCCCGAATCGCTTAGCTATGCTCAGTGCAGGGCCACCGAGATAGTACCCAATAAATTCTTCTGCGGAAGGATTAGTGTTGTAACGGTTTTCTTGTAACAACAAGCCAGTTAGACGTATACGTGATGCTACGTCAACACCTACTCCCAACTCGTCCAGAACTTGGTTGAACGCACCTTTATACCAACCTTCACCGACATGGTTGCGAACGATAGTGTTGAAATCATCGTCTTCATCGTCAAGCAAGGCCAAGTCAGCGAACATTTGTACTGCACCATATATTGGTACGCCGTGAATACCTGAGAAGAACAAAGACGAACCGAGGATACCTACCATCTGTTTTAGGGCTATCGACCGTAACTTCTTACCCTCTGCATCATTAGCAAACGCATTATCTTTAAACATTTTTCCTGTTTTTAGCATGGTGTAGTACATACGGAGGCCGTAGGTCTTATACATCATAGCTACACGCCATATGTTTTCTTGGGCTATACGTGGTGCAGTCTCAAGAGTCGAGCCGCCGTTATACTCCTGTGTATCATAAAGGGCTTCTTTTGCCGCCATGTTTTGTCGTTCTGCTAACGACATATTGGGTTTTTCTGCATTGATACGGTTAAGAGCCAGATTATACGCAGCGACCATTGTTACTTGGCGGTTGAAGCGTTCCGACTGGTTAAACAACATTGCTGACACGCCTGTAGCGTAATCCAATGCAGCGGCAACTTTCTTGGCCATAGTATCAGTACGCCGCGCACGTCCTCCTTCAGCTAAGCCGAGTGCGTCAAATATAAATGAACGGTTCAGGTGCCCACGCTCTGATGCCATACGCACCAGTGGAGCAAGGCGCTCTAACTCCTTTATACGACTTTCTGGTAACTCCATATCTTTCTTAACAGTAAAGTCACCGTTAGGCGTAATGTCATAGTACCCGTCGAGTCCGTAGGCCAGTGATATTTTGTCGAGTTTGGTTTCACCTGTACCACGCGCACCTGTGACAATAGACGAAGCGTTCATTATCTCGTCGTACGATTGTTTATAACCATACCTAGCGCCTAGCATGGGGAACACAAACATAGGCATCTGAGCCAACTGCACCATGGCTGACGATACGTTACCGCCGAGTGTCATTAGAAACGCGCTTTGGTTAGCCGTGCGTACATACTTCTCAACAGATTTATTTTCCGCACCGTACTTAGCGAAGTTCATACGAACCCTCATTTCATCACGTAGGGTGCTAAACACAAAGTTGTCAGTTTTAGGTGGCTGTAACGCGTTTAGGTCTACTTCAAGAGATTGAAGAAGCGCGGTGTACTTTAGCTTCTCGATCTGACGCCCAAGGTCGAACGCTTTGCTTTTCATAGCGTATATCGCGTCAGTCATGTACCCCGGCGTACCTTTACGTCTTTGCAGGGATTTAGCAAACGAATTTTCTGGCAACGAATCAATAAACAAACGCATTATTTCAGTTTGCGCGTCCTTGCTTGCACCGTCAGCTTGCAGCGTCTTCAGGACCTGTCCTACAAACGAGCTAGACGGTGCATTGTTAAAGTCTGTTGTTTTAAAGTCCCCGTCCATAGCCCTAATGCTGTTTGTATCTACATCAGGGTCTTTTTTCAGCGCCTCTACAACTCGGTCACGCTGGCGTTTACTATCAAACATCTGGAACACATAACTGTCACGTTCTGATTTAACACGGTTGGGTTTGTAGCTGAACTCTAGTTTGTACCGCCCCTCACGCAATAGGGGGAAGTACACCGAAAGTCTGTTTTTATCGAACAGTTTGTTAAATACTTCTTTCTTCAACTTGGCAGCAGCGTCTGATTTTTCCCCGAGTGCTTGGTCAATACGTCCATTGATAACGTCTTTTAACTGCGTATATAAGTCACTATAGGTTTTTTGCATGGTGCGATACGCTTTTTGGCCTTCCGCACCGAGCGCGTTCCAGTCACTTCGTTGGGCAGCCCACACTTTGGCTAAGTCGTTACCACTTTCGTCAGTTTTTCCTTCGTAGTCGCTGCGTAGTTTAGTCGGGTCTACTTGGTATATGGTGGCACCGTAGTTCTCGTTGTAAATCAAGTTGTCTAGGTGCTCTTGCCCTTTCTTACCTGCTTTTGCTCTCCACTTATCAACCACAACTACACGTTCACGTACAAAGTCGTCACTACGCGCCATAGACCCACGTTGCCGTTCCAGTAGTTCATGTAGGTTCGTGGCGATCTTACCGAGATTAGTGTCTACTTTAGCGGCTATGTCGCCAAGCGCCTGCGAGTCTACAAGTTTTGGTAGGAGCCAACTTCCTTTCTCCCCTAGAGACACTAGGAAGTTCACCACGCCATCGGCCCATTCAGAACGGAACGCTTTAGTCAGAGGTTTATTAAGAGATTTCTGCGTACTATCTACGTACTGTATGACTTCTTTTACCCCGTCTCTAGTAGACATCATCGGTAAGTCTGCTGAATTACGGTACTTCGGTGCAGGAGTCAGGATAGCCTCTATCATTGCATCTGCTTCAGTTAGTGCAGACGTTAGTTGTTTCGGCTGCATTCCAATTAGCTTGCGTAGGAAGTTACCTACCGAGTTGAAGAAGCGTTGTAGCGCGTTGAACTTTTCGCCTTTTGGATTTATCGCCGCTAGTTTTTGTTGAAACACTGGATTAGACATAGCTTCAGAAACAAACTCGTCTACATCTTTCGCACCATAGGCAGTATCAAGATAATCTTTAACGTCATTAAACAGCTTGGTTAGCTGACGAGTCATAGGGTGTGACTTGTTTGCTAACGTAGCCGAAGCCAGCGCATGAGTAACTTCGTGCATAATCACGTGAGGATTAACGCCGGTATCCGCGTCGAGCTTAACGGTGTTGGTTTTCGGATCAAACAGCCCCGCCACTGCCTTACCGTTTTCACCCTTGAGGTTAGTAACGATTTCGACTTTGGTGTCACCAAGTTTTTTCTGTAGTTTTTGAGCGGTGTTAGCCACTCGCGTATTAGGTGACGTGACTGCAATGATTTGTAAGGCACCTACCAAGTTGTTTTCACGTAACGCAGAAAGCGCACCGGGATGAACCTTAACACCTAACGCTGCCACAGCATCTTTAGAGAGATACTTTTCAAACATTTTAGCTAGTTCGTCGAGATTGGCCCTAGCCTCTGCATCAGACTCGGCCTCTCCCTGACGCATTAACGCGTCTTCACGTGCTCTAAGTTTGGCTTCACGTTGACGGAACAACTCCACGTAGTCAATCCCTGCAACATCGTCCGTGCCTATACGTTGAACCTCACGAAGTTCTTTAGCTAGGGTTTCATCAATCCACTTATTAGTTTGTTCTGATAAGTTAGCACGTGCCCACTCAAGTACGCGGCTCGCTGGTGCTTTACCCATACCGTTAAAGAACTCAGCCTCGCCCTCACGCATATCGGGAGTTTTACGGAATTGCGGTGTCTGGTTAGCCACATCGTAGATAGCCATGTATAAACCATCAATTACACGCGGTACTTTGCTTAGATAAGTGACAACCGCTCTACCTATTTTGTCCCGCGAAGTTGCACCCTGCTCAAGTAACGCCAGTGCTTTTGCCCGATCATCAGACGTAGTTTTGTCACTTCCAACACTGTTTGAAAACTCGGTAGCGATGCGCCTTGATACAGTTTTTACGTTGTCTGGCTGCGCTTCAAACCGCTCAGTAAGTTGTTTGGTTGCTACATCTTTTTTCGGTGCAGGTTCCGCCTTGGTTTTGGCTTTAGCTGGTACGGGCTTGGCTTTGGCTGGTTTAGGTTCAGCCTTAGCCTTTGCTTTCTTCGGTACAGGTGTACGTAGTTTAGCCTTACGTTCAACAGGTTCAGCCTTGGCTTTTGGTTCGGCCTTAGCAGGAGCAGGTTGCGGTTCCGCTTTTGGTTCGGTCTTAGCAGGAGCAGGTTGCGGTTCCGCTTTAGCTTTCGGCTGTAAGGCAGTTGGCGGTGCAATCGGTTCTGGCAATCCTAGTGCAAGCTGTTCTCCTTGCGTTGTTCGTACAGGCTCTCCAATGCCGCTCCCAGTACTTTCCAGTCCTCGTTGTCGAGGTGTTGGAGGCAGGGTGGTATCTCCTGCTTCGGTGGGGGCTGCTGTAGTTTCTGTAGGCGGTTGAGTAGGCGAAACGCTAACTCCACGTCCTTCTGGCTGAGACTGTTGAGCGGGGACTCCATCTGGTACTCCTTGCGGTTGGGTGGCACGTCCACGAGGTCTTGGTTGGAATAGTTCAAGCTGTGCTTCAGGCACGCCTTCAAGTTCTCTCGCCACATTAAGTCGAGTTTGCTGTCCGACTTTCGGGTTGTTAGCGAACTTAACAAATTCTTCACGAACCGCAGGATCATTAAGGTCTTTGCCTTCAGTGCGTTTACGTATTGGGGCTTTTGGAGAAACACCAAGACCATCTAAAAATTCAGTGGTCACTGTTTTAGGTA
>Ga0208898_1001335_pt1 | contig 16469 bp, 33 predicted proteins | sample VirMetDEL_Mar_4_FD_184513 | JGI IMG/M metagenome (GOLD analysis project Ga0208898, IMG submission 184513) | Aqueous microbial communities from the Delaware River and Bay under freshwater to marine salinity gradient to study organic matter... | ecosystem: Environmental > Aquatic > Marine >...
TGAATGTTCTCTTCAAACTCTTCGCCAAGTTTCTCAACAGCTTCCTTGTAGGGTACGACGGTTAGAGGCTGGCCTCCTCGACTACCATCAGGGAAACAAGTGAAGCCTCTCAGTCGATGTGCATACTTAGCAAGAGTGTTAGCAAAAGGAACAACAAGGTCTTCATTATTTTCTTTTGTACCCCAAGCTGGAAGATTAATTGTACTAGAGATGGACATATCTACATACTCTTGAATGTTTGCTTGAAAGGAAAGCCTACGTTCATAATCCGTAGCCAAATCCATAGCTGATTCAATATTCTCTGGGTTAGCTCCATACAATTCAATCATCTCTTGAGCAGCACTGTCAACCACATACTGATAGTGCCACCTACGATTCTTGAGATACCTACGCTTGTACGCTACAGCAAAGATAGGCTCTACACCTGTAGAAGTACCAGCAATAATGCCGATGGTTCCTGTTGGTGCTACTGCTCTCTTTGCAACTGGACGAGAGATTCCCAATAGATCGGAGAATTCATTAGAAACTTTATCTGATTCTGATTCATAAATCTTTAACCAACGATGCATCTCTTCCGTTGTCTCATACCGACTGCCTCTTTGAATTAACCATTCATGCAATCCCATCAACCCTAAGCCTAAGCGTCGGTTCTTCTCTCTCACTTTATAGACCTTATCATAAGGCAGCTGCGCCCGTAAGGTTCCACAAATGAGAAACTTTGTAGCTAGTTCAACTACAGAACGAAGCTGCTCGACGCCATCAATACGAGCAAAGTTAAGACTACCCAGATTACATACGTCCGAATCATCTTCGGATGTGACTTCTGTGCAGGCATTTCGTAGTGTCTCATTCTCTTTGTCAAAGAAGTTGAAACTAAATCCCGGCTCTGCTGTTGATAAAGCTTGACGTACATTTGTAATAAAGACATCATCTAGTTCTCCCGTGTTCCAATAATTTAGCAACCATTCTGTGTCGTAGTTAACGCTTATATTTGTCATGTCTAGTGGAGCAGGAAAATTAAAATCATCTTGTTTAATATCAAACAATGTCTGTCCTGTTGTGCCTACCGGCATATCTTTCCAATTCTTTGATCCAAGAAACTTATAGATATCTTCATGCTTCCAATTAAGGCTGGCATAAATAGCGGACCTACGACTACCACCCTGCATAACTCTACGACCAATCTCGTTAATCATCTGCATCTTGGGCAGAGGGCCGCTTGAAATGCCACCAGTTCCTCCAAGCGTCTTACCCTCTGCCCTATACACAGAATAGTCAGACCCAATGCCACCACCAGTCATTAGGCATGACTCCGCCTTCCAAGAAAGGTTAGCCCAGTCCTCTCTTGTATCTTCCTCACACTTCAAAAGATAACAGTTATTAAAAAACTTCTTGTCTCTACCAGCATAGTAAAGATAACGACCGCCGGGAATAAACCGTAGGTCTGCAATGTGGCTAACAAGCTCGTCCTTTTCTGACTTGGACATGTATGATTGACAGACATCCTCTACTAAAGTAGATGCTAGTTCATGCATTGTTTCAGCACCGGCATGGGCATACTTTGTGTAGAAAATATCTTCAGAAAACTTTGATCTAAATTGTGGGTTCTTATTTGATTTAAACATGGTGGCTCCTATGGTTTTTCGTTGTAATGTAATTCTAAAATAAGCTCTGCATAATGAATAACCTTTCGGATATCCTCTGGGCCAGAGCCTTTCTTTCTATGTCGAGTAATATATTTTACTACATTACCTTCTAAAAAATCAAGCTCATTCTTAACAATATATTCTACCGGCTGTATCGGACAATCTTTATAGTGTTGACCACCAACCTGTTTGTCTGTGGCATCTTTCAAATCTTCTTCCTCCATCCGTCTTAAAATATATTGAGCAAAGGATTCTCTTCTACTTGTCATGAAAGCTCTTCAACATGTGTTGTCGTAAGACTTCTTTGTTTTCTGATAGTGTTATTCTCTCCGCAAAACTCCGTACCTTTTCAGAGTCGATACCTGCTAGGTCACATACCATTTCAAAATTATCCACAACAGACACAATGGTGGAGAAGAACCAAGCCATAGCTTCTTCCTTAGCTCCTTGGTGATGTTTAGTAGTATACTCTTCTTCTGTACAAATGTCTATTAAAGCTTGCATAATAACCCCATTGAAGAGTTCCTCATATGAATTAGAGGATTCCTCAATGGGATCATAGACATAAAGTATCTCACTATTTTCTATGTAGTTTAATAAAATATTCCGCATCTAAAACTACCAATGGTTTCTTGTTATTCTTTTTTATAAATAAGATAGGTTCGTACTTACCAGAGTTTGTATCAGCTTGATTGTACGCTTCCCATACATTTAGTTTTTCTTGATTCTTACATTCAATGGAGAAGGGAAACTTCTGGCGAGCCATCTGTGCCATGATTAAATCCTCACCAGAAGCTCCCATACTCCTACTCTCTATGTCCTCTTCATTTATAGAAAGTATTTCAATCAGCTTGTCTCTCACCCACTGCTGAAATCTTCGACCCTTTGCTTTGGCACTCTGAGTTTTCATTACACTTCTTCGACATTCGGAACTGTTGTAGTTTGTGTAAGGTATACAGGACCGGATGCATAATTAAAAGTACGAAGACCTTTACCGTTGTTAGAGTCAGACCAACAAGTAGACTTATAATCACAATAGCGACAACCAATGGAAAGCTGACGATTACCAGACTTGCCAAAAGGAATATCTTCATAGCACCTATCTGGTGGTTCAGAGTTTTCCAAGGATTGTCTAATGTTTTTAATCGTAGTTTCAACGTCATCAAACTCCATCTGATGTAAAGGTAGCAGTGCAAGCTCACCACTCTGTTTATCTATAGCTAAAAAAGCAGCGGAACTTTCTTTACCTGCCTTAGCATATGCAGAGAGTTGACTGATATATCCAAAGGGATCATCGTCTGCTAGTGTGCCTTCCTTAAACTTTTTAAAGGCATAGGAAGAGGCACTCTTTACATCTACTGTAACATCGTCAATCTTACAATCCTTGTGTCCGACAACACCGCCGATTGTGACTCGCTTCTGCTGATCAGTAACTCTATGACCAGCTGCGAATGCCAGAAACAATACCATCTCTTCGAGTATATGACCATATAAAAATTTTATATAATCATTTGGTTTAAGAGTAGTCTCTCCTTTTGTTTCTTTTAGTTGATACCATAACTGACGTTTCGGTCTGCCGATATTAGAAAGCCTGAGAGTGGACGGTCTTTTTTCTTTTCTTTCCTCAAGTGAGGACACCAAGATGTGGGCAATGTTTCGTCCAGCCTTTTTAGCTGCCTTCTCTATTTCGTCTTTTGATTTTTTACTTTCTGAATCCTCTGAAAAAAGGTTATAGATATCTTCTATAAGTGTATTAAGTTTTATCATGATGGGTAGGGCAGGACTCCGAAAAGCCCTGCCCATTTCCATTAGTTAGTGGGGAATGGGATATCATCTTCAGAAGAAGTGTATCCGCCAGACACTGGGGTAAAATCAGAGCCTCCTGCTTGTTGATACTCTACCAAGTCAACTACTTGTAGAGCTACTAGGTCTGCACCAACTCCCTTCTTATTACCGAACTTCCAATCATAAGAACGGTACTTAACATTAACAAGAGAGCCGTTTCCAATAAAGGTATCATGCATGGGGGAATTATTGGAATCAACCACCTTTGGTGCAGTGTTTACCCCACCATCATTACGCCGGACCTTACGCTTGATCTGGACGTAATCTCCTTTTTCATCACCCTTGTTACGAATGGTGATGCCGTCTGCCTCTAGAGTAGCTTTTGCATCCTCATCTAGATTACAGACATTAACTTCCCATACACCATCACTATCAAATGTGGTGTTAGGTGCTACGACAGAAGCCCAATAGGCAGTGCCAGAAATAATATTGTACTTACGATCAATCATAATGTTCTCCTTAACTTGCTGCTGCTTCATTGAGACGATAACGAGTATAGCTTCCACCCTCCGGTAGTTTCGCTGTAAGAGTTTCAATTGAATAACCCTTACTACGAAGATCGGAAATTGTAGCTGTTAGATTCTCACACCACCCACGTTGGATGGCAGTCTTTCGTGTAACTCTCATGCCTTTACGAAGGGCGGCTAGCACTTTCTTTTCACAGTTCGACATAAATGTAATCTCCTTTCATGTCTGTTTCAATATAATCCTTATACCATAACTCTTTTTAAATGTCAAGAAATTTAATGCGTTTCTGACCAATTTTTTCCTACTTTAAATTCAGAATCAAGTGGACATTTTAGATTGTATATCTCTTCCACTTCTTTGATAGCTTCGTTTGTGATCTTACCAAACTTTTCTGTGTCACTATTAGCAACCTCAAATTGGTACTCGTCATGTACACTGGCCACAAGTCTTGCATCAACTCCTGATTCTTGAATTTTATCTGTCATTTGAACAAGCCACTGCTTACATATCACTGCGCCTGATCCCTGTATTAAAGTATTGAGAGAGGCATGTGCTGATCTGATGTGTAGTAGCCGTCCATCAAGCCCTCGGATAGTGCCAGATTCAGATGCTTCTGTCAACTTATTTTTTAACAAACTAAACTTAGGCATATTACCCATGAACTTACTGATTAATCTTTCTCCTGTCTTTGCATCTCCTCCTACAATAGAACCAATCTTAGCGGCACCTGCTCCGTACATCAATGCATAGATAAATGTCTTTGCTTGATCTCTTGTTTCAAGTCCAGCCATCTTTTGATTAGCTGTATGTACATCACCGTTTAAAATTTCTTCAGTGAATTTTGGATCATTCATAAAATGGGCAAGCCCTCTCAACTCCAACCCAGAAGCATCAGTACCTACAAGACTATGCGTATCCTTATTCTCAACAGTCCAGCATAACCGACACTCTTTACCGAATGGGGAGTACACCGCAGGTACTTGAGCCATGTTGGGAGAGGTGTGTGCCATGCGTCCCGTAACAGTTCGTAGCGTTAGCACCCGTCCGTGTACTCTTCCATCATTCTTAACTGCTTCTACCCATGAAGCTACTTGTGTATGACGTTTCTGTAGTAGTAGATATTCAGCTATTAATTTAGCTTCCTCCATATCAATGGTACTTAATACATCTTCATCTACAACTACATTACCCTTATCAGTTTTCTTTGTAGGTTCCCATCCTAACTCTATTAGTCTTTCACCGATCTGCTTTCGAGATGCTGGATTAAACGGTTCAATAATATCTTTTAAAGGTTTACCACTTCTCTTGTGTACTCGACCAGTGGTTACAACAGGAGGGAACACTTCCTGTAACTGATTATAAATATTTTGTGATCTGTCTTGCAAAGATGCCATAAAGGTAGTTGCATATGGAATGTCCAGATAAAAACCAAAGTCTTCTTGGTCATTAATGATCTTTCTTATCCGGTGTTCTAAATCAATACTTCTTTTAGAAAACTTAGAACCTTCTTCTTTCAGATAGTTATACAATTTATATGTTATATTAACATCTTGTTTGCAATACTCTAACATATCTTCAGTGTAATAATCAAAGCTCTCTACACTTCCTTTCGGAAACTTAAACCGTTCACCCCATGACTCTAGTGAGTGTCCACCATCTCTCATGGGATTAAACAGTTGTGATAATATCAATGTATCTAAGATACTATTATCTTTAATTTCTGTACCACAAAGTTTATTAAGCATAGGTGCGTCAAAAGATAAACCATTGTGCATAATAAACTGTGATACATTTCTTGCAAAGTTAGGAAACCTTACTCGACATTCGTCACCCTTGAAAACATAGGGCTTCTTACCGTCGATGTCATACGCCACTATACAGTGGACATTGGTTGCGTCGTCTAAAAACCCGTTTGTTTCTATGTCAAGGATGCATTTCATAATGTAATTAACTCAGCCCTTTCAGTTGGAACAATGAAAAAGTATTCACCACTTGGTGCATACCTGTTGGGAACCTCCTTCAGTTCACATTCTTCAAGTATACTACTATCAATTTTCCAAGCAGATGTAAAGCTTTTATTAAAGATTAAGAAAGATAATTCTTTCTCATTATTCTTCGCATACTCTACAAGCCTACGCTTCCGCTCTGGCAATTGAATATCTTTCCAGTGCTTCGGCCATTCGCCGTCCCACACCAGCTTGACTTCAACTTCCGTAAGGTGTGGTTTACCATTGAGTGTGCTGTGGATATCAACCTTCATATCCTCTTTGGTAGAAGTAATCCTATGACCAATAGACTTTAAATATTTTTTACCTGCAGCAATACTGCTTTCATTTACCATATCGTATAACTGTTTGTCAAATCTTTTCTTTACTCGTCTAGCTGTCAAAACCTTGCTCCTCTTCAGTGTCTTCGTTTACATCAAACGGGTTTGATATCTCAGACATTCTACCACTATCCTTATCATAATACAAGTATGTTGCGATACCTGTGTCACCTGTATAACGATTCTTTAGTATGCGAACAATGGTAGTGTTAGCCAGTGTCTCGTCTTCTTCCTGTTGGTTTCTTTCCAGAGCTATGACACCATCGCTTAGGTGTGCAATGCTTTGGCTACCCCTCAGATGTGCAAGAGATACCTCTCGACCATCCTCATGGCCCTTATCACCTGATGCTCGACGTAGGTGGGACACCAGCAGTAAACCGACCCCAGTCTCCTCTACGAGAGACCGCAGCTTTGTCATTAGAATATCAATAGATCGACGTTCGTCTCCCTCTTCCTGACCGGACACAAGGATAGACAAGTGATCAAGAATAATCCATTTACAATCAAGAGCCTTCGCCATAAAGCGAACCCGATTTAGTATCTCGTCGTTAGAGATAGAGCCGAAGTGATCAAAGGCAAAGAACCTGCCCGTACCTACGGTAGCATCCTGCCATTTTTGAAGCTGCTCAATTGGAAATGTATCTCGGACTTCTTTAATATATAATCTTTGACTTGCCTCAACAGACATGATGTTCAGTGCAGTGTTACGAATGCTTTCTTCCAGAGCAAGTACACCGATATTATCTGTAGAAGTCTTCATGATATGGTGCATTAGCTCTCTAATGATGCTGCTCTTACCCATACCTGAACCTGAAGTGAACGTAACCAATTCTCCTGTACGCATACCATAAATCTTTTTGTTTAATCCAGACCAAGGATATGAAATTGTTTCAAAGAACTCTTCGTCATATAAACTATTTCCAAGTTCATTAAGATTAATAATACCTGCAGGTGTATAAGGTTCTGCAGCCCACCATGTACGAACAAAGCTTTCTTGATTACCAGTCCGTAGATAATCAGAAGCATCCTTAAACTGACTAAGCTTAACGATCTTACATTTGTGTGGCTCAAATAATCCAGCAACTTTCTCAGCTGCTTTATTCCCAGCAGGATCATTATCAAAACATAAAATAATATTTTCAAAAGAATTAAGATAATCAAAACTATTTTTGCAGTCTGATACGGCAGAGCTTGAAGACTTTACAGATACACAGGGCCACTTGCTACCAAACATTTGATATGCTGCCATAGCATCAAGCTCACCCTCAGTAATGGTAATATATTTACCTTTAGCTGAGAAGTTCTTTCGGCCAAAAAGTACAGCATCCTTCAGGTTACCTTCAGCGAAGAACTGTTTGTTTTGAACTGTACGAATTTTATTAGCAATCTGTGAACCTGATGTGTCGTGATAAGGATAGATGTGTTTAAAAATTGCACCATTATTTACAAGAGTTGTGACACCGAATGCCTTACATGTATCTGCAGAGATTTTACGGTCAGGAATGCCGGTCACCTGCCCCGATGTAAGTTGTGATGTGTACACAGTTTTAATTGGTGATTGTGTGGCTTCCATTTTGTCCTCATTACCGTATGTGTTACAAGAAAAACACCATGTACTGCCATCATCATACAATGCGTTTGCATCAGATGACCCGCATAATTCGCATGGTGTGTGTCGTAGAAATTTGGCGGTGGGTTTGTCCATAATTCCTCCTTCTATTTAATACCCTATACAGTTCGTAGAACTTACTGTATAGGGATTAAATAGTATGTCTCGTCGGGATCGTATCCAAGGTGCTGAACCAACTCAATCCTTTCTGAGATAAATTCTTCAGCATCTTTTTTAGTTCTAAATGATAATGATTTTTCCATTTCATTATTACCTGCTACTTGAACCATCCATCGGTCAGTCATTTTTAATAACTCCTCTTTGTGATCTTACTTTTTTGAATCGTTCACTTGCCCTATCTCTTTGTTCTTGAGACATCTCTTTACGCCAAGGATTTTTACCTAATCGAAAGGGCCAGAGGTGGCATGAGTAAACTGTACATAGTTTTACCTCACTGAAACTACCACCACTACATTCAATGCAATTATTTTTTATTGCTTTTATAACAGGCGTACTTACATGGCCATGTTTTTCTGCTTCACTCTTCATTGGTTAACGCCTTCCATGATACGGGATATAAATCTTTAATGATGTTATTCCAACTCTCTGCTAGTTCTTGTATTTCTTTTTGCGCATGCTTGTCAATACGTAATTTGTATGCACGGGCGAAGGCGGACAAAGAACCAGTAACATAATAACTTGTGTACATTGACTGAGGCAAGACCATACGTGCTTGTTCAGCACATACTCCGATACTGAGCAGTTGCTTATATGTTTTCAAACAGTCATCATAAATTTCTTCTGGAGACAGGATCAAACCATTAGCTTCCTCTTTGTCCCGTAGTTTACCGTTAACTTCCTGTGACGTTAACCCGGTATAATGTGATCCTTGTTTTACATTGTCAGCTTTGAATCTCCAAAGATCAGGAAGGTAAAACTCTGGAGTGTCATCAACGTACCGTCTACTTATTTCGTTATAACTAAATCCTATTGTATGTTTGAACCTTTGCCTTGCAACAAAGATAGGCACAGTTTCTCTGAGCGTAACCATACAGTGCGTGAATGGTGTGAAGTGATTGTGTTTGGCAAGGTAACGTATCAGTGCAGCATCCTTCGATGACAGTTCCTTACGTACACTATGGTTTACTTCCCATTCACTCTCCTTATCAAAGGACACACGGGCAGAGTTAACGACAGTCAAGTCACTTCCCATGTGGTTAATAAGCTGTGTCTTCACCGGATTCTTCCTCTTCAATTTCAATAAGACTATCTACAAAGAATTTTTTATCAGCCATTATCTCCTCAGTTTCCTGACTTGCAAGACGCCTTGCCTCTTTAGTGTCGTATCCTTCTTGTTGGTACTCTCTTAACAACCCTCTGTAAATACTTTTTCTATCTCTTTCCCATAAATTTTTAACCATCTTTTTCTCCGTAAAATATATGTCTTCCAAGAACCATTAGCTTTTTGTAAGGCCAATCAGGATTAACATAATTGGCATGATAATACAAGGCTTTTTCTAAATAATAAATTCTTGCACCATCCAGAGCAAATGAAGCTACTTGGTATGCCAATTGTTCAGCTTGTTTATCTTTAAAATCTTCCGGCTTGCCATCACAATAATAACTAAATTGACACTGGTTTTTTATCGGACGACCGTTCCAGTATTTCCCTTCTCTTACTACACCGCAAATATTATTTGGAAAATCTTTATGATCCACACGGTTCATAACAACCGATGCCACGGCAAGCATACCACCAAAAGATTCTCCCCGTGCTTCAAAGTATATAGCTTCTGCTAAACAATCTAAGTGTTTATTATACTCTGTGTCGTCTGCATTTGCTACACTCCACTTCAATAACACAAGTAAAATAAAACCTACTATAAATATTCTCATAATAGTATTAGACCTACAATAACAATGCCGGTATTTATGATTACGCCTAGTATAATAATTTCTAACATAGTATTTACCTACTTTAGTTTAACTATTGCCATATGTTCTAGCATGTTTTCACAACTTTCTAACTTAGACTTTAAGTAATCAACCTGTCTTTTTAATTCAATATTTTTTTTATATTGATTATAAAGTTGTTCAGTTAGTTGTTGTATTTCTTTCTGAGCTAACTCAAGTTCTGATTTATTATTCGACATCTCCAATAAATTCCCTTGATATTTTTTCTTTTAAATTTTCTAAAGATACTGATAATATAAAAGCTTTTTCACTATACTTCCCATACATTACTTCATTAGATAAATCAATTAAATCATTGATGTCGCTTAATATTTCTGGGATGATCCCCGCTTTATATTCAGTCATTCTTTTTTCTTCCGCATCAATTAATCCCTTCAAAGTAATCTTCATTCGTAACGGATCAATATGTTTAATTTCATTATTAGATATTTCATTTACTAATAATTTTAAGTTAGTGAGAAGTTCAAAAGTCATCTGTAAATCCTGAATCTTTATACTCTTCATTAGTATTTTCTGTTAATAACTCTTTAAGTTTTGGTTTGAATGACTTACTCTTTTTTTCTAGCATGTGTAGTGTACATCCAAGTTCAAAGCACAGATAGTCAATGTCTTCCTCTCTGAACATCTGACCTATATTATCTACATAGTCAAGAGCAAGATCATCAAAAGAAATTTTCTTGACGGGTTTTACACCATGGTCTCCATCAAGATAGAAGGCAACATACAGTCCATCGTTGTGTATCTCTAGTTGCACACCAATGTCATCAATCTTAAAGCTACCCTTGATCATAACTGTTCTAATCCTTTCTCTGTTGTGTAATAAACTTTACGTAGACCAAACTCTACGATGCATCTATAACATCCCTTGCATGGTTTTGCAAGAGTTGTTTTGAATTTGTTTGTACGTTCATGTTCTCTCTTCACACGTACAACAACCATCGTACACCTAGACAGGTCATCACCTACTGTACGTACTGCGTTCTTGATTGCAGCTACCTCTGCGTGCAGGTGTATGGCATGTTCATGCTTGCCATACTTAGCTTGAAACGGATCAGTCTTGTATGAATTAACACCAAGACCTACAAGACTATGCTTGCACCATACACCTGCCGCAAGACGATAGCAACGAACTGGATCAGTGATATCTTCTGCCACCTTGGCAAGTAGATCAATCGCCTTTTCCACTCGGATAGTCAATGTCTTCTCCATGTTGTTTGAGTGCAGTGATAAAGTTAGCATGATCCATTAACACATTTAGAATAGATTGTCTAGGTACTTTTACTTCTCTTGCATTCTTTCTTGCTTTGTCCACTGCCTGATGTAACAGGTCAAAGTCTTTGTCAGTTGTGTATAATTTCATCTTCACTCTCCTGCCTTAGACTCAGACCTAGACCCAGACCCAGACCAAGACCAAGACCCAGCCCCAGACCAATCCCCAGACCCAGACCAAGCCCCAGACCAAGACCAAGCAGACCAATACCCAGACCTAGACCCAGACCTAGACCTAGACCAAGACCTAGACCAAGACCTAGACCTAGACCTAGTCTTAATTCTCTTTGTTTGGCACATCAATTACTCCCAGACCCAGACCACGACCTATACCAAGACCAAGACCCAGACCAATACCTAGACCTAGACCCAGACCCAGACCCAGACCAATACCCAGACCAATCCCCAGACCCAGACCAATACCTAGACCAAGACCTAGACCCAGACCAAGACCCAGACCTAGTCTTAATTATCTTTGTTTGGAACATCAATTACTCCCAGACCTAGACCAAGACCTAGACCAAGACCCAGACCTAGACCAAGACCTAGACCTAGACCCAGACCTAGCCCAATACCTAGACCAAGACCTAGACCCAGACCCAGACCAAGCCCTATACCCAGACCTAGTCCTAGTCTTAATTCTCTTTGTTTTGAACATTAATTACTCCCAGAACTATACCAAGACCCAGACCCAGACCCAGACCAAGCAGACCAAGACCAAGCCCCAGACCTAGACCAAGACCAAGACCCAGACCTAGACCTAGACCAAGACCAATACCCAGACCTAGACCAAGACCAAGGCCCAGACCAAGACCCAGACCTAGACCTAGACCCAAAATCAAACTTAGACCTAGTCTTAATTCTCTTTGTTTGGAACATCAATTACTCCCAGACCTAGACCTAGACCCAGACCAAGCCCCAGACCAAGACCTATACCAAGACCAATACCCAGAACAATCCCCAGACCCAGACCAATACCTAGACCAAGACCCAGACCTAGTCTTAATTCTCTTTGTTTGGAACATCAATTACTCCCAGACCTAGACCAAGACCTAGACCAAGACCCAGACCTAGACCAAGCCCCAGACCAAGACCCAGACCAAGCCTCATACCAAGACCTAGACCAAGACCTAGACCAAGACCCAGACCTAGACCTAGACCAAGACCTAGACCTAGACCAAGACCAAGGCGTAGACCTATACCCAGTCCTAGTCTTAATTGTCTTTGTTTGGAACATCAGCTATAACAAGACTACTTCAATACACCAAACGATTCAATACTCTGAGTAGCGACATACCAATCGTTAGGTAGTTTCTGACAGTCCTTCCAATGACTTTCAGTAAAAGGACCAGTTTCGTAAACAATACCAGCATCTTCTAGTTTTACACAGGTCTGATTAACACCGACTAGCTTACCAGTGTAAATGTATACACCGCAAAACAGAGTAACTCGTTTACCCATCAAAGCCTCAAGACCTTCATTCTCAATTTCTGTCCAGACCATCTTCATTTATTTATCTCCTTTAAGTGATAAGTTGTGTATATTTTTATCTTCTCTCTCTTCTTCTATGTCCGAAGAAGACCAAAGGTGTGCTGCTAATTGAGCATCTGTCCAATCATCAAACACTTTTGGTTCAAGTGTATTTTCGTCTACCAAATAAAGCCAGTCCTCTTTATCCTTTGATAGATAAATTTTAACCTTCCAAGTCATCCTCTTATTACTATGCTGCTTCTAGTTCTTTAAAAACTTTAGAACGCAACCAACCTTGTACCCTTTCCTGCCGCTTATACAAAGTATCGGCAGAGCCAGACCGTGTAACAGGGAAACGGTTATCGTCATGACTAGCATAGTGGGTAAGTGCAGAAACAAAAGCAAAAACATTATTGCCCCTGACTTGGTTCTCATCAATGAACTGCGCCCATAGTTTATTAGCTAGTCTGTTAGAGTTTCCCTCTTCAGAGCCAGTAAGTTTTTCTATAGTTCTTAGAACATCCACTGCCTCTACCTTAGTATCTGCCCACCGCTGATACTGATCAGCAACCTCATGATACTTTGCCATGCTTTGTTCAAAAGCTAATACAAAGTCATCTGAATCAAAGCCAGATGTGTGACGTTTAGAAAACTTATCATAGCTACCAGTAATCATTCCGTTTGTACAGAATACATCAATCTCTCCAGCATATAATGTCATACCATGCTTACCATCATATCCATTCTTAAAGATATATCGTAGCATGAGGTTAGTACGATGACCGCTGGATGTTTCAATAGCCTTTGCAAGTTTAGGAAACCGATACTCTGACCAAGTAATCAGACCACCTTTACGATATCCCATAGTGTCCCTGATCTCGACACTTTCAAGGACAGCAGGATCAAAATAATTAATCATAGCTTTTTGTAATGGCATGAGAACCTCTTCATTTTCCACTGTTCGATAGCCCTCACCTACAATGGAAAGATACTTACCATCGTCTTGCTTGCGAAGCATTCGTTTACCTTGTGCAAGTGTTCCTGTCATGCCACCGATAACAGGCTCTTCATCTACTTTAAAAAATACTTCACGGTCCATGTTGTAGAATTGGTTTAGCATTTTCTTCATCTTCCTTTTCAAGTTGTTCTAATCTTTCTTCAATCTTTTCTTTTTCATACCTATCATAAATAGAACTACCAATTGACAGGATTGTCAGAGGTAAACATCCATTTAAGATAATTAATATCAAAAGAAAAGTCAAGCACTTCATTGCCACCAGTATGGGCGTCGTCGCCCTCTCTCCCATTTAGCAAAGTATTTTTTATCTTGTTTATAATATTTTTGGTAGCTTGTAACTGGGTCGTCTGTCTTGTATTCCTCCGGCATAGCTAAAGCAAACTTTGTAAGAAACCCTGTAGGTATGTGGTCGGGCGGATAATTCAAAGCATTCTTGAGTAGTTCCCATGATTGATGTTTCTTACCGAAGCGAAACTCATATTCTTTGGATAGGTTTTTAAACAGTTCGTAGTGCCACATGTAATTGTTGTGGGTTTCCATTGTCCAAACTGTACAAGGATGCTTTGAGTGTACTGCTTTATATACTTTGTCGTCGTTAATTGGCAGCTTGTAATGCTTTACCATGCGCTTGCCAGACTTAGACGGCGCAATATATTCTTTGCCATCAAGCATGCGGTGAGCAGTCGAAAGCATTTGTGCGCTCTCGACCACCATCTTCGGAACATGCTTGTCACAATGCATTTGCGCTGCAAGCTTGGGGTCTTTGCTAAGAACAAAGATGTTCACTTTTTATTCCTCCTCTTTTGATATTCGTTCTCGGTCAGAACGTCCTCAACCACCCATACAGGGTGATCGAGGAACTTGTTCCCACTTTCAACGATGTCTATGAAGAGATCGTTGTCGAGGGAGGAAGCCATGACCTGCTTCCACTTGTTAACCTTGCCGTCGAGACGGCGGCGATATTCTATATTCATAGAATTATCCTCCATAATTTTTAAGAACGTCTGTCCAGTAAATGCTCACATCTTCTACTAAGTGAGGGTTCAATCCCAATTCCAGCATGTCCACTCGCACTTGATCTTCAAGAGACCACTCGCCTTTTGATTCAAGAATAGAAGAACGGATTCCAGTAAAATCATAAACCGCACAGTAGGTGTCATCCATTAGCTTAATCCTAAAAGTTGTTCAAGATAGAGGGTGAATACTGCCATCGTTAATGATAGCAGTATCACAAGCATCAAGTATCTATGCATCTTTGTACCAGTCTTCCATGTCGGTCATGAAAGAATTGATTTCCATCAAGGGAACATCTTCGATGTAAGTTACCCCAGCTACAAGGCAAATGTAGGATGCAGTCTCGCTATCAATCTGCGAGTATCTGTTGTATGGTTGGTTTACCATCATATCTTCCACTCCCATTCTATGTTAGATCGAAAGTCTTCAAGTCCTTTTGAAAGTTGAACCATGAGGTCCGGTATTTCACAGGCACTTACGATAATAAAGTTTTCGCCATCCCGAAGGTAGACTGTGCCAGTCCCGGTATCACTTACTTCTGCTTTAAGCATATTCGTTCTCCAAAATTTTATTTACTTCCATAACAAGATCATGCACTCCGTTATATCCAAAATCAAGAATTAATTCTGCATGAGCCTTGCTATCTTTGTCGTTAAGCCCCCAAGTCTTGATTGTTTTAATCAAAACTTCCTCAAGCTTATGGTATACTTGTCCATGGATGTCATCCATTATTCCATTTCCTCTAGTCGTTTGAGTGTAACCCTCTCCGCAACCTCTTCAACCCAAGGAAGATAGGCATGCGGATGCTTTTCAAGAAGTTCATTCAGAACTTCTTCAAAAAGATTTTCCCGAAGGATATCATTAGCAATGTGGCTCATAACTCACTCCATACTTCAGATAATTACTGCTATATATAGTTCGTAGAACTTCACTATATATAACAGTAATTACTCTCCGATTGGTTGGTGTGTTTAGGTTTCCGAATGTAAGTCTTCTTAGACTTAACGATCTGTCGCTTGAACTGCGGCAAGCTCAAGGCATGTGCCTCAAGCCTTCTTTGTTTTATTTTTTTCATAGCTTACCTCCTTTGCTATAACATATATTATTATACTACAGGATGCTGCCGTTAGGCAACACCCCATAGTAAATAATATTAGTGTTTCGGATAGCTGATAAAGTCTATCGACTTATCCCAGCAAGCCTTGCAAGGACCACAAGCATTGCCTCGCTTACTTGCTCCACATTCAAAGCCTTTCGGATCAACTTTGTAAAAGACTTGTGAGGCATGGTCAAAGCTAGGCTTGTCACCATTCACCATTGAGGCTGATACCCGAATGATTAGATTATCTGGGATAGCTTTGCTATATTGTTTTACAATCCCTCTTTCTTGTGTAGGGAGCCAGTGCTGGATAGTTGGGGTAGCCTTGGCTACTTCCACAATGGCGTCCAGCATTTCAAGAGACTGTAAGTCTCCGCTATCGAACCAGCGATGGTAACCATCGAAACAGTACCGATTGATTTGGAAAGCCATAGCTTTGATCCAATCCTTCGGATCAGCTTGATCCCACTTGGCAAGGTTAGCCTTCCATCCTTGATCGACCGAAGGTCGTAGCTTTTGTATCTTTCTTGCATAGCAGGTAGAGCATGGGGTGCCTTCAATCTTTGCAAGCTTTGATCCTACCTTGCAAGCAAAGGCATCAATCGCAAAGGTGGTGCTACCCATCTTTGTATTCTTGGTGCTGATAACACCAAACTCTTTCGCTTCTTTAACTAGCATTCCCTTTCTCCTCAGATAATTAATCATCCCTTAGTATCCTTTCAGTCTACTAA
>Ga0208898_1001336_pt1 | contig 16467 bp, 33 predicted proteins | sample VirMetDEL_Mar_4_FD_184513 | JGI IMG/M metagenome (GOLD analysis project Ga0208898, IMG submission 184513) | Aqueous microbial communities from the Delaware River and Bay under freshwater to marine salinity gradient to study organic matter... | ecosystem: Environmental > Aquatic > Marine >...
ATTAGTCCGTCGGTATTATATTGAATAGGCTTCCAATAACCTTCTAGTTTTTCTATTAGATCCAATAAAAACAATTGGCCATTCACGCACACATTATTAGCCATCTGTGGATCGTATAAATTATTTGTCTTAGATTTAGATGCTCCGTACGTCGCGTTGATTACGATTTTTAGTACGTCAGCATATTCTTTTTGTTTTGTTCTTTTGTATTCAAGACGTTTGTCTCTGATTTCTCTAAACAATTCTTTATTTTTAACGTTCCTGCTTAGAAAATCATATTCAATCATTAACTGAGGATAATAAGACGTTATATCACAATTTACAATTATACCTTCCTCTTTTATATGTTCAATTGCTCCATGGCACCCTCCCCAAGCAAAAATTGTAGGTACTACGTCTATAATACTTTCTAGTTTTTCCGCATAGTCTCTGTTTTCTTTATACCAATCTAAAACATATTTGTATTTATCTAACTTGATAGTGTCGCAAAATATAAGTTCAAATTCATCATTTCTAAATTCTTTTTGTGCACCTAAAATTATCGACGCTAAATTGGCTTTCGTTTTTGATACATAAGATTTAGGTAATGCAAACATTTGTACTAATTTTATAATTGCCATTAGCTCAGTTTTTTGTAATGTCAATACTTCTATAGTTTGTTCAACGTCATGTATACAATATTTTTCAGTTTCTTTAAGCTCATCTTCAGTTAATTTTCTATCTATAGTAAAATCAACGCTGGATTCCATTATGTTGTTACCAAAATACCCTTCGTATTCCTTCAGACTTTTCAAAGTAGTTTTGATATCAAAGTTTATTAATTCTATTTTGTTTAATTTGTTAGAGTATTCCCATCCGAATCTTCCTTCTTGTATTATGAAATTTGAAAGTTCATGTGGGTTAATATCTAATAAAATACCCTTGAAAATATATTGATCGTAATGTCTTGAGTTATAACCGACAAATATCGCGCCTTTATTTTTTTCATAAAAATCTTTAAGTTCGTCTTTATTATTTGATATTGTTGTAGTTTTATTATCGACTAAATTTATAAATACTACTAACCAATCATATTTAAAAACCTCAAAGTCATATGCTATTAACATGTTACCCCCTTTCAGGGGGGGATGTCCCCCTAAAATACATTAGTTATTTTGAACGTTTTAAATCCTTTGTTGTTTTCTCCATAGTCTAATCCGTATTCTTTGTCTTCTATTGCTATCTTTACTTTGTCAATTAAGTCTAACCATTGAAATTGGTCTTCAAATTTTATTTCTAAACCACTCTCGAAACTCTCGAGTAAATCATTTATAATTTTAATTTGAAAACCTTTAGTGATTACTTGATTTTGAAATAGATAATTACCTGTGTGTACTCCAGCGATAATACGGTATCGAACTTTTACCATATCTTTAGAACCATCTTTTGTTTTTCCAAGCTCTAAACCTACTACTCTAACTTCATATTGTCCAGCTTCCACTTCAGCATATTCTTTCTTAACCTCGTTTAGTTTTTCAAAATCCGCCTTAAACGCTTCTAAATCAAAATCTCCATCAAAAAATCCCATAATAAACATCTCCTTTAAATTTTCGTATTTTTAATTAATTCCAAAAAAGCCGTTTTGTTTAGTTCAACTTTGTCAACTCTAAAATTATATCTGCCTCCTCCAGTAGTAGTCTCTGACGCTTTAAAGTTTAGATATCTCTTAGTACCTTCGGCTGTTACTCTAGTAGTTATATCAACCATACCTTCAATTACGTTTACAATTTTTTCGGGTAGGTTAGGTCTAAACCAAGTTTGAGGTACACCAGCTTTTCTCAATTCTTGTTTTACTTCTTTTGATATAAAGACTATTTGATAACCAATATTTTTTAGTCTCTTTAATGTTGATAAAAATTCAGTTTTTACCATATCATAACCTTTTCCAAACTGTGCGTCACTCTCATGCTCAATCTTCAATTTCTCATACATATAGACTCTGCAGTGTTCGTATAAATCTTCTAATAAGTCGACTGCGATTGTTTCATATGTATTTTCTTTCTTTTCTAGTTCAGTCACAATTTCTTTAAAGTTTAACCAAGCATATTTTCTAATAGTCAATCTACCTTGCTGAGTAATTTGGTCTTTGATTCTTAAAATTGGGCTATTAATATGATCAACATTTCCGTCAGTGTTTAACATAAGTACGTTATCGAAACTGTTTACAAATACTGTCTTTCCTGTGTAGCTATTTCCGTAAATCCACATGTCAGGTGTTAAACTAATTGAAACTTCTCTTTTTTTGTTTTCTGGCAACATTATACATCCTCCTTTTCTTTCTCTAATAATCTTATTTTTCTTTCAATGTACCATATGGCTTTCTTCAAGTCTTGTATATTATCATCCTTCTTCCCAGCTCGCCATAAATATTTGATTGCGTTGCCTATACAAAAATCCATATGTTCTGTTATAGATATGCATTCTACTCCGCTTGGATGGTCTTTATAATGTTTAGGGCTTATTGGATCACTCATCTAGCTTCTCCTTTAATAATTCTAAAGCTTCAAACAATTCATCTGTACCTATAGCCAGCTCTTCTTCTGACACTTCTTCCATCAAATCTCTATAACTTTCTCCAAATAAATCGATAAAATCATACAACATCATGTAAGCTTTTTGTTTATCCATTTTAATCCATCTCCTTTAATAATTCTAAACCTTCAAACAATTCATCTGTATCTATTTCTAACTCTTCTTCTGACACTTCTTCCACCAACTCTCTATACAACTCTCTATAACTTTCTCCAAATGCATCGATAAAATCATACAACATCATGTAAGTTTTTTGTTTATCCATTTTAATCCATCTCCTTTATTTTTATTTTAAAATCGTCGAAGTCTTTTGGATATAAGACAAATACGATTCCACCTGCTTTTCTAATTTGTTCGATCTGGTATTTTTGGATTTCACTTAGTTTTCCTTTTTCTGCTTTAAATTCAATACCAACAAACCGACCTCTTATACACATCAAAGTATCGGGTACACCTGCTTTTGTATACATAGATGCCCCATAAGGTATGTGATATATTCCGTTTTTATCTAGCCATTTTTTAACTTTGTTTTTGAACTTAGTTTCAGCAGTCATACGCTTACGTCAAAGTTGGTGCCTAACATTATGTTATTATTTATTTCACCACTCGCCCCATAAGTATTTAAGTTTTCCATCATTTTTAATAAAATCATCATTACCATCAATTGTTTAAGATCGTCCATATTAGATTGTTGTTGAGGTCTATCGTTAAATTGATAAGTATTAAATTGAGTATTTTGAATATTATTAACTATCATTTTGACCATCCTCACTTTCGATCTCATCTCGTCGTATTCTATCTAGCGTTTTATCTAAGTCTCTTGTAATTACAATATGATCATCCAAGTGAATTTCATATAGTCCTGTTTGCTCATCAATAATTATATTCATACTAAATCTCCTTTCTTATTTATTAAACCTAATTTTAACAATTTATCGAATAATACATCTTGTACTTTTGTTATATCTTCTATTTCTGCTAACTTCACTTCTTCACTATTTAGTTCTCGTTTTATAAGTAAAAATCCATCCGAGTCGTTATTTTTTATAATCATAAATATTTCATTGTCAAATTCAAATGAATCTAGTAATATTGCTTCTACTAGTTCATCTTTAATTTGAAATGTTATATTTAAGTGATTTGAAATTACTTCAGTTCCTTCTATCATATTTATCACCCCTTTTCAAATAATTGAATTGTATAATCTTCTCTAGTTTGTAATACTTTTAATATTTCCAGTTCGATACCTGTAAGCAAATGATAGTACCAACATGTTTTCGTTTGACCTATCCTATGCGTTCTTTTTTTAGATTGCATATATAAGTCTGCCGATAATGTCAATGAATAGTATATTATTTTATTAGCTTTTTGTAAATTCAACCCGCTTGCCCCGGACTGATACTGCACGAGAGTTATTGAATTAGAGTATTTGTTATAAGCGTCCAAATTAGTTCCATTTCCGTTTACCCAAGAAATGTTTTTCTTTATAATTTTCTTAAGCTCTTCAAATTCTTGTTTAAAGTTGTAGAAAATTATAAGTCGGTCTTCAGTCGACTCTATAATATCTATTAGCGCGTCTTGTTTTTCTTTTGAATTTGTTAGTTGTCTTAAATGTAAAAGTTTTTTAATCGGTGTGTCTCCTATCATGTCATTTAAAATACTATGTTTATTATAGTATTTATAATCTTTACTTTCTCTAACTTCAATGTTTTTCTCTAACTGCTCGGGTAATTCTAATGCTTCTTCGCTTTTCATAAATACTGCACCGTATTTATTTAACATTTTTTTCAAATGAGGGATGTTCTTGTAACCTGTAACATTTTTTATTGGTATACCTGCTGCTATAAATATTGTGTAATTTACGTAATTTTCCCAGAATTGTTTTTTAGTTATGTTCCATCCGAGTAATTTTATTTGAGTGTGTAACTCTTCGTACTTACCCGCGACTGGTGTTCCTGACAGTAATATCAAATTTGTGAAATTCAATTTTTGTATATATTTTGTTCTTTTAGAAGTTGCTGTTTTAATATACTGACTTTCATCTAATATAAGAGTATAATCTTTCATTTTTTTGTATTTATCTCTTCTCCAAACTGAATCGTAATTTATAACGTCTACTTCGAGTTTGTAGAATTTATTGAAGTGGTTTTCCCAGTCTTGTATTTTAGATTTTTGGCATATAACCAAAATAGGTAATTTAAGTTGCTTTGCTTTTTCGGACGCTATAAATGTTTTACCTAGTCCCATATCTAAGTAGTATGCAACTTTGTTATAGTCTTTTGTTTGTGATAAGATATCTACTTGATGTTTATATAACTTTATTTTTTCCGCCATTTGATAATCCCTTCTATGTTTAATATTGTGTAGACTCCAAACAGAGCGACCTGCGCCCAATTAAAATTTTGTATAGCAATTATTACCCAAATTAATGATCCTACTAACCAAATATACAACCCAGTTATATTTTTTCTATTCACAAAAATGTTTCCTGCGATCGACATCATCGTTGCTATCCATTCTATCATAAATCCTCCTATTGTATTTCTTTTAATTTTTTAATAGTACCATCTTTATTCAAATCATATACAAAACCGTTTGTTGTTTTTATTAAAACTCCAAACGCGTTTGTTGCTCTATATGTTACAAAAACTCTAAGTTCGTCTTTATTATTTACAAGATATTTTGAGCTAACATGTTTGAAACTGGAAGGATTATTTAAAGATTTCTTTATTATTTTAACGCTAAATCTATGTTCTCCGTTCCAAACTGAAAATTGATTTTTGATATTTGCCATTTTAACATCAACCTTCTTAACTTCTTTTTCTTCTTTAACTTCAACTTTTTTAACTTCTTTTTCTTCTTTAACATCTTCTTTAACATCTACTTTAAATCCAGACAACAATGCTAATGCAGTTATTGCTATAAAAACATATAATAATTTTTTCATAATAACCCTCCTTATTTTATCACTATCCCATAAACGCTTTGCCATGTTCCTCCTATTTTTTTAGTTCTAGGTGCTGTTGTTTTACATTCGTTGAATAATTTTGTATCTAACACTTGTTCTTTTTGTATACCAAAACATTTTTCGCAATTTGCAATATCGTGTTTTTTGCAATAAATAGTCATTTTTTAAAACTCCTTTCTAATTCGTAATATAATATTATAATAAAATAAACAGTCACAATTGTTATTAATATTATTAAAAAGTCAATCATATTTACGCCTCCTCATTCTGTCAGTTATTTTTTTATCGATTTCTTTAAGTCTAATTATTTTCATTTCTAATTTATAATATTCTTTCTTGCTAACGTACAGTTGCTGACTCATCAGCCAGCAAATTTTTCTTCTAATCTTCCAAAACCTCTGTCTTAAGACTTCCATCTTAATCACCTCCATAAATTTGTATAAAAACTTTCTGGGTTATAAACATGTCGTTTAAGCGTTTCTTTAAGTAGTTCTAAATCCTTAGTAGTCATCTTATCAGGATTTAATTTTCGTATACTCCTAGCGCTATATTTTGTCAACATATCGTCTATTATTTTACTTCTTTTATTATATATTTCGTCTTTTTTACGAAAGTACTTCTCCGTTTTTTGAATCCAGTCCATATTAATTACCTCCTTTTTTTAATACTACATTGCACCATTGAATTATCACAATGATGCTTATTACACTAAACATTAACATTATTATTAATTTCATTTTTTACCCCATCCCTTCTTTACTTCATTTCGTACGTCTTGCTTTTTAGACTCTCTATAAGAGTCTAAATCTCTATTTATCAAGTCGTTTTTATTTGTCGATCTATCTGTTAAATCTAAAACATAGTTTATTCTTTTAGTACGTTTAGGCGCTTTCTCAATTCTAATGTTTCCCCAGCCTTGAAAATTCGTTATCATTTTATCATCTCCTTTTATAAATTTTTAAAATCTATATGTATCATTATACTTGCAAATATTATAGAGCCAATTAATAATATTACTGCCACAATGATCACTCTCCTTTTTATTTTAATCCGATCAGTGATAACAAGAAGTCTATTATATCGTAACTAATGAATCCCTCGATGTACATTCCGAGTTTGCTTTTGCTGAATTTAACAATTGATTTCATATTTTATCACTCTCCTTTTTATATTCCTCATCCACTTCCGCTCCCCCTAGCCGGCTCTCGCCCTCGAGGTATATTTCGCTTTTTGCGAATTCATTATGTTTGAGGTTTAAATTTAATTTTCAAGGTTCTAATATTATTATATCATAGTTTTCACTATGGTGTCAATAACTTTTCTAATTCGTCATCTCTTGCGATGTCTGCTGGTATGAATCCAAACCAATCTTTAGCGGTAATATCAGCTCCTGCTTCTATAAGTAGCTTTGCAATTTCTACACTTTCTATGAAGTGTAGAGGAGTGTTCCCTCTTTCATCTTTAGCGTTAACATCTGCACCTGCTTCTATAAGTTTTTTTGCTTCTTCTACAGTTTCTACCAAGTGAAGTGCTGTTACACCATTTTTCATTTTAATTTCCCCCTTTGTTTTTACCTTATATATTAATTATATCATATTTTTTATGTTGTTGTCAATACTTTTTATGAATATTTTTCAACTAACTCTTCGATGTTTTTATCAATGTAAGACGCGGTCTTTGATAAGCTTAAATCTGTATTTTCTCTTTGAGCTTTTTCTCTTGCTAAGTCATACATATATAATATTGTATGTTCTAAGCATTTTGTATTATGACTATATTTATTGATTATGTCACTACTGTTGTCATTACTATTTAATTCTTCAATTAGTGCTGCTACTTGTTCTCTTGCTTTTTGTCTAGTTTCTTCTTTTTTGTAGTTTGCTTTTTCTATAGATTCTTTCCAAACTTCGTTTGCAATATTCATTCTATTTAATATATCATTAGCCCATTTAATTTGTTTTTCGCTTCCTTTTAAATTTCTCATTTTAATTTCCCCCTTTGTTTTACCCTATAATTAATTATACCATATTTTTTATATTCAAGTCTATACTTTTTTACACAAAACTTTATATTATTTTTTGTGCAATATAGACAAAAAAAAGCGAGGCCCGAGGGCCTCCTATAATTTCTTTGCGAAGTTTTGAATTAAATATTGCACGTATAAACCGTTGCAAACTTTATCTCTTTTAGCATTCGCTAACCAATATTTTGGACTTTTGATTATTCCGTGATCGACCAAAATTTGTATCGACTCGTCAATTGTGTACTCTTTTTTAAGATCTTTTTTGAGTTGATAAAGAGGAAAGTTTTTTCCAGGGCAAGCTGTGGAACCTAATTCCTCGTGACCTTTAACTTGCGAATCTTTAAATCTAGATTGATGAAATTTTATACGCTCTATTAATTTATCATATTGTACTTGATTTATATGTTCTGTTTGAAAATCACCTTCGAGCGCTATTCCATAGCTGTAACTATTAAATCCATAACAATGGGCTCCTACGTGGTCTCCTCTCATTATATATACTGTCCCGTCTTTTCTGATATACTCATTGTATCCGGCGCAAGACCAGCCGTTGTTTTTATGCCAATTGTTTATATCCTGCCAAGTTGCATTTTTGGCTTGTATATGATGTATTACTATATAATCAACTTTTCGTAATGATTTAAGCCCGTGTTTAGGTTTTAATTGTTCAGTAATGTTAAAAATTGACATTTTTTATACCTCCTTAAAAAAAAACGACTCACGAGAAGGCCCATATAGGGCCATCAAGCACGTCGTTAATGTAAATATACCTTGTTTTCTAGAATCGCTCAGAAAGTGCATTTAAATCGATTTTTCCACACTCCCGCGACCAAAATAGTATCCTATGATCAGGCCCGCACTTGAAATTAGGTATTCGCTTAGTTTTTTAGTATATAATAACTCAATTATTGCTCCTATCACTAAAGTTGCTACTAAAGATAATGCTATAGTCTTTTTAACGTGTATCATAATATCACATCCTTAACGATTATCACTATAACGCTTATTACTGCACTTACTACACCTCTCCACATCCACTTGTTGTTGTCTCTTAACTGATCAACGTCATTTATTGTATTATCTAATTTTGTTTCTATTCTTGCTAGTCTATCAATAATCTCAAGTAAATGCTTATCATTCATCTAGATTTCCTCCACGTATTTTTCGTTGTCTACAATTACTCCGTCGACCAATTTATGTTTTTGAATTTCAAATACTAAGTTTTCATCTTGATTGTATTTAATTATATGTGCATGTTTCATATATCTGTTATCATCTACTAGTACAAATACCCCTTCTTCTGTAATTACCCCAAAGTCAACTATTACATTACTCTTATTTAATAAAATATCCATTTTAATCTCTCCTTTTTTTTTTCTATGTTACAAGTGGTTGTACTGCTATATATCTACTAGTAGCGCTCTCTTCTGATATTGCAACTCCGTTAAGATCATCTTCGCTCAAAATATTATATTGTACTGCTGTACCATAATTGCTAGGAGCAAAAGATTCATATGCTATTACGACATTGCTAGTGTCTAATACAACAAGCGAGGTGTATAACCCTCCCCCGTCGTCTGCGTTTACAACTGTACCAAACGTTGGTACTGTTCCTGAAATTGTTGCTGTAATTAGTTCAACGTCAGTATTATTTCCATCGTAAAAACTAATAGCTATCAAACTTGTAGTAATAGTTCCTATTGAGTTATAACTAGCGTTAGCACTCTCAAAAACAACGGCTGTACCAAACGTTGGTACTGTTCCTGAGATTGTTGCTATTATACATGTTCCGTAGCCTGAATTACCATTATCTCTATAAGCTATTGCTATTTTATCTGTATCTATATCTGTAATAGAGCATGAATCTGAACTAGCACTCTCAAAAACAACGGCTGTACCAAACGTTGGTACTGTTCCTGAGATTGTTGCTACAATACATGTACCATAATTTGAATTACCAGAATCAGTATAAGCTATTGCTATTTTATCTGTGTCTGTTTTACAGACTCTTGAATTACTTGTAGTAGCACTTTCAAAAACAACAGCGGTTCCGAATGAAGGTACTGTTCCAGAAATTGTTGCTACAATACATGTACCATAATTTGAATTACCATTATCTCTATAAGATATTGCTATTTTATCTGTGTCGCTTGCGATTATACCATATACAATAGTACTAGCACTTTCAAAAACAACTGCTGTTCCGAAAGTTGGTACTGTTCCTGAAATTGTTGCTACAATACACGTACCATAGCTTGAATTATCAGCATCTTCATAAGCTATTGCTATTTTATTTGTGTCTGTTTTACATATTGCTATCCAATTTGTACTAGCGCTTTCAAAAACTACAGGTGTTCCCCAAGTAAAAGAAGTTCCGTCCGTTGTTCCGATTACGCATGTTCCGTAATTTGAATTTCCTTCATCTCTATATGCTACTGCTATTTTATCTGTGTCTATCAAACAAGCACTAACATATGCAACACCCGCTTCTTCAAAATCGTCTGGACCTATAAGTTCTACTAAATCATCTTTTGTAACAGTTGTAGTGTTTATTATTTTAACTAAATCTGTAGCATTTATTGTACTGCCAGAGGCTGTGTATCTTTTTGCCAATTTACTTTTTATTGCTCCTAAAAATCCTAATTCAACTGCTCCCAATTAACTCACGCTCCTTGATACTGACGTTAGGTCACTACCTGTGTATGTTAAAGTATCTGTATATTCTGTGTCTACTGTTGACCCATCGGTCTCATATATTTTTACGTTAACTGTACTAAGATTACCAGCACTGTATGTCAAAGTACTTCGTCTTATATTTACAGCACCCGAAGTTTTTTCTAAGACTTCTGTTAAATCTCCTGCTGTATATGTTAGAGTTAATGTAACTCCGTCGAGCAGTGTTGTCGCTTCAGATTGAAAATATGCATTAAATACTCCGTTATCGATGTTGTCTATTTTAACTTCTGTCAACACATCTCCCGTTGTCAAATCAGATCTATTATATCCGTTCGTTGCCATCTAACCCCTCCTTTTTAACTAATTGTTATTGTCCATGTATATGTTATTGCTATGCTTGATGTTTTAGCAACTCCTGAGTGCACTACTCTTGCAAATAATGTTCCACTGTCCGCCGCTCCTGTAGCGTCATCACCAAATAATCCTGCCTCAGTCAACGTGTTTCCATTTGCGCTTCCGCTGGCTAAAAAATATTTTATTATTATTTGACCCGCCGCATACGTCTTGCTTGTAAACACATCTCTAAATACTTCAGTACCCAGCGTTGTATCACCGACCACTACTGCCGTGTTGTCTGTTCCTATCGCAAAATAATTTAGTCCTGTCACTCCTGCGACTATTCCTAATAAATCTCTAATTAAATTTTTTCCGCTCGTCACTACTAAATTGTGTTTGTGTATCGTGTCAACTTTTTTGGTTTCTAAATTTTCTATATCTATTTGAACATTACAATTGCAGTTTAACATTTGATCAATTATCATTAACCCACCTCCATAAAGCCGATTTCGCCAAATCCAATTCTAGTCTCAGGAGCAGCGTCTGACACGTCTAAACTTTCTGTTACCGTTACAGTATCTAATATAGTCAATAATTTAATTAAAACTTCATTTTCTCTGATTACAAATTTTCTACCGTCACGTTTCAATTTCTTAAAGAAGTTAACCCATCCACCAACATTTTCTCCGCTGAGAAGTTCTACCTCATATTCTAATGTCCCGTCAATAATATCAGAGATATTAACTCGTCTTATTAAATACAAACCATCGATGTCGTGAGTTGCTTCTGTAATTTGCACTAGCTGTCCTGCAAAATACCCATCTGTTCGTGTAATAATATTTATAACTTCATTGATATTTCCAAATCTTCTTAAATATCCATTCGCTTTGTCTATAGCCGTGTCTTGATCTTCTATAGATTGATCATCTTCAATTCCTTCATAAATTCCAGACCCGCCCTCGACTGTTTGTCTATCTGTTATTGCGTCAATTCTATCCGAAGTAGCGATTATTGGAAATAGACCTTGATACGTTACTTCAAGCGTGTTTCCCGATGTCAGCACTGTACCGGCGTCGTCTTGAGTTATTTCGTTCGATCCTTTTGACCAATACCAATCTTTTCCTGTATCTAGACCTCTGATTCCTACCGTCTTTGAGACGCTATCAACTTCCACAGTTGGAACTTTGCCGACAGGATAATTTGTTAGAAATGCTCTAAGCTCACCATCTCCTTTAAAACTGTCCGTTCTACTGTCTGTCAAATCGAAACCTGCCCTAATGTATTGTCTGTTTCTGTATTGCTCTCTATTATTTTTTACTGTCATCATTATTATATTATCTTCGTCTAAATCTGTACTATTTGTCTTTGCACCTTTAGTAAAGAAATGAAGTTCTTTGTCATAGTCTATATACCAATCAAGTCCTGAGATGTCACTTAATTCGTCGAATGCTTGCGAGGCAGGCATGTAGTTAAATACAGATTTTACCAGCGTAGGTCCAGTCTCGATATTTGTAGTATAAGTGACTCCATCCGTTGTCAGATAATTATCTACTATATCTTCTACTATTTGTTTTAGAGTTTGATTATCATATGATTCTGCAACTAAAAATCTATCCGCAAGTTGATTATAATCTACACAATCTACATTATATCTTATCGTATTGCTTTTTAATATTGCAGTCTCAGTTATGTAATCTATAGTACCCGCAAAAACTGTTGTAGCACCGTTCAAAACTTCAACATCTAATCCTACCGTTGGTACATAACTACCTGTCGCACTGATAACATTAAAAGAACACGAATTTCTAGAATTTAATTCATCTGAAATAGATAAAGATTCTATTTCAATGACGGAGGTCTTATCTACGCTATTTATATTAATAGTTATAGCCAATTATAAGCCCTCCATTCTCAATCTTTTTATGAGTTGGTCTCCAATGGTATCAATGTCCCGTCTATTACTAAATGTATTACCTGTTATTGTTATATTTATTCCTCCGCTCATGTTGTCTAGTTTGTCGAGAGGAATAACTGCTTCTGGACCTGCTTCTCCAATCATTGCCAATGTTGCATCATTCACTATTCCGCCTTTTGCTAACATCGGGATTTTTGGTATATTAATTCCGAAGGATTTTCCGCCGAGCTCAGGTACCCACTTCGGTACACTAAATTTAATTCTATTCATTCCGCCTATAAACATATTGAGAGCTGTTATTATACTATTTACACCTGCCTTAACTACTCCTCCTATTACGTCCCAAACTCCTGTTAATACATCTTTAGCACCATCCCACATTTTTTCCCAATCTCCAGAAAGTAATCCAGCGAAAAGTGCTATTATTCCTTTGAATATTTTGAAAGCTCCTTGTACAATTCCTACGATATTATCCCATACCGATGTTGTAAATTTTGTTATATCATCTCCGTGATTTTCCCAGAAAGTTTTCAACTTATTGAATATAGTTTCAGCCGCTGTTTTTATTAAATTAAAGAACCACCTCAAAATTATAACAATATTATCCCATATTTCTGTCATATTAGTAGTTATGTCTTCTCCGTGAGTTTCCCAAAATTCTTTTAAATAATTGAATACCGCCATCGCTTTATCCGATAGAAAATCCCAAGTATTTTTTAAAAATGTTTTTATCTTACCCCAACTTTCGTTTATAAATTTCGCAACGTCTTCGTTTGTAGTATATAAATAGACTATCCAAGCTGCTAAAGCACTAATTGCAAGTATAGCAACCGTGATTGGTGCTCCAATCGCTGCTATAATTCCTGCCAAAACTGACACCACTTTTATTGCAAATCCTATACCAACTAAAAGAGGACCGATTGCCGCTGCTATTAATCCAATCCAAATTGTCAAGTTTTTTGATTTATCACTAAGTCCTGAAAACCAGCTTACTATTACGTCTAACCAGCCAACTAAAGTTTTAAACATTGGTAATAATTCTTTTCCGATTTCTTCCATCATGTCGCCTAATGCGTTTGTCACTTGAGTAATTTGACCTTCGTCTGTTTCTAATAGTGCTGCGTTCATTTCACCAACGTTTTGGGTTAATATTTGAGAAAGAGTAGTTGCTTTTTCTTCTTCTGTTCCAAATTTTATTATCTTGGCTTGAGTTTCATCAAATGTAATTCCGACTCTTGACAATGCGCCTACCTGACCTGTAAAAGCTTTTCCGACCATGTTCGCTATGTTTATCGCGTCTGTTTGTGTAGCATTAACACCTTTTTGTTGTGCTATTAAATTATTCATCGCTGGTATCAATGTTTCTACACTTTCTGTTGTATTTACAAAAGTAGCGATTTGTTGTGCACCTGCCAGCTGTACTTCATCTCCTATAACGCCTGCTTTTTGTTGAGCTGCGGTCAAATCTTTTATAGCTTGTATTTGTTCTGTTGTAGCATTTGTTCTTTGCTTCAATACAGTTTCCAATTTCTTTTCAACTTCAAGTTGATCATTAGCTGCGTCTATAGATGTCTTTGCAAGTAACGCGAGAGGTGCTGTTACAGCTACTGAAAATGTTTTACCAATATTTCCGATTTTTTCTCCCATCTTAGACATCGTTTTTTGAGCACTTTGCATCGCTTTCTGAAACTCACTAACATCTGCTCTAACATTGACCTGTAAACTACGTACCGTTGCCATATATTCCCTCCTTTACAAAAAAGTAAAGAGAGGTTTTCACCCCTCTTATGCTCTGCTTACGTTTCCTGTCACTTGGAACTCTGCACTAAAACTTACTGCATCTCCAATATCTGCATTTACATTATAACTAGTCATTATGCATTCTCCAGAGTAAGTTACTCCTGAGAAAGGTACATAAGAAAAAGTTCCTGTCAAACCAATTATTCCGTAGAGCGTGTTATCTACTGTGCTGTCCCATTTTCCTTCTACCGATATTGTCGCGTCCTTAAGCCCTGCGATATATTCTTTTGAACTATCACCCATCGTGCTTACTTCCGCTGTGTCAGCACTAATCGGAAAATCAACTGATATTATATATGCTGTGATGTCTACTGGAGTGCCTCCTGAATTGTCAATTGTAAACGTACTATCCTTACCATGAGAAAAAGCCATTTTTTAATTCCTCCTTTTAAATTCTATTAAATCCTATTTGAAAAGTTAAATCTTCTCCACCACCGATTGTCCAAGTTGCTCTTACATATCTATTTACTGTACCAGAGAAAGCTATTCGCTCAGATACATGATCTGAACTTATTGCTGTAAAACTCGCTAAAGTAGCTGCAGTTGCAAAACCTGCATCTGTGTCGTGCTCTATTATAACTTCTACTGTACCTGTTACATCTGTTGCATGTATAAAAGCACTTCCTCCATTCGATGAACTAGACCCATTGTCATTTCCTGAACTACTTCCTGAACTTGACTCTTGTGATAATGCATGTAATGAAATCACACGTTCTCTACCAATAATACTTTGACCTTCCGAGCTTATTGATGTTGCATCTCCGATATCTGAACTTATATTATGGCTTGTATTAACTGTTTGCATTGCGTATCCTACATTTTCAAACGTATCACCCTCAGGATACCAAGTCCATTCAGTTTGTGCTTGACCTAGTGCTGTATTTAAAACTTCGTCTATTGCATCTGCACTTCCGTCGTAATATCCTTCAACTGATATTGTCGCGTCCTTAAGCCCTGCGATATATGCTTTCGATGTTAGCCCGAACGTACTTACTTCTGCGGTATCCGACGTCTGAGGGGTTTCTATACTAGTTATATATGCTGTCAAATCGTATCCGTTGCAATACACGTCAGTATTTTTACCATGTGAAAATGCCATCACTCAACCTCCTTTTCTGCTAACTTTTTTAATTCTTTATCGTTGAAAATACTAGTTAATTCTTTCTTAGATTCTTTTTTCTTTTTTGGTAATTTCAAAATTTTATTTAACTTAGGTAACTTCTTACTTCTATGAAAAGCTTCAGCGTGCCAAGCTGTGAACAATGCTAAATTATAGTCATCTTGTTTTTTATCTGCATAATGTTGTGAGAGTAACTTAAGCTCATAAGGAGTTAATTCGTAAAGATCTTTAGGTAATAATCCTAAAGTTTTAATACCAATCTCCAAAATAGTTTCCCAAGCGAAAGGTTTCTCATCGCTTGACTCTTCTACTTTTTTCCGAATGATACCTCAAAAGCTTCTGTTATTTTTTCTACTACTTGTTCTAAACTACTATGTTCGTCTATCAAATCTCCAACTTTTTCTTGAGTTAATTCCTTATCTTCATGGCTTAAACCTGCAAATATTATATCTCTTACATTAGCAATACTTAAAGAACTCATGTCTAATTTTGCTAATGGAACTTTTAATAAATCTTCTAAAAGTACTAATTGGTTTATTCCATACTTTAATTTTCTAACCTTATCTAATTCTATAGTTATGAATGGTTTCATATCTCTCTCCTATTCGTAATAAAAAATATTATATTCTTGTGCTACTCCAAAACTTTTAGTTTTTTCGTCGTACAAATTAATTTCGTTTTCCATCAAAGTAGCGTTTATAGTAACTCCGCCTACTCCTCCAGTGAGTCCACTGTGATTTTGTAGTGCTGCTCTTACGGCTTCACTTACAGATCTAGCACTTGTTATTGTATTATCCCAAACTGTAAATTGCATTGTCGCCATTACAAAACCTTGATCGGCGCTCATAGTGTGAATTCTCTGAGTTGTTATTCTTTGATAAACAAGAAACGGGGCAGACGCGCTTTGCGGAGCAACTTCGGGAAACACTCTGGTTGAAATTAATGCGCTTATAGCAGAGTCTGTAGATAAATAAGTATATAATGCTTCTTCCAGTTGCATTAATCTCTCCTCCAAACTTCTTCTATTTTGTTTGTTACTATTTCGTTTATCTTATCTT
>Ga0208898_1001337_pt1 | contig 16463 bp, 28 predicted proteins | sample VirMetDEL_Mar_4_FD_184513 | JGI IMG/M metagenome (GOLD analysis project Ga0208898, IMG submission 184513) | Aqueous microbial communities from the Delaware River and Bay under freshwater to marine salinity gradient to study organic matter... | ecosystem: Environmental > Aquatic > Marine >...
GGAAGGAGATAGTATAAATGGCTCTGACAAACGAAACAGCCATACGGGCAGACGGCGATGCCATCCAGATCGATGGCAGCAACAACGTCGGCATCGGCGTCAGCCCGTCGTACAAGCTGCACGTCAGCGGCGCAGTCTATGCGACCGGCGATGTCACAGCCTTCTCCAGCGCGGCGGCGAAGTCAGACATCGCAACCATCGCTGATCCTCTCGAACTGGTTGGCAAGCTGCGCGGCGTATCGTGGACGTGGAAAGACAGCGGCGAGAAATCGCAGGGCGTCATCTACGAGGAGATGCTCGACGTGCTGCCGGAGCTAACCAGCAACGAGGGCGGGGCTAAAGGTGTGAAATACCAGAACCTCGTCGGTCTGCTGATCGAAAGCGTGAAGGCGCTCAAGGCAGAGATCGACGAACTGAAAAGTCAGCGCTAATGGCACTGCAAGCATCCGGCGCGATATCGCTATCCGACCTGGCGACTGAGTTTGGCGACACCACGCCTAACTCGATGTCGGAATTTTATGCGGGCGGCAGCCTCGTCGGGACGCACAACGCGAGCGTACCGGCGAGCGGTACGATCTCTCTGACAGATTTTTACAGCGCGACTGCGGCCATTGTCCTCGACATCACGTCGAGCGCCAGCGAACAAAACATTCTGACCTTGGCGACGGCGGCGGGGTATAACGCAGCGAGCGACACGACACCGATCATCGTCAATATCGCCAGTGGCGTGACCGTCAGCGGCTCCAGCACGCACGCGCTTCGAACAGGTGCGCTCAACGCCGACAGCGATTTGACGATCAATATCTCAGGCTCCGTCGATGGTTACACCGGGGCAACCGGCGGGATAAACACTTCGGGCAGTCCCGGTGGCGACGCGCTGTACTGGGAGACGACGACCGGCGGCAGCGGCACCTACATCGTCAACGTCTTGTCGGGAGCAAATCTTCGCGGCGGCGGCGGCGGGGGCGGGGGCGGCGGTAGTGGCGGCGTGGGCTACAGTACATATGATGGCAAAGAAGGGTGCATTGGCACACTTATATATGGTTCCAATGGTGCATCAGGGAGCGCTGGTGGGTTTGGTTCAGCAGGTTCCGCAGGTAGCGCTGGTGGGAGTTCCGTCGGCGCGGCGCCCGCTTGTGTCGACGCAGCTGCAAGTCCACAGCCGGGGGCGGCAGGTGGTGCGGCAGGTTTTGCTTTAAGAAAGAACGGCAGAACAGTGACCCTCAATAATTCTGGCACAGTGGCAGGGAATGCAGCCTGATGAAAATTTTAATACCATTCTCAGGAGGGGTTAACAGTGCTTATGCGGCATGGTGGTTTGCGGCGAACACACCCCACGAAATTGTCACACGCTTTCTACGAGACGAAGACTTTACGGGTGCAGATAATAGCGATGCCGAAAACCACGCAATAGCAGTAGCGACATGGCTCCGTGAAAATGTGCGAGAATTTGAATTTTCCGCCGTTAGTGCCACTGTTGGATATACAGAGGAAAAGGTTCCTATCCGAGCGGGGTTTCAAAAACGGATAGACATAGGTGTGCGTATTGCACGACACACGGAAATCGCCGTTTGGTGTGACGAGGATGATTTTGACGCTGTTGTTTTCGGGCGATCATTGGAAAACACGACGAGTGATGCGGCTATACACACCAGAAATATATGGACGGACACAGGCACTCCAGTAATGTGGTCTGGCTGGCCTACTATGGGAGAGACTGTGCCAGCCGACTTTGACTTTGACGTGGTTGCTGCAACGCTGACAGGAAAATGGGAACAGTATGAGCAACTGCCGACAGCCTTACAATCCTTAGTATTATCGGATCACGCAGAGTGTACTGACCATTGGTGTATCCGCTGCGCCTACCGCAGAGGCTATGAGCACTTCGTCGCAAACGGCCAGACAGGTCGAGACTTCGATCAATGGTGCGCCCAGAAAGGCAGCTACGGTCAGTGGCGATCTGAGGCCGATCCGGCGAAATACGTCTATCGGGGCAACTGCTGCGATGAGACTGCCGTGCGTAATTATCTCGCTGATTTGGTCGGTCGAGATTGGCCCAGCGTGATCGACAGGCGCAATCGTATCCAGTGGTTTAGCGACAACGGCGCTGACATGACGGGCATCGAAAGCGAAGAACAGTTCGGAAGTTTTTGCGGTCGCATGGGTCGCATCAATCTGGACCGGGGCGTCAACTCGGACGGCATGACCGGCGACGATTACTGGGCCGCAATCCTAGAGGCGGCGCTACTCTGATGGATAATCACGCCAAAACCGTCATCGATCTGAGTAGCATCACCGTCGTCTTCGCAACGCTGGTCGAATGGCTCCCTGCGGCGGCAGCTTTGGCGTCCTTGATCTGGTCGGTCATCCGAATTTATGAAACTGAAACCGTGCAGAGGTGGATTAAAAAATGTCGCAAGCAATCGTACTGAGTTACGGCGAAGCAATGCTACTCGGCGTGGTCATGGCTGGGCTGCTGTTGGCCGCGTTTAGAAAATGAATGGACAAAATAATTGAGGTCCTCCGCATCGCAACGAGGGATAAGAAATGATCCAAGCTCTGCTGCCGGCGATCATGCCGGCGATCACCGATATCGTTGGGCGGTTCCTGCCGGAGAACGCCGAGGAACGGGCTAAGGCGGAGCGCGCTATCCAGGCGCAGCTCACAGAGCACCTTGCCAAAGTCGACCTAGCTCAGCTCCAAGTGAACGAGGCAGACGCCCGCGGCAATTGGTTTCAATCGTCCTGGCGCCCGCTGACAGGCCATATCTGCGCAATGTCGCTGGGCTGGACATATCTGCTCCAGCCGATCGTGTCGTTCGCGCTCGCGCAGTTCGGCGTCCTGGTCACGCTGCCGGCGCTGGATATGTCGCAGATGATGCCGATACTGCTGGGTATGCTCGGCCTGGGCGGGCTCCGGTCTTGGGAGCGCGCCCGGGGCGTGGGCAAATGATTACCGAGCGCCTGGTCAACAGCGTGAAGCGGCACGAAGGCTTCCGCGCGGCCGCCTATCGCTGTCCAACCGGGCGGCTGACAATCGGATACGGCAGGTGCGTGGACGAGGACGTGCCGGGCACCGGCATCACAGAGGCCGAGGCCGAGATGCTACTGGAGAACGACCTGGTTCGCTTTGAGGCCGCCGCGCGGCGCGTCGCCGGCGACACTTGGAAACTGCTCAACCAGGTGCGGCGCGAGGCCCTCATCGAAATGGCCTTCAACATGGGGGAAGCCAACCTCGCCAATTTCCGCTTGATGCTGGCGGCTCTTGCCGCGGAGGACTACGAAGAAGCGGCGACCCAGGCGCTACGAAGCCGCTGGGCGACGCAATGCGGAAAGCGCGCTGACCGTATCGCTGAAAGGCTGCGTTCCGGCGAGTATGCCTGACTGGCGGCAGCAGAAGGGTCAGATCTGCGAGACGATCCTGACCGAGTACCTATTGCATCTCGGGTATTATGTAATGAGGCCGCTCGCAGGGCAGGGTCCGGTCGACATCATCGCGTACGACGACCACGGCAGCTTGTACCTTCTCGACTCGAAAGCCGACAGCCAGCGCGTCCTGCCAAACCGAACTAAGCCTAGCCGCATCCACAGGTCGCTGAGCAAGGCGCAACGCGCGCTCGGCGTGCGCGTCGCATATGTCGATATGGAAAGCCGGACCGTCCATATCGTGCCGCCGCTTGACGACGGTGCGACCTAGACATTCTTATGGTGTATTCGCAAAATCTTCGCAGACCGAATTAACGGCTTGACGCATCGATGGACATCGATGAACATTCATGCGCAGGCGAAATCGTGAGATTTTTGCTGGGCGCGCGGCTAAGCCGTTGATATTGCACAGGTTGTGTTTTCCCGCAAAACGGACTCATAACCTGAAGGTCGCAGGTTCAAATCCTGCCCCCGCAACCAAGCAAAATCAACGACTTAGCATTCATGCTAGGTCGTTTTTTTTGCCTTTTTGCCGCCCGTTCGCAAAATCTTCGCAAAATTTTCTCGGTCTCGCCTGTTCGCAGCAGAATGTTTAGGTCTTTTTTTTGCTTGTTGAGTAAGAAAATCTTACTATATAAAGTGGGAAGGCAGCGTGGTGCTGCCGCTCGGGAGAATGACTGTGAAGATCCGCACAACCAAGACCCACCATATCGCCGACGCCCGCACCCTGGGTGGCGGCGAGAAGCGTTTCCCCAAAACGCCTGCCGGCAAGCGCGCGGCGCAGGATTACCTGCGTCATGTGCAAGCGGAGCATAACCAGCAAGGCGCGTTCACCAACCCGACGACGACGCCGACTTTCGAGCAAGCGGTCGTCGAGTACTTGGCTTACGAAGAGGGGCGGGCACGCCGCGGCGAGCTGGGCGTCGCCCACCTTGGCAACAAGCGCGTCGCGCTGCAGGTTATCGGAAGGATCAAGTACGAGGGTCGCCCGCTCAATGCGGTTCGGCTGGGCGAACTGCGCCCAGGCGCGATCAAACGCGAGGTGCTTCCAGTGCTTTTTGACGGCGTTGCCTATGGCACCGCTCAGAAGAAAGCCGTGATTCTGAAGCACATGCTGAGATGGGCGGTCGAGACGGCCGAGATCCTCAGATCCAACCCGGCCACAGTGAGCCTGCCCAAGAAGCCGGCGGCGGCAGACCGCCCGGTCGATCGGATCAGCAAGGAAACCGTCGCGGAGATCATCGCCGCGGCCGACGATCGATACCGGCTGGCGATCAGGTTCGCCGCCTTCACCGGGCTGCGCGCTGGCGAGCAGCTTGCGCTGACTTGGGACGACATCGATTTCAATGCCGGCGTCGTGCGCGTTAGAAAGGCGATTAAGGCCGGCGGATCGATCGGCTTGCCGAAGACGCGCGGCGGCGCGCGCTCTGTGGCGCTGGCCTCGCCGCTGTTAGCTGATCTCCGCGCCTGGAAGCTGGCCCAGCCGCGCGACCAGCGCAGGCTGGGGCTGGTTTTCCCGAACGACGCCGGCGGCTATCAGGACATCAACAACCTGCGCAAACGCGGGCTTCACGCATCGTGTAAGCGCGCCGGCGTCGAGCCGCTGCGCTGGCACGATCTGCGCCATTACTTCGCCTCGATCCTGCTTTTTGATCTGCAGGAAACCGACGCGGTAGTGACAAGCCTGATGGGGCATCATAGCATTGCGTTCACACACTCGCAGTATGGGCACTGGATGCCCGAAGCGCGGCGCGATCAGGAGATCGGGGACCGATTAGCGAAGGCTTTTTCTGTAGGAGGGTAAGGAAAAAAATGGATGATTTTTTTGCGGGCGCGCGCGGCGTGTTTGACGTTGTCGAAGCCGTAGCTCCCACAGTACAAGAGCTCACCCCTGGTTTTGTTGTGGGCGCGCTAGCCGCGATCACAGTAATTACAGAAGCGGCGTTCCCAGCCGCCGACATGAACCAGCTCTTGGAGGTCGCCAAGAAATTGGGTGAGGAAGAGCTGAAGGTGTAAAAAAAGCCCGCCAGGTGGCGGGCTTTTCTTTATCGAGCGCCGGCTTTGCTGGTCGCTTCGGCTATGTGGAGGCCCAGATAGTGGGCGTTCGGCAAGGGCGGAAAGGGGCTGGCCCGCGGCCGCCAGAGCATTCGTATTAGTTTCCTAATCACCGCGAGCACTCCGCGCCGAGGGCTGAATAGCCCGCTTTGTCGAGCCAACTGTCGCGGTGCGACGGCGTCGTGATCAACCGCGATGTCTTGACCCAATCCATCGCCAGCGCGACCTGCACCGCTGTGACTGGCTGCCCGAAGATCTCTGACCATCCGGCGGCAATGCGTCGAAAATTCTCGCGCGCGTCGCCGTAGTCGTCTTCGCGCGGGCCGCAAATAAGGGCGTTCGCTTCCTGCAAGATCTTCTCTCGCTCGCTCTGCGGCGCCGTCCTGGTACAGACGCGGCAGATGACGGTGCCCCCTTTGGCGTCGCGGATGTAGCCATTGCCGTGGCAAATAAGGCATTCGCTCATGCGTCACCTCTATCATCTTCGCCAGCCAGGCGACGCAGGTCAGCAAGCCGCACAAAATACTGCTTGCCGTCCTTGAGCAAAGGCACGTCGTTAAGTTTAAGAAAGTCGCGGGTGCGGCTGCGCAGGCCGCGACTATCTGATGACCAGAGGTAATTGGACGCCTCTGCAATCGTAAGCAGCCGCGCCATCATAGCAGGCCGAACCGCGCCGCGCAGGCGTCATCAAGCAGGCAGTCAAAGGCTAGCGCCGCGTACAGCAACGCGAGAATGCCCACAAAAACTAGATAATCTAGGCAGGATCGTATCACCGTTTCTCTCCATGTCAGTGCAACATGTACGGCTATACGACAAAAATTGATTTTATGTAAACAAAAAAATGACGTTAAACGTCTATTGGCCGATTCGGACTCCTACCACGCGGTGAACCGCTACAACGGCGGCTGCCTCGTAGACGACCTCTGCTGCTGGATTGAACTGCTGGCAGATGATTTTGCCGTTGCTGCGCCGCACCAGGCGCTTCACGACGGCGTGCGTTTCCCGGCCTTCCGCGATCTGTATGACGACGTCGTCGCCTGGCGTCGGCGGCAAGCCGGGGTGCACGAAGAGCACTTCGCCCGCGAAGAAGCGCGGCTCCATGCTCTCGCCGCTGACCAGCACGGCGTAGCTGTTGTCGTTGCCCGCTACCCATTCCGGGGCTGCCAGATAATCTACGGGCGAGGACACATCTGTTATGTCGTGGCCGAGGCCGCCCTGGGCGGCTCCATAAACCGGGATGCGCCGGCCCTCACGAGCGCCCGGCGGCGCCACAAACGAGCCGAGCTTCGTGCCCATCACGTCATCTAGGCTCACGCCCAGCGCCTCGGCGATCTGCTGCGCGATTTCGAGGCGCGGCTGAGCCTCCTGCCGTGCGTAGCGGCGTAGGTTGTGCGGCTGAACGCCGCTCATCTTTGCGAGTTCGGCGACGCTGAGGTTGCGCTCGGCGGCGAGTACTTTGATGCGGTTGGAACGTTTCAACATGACTGCAATGTAAACCTCTGGGCGCCGATTTGCAACGATGGTGCGTCATTATGTCGTTGTCCGATATGTAAAATATACTTACCAATTACACAAAGGCGGAAAGAGCATGCTTTTAAGGGACTACCTTCACCAGCACGGCTTCACCCACGAAAGGTTCGCGGATCTGGTCGGCGTGAGCCGCCCAGCCGTGAGTTTCTGGGTGCGCGGGATCAACCGACCCAACGCGCGCGCCGCGCGCCTCATTGCAAAAATCACTGACGGCAAGGTGACCGCGCAGGATTTCCAGCGCGCCTGGGAGATGGCGCAGTGAGCGCGCGTAATAAGGCCCGCGGATACGAGCTGGAACGCGAGGTCGTTCTCGCAGCCGAGGCAGCCGGGCTGGAAGCCAAGCGCGTGTTCGGTTCGGGCGCTCACAAGGCGCAGCTCGGCGAGGACTTCGCCGGCGACGTGGTGCTGGCCGGCTTGCGCGTTGAGTGCAAGCGCCGGAAGGGCGGATTCAAACTGCTTTACGACGCCTTTGGGCAGGACGACGCGGATGTTGTGTGCGTCCGCGCTGACCGCTCGCCGCGCCTCTACCTGCTGCGCGAGAGCGTTTTTTTGGATCTGTGTGTGAGAGCAAAAGGAGAGAAAGATGGCTCTAAATAGCGTTGTATCTGGCGCGGCAATGGCGCCGCCCCGAATTTGCATATACGGCCCGCCAGGCGTCGGCAAGACGACCTTCGCGGCGGGTGCCGGCAAGCACAGCATTTTCGTGCCGACTGAAGAGGGCGCGGACGTCGTTGGCGTCGATCGCTTCCCGCTCTGTCAGAGCGTGGGCGCGGTCATGCAGGCGATGGACGATTTGCTGAACGAGGACCACCAGTACAAGGTCGTCGCGTTGGACAGCTTAGATTGGTTTGAGACGCTGGTCTGGGACCAAGCCTGTATCGATGCCGGCGTGCAGTCTATCGAAGAGATCGGTGGGGGGTATGGCAAGGGCTACATCGCCGCGCTCGCGTATCACCGGCAGCTCCTCGGCAAGCTGACGCAGCTCCGCCGCGAAAAGGGCATGGCGTGCGTGCTGCTGGCCCATTCGCAGGTCAAGCGCTTTGAGGATCCGACGACCGAGGCGTTCGATCGCTTTGAGATCAAGCTGCATAAGCGCGCGTCCGATCTCTACACCGAGTTCTGCGACGTCGTCGGCTTCGCCAACGTGAAGATGACGACCCGCGAGACGACGTCGTCCTTCGGTCAGAAGAAGGTCAAGGCGGTCGGCTCTGGCGAGCGCGTCTTGCGCTGCGCCTCGCGGCCTAACTTCGTTGCCAAGACACGATACCCGATCCCCGACGAGCTGCCGCTTGAATGGGGCGCGCTCATGTCATCCATCACCAAAAAGGAGAGCTCTAATGGTTGAACTCAATTTCGTTGTCGCTGAAGCCGAGCCGTCTGGGTTCGGGCCTCTATCACCGGGCGAGTACGTCGGCGAGATCGTCGCCGCAGACGTGAAGCAAACGAAGGCGGGCACCAACATGCTGTCGCTGGAGATCCAGACCGAAAAAGGAAAGGTCTGGGACAACCTCAATCTTTGGCACACGAACCCCAAAGCGGTCGAGATCGCCAAGGAGCGGCTGTCGGCAATTGGGCTCGCGCTTGGCATGACGGTGATCACCGACACCGATCAGTTGTTGGCGAAGCGCGTGAAGGTGCGCGTCGGCATCCAGGATCGGAACCCTCAGTACAACGAGGTGCTGGGCTACGCGGCAGCAAGCGCTGCCCCTGCCCCTGCGCCAGACCCGGCTCCGGCTGTTCCCGCGTCAGCTCCTCCCCCGTGGGCGTGACGCATAACTGGCGGGCGCTGCGGCGCCCGCCTCTTTTCTTCAGGTGAATTATGACTGAGATCCGCCTCAACGAAAGCGACCCAGTGCTGACCGCCGCCGACGCCGAGATGGAGCGTCGCGAAGCAGCGAAGGCGCCGCGCATGTACCTTGGCATGAGCGGCGGCGGCTACTGCCCGCGGCGGCAGTGGTACGGCTGGCAGTGGGCCGGCGGGCGGCAGATACCTGCGCGCGGGCTAAGCGCGATTGATGATGGCAACCGCGGCGAGGATGTGATCGCGGCGCGCATCCAGCAGACGCCAGGCGTGACGCTGCTGACCCGCGATCCAAACACCGGGCGGCAGTTTGAGGTCGTCGATGCTGGCGGGCATGTGCGCGGCCACATGGACGGCGTGCTGCTGGATCACCCGGCGGCGCCGAAGACGCCGCACGTCTGGGAGTGCAAGGTCGTCAACGCGAAAAAATTCGCGGAGTTCCAGAAGATCAAAGCGCGCGACGGGCAAAAGGCGACGCTGCGGCAATGGGATTTTGTCTACTGGGTCCAGGCGCAGCTCTACATGTTGCACGGCGGCTACAAGCGCCATTGGATTGTCGTCGCGTCGGCAGGCTGCCGCGATTGGGACGCGGCGCGTACTGAGTTCGTGCGCGACGAGGCGGAGTATTTCGCCGAGCGCATGCGCGACATGGTCGCGAACGTGGACGAGATGCCGGAGCGGGTCGCGGAAAATCCGAAGTCGCCCGACTGCATGTGGTGCGACTTCAAGCAGATCTGCCATGAAAGCGCGCCGGTCGCGCGCAACTGCCGGACGTGCGTTTTCTCGCGGCCGATTGATGGGCCGCAGTGGCGGTGCGAAAGGCACAAAAAGCTGCTGGACGCAGGCGAGCAAGCGGCGGGCTGCGGCGATCACAAGCTGCGCGAGGCGCTGCAATGAACTGTCCTGATTGCGACGGCGAGGGTCGCGTCGAGATCGAGTACACGGTGGGCGGCGTCGGCCCGGCTGGACCCTGGCAGAGCTATGTCACGCGCATGGTCGAGTGCGAGCGGTGCCGGGGCTGGGGCGCGATCGAGGACGAGGAGAGCGATGATTGATGCATGGGCTCTGCGCCGTCTGTCTCCGGCCCGATCGAGGGTTTGGCTGGTCGCCGCGATTGCGCGGCTATGCAGCACCGGATCGCTGGTTCTGCTCGATGCGGCATGTCGACTTATGGAGGGAGAGAGAAATGGATTGGACAAAATCCGAGGACGCGGTGCTCCTCGAAGCTGGAAAGAACGGCGGGGCGTACCTTGAAAGCATCGACCGTTTCGATTTGAGAACGCTGTCCAAGGACGAATGGCTGCAGTTCCTGCGCAGCGTCGTGGGCCGCGTTGCGGAGCTGCGCGCCGACGTAGTCAAGGGCCTCGATGACGAGATCCCGTTTTAAGCATGGTCGCGCTGCCCGAAATCACTATCACGCCTGCGCGTACCGGCCTCGACGCTGTCCGTGATTTTACGGACGCGGCGTCCAGCTTCGGGCTGCAGGTCGGCGGCATGGCGGTCGCAGACGGCGAGATTCACCGCGTGCCTGACGGGGCGGCACGCGGGCGCCGGAACCTGTCCGGGTGGTATGTGCTCGCCGATCTCGACGGCACGCTGTACGGCAGCTTCGGCAGTTGGAAGGCAGGGCGGGGGCAGCACCATTGGTGCAGCCGCGACACTGGCACGCTGACCGTTGTCGAACGCGCGGCGCTGACGCGAGCGCGCGAGGCCCAGGCGCAGGCGATCGAGGCGCGGCGGCTGGAGGCCGCGGCGCAGGCCGAGGAGGATATCGAGGCGGCCGAGCTCGCAGTAGACGAGCACCCGTACCTGCAAGCGAAAGGCGTGCTGTCGCATGGCCTGCTGCTGCAGGATGACAAGCTGCTGCTGCCGATCATCGATGCGTCCGGGCGTGTGATTTCGCACCAGACGATCGCGCCTGACGGCGAGAAACGGTTCCTAGCCGGGGGCAGGAAGAAGGGTGGCTTCTTTATGATCGGGCGCCCTGCGGGCGTGATCTATGTGGCCGAGGGGTACGCGACGGCGGCGTCGGTATATGAAGCCACCGGCGATTGCTGCGTGGTGGCGTTTGACGTTGGCAACCTGGCGCCGGTGGTTGACGGGCTGCGCGCAGCCTGGCCGCGATGCGAGATCGTAGTGGCTGCGGACCATGACGCCAGCGGCGCTGGCATGGACGGCGCCAGGCGCGCGAAGCCTGATTATATCGTAATGCCGGACGAGGTTGGGGACTGGAACGACGTCTGGGCCGAGGGTGGCCGTGAAGCCGTTCTGAGGGGCGTTCAGGCGCGTATCGTGCGCGTCATGGCCTCGGGATTCAGCGCGGGCGAGATGCGAGCTGTGGAGCCGCGCAGGTGGCTTTACGGCAAGCATCTGATTCGGAGCTATGTGTCGGCAACGGTATCGCCAGGCGGCGTCGGCAAGACCACGCTGGAGCTGACCGAGGCCATTGCGCTGGCGACCGGGCGTGACCTGCTGGGCGTGCCGGTGCGCGAGCGTGTGCGGGTGTGGCACTACAACCTGGAGGATCCACGCGACGAGCTGTTGCGGCGCGCCTGGGCCATCTGCGAGTTTTTCGCCATTCCACCGGCAGAGCTGGAGGGCTGGCTGTTTCTGGACAGCGGGCGCGACTGCAAGATGATTGTCGCCGAGCCGGTAGACGGCATCGTTATGCCCACGATCGCTGCCGAGCAGGTGATTGAGCAGATGCAGCGGCTGGACATTGGGCTGCTCCAGGTCGATCCATTGGTGAAGGCGCACTATGCAGAAGAGAACGATAACAAGCAGATAGACGCTGTTCTCGATGTGTTTGGTGATATCGCCAAGCGGTGCGATGCGGCGATTGATCTTGTCCATCACACGCGCAAGCCGCCGAGCGGGTTCGTGGCGACGGCCGGCGACATCAACACGGCGCGAGGTGCGGGCGCGCTGGCTGGCGCCGTGCGCGCCGCTCGCACTATCACACCAATGTCCGACAAGGAAGCCGAAGCCTTCGGCATCCTGCCTGCGCGGCGGTCATGGTACGTCCGTGTGGACGACGCCAAGGGGAATATGTCGGCGCCCAGCGCCGACGCGGTGTGGTTTGAGCGGCACACGGTCGAGCTGAGCCAGGGCGACTATGTCGGTGTGCTGGCGCCCTGGTCGCCGCCTGATCCCTTTGATGAGCTTGGGGCAGTGTCAGGACAGAAGGTGCTGGTCGAGATCGAGCGCGGCCTGCCTGACGGCCAGCGTTACATCCTGCAAAACAAGCGCGGCACCGCTCGCTGGGCTGGCGGCCTCCTGGTCGATGAGGGCGTCAGCGAGGCGTCTGCGAAATCCATCCTGCGGACATGGATACAGACCGGCCTGTTGTTCGAAGAGACGTACCGCAACCCGGAACGGCGCCGCGATGAGGTCGGATTGTTTGTCGATTTATCCAAGATGCCGACGTCGTATCGGGGTTCGTTTGATGAGGAAACGCAACCTTGAGTATGTATGAGACAGGGATAAATTTGGAGCGCACTTTGGAGCGCGCTTGGAGCGCAAAAAGTGCGCTTCACCAAAAAAACCGTACTAGCTTGAAGCGCACGAGCGCACCAGTTGCCTTCGAGCGCAACTGGGGCGCACGCGCCACCAAGCATTCATCAGATTGAGGCGCTGAAGCATGGCTGATTTTGCAACTCTGCGTCGTCACTGCGGCGACACGTTGGGGCTGGCCGGGCTGTTCATGGAGGCGGCTGAGACAGAGCGGAAGATGCCGGCGGCGATGCGGAAAAGGTATCGCGTGGCGTGGCCGGAGTATGCGCCGGATCCGACGCTGGCGTATGGCTACAACGAGACAGAGGTGCGGCTGGGCGCGGCGACGTCGGCAGAGGTCAGCCGCTGGGATGCGGCGCTGGAGCTGACCAAGCTGTGGGACGCGGAGGATGCTCGCCTGGTTTGGGCAGTGGCGCACAGCGCGGTTGGGCGGCAGCGCGGGCCAGCCTGGAAGAAGGTGGCGAGGCTGATGCGTTGTCACCCGGCGACCGTGAAAAGGCGGTTTGAGCGGGCGATTTTGGAAATGTGGTACAAGATGTTGTATGGGTGTTGACGATGCACACGAAATCTAGTAGATTTTTTCTACATTGCGGCTCCTGCCGCAATCAGTTTGGCCGCCTCCGGGCGGCTTTTGTTTTTTTGGGGTTGGCGTGTGGCTGGGAAACTGAACAAGGCGAGGATGCAGGCCGTCTGTGACGAGCTGGCGAAGGGGAAGAGCCTGCGCTCGATCTGCGACAATGACGCGAAGATGCCGCATTGGGTGACCGTGCTGCAGGCGGTGCAGCGGGACGAGGAGCTGTACGAGCTCTACAGCAGGGCCAGAGCGATCGGGGCTGAGGTGTTGGCCGACGAGATGCATGACCTGGCGGCTCAGCCGTTGCCGGACGGCTTGGATCCGAGGCTGGCGAACGCCGAGGTGCAGCGGCGGCGGGTTGAGATCGATACGAAGAAGTGGACCTTCGCGAAGATGCAGCCACGCGGGGTGCGTCACAAGAAGGAGGACGTCGACCAGCAGCAGGGGCCGGTCATGCTGGTGTGGGGCCAGCAGGATGGCGAGCCGCCAGATCAAGCGGAGCCGAAGGCCGACGCCGACGTTGTGCGGCTGGTGGCGAACGACGGCGAGAGCACCCGTTAGTATGGGGCAGGGGCAGGCATAGCGCCACGCGCGCGGCCCGGCCTCGGCCAGGCGGGCCACCCCCGCCGCGTCTTCGCATAAAAAATGCGTAGGTCGGCCCAGCGATATCAATGACTTAGCGGACCCGTTCGCAAATCCTTCGCATCGCGGCGGGTAAGGCGGCCGGCAGGCCGGTGCCGATTTTCCTGGGCGGACCCCCCACCCCCCAAGAAAACCGGGCGCCGCTCACTAAACGATAATACGTCCAGAACTGAGGCTCATCGTGGTTAAGGCTAAGACAGCACCCCGCCCCATGCCCGTGCGGAAAAAGACGTGCATCGGCAGCTCGCCGCTCAGCCGCCTGGTCCGCAAGGGCAACCGGCGCAAGCGCTACAGGGGCCAGGGCAAATGAGCCGCGACTACGCCAAGGAGTACCGCGACTACCACGCCAAGCCGGCGCAGAAAAGGAACCGCGCCAGCCGCAACGCTGCCCGCCGCAGCCTGATGAAGTCGGGCCGCGTCCACAAAGGCGACGGCAAGGACGTGGACCACCGCGACGGCAACCCGCGCAACAACCGCGCCGGCAACCTGAGCGTCATGTCGCGGTCGGCGAACAGAAGTAAGAAGTAACTATGGGCGATCTACCATTCGGTTTTGGCATAACAGCACTTTTCTTGAAGCGTTCGAAAAATTCATGCTAAGAAGGTGCCAGCCGGGCACCGTGGCTAGCGCCGCGTCAACCGGCTGGGCTTTGCTTAGTCTGTTAACACCATAGGCTTTGCGGTCCTTGCCGCCCCCTCTGGTTGGCGGTTTCGCCGAACGTGCTGCTTGCTAGGCTCAAACACGTCGGCACTCGAAAAAATTAAGCGGTGGCCGTTTCTTCTTCGGCCACCGTTTCTTTTGAATGGTCCTCTTCTTTCAGTGAAAAACAGTAATCAAGAACAGCTGTCGCGCAGCGCGAACCGGGCGAAAAAGTGACCGCCGCCTGGACCCGCAAAGAGGGCAAGAACCCGAAAGGCGGCCTCAATGCAAAAGGCCGCGCTAGCTACAAGGGCGGCACGCTGAAGCCGCCCGTCAAATCCGGGGACAACCCCCGCAGAGCATCCTTCTTGGCGCGCATGGGCGGCATGCCTGGTCCCGAGCGCGACGAGAAGGGGCGCCCCACACGTCTGCTTCTCTCCTTGCGTGCTTGGGGCGCCGATAGCAAGGCCGACGCCAAGAAGAAGGCGGCGGCGATCAGTAAGCGAAATAAGGCAAAAGCATGAGCTTGTATGAAAATATGAACAAGCGGAAGAAGGCTGGCACCAGCCGTCCGAAGAGCAAGTCGAGCGTCGACGACAAGGCCTACGCGGATATGAAGGCCGGCTTTCCGAAGAAGAAGAAAAAGTCGGTGATGGGTAGGGGGTGATGCATTACGCGGCCTACTGCATGCCTGACGGCGAGGGCAAGGTAGGCCTGTGCATCTTCCTCGCGGGCTTTGACACCCCCGAAGCGGCTGAGTGGTTCCTGCAACAGCTTATGGGGCCTTGGGAAGGGTGGGAAGACCCGGAAAGCGGTACGGTGCATTGAAGACGATCCAGATCGACTACACGCCGCGCCCGCTCCAGCGGGAGCTGCACCAGATGCTGGACCAGAACCGCTTCAACGTGCTGGTCATGCACCGGCGCTTCGGCAAGACGGTCTGCGCCGTCAACCATCTCCTCAAGCGCGCGATCGAGGAGCAGAAGCCGAACCCCCGGCTGGCCTACATCGCGCCGACCTACCGCCAGGCCAAGAACGTCGCCTGGGACTACCTGAAGCAATTCAGCTCCAAGATCCCCGGCACGAAGTATCACGAAACGGAGCTCCGCTGCGATCTGCCCAACGGCGCGCGCATCAGTCTGCTGGGCGCCGAAAACCCGTCCAGCCTTCGCGGAATTTATCTCGACATGGCGGTGATGGACGAGGTCGCCGACATGCCGGAGAGCATCTTCCCCGAGGTCATAAGACCGGCGCTGTCTGATCGCAAGGGATCGTGCGCTTTTATTGGCACCCCGCAGGGGCACAACTACTTCCACGATCTGTGGGAGGCCGCCGCCAGCACAGAAGGCTGGAAGCGGAAGATGTACAAGGCGAGCGAAACGGGCATCGTCGACGAGGACGAGCTCCAGGCCGCGCGCGCCACCATGACCGAAGATCAATACGCCCAGGAGTTCGAGTGCTCCTGGGTCGCCAACGTGCCGGGCTCGGTCTACGGCAGGGAGCTACAGGACGCCGATGATCAAGGCCGTATCACGACTGTTCCAGTTATGCGCGACCACAGGGTCGACACTTACTGGGACTTGGGCATGCACGATTACACTGCTATCTGGTTTGTTCAGCAGGTGGGTCGCGGCGCTGTGCACGTTGTGGATTTCTACCAGAACCAGGGCGAAGGCCTGCCGCATTACGTTAGCGCGCTGCATGAGCGCGGCTACACTTACGGCAATCACTATGGCCCGCACGATCTGGAAGTGCGTGAGCTCGGCACCGGCAAGAGCCGCCGCGAGGCTGCGTGGAACCTTGGCCTCAATTTTAGAGTGGTGCCGCGACTGCCTGTCGAGGATGGCATCCACGCTGCGCGGCTCCTGATACCGCGCTGCTGGTTTGATCGCGACAACTGCCGGGACGGCCTCGAAGCACTTCGGCATTACCATCGCGCCTACAACGAGCGCACCCGACAGTTCCGCGACCAGCCTGTGCATGACTGGTCAAGCCACGCCGCTGATGCGTTCCGCACCGCGGCGATCGGCATGGAAAACCAGACCGCGTATAGCAAGCCGCCGCAGATACAGGCCGACATGGCCTACAACCCGTACGAATACGAAGGAGCAGCCTGATGAGTTTTCTTTCACCACCGGACCCGCCGCCCCCGCCGCCGCCGCCACCCGTGCCGCCGGATCCGCCGATCAAGCCGAAGGACACGAAGGAGCAGGAGCGTGTCGTTGAGCGCGCGACCAAGAAACGCGGCCTGCGCCAGGCGAACGTCACCGGCGGCCTGGGCCTG
>Ga0208898_1001341_pt1 | contig 16415 bp, 23 predicted proteins | sample VirMetDEL_Mar_4_FD_184513 | JGI IMG/M metagenome (GOLD analysis project Ga0208898, IMG submission 184513) | Aqueous microbial communities from the Delaware River and Bay under freshwater to marine salinity gradient to study organic matter... | ecosystem: Environmental > Aquatic > Marine >...
TGACGATGCGCTCAAGGTCGTGAATGAACCAGCCGCAGGAGCAGTTCCACCAATTGCTGGAGGGCTGGCCAAGTAATTACTAAAGCCGGTTCCAGAAACGGTAGATGAAGCGCTCAACGTGGTAAATGAGCCAGCAGCCGCAGCCGTACCACCGATGGCCGGAGGACTAGCAAGATAGGTGCTAAACCCTGTACCCGAAACCGTTGAAGAAGCACTCAGGGTGGTGAATGAACCCGCAGCGGCAGCAGTGCCACCGATAGCAGGCGGGCTGGCCAAGTAATCGCTAAAGCCTGTACCAGATACGGTAGAGGATGCGCTTAAGGTAGTGAAAGCACCAGCCGCAGCGGTAGTTGTACCAATTGCTGGAGGGCTTGCAAGGTAGGTGCTAAAGCCAGTCCCCGAAACGGTGGATGATGCACTGAGCGTTGTAAACGCGCCGGTCGTTGGAGTAGTGGCTCCAACCGTACCATTGATATTGATTGAAGCCGTGCCGGTCAGATTTGTAACCGTGCCAGAAGATGGTGTGCCAAGCGCACCACCGTTAACAACAAATGCTCCAGCAGCGCCCGTGTTTACTGCCAGGGCAGAAGCTACACCCGTCCCCAACCCAGACACGCCCGTAGAAATAGGCAGACCTGTGGCATTGGTCAACGTAGCCGCAGACGGAGTTCCAAGATTTGGCGTAGTAAGCGTTGGCGACGTTGCCAACACATTGTTGCCACTACCGGTGTTCGTGACCGATACCACATTCTTGCTAGCGTCCAGCGCCAACGCCGTGGAAGCAGTGAGATTAGAAAGGGTCGTGGTACCGGAAACCGTTACATCAGTAAACGTCGCAGAACCACCACTGCTGCTAACTTTGACAAAATCAGAGCCATTCCAGGTGACAACCGCCTTTTCATTGGCCGCAAGCGTTACACCCGTAGTTGGGCCAGCTCCACGAACTTTGACCGTATACGTCCCTGACGTATTGATAACAAGATATGACTTGCTGGCAGCGGGGGCGGTGATTGTGATGTTTGCCGTGTGCCCAGATGCAATAAGGATTGCATACTGTGAGGAAGTTGCGTCAAGCGATGCGCCGGTTGTTTTTACAAGCGTAGTATCGGAAGCAACCGTCAACGCCCCAGCAACGGCGGTATCCAAATACTGGGTAATGTAGTTGTTTACCGTGTTGCCCCATTGCCCAGACAGCTCCCCCTGAACAGGAAGTGCCAAGCCAAGAAGCGAGGTGTATGCGGTGGTCATGGAATTACCTCAATCAAGTATTGATGACCGTCCATCCGGGGGTCTGTGTGTTGTTGACATTCTGCCAGTTAGCGGTCTGGCTGTCATCAATGGAATCCCACAAATAACGGCCAAGCACGGTGTCTGTAATGCTGGGTGTTTCGGACACACTGGAAACAAAAATAGCGTTTGTTCCAACAGCATCAGTGGCCGTCGCGGATTCACTGATGGTTGAGTCGTAAATGTTGAAGTAGAACGTCCAGCCGGTGTTGTTGCCAGCGTTAATGTTTGAACTTGTGGTGTAAGCCTGCCAAGTCGCTCCGCCCGTGGCGTTGGAATCCTGGATGGTCAAATAGCTAACCGTATTGGTTCCGCTTGCATCTGAGATGGTAGCCTGCGATCCAGCCGTTGTGGCCTGAAGATACTTCTGGTTGGTGCCTGAAGTAACAAAGCTGCCCACCGTGGACGTGGTGCCTGATTTTAATTGCAGGGTGCCGTTGGTTATAGACAGCGCCTGCGTAATTGTTAAAGCATCAGCACACGAAATGGTTGCACCAGAGGCATCAATATAGATGGGGCGATCTATGGTCACGCCGTTTGACGTGATGGTTTGCGTTCCAGACGTAGCGGCAAAAGTTGGCCCTGTTGATGTAGCCGTAGTAATCGTCATTCCAGATCCAAGGGTCAAATCACCATATATAAACCCAGGAAGATTAGACGAGCCTGTAAACCCAGAAAATGACAAGTTTTTAACTACACCTGTGGTGGATAACGTAATCGTATCTGTGCCAGCGCTAATGCTCATGTTCACGGCATTAGACGCAGTGCCCCCGGTAGAGCCATGTTGTATTGTGCGCGTGCCAGTGCTTCCAGAATAAGTAAAGTTGGTCGTTGGAATGCCGGTATAACTAAAGTTGGTTAGAGTTGCGCAACTCCAAACGGTAGTGTTATTACCAGAAACAGTAATTGAGTTTGATCCAAAAGCAATTGACCTTTGCACGCTTGCACTAGAACTAAATATGCCGCCGGTGATATTGTAACCATTGAGCTGTAATGCGCCGCCGCCAAGAGTTATCGTTGACGTTGCGGAAGCCAATAACGTTCCGGTCAGTTTAAATGTAGTTGCGGTGGTTGCGGAACTACCAAAAGTAATGTTGTTTGGGAATGAAATACCGTTAAAGTTAATGGTTTGCGTGCCGGATGTAGCTGCAAAAGTTAAGCTTCCTATTCCAGCAAAGCTAGTTGCCCCACCAATATCCCAGTTACCAAATATATTTGGACTGTTTGCAAAACTAATTGAACCAGTAAACGACGAAGAAAATGTTACATTCTTATACGAGCCGCTAGTGGTGGCCAAAGAAATAATGTCAGAGCCACCAGTAATTTCAACACTAATTGCGTTTGCTTCTCCAGCGGCACCCATACTTATGCCTCTGCTTCCAACGCTCCCACTATAAGTGCATTGAACAAGTGGAGTTCCTGTAACGGTTAAGGCAGTGGCTGTGGTTGTTGTAAAAATAGTTGCGCCACCACCGGGCAGTACAATTTTACCGGTGCCAAATGCCAATGTTCTAGTGGTGCTTGCAGAACTTGAAAACGTATAACAAGTAAGCGTGTTGTTATTTAAATCAAGGGTACCAGAGGTAAGTGTTGCTGTTCCAGTTGCACTTGAATCTAAATCAATCAACGTATTTCCAACTAATACAACGCTACCTGTTAAATTATTGACTGTAAATCCAGATAACCGAAGTTGAATACCAGCGGAAGTAAATGTTTGCGTTAAACCGCGACCAGCAAAAGTAAATGTTGGGCTTCCTGATATAGTGGTCATCGTCATTGACGAAGACAAGGTTATCGTAGCCCCATAAAACACCGGGTCAAAGTTGCCCTGCGACCAGTTAAAAGCGTTGGTGCGAGTACTGCAATTCAATGACCCAATCCACCAATTTACATCAATGGTAATCGTGGCTCCTGTGTTAAGGCCGGTATTCTCAATAATAACTGAATCTTGTGGTAACGGGAAGTTTGTTGCGGCAACCGCTCCACCAGACGACAACGCCCACGCAGTTGACGACCAGCTACCCCCAGCCGCCAAATTCCAGTATTTGGTTACACCGGCACCAAATGTAATGCTTGTATTTCCAAGAGCGTCACCAAATCGAGTTCCAGACCAAGGAGCAGATGCTCCAGCCGCTGTAATATCACGAAAATCAACATCTGAAGCCGCTGCAAGAGTGGCTGCGGTAATGGTTCTAGCAGTTCCTAGCGTACTGCTAACAAACTGCATCCGGCGCACGCCAACCGTGGCAGTATTTAATGTCAATGTAGCGTTGACCGTTTGATTTGCGCCCAAAGATACAATTCTGTATCCAGTTGCTGCAATTGTCGCGAAGGTAAGATTATTAAAAACATTGACGCCTGTAATAGACGCAGTTCCAGTACCAGTTGAACTAAACGTGACGTTGTAAAATGTTTGTCCACCACCGTTAAATGTTGGGCTTGTGCCGGAACAGGTAATCGTAGATGTACCTGCGTTAAGCGTCAGGTTGGTGGCCGTCGTAAAATCTAACGCCGTTCCGCTCAACGATAACGTAACCGCTGAAGCATTCAGCGAAATAGTTCGGGTGTTTGAGTTGCTTGATGACAGCACAGTTGCGGACAAACTGTAGTTTGTTGCGCTGGTACTGAATGTCCCCGCCGTCACCGTTATCGTGCTGGTGGTTGTCCAAGCGCCACCCAAAGTCCAAGCTCCACCTGAGCCGTTGAACACCACCGCACTCGGCCAAGAAATGCCGTTTGTAGTGATCGTTTTACCGGTCGTTGTTGCGTTAAACGTGATTGTCCCGGTACCAGAGAACGCAAAGTTTGTGGCCGGGTTTGTCCAACTCCCGGAAACTGCCAACGTTGATGTACCCATCGCCAGGGTCATCGCGCCATCCAGAGCACCGCCAGCACCGCCTGTGCTGAAGTCTCGGCAAAGAGCAGCAGATACAGTGACCGTAAACGCGCCCGTACCTACATTTGATGCAGCGTCAAAAATTACATCGTCAACAGCCGTAGGTGCAGAGGCACCAGACGCTCCACCAGAAGAAGCAGACCAGTTTGTCGTGGAGGTTGCATCCCAGGTGCCAGAACCGCCAACCCAGTAGCGCGTTGCCATTTATTCCTCCGGCTTGGGGTTAACCCGCCAAACTCAGGGTGTAGGTCACATAGATTGCATCACCAGAAACAACGGATCTGTCTCCAGGGGAGCTGAAATCTGCCGCTGAAAACAGCGTTCCGGTAGTGCCGCCCTTGGTGTTGTTGCTGGTTAGAAACGCGCCGCCAATCGTTGTCGTGCCGTTTATGGAAAACGTGGCTCGATTAAGGGCATTGGTAACCACAGATGGATTTGCGTTCGTCGCAGCAGCAAACGTCGCAGCGGGGCGGGTAGACTCAATGTAGGTCGTTACTTCCGTCCAACCAGGATGCGATGCCATGGTATCAGTGGCCGCTGGGTTGTTGAAAGCTGCCGCTCCATAAACACCGATGTACCAGCTTGTGATTGCCGCCGTGGAGGTAAGCGCCGTACCGGCCATGTACTGAAGACCAGCATTCACCACAAGATTGTGGTTCTCATCTTTCCACTTGAGGTTGCCGTCCTTGTCGTAGCACTCGACGGTAAACCGGCCCGTTGCCTTAACCGATTCTTGAGACATGATTAACTCCAGCGGAGCAACGCCGAGGTTGAAGTGTTTGACGGCATCGTGATGGTGAACGTGTTTGTACAGGTCTTATCAGACCCAAAGTCCAACACCGCGACAGACTTGTTAGCCTTGCTGGCGTTATAAATCAAAGCACCACGGCATGTAAACGCGGCAGGATCCCAGACCACGTTGTCAAAGTTAACGTAGATCACTGCCGGGTCGTACAGGGTTTGTGTGCCTGTATTGATGGTCACCCCAGTCAATGTCTTGCCGCCAGCCGTGTAGCCCGTGCCCGTGATTTCATTGGTCGTTGCATAGACCGTCGTCATCGGGCCAAGCGTGGCGTCACCCGTGTAAAGCGCAATCTTCAGCGTGTCCGTGGAAAGATCTTGGACAGCACTAAGAATTTGCAATTTAAACGAGTTGGTCAGCCCTTGGATGATCATGTTACCGGCATCCTATATTGGCCAGACCGGTACGCATCGGACCGCTCCATACCATCACCCAGACGCTTGGCAAGTGCAAGAGCTTCTTTGTACTTGGTATCGTAAAGCTGCATTAGATCCGGCTCTTGCTTCAAATATGTTGCAGCTTCAACCAGTGACCCGTACAGTAAAACGGAGTCAAAGTTGTCACCAAGCCAAGTTGTGTTTGCAGTAACAATGGTCTCAGGGTAGTAGAAGTAATGCAGTTCTACGTCGTAAATCGCATCTGGCGTTGGGCCAAGAATGAACGTGAGTTCCGTTGGGAAGTTGGTTGTCGATCCAAACAAAGCGTAATACTTTGGCGTTCCGGTATCGTTTGGAGTCGGGTATGCCTGACGGATGAAGTTCACATCCTTGTTCAGGAGATACTCGTAGGTGCCGGTGTTGATGTCGCCACCCGTGGTGTCTGTAACCACTGCCATGGAGTACACGGCAAGGAAATCCAGGGGGCAGGAGAGATACTTGTTACCCGTGGTCGTTATACCCGTCACGTTCTTGCGAAGCGACGGGAACTGGATCAGGTTATAGATACGCTGTTCCGCCTGCTTGATAAAAGTATCAAGAATGGTCGGATCGTTGGAATAGTCAAAGCTATTCTCAGCGTAGTTCTGAATTGCGGCAACAAGCTGGGTGTAATTCACGCCATCGGCCCCCGGCACATAACGCCTTTAGTAGCAGCACCGCCTCCACGCATCTTAATGCCGGAAGTTTTGGCTTCTGCGTAAGGCTTGCTGCGCACAGCATTGACACTTACCGCCAAGTCGTCTGCCTTCAAACGATTGCCACCTTCGTAGCCCGCGTTCTTCAGATCAACGCCTTCTTTGCCAGACATGGAGTGAGGAGGAGCATAGACCTTGGCCTCGCCAACTTCCTTGCCCATAACTTTCTTACTGAATTTAGCCATGGTTCACCCCGTCTTTTGGTTGGCTGCGCGAGCCAAATTACGGCCCAAGCGCATCATGTCATCGGTGGTCGGGCCACCCTTTTTAAACCCTTTGCCTTTGTGCATACGGGCTTCGTGACCTTTGACAGCCTTGTTGGCCTCAACGTCAGCGATTCGTTTAACCTGCTTCTTGTCCATGTGAACTCCTACGTCACGGATATTGTCACTGTACCAACTTCACTGGCTGAAGCCAAGTAGTTTGGCGTCAATCCATCATCATTTGATCTTGGCCCACCAACAGGATTCCAATTCCATTGGATGACCAACATACCACCAGAAGGAAAGCCTTCTTGGTTAATTCCAGTCCCAGTTGTTGGAGCTGTCTGCAGCCCCGATGTTCCAGACTGATACCACGTATTCGTGTCTGGCCTTGGGTCACGAATGGCCTGCGGATCTTCAACGGGATACATGCCCAGTTGAAGCTGTGGGTGGTCCGGAGTCCAGCACTGTGGGCAGACTTTATAGTTCACCTGCTTGGTCTTGATGATCAGCTTCTTGAGATTCTTCAGGTCGTAGCGAAACCCGCAAAAATCGCAGAAGCCAAATGCCTTATAACCATTGGCAAACCGGTTGCTCATATCCCGCTACCAATAAACATTTGACGGGGCACGAATCGAATCGCCGCTTTTTCACGGTCTTCCGTGGCAGCTAGCTCCCAGGCTTCGTCATATTGAGCCTTGAGGACCTGCATGCGCTCCATCGCACCGGGGATCTTCATCGACAGGTAGTAAGCAAGCCCTGCGACAAGCGCATTGATGAAGCGGAACGGGACATCCTGGGTGTTGACGCCATTCCCAGAGTCGTCGATACGGCGAAGCCTCCAGTAGACAAACTGGTACGTCTGTGAGCCATCAGGAACAGGCCACACCGTGAACTCTGGAGCGGCTTGCTGTCGGTTAATCCAGACCTGAATTGGGCGGGCCTGCTGTAACTTGTTGGGTATCGAGGAGTAGGTAGAAACACTGATACGAGTAATTTGCAAGTCGGCTTGCGTTGACGCATTTCCGGCTCCGGTTCGGATCACATGCTCAATAAGATCAACAGTGTCAGCAGGTAAAGTGTAGGTGGCGGTACCTTGAGTAAGAGTCTGAGTCCCTTGCTCAATAGTCCACATGTTGATACCACGATTAGCCCAATCAGTGAACAAGAGATTAAGGCTGCGTCGTGCAGTCCTAAAATCATATCCACTGCGAAGCTCGGCTCCGCATCGCTCAAAGGCTTCCTCGATGTACTCATTGAGATCGAGGTTGAATGTCGTGGTGCCAGACAGTGCCATGGTTACTTCTTCAGACCCTTTAAGGTCTGAGCCAGACGTGCGCGTTGACCCATCTTCCCAGGAGCCTTTGCTGCCTTGGAAAGCTTACCGGCGGGGATGTTTTTCCCTTCTTTAACGCCCAATGACTTACGCAAAGAACCGGGCTTGGATATCGCTTTTTGAATCCACTTCTCAGCCATTATCTGTACCTCGCTGTCTTTTGAGCAATACCCTTGGGTTGACTTACGAATTGTTTCCCTTTGGCTTTCCCAGCGCGCTTCGCACGAGTTGTTGCAGCATACTCAGAAGGGCTGAGAGCCTTGATAGCAGCCTCTGGAAGATATCGCTCGCCAGTTTTAGAAGACGGTTTACCACTTTTAGTCCTCCACTTCTGTGCAGTCCAGTCCTTGAGGGATTGCTGCGGTGCCTTAGTCACGATAGCCGCCACCCTTGGCTTTGTATTGCTTGGCTAAAAGTTGCGCTTTGCGAGCGCTCCACTGCCCTGCCGCAGTACCTTGAGTGGCTTGGCCCTTGATCTTGTTGAACAACGACTTACGCATCCCAGGCTTGGTGTAGTTTCCAGCTTCATTGACCTTGGATTTAACTTCACCACCTTCGGCGTATTGCGTAAAGTCAGTGTTATCCCGCCGCGCTTTGCGCTTCGGCCCCGGCATCTTGGACGGGTTTATGGCCCCCATGCCGCGAGAAGCTCTCACTTCTTACCCTTCATGTAGCCGCCACCGCAAGCTACCATGGTGCCACGGGTCTTGCCACGTTGCGCGATTCCATCGGCGCGGCTAGAAGCTGAGCCACCTTTGGCGTATTTACCGCGCTTTTCATACGCTTCGTCTTTCTGCCTTTGACGGATAATCTCCATCGCTTCAGAAGGAATAGGCGCGGGATAGCGCTTAGCCAGCGACTCAACTTCTTTCTTAGTACCTTTTTCGTCGTAAGCCATGATGGGCTCCTTAGCACTTACCGCCACGCTTCATGCCTTTGCCGCCAGCCATCTTGACGATGGTGCCCTTGGTTTTACCCTTGGAAGCAACGCCATCACGGCTCGGAGCAGCAGTCTTAACTGCACCCATTTTGGAAGCGGCCATGCCACCACCAGCCATCTTCTTCATCTTCATACCAGCCTCTTCTTTCTGCTCGCCACGAGCATACTGTTGGGGTGAAATCTTGCCAGACTTGATAGCCTTGGCTTCCTTGAGTTCCTCGGCATAGGTCTCTTTGCCGCCGAACAATTTCTTTGCCATACCGCCTCCTGCTTTGTGGGTTTCAAACTTCTGACCCACGGATTGAGGAATGCCCACCTTTTTAGCAAAAGATGGACTGTTAGCTACCGCCCGCATTAGCCGTTCTTGTTTGGCGCTTGCGTAAGGCATCAGATGTACCTACCTTTGGTCTTACCACGTTGCGCGATACCATCAGCGCGTTTAGAAGCAGAAGAAGCTTTTGACTTAGACTTCACTTTGCCGCCACGCTTAAAACCTTCATCTTGGTCAAATCCACGACGGCGCAAATTGAAGCCTTGGTCAACAGAGGATCCTTCACCACGTCCACCTTCTTCGCCCCCACCGGGGACGCTTGGTGCGTTGCGAGCAGCTTCTATGAATTTGTCTTTTACAAATCCTTTTGGGTCGGTGATAAGTTGAGACGGAATTCCAGTTGCTTGTCCAATAGCATTGCCTATTTGACCTGTGGCATACCCCACAGGATTGGTAAGGCCAGAAGGTAGGCCGGCAGCCTCAAGGCCTTTGCCAGCAAGGTATTTCAATCCAGCAGCAACAAGAGGGCCAGCCATTTTTACTCCTTATCCCAGCGCACTGCGCTGCTCCTTCATAAATGAATCCAGCTTTGCCTCAAGCCTGTCCAACCGATCCAACACGCGGTTGATGTCCGTATGCACGTCTGCCTTGGTGACATATTCCTTGGCAACTTCTTCCCGCGTGCGGTTCAATAGAATCTGAATACGCTTTTGCTCGTCCACCGTCTGCTTGATCCAAAAGAGAATCAGAGCAGAGGCGAACGATAGGAGCGTGTTCCATACCATCATTTCCATGTCAGCACTTCCACGCTCTCAACGACTTGTTGATGCGGCTGTTTGGATCCTTGGCCGTCTTCTCGCTGGTGAGCTTCTTTTTCATGCCTTTCATCCGGGCGCAAAAAGAGTCCCTGCGTGGGCCACCTTCTGGCTGGGGAGGCTTCAATCCCGGTTTCCCAGGATTGGCGCGATTGTAGGAGGCGCGCCCTTTGGCGTTCAGGCCTCCACTCTCCGCTTTGCCTTCCTTGCGCTGCCATGCTGGTGACTTAGCCATAAAAGACTGTAATGCCGGTTACGGATCCAACGCTCAAGGTCAGATATAACCCGCTTGACGCCACAACCCCTTCACCAGGGATCAAGACGTAAAACGAGTTTGGCGTGCCAAGACTTGGAATGTCCATCGTATAGAGAACATCTGCCGTGTCACTGCCGTTTCTGATCTCAAACGTCGCGGCAGTTGTAGCTTTAGGAGTTACAACAATACCGCGAAGTCGAGTACGACCACCGTAATATGATCCAGCAACGCTTAGATGCGCTGATTTGACATCGGTTTGCATCATGGTGATGCGCTCCTAGTTATTGCTGGAAGGCGGTGGGGTACATCACGCCATCAGAGCCACGCACAACATAAGTGATGACCAGCGTGCCAGCACCAGCAGACAGAGAACCGCTGCTTGCCATTGTGTAAGTCACGATAGCGTCCGTCGATCCCACGTTGTTCCACAGAGCGCCTTGAGCGTCCGAGGTGGGGTTGAAGGCGATATTAGACGACGAGCCAGCAGTAATAGCCGAGCAGGCAGCGAAGGCCGTGCCACCGAGGTACAGCGTAATAACGCCAGACGTGCCGGTGAACTTGGTCGTTTGAATAATCGAGACGCTGGTAATCAAAGCACCAGCAGGCAGCACACATGCTTGCGTAGTAGCTGCATCGCCATAAGCAACGGTAGCGGTCTGGTTAACAGACGTAGCGCCCAAATTTTGAATCGTGCCTGCGGTCGTACCGGTCGTATTTTTGACGGTGCCCAGCAGCCAAGGGCCAAGGTGCGTTGCGAATCCCATGGAAATATCCTCAATCTGCGCTTACTGTCTTTGAGGGAAGTCCGCCAAGCCGGTCAGTAAGCTGTGAATACTCTTGGACTTAATGTGTTTATACAGCAAAAGAAAAAGGGGCGCAAGGCCCCTTTTGTAAAAGGTTTCCCTTTTATCAGGACGAACCGGGGGATCCGTAGATACCCAGGGGATCCGACACGCCGAAGCTGTAACGCTCACGGGCCTTGAACCGGTTGTTGCCGGTGTCAAAGTCTGCGTCCATGCTGGTGGCCAGAGGAACACGCACGAAGTGCTTCAGACCGTTGGGCACGTCCGTGGTCAGGAACCACGCATTGGTGTCGGTCAAGAAGTGGTTCACGGTGTAACCCTCGGGGATCGAGCCGTTATTCTTCAGTGCGTTGATATCGTTGTCGGTGGTGCCAACGCGCAGGCTGGTTTCCAACAGACGGGTAGCAACGAACATCAGGTTCGGCGGAACGATCAGCTTTTTGGGCTTCGCAGCAATCAACAGACCACGCTCATCCGTCCAACCAGCGATCTGAATAACGGCGGCTTCCAGGGAAGTCTCGTTCAGGTCGGCAGCGGTAGAGGGGCGGTTGCTGTTGGTGCCACCAGAGACCAGCGGATGTGCAGTCGAGAACAGGCTCTGACCGTCGCCGTAGGTAACAGCGCCAGAGAAACCGTTGTTCAGGATTGCAGCAGCCTTCACTTGCTTCGTGTAAGCCATGGCGCGGGCCAGGGCCTTCGTGTAGCGTGAAGACAGGCTGTCGTACAGGTTGTCTTCCATCGCCTCTTCGGTGATGGAGAAGCCCATAGCGATGGTCTCGTGGTTGTAGCGAGCCGTCCAAGCTTCCTGCGCATTGTCGTAACGAATTGCAGAGCCTTCGTTCTTCACCGGAGCGGCGGAGAATCCAGACAGCTTGGTTTCTTCTTCAAACGAGCGCTCAGAGGTCTCCGTTTCGTAGATCTCTTTGTGCTCCTCGCCGTAGCGAGCATACTCCATACCGAACAGCGCGTTCAGGCCGGGCAGGAGTTCCTTGAGTAGTTGGGCACGTGAAATTGCCATTTTAAGTTACTCCTTATCAGGCGATGGAGGTGCCAGCGTAGTACTGATGCTGACCGAAGTTGATCTTCACCAACAGCTCAGGGAACTGGGTGAACACCAAAGTCGCGCTTGCAGCAAACGCGGTGGCGGGGGCTTGGTTCAGGACGAACGAGGTTGCGCCAGCCGAAGCAGCGGTATCCACGAACGAACCCGACGAAATGTACTGACCGTTAGCAGCCAGCGAACCAACGTCCGTACCCACGGGCAATGCGAAAGGCAGAGCCGAGCAGGTAACGGTGGCGGTGGAGATGCTGGTGTACGTTGCCGTACCCAACGACACAGCCGTCTCTTGCACCAGACCCAAAACACGAATCGGCAAAGAGCTGGTCGTGACAGGGGTATCAGTGGGAGCGGCAAGAGCGTTGGCCGAATCACCGGTGTTGGTACTGCCGGTATTGTTCAGGCATTCCAAGTTCTGGCCAATCATGGCACGAGCACCAGAAGCCACGGTCGTGCCCGAAGAGCAGATCACAGCTTGGAACACAGTGTCAGGATCGTCACAGACGATGGCAACCGCATCGCCAGCCAAGGTGGAAGCGGGCCAGTATTGGCTGAAACGCTTCTGCTTGGTCGTCGGGTCGGTGTAAGAGCAGCCCAGGAAAATACCGGACTGATTACCTGCCGTGCCAGAGGTAACGGACAGACGCTGGATCTGACCACGGGTCAGGCCAACGAAGTCACCATAAAAGATGTTCGTGGAGTAGCCGTAGGGAATAGCATATTCCCGAGTGGAACCCGCAAACACCTGCCCACCGATCAAATTGACCGGCTTTAGCCCGTAAGGGGCTGAGACAACAGGGTAAGCCATTTAAGACTCCTATGATTGAGGTGTACCACGACCAAACGTCACCTCAGAGCGGCGCTCTTTAAACAGAGGCATCCGAGGATCGTTGTCGCGCATGAACGTGTTGTCCACCGATTGCATTTGCCCATCTGCCTGTTTCAGGTAGTGGTCATCACGCTGATCGACGAACTCCTTTGGTGTTTTGCAAAGCAGAAGACCTCCGATCTCAATGCTGTCTGGGAATCGGCTCTTGGAACCGACGCTCATCAGTTGGATCTCCGGGTGTTCAGAAGCTTTTACAGGCTCCCAGCCTTCGCGGAGTTTTGAGGAAATGTTGCTGGGATCGTCTGATCCAAGCGTGCTGACGCGAATCCAACGAAACGCATAACCTTCTTCCGGGTTGGGAGAAGGCAGAGTTTCCGGGGGCATCCATTTTTTTGGGCGCTCCATTTTGTCTCGCGTTTCTTGTTGGCGAGCAAGTCGATTTTCAGCCATTTTGTTTCCTCATTTCTTCCGCAACCTGTTTGGCATAGAGTTCCAGAGGAACGCCCAGCCGTTTGGCGATTGATACTTGTGATTGAGTTAGCACGATTTTCTTTGGCGCTGTGCTGCGTGTTGCTGGTGCAACAACCGATGATCTTTTTGCAGGCTTTTCCGAGTGAAACGCATCTGGAAAAATCTGCCGTACACGGGAATTGATACGCTCGTAGTACTCATCACTGGTTGGGTCAACACCACCTTCCACAAGTTTTCTATGAACCGTTACAGCTACTGCGGTCATTTCGTCATCGACGCCAAACCACGGATTGGCTTGTTGCCACGCACGGGCTTTTGGATCGACCGGAACAGTACCCTTATCCGATTGTGGTACGGGTTGTACATCAGTTTTTTCTTGTTGTAAAGCAGAAGGTTTGAAATTATTTACACGCTCTGCTTTAATTTTTGCAGCAGTCAGTGCTTCTTGAGCGCTTAAAACCGCCTCAGCATCACCTGCCTGATACCCTTGTCGGTATGCACGCTTAGCTTCGTCAATCTCAAGTTGGACAGCTTTTTTAGCCTGTTCAAGAAGCGCCTGCTGCCCTTGGCTTAGATTGCCTTGGAGTTTTTTATTCTCCTCAACAAGGTTCTGAGCAAGCCGCAAAGCCTCTTCACGTTCGCGCAAAGCAGCTTCTTTTGCCCGTCGTTCTTCGTGATAACCCTTAGAAAAGTGCTGGATTCGCTTCTTTACCCCTTCAGAGTACTGTGCAAGTTCCTCTTCAGTTACGTCTGTAGGAGCCTCTTTCATTGGAGCACGCCCACGATCCGCTTCGGGTGTGTCGTCTACAACTTCAATCTCTAACGCTTCTTCTTCGGGTTTACCCTTAGAAGAAGTATCTACCGGCGTTTCATCGGGAAATTTGAAATCATCTGCCATGGCTTACTCCTTAAACGCGGCTAATGCCACGAGGATCTTCCACAACCGCCTCGACGCTATCGTCGTTAATCAGGCGGAACTCACGGCCATGGATCTTGACTCGGGTGCCCGTGTTCGGACGAACCAAGACGAAATCCCCAACCTTACAGGACGGGCCAGATGGGAATCTGGTTTTGTCCCCATAAGCGTCAGGCCCCATAGCAACCACAAACAAAACAGGCGACATCACTTCTTCAAAGTGCATCGTTTGGCCGGACTTAACCAGACCACTGTCGTACTTGTCATCAATCTCCGGTAATACGCACAAGAGATGATAGGTTGCGGGTTGCGGCAATTGTCTTGCCTTCTCCTCCGGGGTTTCCGGTAGGACGGTAGGAATTGCTTCCTCACCGGTTGAGAGAAGTATTTCACTCATCGTCGTCTTGCTCCATTCTTCGCACGAGGTCGGTTATATACATATGTGCCTGGGATAGACCCCGGATCTCCCCGCACAAACTCTTGTATTCGGCGTAATCTTTAGCAGCCCCGTCCACCAGGACGTGGGCGATAGATTCACGCCGCTCTTCAATTTCTTTCAGTACCACGGAAAACGCAGTGGTGGCCATATAGTTCTCCTAACTTACCCAAGGCCCTTTGTACGCCTTAGAAGTCACGTTACGGTTGATGTAATCCACGCCACAAAAATCGGCGTAGTCCTGAATACTGCGATTGCGGCCTAACCCAAAAACCCCAAGGTCGTGCCCTGTAACCAAGTCAGTTAGCCGCTGTTTAGATTTCTTGTCTCTGTCCCACCAACGAACAGACCGAGTTTGATCTATAGCCTCTGCCCAGTGTTTAGGGCGATAGCAGGTATTTGGATCAGTATCGTATAGATGGTAGATAGGCATGTTGGAGACATGCAGCATGTCCCAGCCGTGAGTAAACGCACGCAGCGCAAGAGCTTGCTCTTCCCCCCAGAAGTAGAAGTGTGGGTCATACGGCAGATCTTTGACGATTCTGCCTGGGGCAAATATGCACCCAGCCCCCACGTGCATCGCTGTAATAGGCTCATCCGTGTCCACGGGTATTGCCTTGAACATCAAAATAGCGCTGTCATCAGCAAACTTGCTGTCCTCACTGACCACATGCCCGAGCACCTTCTGGGTAGCTGGTTTCGGCACGGGTCGGTTGTCCACAATCTCAAACGCGTTAGGGTAGCTCGAAACCATAAACTTTGAGTTGTTTTGGCCACAGCGTGACGCAAGACTGATAAAGATGTCATCCCATCCATCTTCAAACAGCATGTGGGAGTCAATCTGAAAAAACCAGTCTTCTCCTGCATAGAGCGACATTCCCACGGACCGTGCCCAGCATGCGCCTAAAGAATCTTGTGGAGGTACTTGCACATACCGCGTCAAGCCCCACAAAGTCTGCCCCATGCGAAGCCGCTCTGGAGTTTGATCCACCACACCAAAACGCAGACGGCTAGGCGAGTTTGCCTTCGCCGCCGCGTCTCGGATGGTATGGCCCAACATAGGGTCACAGAATGAAGCGATGCTGATGAAGATTGTGTCCACTAGGCGCGGGGCTGCTTGGATTTCATCATGTGTTTAGTCACATCGGCACGGATCTTTTTATCCCCTTGCCGCTCTTGTGACTGCAGGCGCATCTGCTCTTTCTTGGCCTCAAGCTGCAGGCGTTGCTGCTCAAGCTGCATCTTTTGCTGCGCGATCTGGAAGTCACGTTGACTATCCATCTCTTTGCGTTGAAGTTCTTGAGCCTTCAACTGCAGCTCTTGCTGTTGCATCTGGAGTTGCGGGTTTTGCTGCATCTGCTGCGCTTGTTGCGCTTGGGCTTTCTGAGAGTTGGACTGCAGCAACTGCTGCGCAGCCTGCGCCACCAGACGGCTCAACTGCACTTCCGTGGTCTCATCCAACTCAGCATCCGGCGCAGTAAGTGGCACACCCAACTGTTCTTCAATCTTTTGCCGATAAGAAAACGCCACGTGCTCAGCGACGTGGGACATGATAGCTCCCCCCATCTGCTGCGCCATGGGCGACTGCCCAATCAACTGTGCAATCATTGGATCTTGGAGCAGCGACATGTGGGTGGAGATGTGGGCGTCGTGATCCTGGTAAATAAAAGCCTTGGTCGGTTTGCCCGTGAGGAACGCCATGTTTTCAGATACCGGATCTTTCGGCGTCTGATCATCCTCAATCGGAACCAACTTCTCGGCGTTTTTAATCCCGAGGACTTCAAGCATCTGTCGATGTAGCTGCGGAAGGTCGTAGATCTGCGGAGCGCCTTGGGCAAGCTGAAGAGCCGCTTGGTACTGCATGATCCGCTGCGCCATCGTGGCGGCATTAGGATCACTGACCGGGATAACTTCCGTAACGTCATAGTCGGCCTGTTTTGCAAGCTTGTCTCCACCCTCCGGGGT
>Ga0208898_1001343_pt1 | contig 16399 bp, 12 predicted proteins | sample VirMetDEL_Mar_4_FD_184513 | JGI IMG/M metagenome (GOLD analysis project Ga0208898, IMG submission 184513) | Aqueous microbial communities from the Delaware River and Bay under freshwater to marine salinity gradient to study organic matter... | ecosystem: Environmental > Aquatic > Marine >...
CCTTTAAACAATTCAACAAACTCTCCGTTTGTTTCCGTGAACTTTTTCATAGTCTATATATTTATTTTGGTTATGAAATTCTATACATTGTTACTGCACTAGATCCAGTTCGTCTAACTCTGAATCTGCCTACGCCCGCGTAACCGGCGTCGTCAGCATTGTCTTGAGACTTCACTATCATATTACCTACTAAAGTAACTCCTGAGCCTCCTGTAAGGGTTATATCAGATGTTCCGTCGGTAGCTAAGTTAAGCAAAGTAAAATCAACACTGTCGTTGTCTGCTAATAAAGCCAATCCTACAATAAGGTTAGAAGCTGTATCTGTAGCTTTGCTTCTGTCTGCAGTAGGCGTACATTTTACAATACCTGTTAAAATGTTTGCAGTTGATATTGCTGTAGTACCATCATCAGTTGTAGCTTCTGGCCCTTGGTATGTAATTACAGCAGGTTTAGTAGATGCTCGTGCATATACAGGTCCTGAAACATAAACATCTGATGCGAGAGTTACTCGTTGCAAGGCGTCTATAGAAAGAGCAGTTGTTAATACATTGCTAGAGGTGTAAGTTTTAAGTAGGACGCTTCCTTGAGATCCAGAAACACTATCTCCACCTGCAAGTACTGCGTCACCCCCAGATCCAGATCCTGTAGCATTTCCTGCAAATAATTGTATAGCCCCACCATTTTCATTACCAGCACCGCCGGCAGCTGCATAAATATTTAGTGTTGCCCCCGTAGTTGAACTTGGAGCAGCTGTTGTTAGAATGCTGTATGAGCTTTGGTAGACTTCAGTACTACCAATAGTCATTGCAGTAGAAGTGCTTCCTTTTAAGTTAATCTGGCCAGTAGAGCTAGTAGTGTCAAGAGCAGATCCTGAGTCGTTTATAATGACTCTACCGTTATGTACGTAAATACCACGGCTGCTGCCATCATCACTAAGGTAGTTGGTGTTAAGATCAATGTTGTATGCTCCGGTATCCAGAGTAGCTGCTAAACTTGCTAAACTGGCTGCAATAGTAATCCCACCTGCAGAGTTTGTAATTGTTATGTTAGCACCTGCTGTAAGAGTTGCTACAGACGGGGCGCCTGTAGCAGCGTTACCAATTAACAGCTGTCCGTTAGTTGTCATTGGAGTGCTGGCAGCAATTGTATCTGCAGCACTTGCGTATAACACAGAGCCTTGAGCAATTGTAGCTAAGCCAGTACCACCGTTTACTACAGCACATTGTCCAGTAACAGTTCCAGAAAAGTTTATAGAAGTTAAGAATCCTGCTGAGCTATTGTCACAGTTACTTAAGTCTATCTGCCCTTCTACGAGTGTAATTACAACATTGTCAGAAGCTGTCGTTACAGTTACTTTAGCATCTGCAGACTTAATTCCTTTAAATACAATCTGATTTTTGTTAGTCAGAGTTGGGCTAACATAAAAAGTTTGTGAGCCTGTTCCTGCAGTAGACACTGATGGGAATAAGCTTTGCAATTGGAATTTCTTAGCTTGTTTAGTCGTAGAGTTTGCAACTAATAAAAAATCAGTAGCAGCTACGCTAGTTTTTGATAAAGTACTGAGTGATGTTATTTCTGCCATGTTTTTATGTATTAAGGGTAGACCCGTTAATTGTAATATTATTTCCTCCTACGCTATACGATTCTGAAATCTGCACAGCTTGAGGGTCATCTTGTCTATATGAAGGTATGTCACAATCTTTGCAGTACTCACCTACAAATTTTAAAAAGTTTGGTAAATAATCTTTAGTTTCATTTCTAATAACTAAGTCATTACACTTTTTCCAGCCGTTGCTTGCATTGTTTGATACTGGGTCTATATCTAACCCAGAATCTCCAGTAGCTGTGTAAACAGCGTTGTTTCGTAAAACTACAGACCCGTCTGCGTAAGTTCCTATATCTGCAGGGTCCCACTCTCTACTACCAGAATCTTTCCAAATTTGTAAACAGTCAATGCTAGCATCTTCTAAAGAGGGTGTGCTCGCATCTGTACAATTGTACAAACACGGCAAGCCTTTTCTAGACATAAGATCGTCAATGATAATCATTTTCCAAGAGTCCATATTAGAACAGCTGTCGCTAAGTCCTGTAATATGCTTTGTGTAATATCTATTACCAGAAGCTGCAATACACTTTTTGTTGTAGTCAAGCAACTGATTAATTTCATTAGGTATACACGCAGGTACAACTGTAGTAACACCTTCGCATCCAGAAATACAAGCGTTTATATCTCCATACTCACAGCTGCCGTCATCAAAAGTTGCAAAAGACTTAAAGTTTGTAGCATTTGAATCCATACATCCCCCTACAGAACTTAAATATATACAAGTTTGATCGTCTGTAGTTGCAGCTGTGTTGTAATTAGATGCTATGGGGTCTGTACATCCACAGCCAGGCACAGAGGATGCAATTGCAATTTGTGTAGTATGCGAATCATCTAGATTACCTGGGTTTACATTAGTAAGACCGTTACTGTCATAATACAAACTCCCGTAATAATGAATATTAATAACATATGCTCCTACAGGCAAGTTATTAAACGTAAAGTTAGCTGCATTATTTTGAAAAACGTTTGTAGAATTTATAATAAGGTAGTCTCCAGCTGCTGGATTTCTAATAGAGTCAGGAGACTGCAATTGAGGTGCATAATTGCTAGCTACAAGATGATTATTAGTATTTATTCCTGTTTCTATAAAAACAAGCCACCCTATTCCATTTGGATTATTAAATTGTCGAAGAATGTCAGCTGCGTCAGTACGTGGTACATTTACTGTTAAACTTCTTGTATTTCCGTTATTACACAATGCTGCAGTTGTAGACATTTTTTATGTTTTAAGAAGATGAAATAGTAATAGTAACACCTTTAGAAGCAAGACTTCTTAACCTAGTTGCATCAGTTATTTTACCTGCACAGCCTAAAGCTATACACTCCTCTAAAGTTTTAGTTCCAGTGTAGTTGTTTTGTATAAACTGACATTGCCCGTTTACACATTTATAAGTTCCTTGAGTAGGATATGTACAACTGCCATCGTTAATGTTTGCAGATGCATTGTAATTTGTTGCAGAAGGGTCTGTACAACCTAAAACATCTGTATCTCTATCTGATAAATATTGACAAGACCCGTCATCTACTATTGCAATTTCTTTGTAATTAATTGCTTTTGGATCTGTACAACCTTTGTATAAATCAGAGTAAGAACAAGACCCGTCGTCAAAAACTGCATCGCTATTGTAATTATTTGCTTTAGGGTCTGTACACCCAGCTTGCTCAACTACAAACGGTCCAAATATTTCGTAACACGTTTCTGCTTTAGTACTTGTATTTCCTGCGCCGGCATCTACGTCGTATCTAACAAGAATAGCATATTCCCCAGCTGCCCGATTGTTAAATATGTATGCTCCACCAGTTGTGGAAACTGTTGTAGCTAAAGTTGCTTGGCTTGAGAGGGTTAAGTCTCCTCGTTGGTTATTTCTTTGCTGTTCTTGTGCAGACTCTGTAATTCTAGAACCTACAGAAGGCATTTTGTACAAGTAGTAGTCTACAGGATTAGCTTGAGTACTGTAAAAGCTCTCAGCTACTTTAAACTGCAGTAAATTAGGATAGCCTAAAACTGTGTAAGGCTCTGGGTATTTAACCCCTGCAAAGTTTATAGATCCTTTATTTAAGGATACCCCAGAAGCATCACTTATAGACCTAACAGTTGTAGATTTTCCTGTATCTAAGACCCAAGGACCTAGTACATTTGCTAAAGCAGTTCCAGCAGCTAATCTACCCCCATTGTTACAATACACACATGCGTCTGCAGAATCCTCAGGATATGTGTTGTCATAATTAATTGCAGTAGTACCAGTTTGGCACCCAAACACACCTTCGGCTATACCGCCTGTAGAGCCTATTACAAATTGTATTGTTTGAGAACATGCTGTTCCGTTAGAATCGGATATTGTAATTGTATACCCACCGGTGTACAAATTGCTAACCGTAATACGATCTGTAGATATTCCAGTAACAGGTATGCTAGAAAAAATTACTGTAGGGTCTACTAATCCAACTACATTGTTTACTGCTATAGTGTACGAGTAGTTAGCTGTGCCTCCTTCTACTACAAATGTAGCTGTTCCGTCTGCAGAATTATCGCTAGTAGCTTTTTCAGTAGCATCCAATGCAACATTAAAAGTCTCGCACCCGGCTACGTATGTACAACAGCCTCCGTCTACATTTACGTTGCTGTTAATTTTATCTGCCGTAAGAGCTACACCCTCACAGTCATTGGCCATAGCCCCACTTGCAGTACAAGGTAAAGAGTTACCAGCACAACCTTTTAAATAGTAGTTAGAAGCTCTAGGATCTAAACAGACACTATTAGTTTGTGCATCTCTTTTAGCTAAAGCTATTAATATAAACCCGCCTATTACTTTAGGTCCTGGGACATTAATATTAACATTGTTGGTAGTGGTAAAAGCTATAGAAGTGCCGTCATCTTTTTCTCCTCTAGGCCTACCAAGACTTGTCTCGCTAGATCCTAAATTTGTGTGGCTTATAGAGTTTAAAAATTGGTTTTGTAGTTCTGTGGAACCAATATACGCAGCTGCACCGTCAGAGGTGTAGTAATAATCTTGTGTAGCGCTTGTGTCTAAATGACTATTATTGGAAGAAGGAAATATAAACAGCTGCCCAAACTGCGTTCCTTCTGAGTAGTACATAGAGTCTACTAAGCTATACCCTAAAGCATCATCAGGGTTAACCGCAAAACTAAATGACCTTATGAGGCTTGAAAAATCTTGACTAAGAGCATTTGAGGCAGGAAGCTCTGCTACTACCACATCTTGCGTAATAGATGAGCTAAAAGTTACAGAAAGTACTCCGGATCCTTTATACTCAATGATATTTTCCTGAGACCCGTCAAGCAACAGATTAATCTTCTCTGATATAATAGACAGGTTAGAACCTTGGTCTACAGTAACAGATGCAACCTTATCAGAGTCATGCGAAGTAAGTACAGCATAAGATACTCCTGCAGAATCCTTGAAGTATTTGTAAGATAAAAATGTTTGCTTAGCCATGTCTAACAGTTACACCCACAGTGACCTGCGCACATGTCTTGGGCAGTTAAATACTTTTCTTGAGCACTGTCAATTACTGCTTGTATTTGTTGAATAGTTCCAGCCTCGTCTGCCAAAGCAAGTTCTGATTCTGCAGTCTTAAGCAGTAAGAATATTTTTTGAGCTTCTGCCAATTGATCTGCACATTTTGTACAATCGCAGTCACATTTAAGCAGCTCATTCATTTTACTAGCCAAACAACATTGAATATCACAAGATAATAGTACAGCAGCTCTAGCAAAAATACTTCCGGCAACAAAGTGATTAACTACATAAATTCCATTACCACCTCCTATCTCTGCAGCTGTTACAACCCTGGTGCTGCTCTCTTCTGTAAAGTCGTAAAAAACAGTATTAGTACCGTTAGTTATTTCGATAGTGTTCTGTCCGCTAAGAGCATTAGTGACAGATATAATTATTTTGTTACAATCTGCAGTATGTGATACGTTTAATGCCATTTGTCTAATATAATAAAAAAGACTAATAGGGAGACAAGCTCCCTAATAGTCTTAAATTAATTTGCTATTAAGCAGATTGTGGGCCTACGTAATATTGTACGTAAACATCAACTACACCAGCAGTCAAAGCTGCTGTTGCAATCACAAACTGAATACCTGTGGCAGATGTAGTCTTATCGTTAACTGCGTTAGCGATTACACTTTCGTCTGCGTAGTCCGCATTATTATAAGCAACTGCAGCATTCAAAGTAAGTCCACCAGCTGTAAGAGCTAGAGTAGCTGAACCACCGCTTGTTAAAGCTGTAGTAGTACTATGAAAAACATCTGTAATAATTGCATTATCAGGAATAATTGCTGAGTTACCTGGTACGATTGTACCTACAGCGCCGCCATCAACTGAAAAGTCGTATCTAGCGTGAGCTGTCATCAATTTAGGGTGTGCCATGTTTTCTTAAAATTTAAAAGTTAATAATTATAAACTAACAGGAGCTAACCCCGCAGATGCTAAGTAACCATTTAGTTTAGACTCAAAAGCAACTCTGTTTGCATCAGTTGCAGCATCAGATAAAGCAATAGTAATTTCTATTAAATTATCTACACCTTTGATAGCAGACATAGTGCTGCCGTCTTTTGTGGCTGCAATAACGTACATATCGTAATCTGTGCCAGCCACTGCGTTTACTGCAGGCTTGTTAGGCAGTTTCAAACGATCATAAAATCCTTGGCTTACACCGTGTAGTGATTCTTCTATAGCAATAACTGCAGAACCTTCACCAACACCTGGATCAGCTCCAGACTCAGCAACAACAGTAACTGTCAAACCAGCAACTACTAAATTGCTGTCTATAGGCATTTCAAAGTTAGATGGTTCGTAATCCCAGCTGTCACCACCTTTGGTAGTAGCGCCTCGTAGGATACCTGAAAATACAACTTGATCAGTGTTAGATACAGAAACACTTGCTGGACTTAACCAATCTGGCAAGCTATCCAAAGCATTGTACGCAGCTACAACATCTGCAGCAGCATTAGCAGCAGAACGACCGCTAGCAATTTCAGTACTAAACTGAAAAAACTCTGGACGTGGTCCACCTTTTCGTACAAACTTAAGAGTTAAATCTCCTTTTGCAGTAGAAGTTCCTGCAATATCAATAGTTACTGTAGCAGCACTTTGATCTGCAGATTCTTTACCTGACCAAGAAATTACGTTTCTACCATAGAACCATGGAGATACGATGTTGTTTCCAGATGTACCTTGAACAATACGAATTTGTTCGCTATCAGCGATAGTGTCACCAACAACTAATTCCGTTGGTCCATTATCGCTTAATTTTTCAATAGAGATTGCACCCGCAGCTACTAAACCACTTGATGAGCTGTATGCAGTGCCATCTCCAACAAATAAATGTCTTGACATTTTTTTTAAATTTTCGGTAGCTTGAGGCTACCATTAATAAAACTATTCATTCTTTGTAACCTCTACTGATGCAGATTGGTATCTGGGATCAGAAATGGCTTCTAATATACTGGCAACTGTCATCGCAACTATCTCTTGATGAGTGTGTTCAGGCAGTTCACAGTTTACCCCCAAAGATAAGGAAATCTCTTTTGGCTTTCTTATGTAAGTTATTTTTACAGCGTCTATTATAAATATATCATTCGTGTAAACATCTATCGACCTACCACGCATTGTTGTCAATGGTGACGTATGCTTTGTAGTATTAAATGGATCGTTTAAAAGCGTAAAAATATCGTCTTGCTGAGAAAATCTATTACCTCGTGTAAGCAGGTCTGAATAAGATATTGGTTCTCTTTTTTCTGAATAGCTAGCGTCTAGTATTTCTCCGTTTAAAGGTGTTGGAATAGCTCTTGATATGTCATCTCCTGTGTATGGCGATCCTTCAAGTTTAGATACAGCATTCCCTCCAGAAGCATCCCACTCAAACCACTCATGAGTTACTGTATCTACTACAACAATAAAACTTCCGGGCTCGTACAGAGTTTCAAACTCTTCCCAGTAAATTGTAAAACCAATTCCTGGATTATTTAAAATGTCTTGTTTAATTGCCTCAATATTTGCAGGATATGACGATGGCGACCAGCCAAAAGATTTTAAATTGCCTGAAGCCGCCCACACTACAGCAGATTTATCACCTTTAACCATTTCCATACTTTCAATAAATGCAGAATTCTCCCCATTACTATCGGTAGTAACCATAAAATTGTTAAAGTCTACTACAAAATAACTTACAGAAGGCAAGTTAACTAGTGAGTATTCTATCGGCTTACAGTTATTGATGTAAACTCTAGAAACTTGGTTTACCAAGTACATGTAGTCAGTAGGAAGTGTAAAAGTATCTACAAAAATATTTTTTTGCAGTTGCTCTTTAAAAGCTGTTACCGCTTCGTACTCGCGTACGAGAGTTCGTAAATCGTCAATACGTTTCTGAGATTCTTCAAATCCTTTACGGTAAATGTTGTTCTTACCGTATTTACCATTGATAAACCTGAACACACTTTTGTTCAATTCTAAGTCTATCTCTTCGGATAGTAGGCTGTCAGCCTGGAGTGAATTAATCTTATCCACTCCTTGCTGTACAGCGATATGCATCTCAGTTACATTCATATTAAGTCAATGCCAACTCTTTTAATTTAGCCCGTAGGACTGTTAATTTACCAGAATTCTTTTTGTCCTTTAGGTAGATGACTGTATCGTCAACTGTTTCCCCTAAGATTTCATCTATAAAGATAACCTGATTTCCGATCTTTCGTAAAACTCCTGCAGTAATCATTTCGTCGATTTCTGCTTTCAGCTCTAAGTGCTTGTCAGTTGCAATGCGTAAGAACTTCTTAGGGTTCTTGTCTTTCAATGCGTACAAGGAGTTTTCAACCTGCTCGTCCGTCATTCTTTCCGGATTGCTCTCTGACATCAAACGCAATACACGTTTCATGTTTGCTAAACTAGAAGAAAGTTTAATGAACTCTTTGTCCGCGTCTTTCTTAAGTTTGATTTCATTGTTCTTGACCTTGTCTTCTCTAGTAAGATCTTGGATATAGAATCGCTTGTTAAAATTAGCATCCATTTCCTCTTTGGTCAGTGCTACATGTGGATGTTTAAGTGCAAAATTGTACTTAATGTAATCCATTATGTTTAGTGGGTTATTGTTACCATCTAAACCTACCTCTAGTTCAACTCCTGTAAATCCTACAGGAATAGTCAAATCTGCATAGAATTGTTTTACATGTCGTGGCCAGTCAACGTGGTCTGGGGATACATCTAAAATACCATTCAGATATTTCTTGTTTTCGTCTGCACTAAATCCGTGCAACGGTTGTCTATTTACATAGACACTACTGAGTTTTGTTGTTGCCTCAGCTCTTACTGCTTTAGGTAAGTGACTATCTAAGTCCTTTCTCCTAATGAAGATTTTTTTACTCATTTCAGTTCTTTTTAGTTAATTGTTATAGGGTGGAAAGAATAACTCTCCTATATTTTAAAGTAAGGATGTGAGGAGCAAAGCTCCCCACAACCTCAACCAAACCAATATATAGACCGCGTTACCGCCTTATTTAGGAAGCGACACACTGAATGTCTAATGACGTGTCAAAACGCTTAAGCGCTAGACCAGCCGTCTTCAACATGTGTACGCTTGCCCCGTCCACGTCAGATGCTCGTGCAGAAGTCGATTCGAATCCTTTTGGAACAACTGAACCGGCTACACACCAACGCATCATCTCACGACCTTTCTTAGAGATCATTTGTAAGTTGTTCTGACCGTCGTAGTTAGACTGATCAACGAACACCATACGGTAAGACTCAAGTGAGTAACCTGTAACAGGGTGTTTAGCACGAGCTTGAGCAACAGCACCGTGATCAAACAATGGTAGTTTTACCACGTTTACAGAGTGTCCGTCGATATGCTCGTACGAAGTAAAGTAACCTGACATGCCTAAGCTACGTCCGCTACCTGTGATGAATCGGTTTTCACCGCCCACTTTCCAAGTGTTACCTACAAAGTGATTTTTAAGAGCTTCATCAAACTCACGTGCACCACCCGTACCAGTGTAGAGAGTGATTTGCTTAGTAGCAGCATCAGTCATTCCGTAGAATAAGTCACCGATGATGTTTTTAAGCTTAGACTCTGTCATAGTAGAGTAAGTGTCCTTGTTTATGATTTGTTGGAATAAACCAGGACCTACGATTACAGGCTGACCATTTTCATCTTTCATCTGAGTGTGGCCGTTACTATCGTAAGTTTTCTCTCCGTACCAGTAATACATTTCACATTCTTCTTTGAAGTCTAACATGTGTAAGTACTCTTCGTAGTCCATCCACAACTTAGTTGTAGAGCCACCTTTTGTTGGTAAAGAAAACTCAGCTACAAATTCTTTAGCGTTACCAGACATGTGGTAAGACTTACGTACTGTAGTTAGTTTGTTACGTACCAATCCTGGAGTTTCCCAGTTAGATGCATTCCCGCGAGAGAAATCAACACCTACAGGTGCGAACATCTGAGCCCACAATGCACCAACTGCAACGTCAGCTGCAGGTACAGTAGCAGTGCTAGAAGGATTTACAATCTGAAGAGTGTATTTCCAACCAGACCCAGCAGCTACTTGCTGTGGTTCTTTCATGATACGAGCTTGCGCACCTGATTGAGATACAAGTACGTAAGGAAATACAAAGTGTTTGTCAGGAAACTCAATCTCAAAAGAAGAGCCACCAAGACCAACATTAGAAGTACTGCTAGGTGCTCCTGAAACCGGACGAGTTCTCAAACGGTGTGTTGCCACACGGTACTCATACTCAAGACGGTCAATAGACTTTACGTTACCAACACCTTCAGTTAAGAAAGAAAGTGGGAAACGTTTGTCATCCTTACCAGCTAGGTGAGTAATGATTGGAGATAACTCAGACGGCTTAGAAAGCAAAGCATTTGCAAGACTGTTCATGTCAGTCATCTGTGAGTCGTTATAAAACGTCTTTTGCACAGAAATGTTTGTTCCGTTAATTGCCATTTTTTATCTAATTATTTAAAAGTTATCGCATTTTAAAATTGCCATTTATCATATATCAAGGTCTAGATTGTCTAAGTCAACATTCTTAGAAGGTCGTCGTCCTGCCTTTCGTGCACTCTTAACTCTCTCCTCGTTGCTAGAGATTCTGTCTCTCAATGATCTTGTTGAAGCAGTCTTTGCTTTGGTCTTTATAATTTTCTCCAAGTTAAACCCTTTAAACATTAAATAGTCCATGGCTAACTTGACATCCATTTGCGCCTCTCTATGGTCTAGATCACGTTGCGTGAATCCTTCCTTAGTTACTGGCTTTGACACATAATCAAAGAACTTGCCTTTATCTCGTTTAGGAACTGCTATACCGGCAAACTCATCAGCATCGTTGATAGTTTCGTAAACACCGTTCCAAAATTTTTCTTGCTCTTCGGCCTGCTTTATTCTGTTTTGCTTTTGCTGCTCGACTAACTGTTGTCTTTGAGCACCTTGCTGTTTAGCTAAAGCTTCTTTAGCAGCTTGAGATTTTTGGAATAACTTGCCTGTATCTTCGTAGTCTTCAAGTAATTCTTCAATAAAGTCTTTGTCGTGGCCCTTGGCAGTAAAATAATCTGACAATATGGATTTTTGGCTACGAACATCTTCTTCGTCAATCTCAATCTTGTTATAATCCAAATTAGGATCATAAGCCTGCATAAACTCTTGCGAGTCTCCCCCGTTGATAACATACTCAAGATGGTTTTTAACTAAAGGAAACTTCTCAAATAATTGATCAAGTTGCTCCTCTGCCATTTTACCACTCATATCTTGAGTGAGTTTTAACAATCCTTCAGTAGTATCTTCATACTCTTCGTCAACTTCGTATCCTAGTTTGGATAAGATTTGACCTACTACTGAATCATCATCTCCAGAATCGTCGTCTTGATCATCATCCTGATCATCGTCGTCATCCTGGTCATCGTCCTGATCTAGATCATCATCATCGTCGTCATCATCTTGATCATCATCTGCAGCAGGCTTTTTAGATTTTGATTGTGCATCATTGTCTAGTTCGTCTGCTCCAGGAGGGGTGTCGGTAATGTCATCATCATTGGCATCTGAATCCATCTCGACGCCACCGTCTAACATATCATCAAAAGATATGTCGTCTAGTGCAATTTTTTCTTGTGCGTCACTCATTGTCTATAAAATTAATCTTTACAAAATTATTTAAAATTAGTCCGATTTACTTGGTTTGATTATTTTTTCGTATATGTTTTACTGTATAACACTTAGAAGCTTTTCTTAAGTCTTACACCGAACCTAGGCCCTTCATTTTCTAATGCAATTACACCAGGAACTGGGTACATACTGCCCTGATAAAGACTATTAGGCTTTGAGTAGTAACCTTCAATAAAATCTCCGTCTCCCATATCATACTTTAGAGAAAGTCTACCAGCACCTCTACCCATACCTGAGTAAGCATCTCTTTGACTTAGAGGAGCTACAGTGCCTGTGCCCGTACTGCCGTATATAGGATTGTTGCGGTTTTTATCGTACCTACCTCTCATTTCGTACCCTACACCAAGAGATAGATTATCATTTAAAGAAAAATTAGTTTGTGGAGTTACGCTCATGTAAGGGCTAACAGCACCGTTACCATAGGCAAGCCCTGCCTCACCTTCAAAGCTACCTCTTACATTTACACCGCTTCTAGGAAACATATTCTCTAGAACATTTCCTGGAACACCTTGCCAACTAGCTTGCCCCCTAATACCTGCTCTTAAGTTTTCTCCTGCAGGTCTAAAGCTTTTACCTTTACGATTTCCTATACCTATACCCCCACTTCCTATCAAATCTGCACGGTATTTAATTTCATCTAGTATATCAGTACCTTGCAGACCTAATGAGAATCTAGACTCGTCATCTACTAAGTTTTTACCAAAAGTGTAATTAGTAACTGCATCTGGAGTTTGTGCCCAGTTAGGTCTAGTACTTTGACCTGGCTTTATGTAAGTATCTACTTCTTGGAATGCATCTCCTTCCCGTCCACCAAATTGATATTTAGCTCTGTACCCACCTTTCTTGTACGCAGGTGTTTCTATAACTGTACCCTTGCCTGGTCCCGTAGGTAAGCTCTCAATACCTGGTGGCACATTTTTAAACGATTGTACTAAATGTCCTTGTTCGTCAAACTTGCTGATGTTAATAGGAGCCTTCATACCCTTTGTGTTAAAAGGTGTGTTAGGTGGCACATTAGGGAATGCCATAGAAGCATTCGTGTTACCAGCTGCATGCTGTGGACGTAAACCTTGTGATTGCTGCTCTGGAGTCTGCGCAACTTCCATATTCTGAGGCTGCAACAGCTGGCTAATATCTTGGCCGGCTCTTGCCGCATTATACAAATCTAGAACGCTGCCTTTGTAGCCAACTGCTCTAGCTGTCTCCAGAATTTCTCTGCGCTTCTCGTTGGTTAGCATTGGCTTCTCTTTGTATTTCTGCGTTTTGGTTATCAGCGTTCATCTTACGCTCAATCTCTTGCTCTTTGATGTCAAGCTCTCTCTGCTTAACTTCAAAATCTTGCATTAGCTTTTGCAGGTTAAAGTTTTCAGATGCAGGGTCTTGTCTAGCTTCAGCATTAATCAATGCTATTTCTATATCTGTCTGACGATCCTTTTCTTTCTCTAAACTTTCTTGCTCAATCTTAGCTTGCTCCATTTGCATAGCTTGCTGCTGTGCTTGTTGCTCAGCTTGAGCTTGAGCTTGTTCTAATTGCTCTTGTGCGCGTTCAGCAGCTTTTAGCTTCTCTTTAATTTGTGGGAAGCTTTCTGCATCTAAGATTTCAGCCACAGTAGATGTCTTAGCACCATTCTGCATCATAGCTTGAGTCAAACCTTTAATCTGATCTAGTTTGAGTTGGTCTTTACCAGAGTCAGATACGAATATGCCGTACTCAGATTCTAAGTGGTCAAACGAATCAATGTCTAAAAAGTCTGTGGTACCGTCCGGCATAACAAACTGTCCTTTCTTGCCGGTCAACCAAGCTTCTTTAGAATAGTCAAGCAATGCCTGCATATCTCTTTGCTCTAGTCTAGAGAATTTGCGGAACATGTCTTCTGTAATGTGTGAAGACTGTAAAATAGCTTGTTGGCTAGATGCTTTACCTTCGTATGCCCCAATCTCACCTTGTCGCTGTCTAGATACACCGGATAGCTTTTCCCATTCTTGTAGAATAGAATCAAGTAGCATAATGTACTGCTGAATAGTCTTGATTGACATATCCAATACAGACTGATGCTGTGGAGAAAGCTGTATACCTTCCTTGTTGTAATCAACCCACGCAATACCTGTACCTTCTACGTAGTACATAAACTTATCCATGTCCCATTTCTTAGGAATCATGTTTATGTCAAACTGTGCAATAATATCTTTACTTCTCGCAATAGACAACTCTAATCGATACTTGTAAATGTTGTAATTCAACTGGTATGCAATACCCATAGAAACCAAAGACACATTCTTTGAGTTTATGTCTGAGTATTTTCTACCGTTGATAGGTAATTTACATTTTGATGGATTGTCAAGCGATATACGCTGATTTGCGAGTGGGTTAATGTTTACGTAGAACCTCCCGTCAATCCGGGTACCTTCCCATACCTCATTTACCCACATGTACTTTAACTTAGCTCCTGCTTCTTTCATTTCTGCAGGCATTCTAAATCCGTCTTCCACTTCCATCTCTTCCATAGCCCCAGTTTCTGGATCCATGTACTCTAAGAAGCCAATACGTTTACGAGATTTCCAATATACAATAACTACCTCAACTAGTCGGTTTCTGTGAGAGTTCCCTTCTTCGTTTTGGGCCCTGTAAATCAAGTGGCCGTCAATGTCGTGGTGATGAGGCTCTTCTAATTCTAAAACCTGCTCAGGAGTTAAAGACTCGTAGTAATGATCAATAACTGTAGAGGCATGTACATATTTACGTACAAGTGCCCAGTCGCCATCTTCTACAAATTCTAAGTCTGGATCTTTATCGTAGTCTACGTCTATTGGGTTGAGTATTTCATAGAAAGGTTCTGAACTTCTTACGCCCCTGTGAGTGTAAACCTCGCCGGCCACTAAGAAATGGAACCAAGCTTTCTGCAATTTATCGTAAACCTCTTGGTCTTGCATAATGTACGTCATTGCGTACTGGCCTTTTATTGCGCGATTGTCTACATAGTTGTTTTCAAACTGCTCAGCAATCTGCTCTGGCATTGGTATTTCTTCCGGAATCTGATTAGGATCTACTAGTTCAGGATTTTGCTCAGACATTACTTTTAAGAACTGCATCTGCAAATTCTTGTAGATAAGCTGTTGCTTTGCGTTCTCCTTCTCAGATATTGCATTTGCATTCTGTACTGTAACAGTATAATTGAGAGGTCTTTTAGACTTTTCGCCTAGTAGGAGATCCACAATGGGTTTAATAATAGGATAGTTACGCATTTTAGAGGGGAAGTTCTTACGAGTTTTTCCGTAAGGTTTTAAAACGTAACGATAGTCATCCTCATCAATTATACCGTTATAGTAATCGTACAGTATGCTCAAATCACTCTTGTGATCGTGCAATCCGTTATGAGATAAGCTAATATAGGCCTCAACGCACTTTTCGCGCCATTCCTTTGTTTTTTTCGATAAAGGCAGTCTTTGCTGCGGTATTTTTTCTCCCCCTAGATACATAAATAACAAAGTTACTAGCTCTACAGCTCTATAGCATGCGTTGCTATTATTTTGTAAGTGCCCTTATTGGTATAGCACTTTTTAATGGTAGTTATTATCAAACCAAGCATCTACTGACCGGTCTTCTAATATCTCCTTTACTTCTGCATTGTATAACTCGCGCGTATGGTACATACCAATCATAAGCGCCATTACCCGGTCAAAGTTACCCTTGTGGTTAAACTTAATTAGCTCTTGCAGTAAAGCTAAATCATATATTTTGTGTAAGTTAAGAGTTACAGTCCCATCCTCACTTTTACTCCTAACAGAATTTAGCCAGTCTCGTATGTAAATCTCACCTTGTCTTTTCCTAGCGTCTGTCATATGCATACCATACTGCCGCTTTACAGTTCTAGATCTCAACTCTTTTTTATCAAGCATTTCAAACTCTTCTTGTAGCCTGTGAAGCTTCCTGTACTGCTTCGCGTACTGTATTACGGCACCCCGGTCATTCTCAAACCCAATCTTAGCGTTGTAATAATCAGATAGCATAAACAAGTTGCGATTATAGTCGTCTTGTGTTTGCGGTCTCCCAACATAGCTAGCTACAATCATATCATCCGGTTGTGATATATTGTTTGTCCTTTTTATGACATAGGCAGCCCCTAAAGATGTAGAATCTGCACTTTGATTCTGCCCATAGGGGTCATGACAGAGCAGATACAAATTGTGAGGCACTTGTCCCTCTTGATTTTTGTACGGGCCTTCGTAAACTACAACTGCACCAGAGAGATTGTCTTCTTTCCTGTGTGGAAACCTAGATATAGGTCGTAAGTCCCCGTCCATTTTAAATTCTATAGTGTTGCCTTTTGCATAATAAAGTCTGCCGGCAGTTCCTACGCTTTGTAGATTGTTTACCTTAACTCTGTTGTACTGCTCTTGTAAAGATGCAATATCAAAGAGGTTAGATGACACTTGCAATGTAGCTTCCCTAGGATTATTAGGGTGCTCAGCTATGTATTGGTCGAATGCCTTAGGATCATTAGTCCCCTTTTTCTTCTTCCTGTTTTCTGCCTCAAAAGCTATTGCAGCCTCCTCATCAGAGTTCCCATCTTCATCAATAAACCCATCCAAGTTTTTGTAGATAGGTACAA
>Ga0208898_1001345_pt1 | contig 16385 bp, 20 predicted proteins | sample VirMetDEL_Mar_4_FD_184513 | JGI IMG/M metagenome (GOLD analysis project Ga0208898, IMG submission 184513) | Aqueous microbial communities from the Delaware River and Bay under freshwater to marine salinity gradient to study organic matter... | ecosystem: Environmental > Aquatic > Marine >...
ATATTGGTTGTTACTATCCAGAATTCGGAACATCTAAAACATCTATCACTGCTACACAATGGTTACTTGTGCCTAAACCTAAATTTTAAAGGAGGTGAATGATGACTGAAGAAGAATGGAATGACTTAACAAAAGACCAAAAATTAGCTTACATAAAGATGTTAGAAGAATATTGGAGTAACCTAGAAGAAGAAGAGGAGGAGGTGAACGATAAAAAATTTATAGACAAAAAATAAAATAGGTGTAATCATAGCTCTTACTATGAGAGCTAACCAAATATTACACAGTCCCTATCCATCTCTAGAAAACTTTATGGTAATTCTAGAGATGGAAATTGTAGTGAACTCACTACAAAAATCATACACATATAATGTTTACATTGGTGATAACACTAAAAGAATCTTCAAGCCCGCAACACTACCTACCTTTATTAAATCAAAGTTAGCTATGATTAAATCTATTCCGAAAGAGGAATGGAATGCTTACGAAGATGACGAACTATTTAATGAATTAGATTGTTACCTACCTCAAAATCATACACAAAACAATCCAGAGTTTAGACACATTGGTTGGTGTGTATCTGATAGTATATATGTTATAATCCTGTCCAACGAAGAACTATCCGAACTCAAAGGCACAAGGATTGACACCAGAGAAAAAAGTCAAAGCAAAAGTCAAAAAAATTCTTAAAGACTTAAGTTGTTATTATTGTATGCCTGCAACAGGGGGGTATGGCTCTAGTGGTGTGCCAGACTTCATTGTATCTTATCGTGGTAAATTCATTGGTATTGAATGCAAAGCCAATGGCAACAAACCCACAGCACTTCAAGAAAAAAACCTTACTGATATAAAAAATTCTCTCGGACAATCTTTAGTTATTGACGAAACAAATGTTGATATGCTAGAGTGTTTGATACTGTCAAGTGAAAGTAACATTTAAAAATTATGAGCAACAATAAAAAACTTACAACCATAAACGACATTATTCAACAAGGGAGACAATCTAGTACCTACGATGAATTAAGTCCGTCTGATAGAATTAAATATCTTACAATTTATGTTAATAAAAACAAACAGTTAAACAACAGTCAACACGAGGCAGTGTTGAAAATGACTGATGAAGAATTTTTTAAACAAAAGCCAGAGGGAACTGGTCAGAACTAACAGTAAAGTTAACGCTTTCGGAGAGACAAATGCCTAGAGGTTCAACATACACACCAGAAGAACTTGATACTATAATACAAAGAGTCAATCAGTTTAAAGAAGAAAACTCAAACGCAACAAGAGCTAGTCTTGCAAGGTACGCAGGTTGTGATATTTCGGTGTTGAAAAGATTAGAGAAACAAGGCAAACTAGAACTTCCAAAGCCTTTGACTAGACAACAAGCAAGAAAAAGAAGAACAATAGATTGGGCAAAAACATTAGGAAAATTAAGATAATGGTTGATGAAGTAGATATAGCAAATAAAAATGTAGAGAGAGAAATAGAAACTGCATTAAAAAATATTGATACCACAATACCAAAAAATGAAACAGGAAAGTGTTTGTATTGTAAAGAAGATATAACAGACGAGAGAAGATGGTGTAACGCAGACTGTAGGGATAACTATGAAAAAACAAACAGAAACGCATAATTATAATTTAAAAAAACATTATGACGAGCAAGTGTGTCATAAGTGTGGGGCAAAGGCTAGATTTAAACACAAAGGTATTTGGTGGTGCTCTTGGGAAAATTTATTAGGGGAGTACAATCTAGTTGGTAAATGCAAAAACGAGAGAACAAATGAAAATAATAACCATTGATTTTGAAACCTTTTATGATGTTGGCTATGGTCTTAACAAACTCACCACAGAAGAATACATAAATGACCCGAGATTTCAAGTTATTGGATTTGGTGTTAAAGTAAATGGTGGTCCTACTAAATGGTATACAGGCACACACGAAGAACTAAAAGAAAAATTAAACTATTATAAATTACAAGATAATGCAGTATTGTGTCATAACATGATGTTTGATGGGGCAATACTAGCTTTTAAATTTAATATCGTACCTAAAGTTTACTTTGATACGCTTTGTATGGCTCGTGCCTATCATGGTATCAATGCAGGGGGTTCACTCAAAGCACTCGCTGAACGCTATCAGTTAGGACAAAAAGGCACAGAAGTGCTAGATGCAAAAGGCAAACGCTTAGAAGATTTTGATAGTGAGGAGTTGTATCGCTATGGACAATACTGTATTAATGATGTGGAACTAACCTATAAATTATTTAATATCTTAAGTAAAGACTATCCCCCTGGAGAACTAAAACTTATTGATTTAACCATAAGAATGTTTACACAACCACAGTTGAAAGTAGATGACGCTTTGTTAATAGATAGACTCGCAGAAGTCAAAGAAGAAAAACAAAACTTACTTAGTGGCCTCAAAGCAAAACTTAAATGTGAAACAGAGGAAGAAGTTAGGAAGAAGTTAGCAAGTAATAAACAGTTTGCTGAACTTTTAGAAAAGCTCGGTGTTACTGTACCTATGAAAGAAAGCCCTACCACAGGCAAACCAACCTATGCTTTAGCTAAAACTGACCAAGGCTTTATTGACTTGCAGAACCACGAGGACTCTCTTATACAAGAACTGTGTGCTGTCCGTTTGGGTACAAAGTCAACGATTGAAGAGTCTCGTATAGAAAGATTTATAGACATAGGAGCAAGAAACGAAGGGAGACTACCGATACCTTTAAAATATTATGGTGCACACACAGGTAGATGGAGTGGCTCAGATAAGGTTAACTTTCAAAACTTACCGTCAAGAGACGCTAAAAAGAAAGCATTGAAGCAAGCCGTGCTGCCGCCCGAAGGTTATGTTTGTATCAATGTAGATTCTTCACAGATAGAGGCACGCATACTTGTTTGGCTTGCAGGTCAAGATGATGTAACTCAATGGTATCGTGAGGGCAGAGATGTGTACTGTGAGTTTGCAAGTAAAGTTTATAATAAGAAGATTACCAAGAAAGAAAAAACAGAACGAGCCGTAGGTAAGACTTGTATTCTTGGTTTAGGTTATGGCACAGGTGCATTGAAGCTACAAAATGTTTTGAAGTTGGGTGCAGGTGTAGAGTTTGATGAAGATGAATGCAGACGACTCGTTAATATTTATCGTGAGGTAAACAATAAAGTTATCGACTTGTGGCAAGAGTGTGATAATGCACTGGCTGATATAGCGTCATGGCCTGAAGATAAAGAACCTTACTATATTGGTGAGGGTGAATGTGTCATGGTCACGCCAGAGGGAATAAAGTTACCGAATGGTCTATATATTTATTATCCAGATTTAGAATGGGATACTTCTGAAACTAAAAGCAGATACACTTACAAAAGAAGACATGGCAGAGTAGGTATATGGGGTGGTAGTGTCGTTGAGAATATCGTACAAGCTCTTGCAAGAATTGTAATCGGAGAACAAATGACTGTGATTAGTCATAAGTATAGACCTGCTTTGACAGTACATGACGCTGTGGTGTGCATCGCTGCGGAAGAAGAAAAAGATGAGGCTTTAAATTATATAATGGCAGAAATGTCTAAGCCTCCTGGCTGGGCTAAAGATTGTCCCATCACTTGTGAGGGTGGCTATGCAGATAACTATGGAGATTGTTAAATGGCAGTAGCCAAAGTAAGACAGAATGATATATGCAAAGACTTACTTATGAAAAGAAAGAAGATGGGTGAGTTGGATGCAGAAACACTTATTAAGTTTAGAAGATACGCAAGAAATAAAAAAGCTCAGTTGTTTGTAGAGGGTTATGTAGATGATGAACACGAGTATTGGTTAAGACATTATTGTGCGAGTTGGCTAAGAGATAAGAAACCTAGTCGTATGGACAAGAGTAATAAACGCAGAAGAAACTGTCCAACACACAAGAAGAAAGCTAAAGCTACAAAATATAAAAGAATGAACTTAAACACTTGGGGTTTTACTGAGTCAATGTGGAATAATTATGCCTTTGCTGATATGAGAAGAAAATATCCTAGACGAGTGATGTGGAAAACTCGTAAAGAACTGTACCATTGGTTGATAAACCAATTAAAAAAACAAGGTGGTCGTTCTGCTTACCGTAATAAAAGAGGTGTTTATCCAAAGATGACAATGATAAGAGATGGAAACTTAACACCAAAAGAAAACTTTTTAATAGATACTAATTTAAGTATAGATAGAATACTACCAGATAAATTTTATATAGAAGGAAATATGGTTTTGTGCCAAAGACAACAGAACAAAGATAAGAATGCAATACATTTGTTGCAAACAGAAGATGTTGTAAAATTACAAAGAAAAGCTACAAAATATTTATCAAGGAATTTGTAAATACAATTAATGTGTGAGAGTATTAGGAAACAATAATAACAAAGGAAACTTTATGACAGATTTTACTTGGAGTTATTCATCTTTAAAACAATATCAAAATTGCCCTAAACAATATTATGAAATACGTGTTGCTAAAAATTATACTGTCAAAGAAAACGAAGCTATGATTTATGGTAAGGAAGTTCATACTGCATTAGAAGAATATGTTAGAGATGGTAAACCCTTAGCAAAAAACTATCAACGATTTAAAAACATGGTTGACTCTTTGATAAATATAAAAGGAGAAAAACTTTGTGAGTACGAAATGGCACTTAATTACAACAGAGAGCCTTGCGACTTTCATGACGAAAACAGATGGGTTAGAGGTATCGCTGACTTAGTTATTGTAGATAATGAGCAAGCATATATTGTTGACTATAAGACAGGCAGTAATAAATATCCTGACCCGAAGCAGTTAAAACTTATGGCGATTATGTTGTTCACACAAATGCCAGAAATTGTTAAAATTAAAGCAGGACTTTTATTCGTCTTGAAGAACAGCTTTCTTGACGAGGAATATCATAGGAAAGATATGGATAAATTATGGCAGTCTTTTGAGCAACCTTTGAAACGCCTAGAGACAAGTTATGATTATAACCAATGGGTAGCTAACCCTACACCCTTATGTGGCTGGTGTTCTGTGGATAGTTGTGAATTTTATAAACCAAAGACATCACCATTTTGATGTGATAAAATTAATATTATGCCATATGTAAACAAACCCAGACCTTATAAAAAGGAATGGCAACAACAAAAAGCTAGAAACGAGAAGAAAAAAAGAGCTACTCGTGCCCGTGCTCGTTATAAAATGGACACCACCAGTCCAGATAAAAATGGTAATGGTAAAGCTGATAAGCGTGAAGGTAAAGATATTGCTCATAAAAAAGCTTTATCAAGAGGTGGTAAAAATTCTGATGGAGTAAGAGTAGAGTCAAGGTCTAAGAATAGGTCATTTAAAAGAAACTCACAGCGTAAGCTAGTGTCAGAGACAAGTAAAAGAGAGAGGAAAAAGCGTGCCACTAAAAAAAGGTAAAAGTAAAAAAGTAATTTCTGAAAACATTAGAAAAGAAATTAAATCAGGTAAGCCTCGCAATCAAGCAATAGCGATTGCTTTATCAAAAGCAGGAAAAAGTAAAAAAGTTAAAAGAAAGACTTGACCTATTTTTTAAAATAGTGGTATAGTGAATTTTTAGTTTAGTAAAAAAGTAAATAGTTAAAATTAGTTTAGTAAGGAAGTTATGGAATTAGTTGGAGAGAAAGCGGTAAAACTTGTGTTGCCTAAGCATTTAGGTAAACTCATTCAAGATACAATCCCACAAAGTGAAATACTAAATACAGAAGACGATAATTCTTCTGTTGTAATTTATTGGGGTCTTGATGAAATGACTCAAGTCAATAAACTTATGCGACTCAAAGAAAACCTCCCATCACCTATGAGGAGAGATTATTCATATCCAGGATTATATAAACCTTTTGACCACCAGGCAGTTACTGCCGAGTTCTTAAGTATTAATGAAAAAGCTTTTTGTTTTAATGAAGCAGGCACAGGTAAAACTTCATCTGCTCTTTGGGCGGCTGACTATTTGATGGAACAAGGCAAGATTAAAAAAGTTTTAATTATCTGCCCACTTTCTATTATGTACTCTGCATGGCAAGGAGATGTATTTAATACTTGTATGCATAGAAGCTCTGTTGTTTGCCATGGCCCTGCTCACAAAAGAAAAACAATAATAGATGGAGATTATGATTTTACTATTATCAATTATGATGGAGTCAACATTGTCCAAGATGAAATTAGAGAAGCGAATTATGACTTAATTATAATTGATGAATGTAATGCTTATAAATCACATACCACAGTTAGATGGAAAACAATTAATAAAATAATAAATCCTAAAACAAGAGTGTGGATGATGACAGGCACACCTGCTTCACAATCTCCAATGGACGCTTTTGGTATCGCAAAACTTATTTGCCCAGATAGAATACCTAGATTGTCAGCCGCTTGGAGAGATAAAGTAATGTATCAAGTGTCAAGATTCAAATGGCTACCTAAACCAAAAGCTAAAGACTATGTGTTTCAAGCGTTGCAACCTGCAATACGATTTGCTAAAGACCAATGCTTAGACTTACCTCCAGTCATGTATCAAACTAGAGTTGTGCCTTTAACAAAACAGGTAGAGAAATTTTATAAACAATTAAAAACACAGATGTTAATTCAAACTGACACTGAGTCTGTGACTGCAGTAAACGCAGCAACGGGGATGCAAAAGTTATTACAAATCTCTGGTGGTGCAGTTTATACTGACGAGAAACAAACAATCAAGTTTGATATTAAACCAAGACTCAATGCTTTGATGGAAGTGTTGGAGGAAACAGATAATAAAGTACTTCTCTTTGTACCTTATAGACATACCATAGAGTTCTTATCGGAGTTCCTAAATTCAAAGAACATAACTAATGAAGTTATTAATGGTGATGTGTCTGCTAATCAAAGAGCAAGTATTATTAGCCGATTTCAAAATCAAGACGAACCTAAAGTTCTTGTTATACAACCACAGTCAGCTTCTCACGGAGTGACACTAACTAGAGCAGATACTGTTGTATTCTGGTCTCCTGTGATGTCCGTTGAAGTTTACTTACAGTGTGTCGCTAGAATGGATAGGGTTGGGCAGAAGAATAAAATGACAGTTGTTCATCTGCAAGGGTCTGATGTTGAAAAGAGAATGTATGCCATGCTACAAGGTAAAGTAGATCAGCATACTAAATTAGTTGACTTATACCGTGAGGAGTTAGAATCATGAGTGATGTAGTTGAAGATAAACCAGAAGTATCTGTTGATGACACTAAGATACCGTTAGATGATGTAGTTAATACTTATCTAACTATCCGAAATGAAAAAGACAGACTATCTAGGGAGTTTCAAAAGAAAGAGCAAGAACTCAAAGCTGAACTTGAACAATTAGAACAAGTAATGCTTCAGTCTTGTAATGAAGTGAACGCAGATAGTATTAAGACTTCAAAAGGCACAGTTATAAAATCTTTTAGAGAGAACTTCGTGTGCTCTGATTGGACTAACTTTAGAGACTTTATTTTAGATAATGAAGCTCCAGAGTTGCTACAACAGAGAATACATCAAGCAAACTTTAAAGAGTTTATATCTAGCCGTGAAGAAGAGGGACTGCCTCCAGGAATTAGTTCTATGAGGGAGTTCAAAATAGTAGTTCGTAAACCAAGTAAATAGGAGTAAATATTATGGCAAAACCTACCATAACCACACCGACAGGTGTAGCTTTGTATCCTTGGCTAAGTAAGCCTGACACAAAGTACAACAAAGATGGAGAGTATAAAGTTGACCTTGTACTTTCTAAGAAAGACGCAAAGCCTATCATTGATGAAATCAATTCAGTGTTCCAAGAGAACCTTGATTTAGAGATGAAAAAGCAAAAGAAGAAAACTATCAAAACAGCTAATCCGCCTTATGCAGACCAGCTAGATGATGATGGTAAACCTACAGGGAATGTAATTATAAAATTCAAATCAAAGGCAGCTTTCAAACCTGCAATCTTTGATGCGAAAGGTGGCGTAGTAACAGACGCTGAAATATGGAGTGGCTCTGAAATCAGAGTGAACGCTGCTATGTATCCTTATTTTGTGGATAGTGTAGGAGCAGGTGTATCTTTAAAACTAAGAGCAGTACAGATTATTAAGCTCGTTGAAGGTTCTGAGGGTGCAGGTCGCTTTGGATTTGAAGAAACTTCTGGTTACACTCAACCACAAACTGAAGGTGCAGAAGCTTTTACTGAAAGCACTGAAGAAGTAAAAGAGCCAGAGGTCGTGAAATCTCAATCCCCTGATGATGGTGGCAAGGATGTTGCAGACATCGTGAGCAAGTGGGGGGCTAACTAAAACTATGGATAAACTTAAAGGCATATTGAAAGACAACCCTAATATTGGACTAGATGAAGATACCCTAGCAGTTGCTACTAGTAGCTTCTCTAATCAAACCAAACGCATATCTCTAAGAGGTGGCGTATTCAGGAAGATAGTTGGTGGGAAAGAAGTCAGTACTGCCGACTCTTCAGAGATGAACATAGTCATAATCAAGATGGCACATACACCGTCAAGGTCATACTATAAAGATTCTTATGAAGAGGGTAAAAAAGTTAGTCCTGTGTGTTGGTCAAATGATTCTGTTAAACCAGATGAAGAAGTAAGGAAACCACAAGCCGAGTCTTGTCATACTTGTCCTAATAGTGTGCGAGGCTCTGGCCACGGTGGGATTGGAACTTCATGTCGGATATCTTGGAGAGTAGCGATTGTACTTGCGAATGATTTAAAAGGAGATGTACTAGAGTTAGTGCTTCCTGCAAACTCTTGCTTTGGTAAAGAAGATAAGAGTAAGTGGCCTTTCAAACCATATATTCAAATGTTAGCAGATAACAATGTGAGTGCGGGTAGAATTGTTACCAAGATGGAGTTTGATGTAAACTCACAAAAACCAAGAGTGTTGTTCTCTCCTGTTGAGGCAGTAGAAGAAACAAAAATAGACATAGTCAAGGAACAAGCAGAAACACAATCAGCATACAACGCAATAAGGTTAAGTGTTTATCAGCCAGATGAAACTGAAAAAGAGCCTGTTAAGTTTGAGGCATTTGAAGCCACAGAAGAAGATGAGGCTATGACAAAGACATCAAAACAAGCTGAAGAAGCACGAAAGATAATGGATAAATGGAGGGATAAATAATGCCAAGACCATATAGTGATAGATTTCTTTTAGAATTAGAAAAAGCTGATGAGCGTATTTTAGGAGTACAACTAGCTAAATTATGTTTGAAAGCTAATTTACCTATAAAATATGTAGCTCAAGGAGTGGGTACATCTCGTCAAGCAGTACATGCTTGGTTTAGAGGAGGGCCTATGAAGTACGATAATCATAAACGAGTGAAAGAATTTATAAGTGTAGTTGAAAAAGGATTAGCAGATGGAGTATTACCTGCTAGTGACATAGCAACAGCTAGAGTTTTTATAGAAGAATCTAATACCAGACCACAACTATGAGCATAGAATTTTATAATAAATTACTACCAAATGAGGGGACTTACTGTGTAGCTATTTTACCAAAAGGTGACGCAGCTCGTATGCGACATATCTTTGTTGAGTCTATAGAAGAACTTAACGATACTGTAGAAAGCAAAAAGCAAGATAGCCATGTATTTATTGGTATGGCAAACTTTGATGGGCACAGTCGTAAAAGAGCTAAAGCTCTTAAGTCTTTCTTTGTAGATTTAGATGTAGGCGACACTAAGGACTACAGCTCCCAGGAAGAAGCTGTCAACGCCTTAGGAGAATTTATACAGTCACAAGAGCTACCACCACCTGTTGTCGTAGATAGTGGTAATGGTGTACATGCATATTGGATATTAGATACAGAAGTATCTGCAGATGAGTGGAAGATTTATGCAGATAAATTTAAGCAGCTGTGCCTCAACAATGGATTACAGATAGACCCTGCAGTAACTGCAGATAAGGCTCGTATACTTAGGTGTCCTAACACATTTAACTTTAAGTCAAGTCCACCAATACCAACTAAAATTATTAGTGGCTCTATAAATGTGTATCAGTTTAAAATGTTTAAAGAATTTTTAGGAGAGGAAGAACACACACCGTTTGAAGAAATTGTTAAAACTAAATTGACAGAGGTGTCAAGACAAATGAATGGACTTGGTAACTTCTCCTCAAAATTTGACATCATATCTAGGAAAAGTTTAGACGAAGAGTCAAATGAAGGGTGTGCTCAGATAAGGCATATCATCAGAAATAGAGAGACTTTATCTGAACCTTTGTGGTATGCAGGACTGTCTATTGCACAGCACTGTGTAGACAGAGATGTGTATATTCATATGCTATCTAAAGACCACCCAGGTTATGACCCAGATAAAACAGAAAAGAAAGCGACACAGACTCAAGACAAACCGCAGTCTTGTGCCGTCTTTGATGATTTGAACCCTGATATATGTCCACAGTGTCCGCACTTTGGTAAGATTACTAATCCACTTATATTAGGTAAAACTTTTGTATCTTCACCTACAGCGATAGAGCCTATCAAAACTGAGGTGATAACATTACCCAACGGTAAACCTTTAGTCAAAACTAGCCTACAAGGATTACCGCCTGAGATAGAAAGAGAGGGCTTTTATCGTGGTCAGAGTGGTGGTATATATTTTAAACCAGCTCCTGTATTTGATGAAAGCGGAGAGGCAGTGGAGCAAAAAACGCAGGTTGTCTCTATCTACGATTTATATTCTTTGAAGCGAGTGATCAGTACACATGAAGGTAACTGTTTGTTGATGAAAGTTGACCCACCACATGATGAACCAGCAGAATTTTATGTGCCGTTTAGTGTAATATATGATAGTCATGAACTTAGAAAAGTTATATCAAAACATGGGGTATTATTTAACCCTCATAGCAACCAATGGAAACTTATTATGAATTATTTATTATCATGGGGTAGTTACCTACAAGCAGACAAAGCAGCTGCTAAAATGAGAACCCAAATGGGTTGGACTCCAGACCATGACGCTTTTGTTGTAGGAGATGTGGAGATAAAAAGAGACGGTAGTGAAGCAAATAGCCCTACCTCACCGTTGTGTCGTAATATCGCAAGACATATTGTAAGAACGGGAAGTTACGATAAATGGAAAGAAGTTGCAAATAAACTTAACAGAGAGGGGTTAGAAGTACACGCATTCGTCATGTTGACAGGCTTTGGTTCTACATTGTTGAACTATACCTCAACTTCAGGTGTGAGTGTGTCTTTGACGGGGGACACAGGAGCAGGAAAGACGGGTGCGTTGTATTCTGCACTAAGTATATGGGGACACCCAAAAGATATGGCAGTCCTTGAGACAACTGATAATGCTCTTACAGGTAGATTCCTAGGACTACATAACCTACCACTAGGATTAGATGAAGTGGGTAATATGCACGGTCGTTTACTATCTCAGATGGTGCATAAGATATCACAAGGTAAAGCTAAGATACGTATGCAAGCTTCTATCAATGCAGAACGAGAGCATGAGATGTCAGCTTCTTTGGTAGGTATTTTTACTACTAACCACTCGTTAATTGATAAACTCACGATTACTAAGAAAGACCCTAACGGTGAGATTGCAAGGTTGATTGAGTTCTATTTACACAAACCTCAGTTACTCAAAGACAATCCTGAAGAAGGTCGCCAGATGTTCAACCCATTATTGACTAATCACGGATGGGCAGGACCTGATTTTATCAAAGCGTTAGTGACATATGATAGAGATTATCTTGATACACGCCTTGAATATTGGGTTAATAAATTTAAGACTGACTTTGGTGATGACACAGCGTATCGCTTCTATGAAAACTTAGTGGCAGTTTGTATGGTGGCAGGTGAGATATGTGATAAAGCTGACATTGTGCATATAGATGTAGATAGAGTCTATAGTAAGATTGTTGGAGAGATGATAGATATTAGAGATAACGTAGTGAAAGCTAATAACATAAACTATCTTTCTCTCATAGGAGAATTTATATCACAGCACAACAACTCAATACTTGAGATTCATCAAGGTAAAGTAATTATAGAGCCTAAGAACTCATTATACATACGCTTAGATACAGATAAAAAAGAGCTATGTATCACAAAGTCTGTCTTTAGAAAGTTTTTGATAGAAGACAACAGCGTATCACCTAAACAGTTTGTGTATCAAATGCAACAACATGGCATCAATATTGTAGATAAAAAGAAAAAGATGGCGGCTAACTGGAAGCCTGGACTGGATGATTTTAATACAAATGCCTATATAATTAGCACAGATACATTACCACCAGATGTTATCAAGGAGATTAATTCTGAACCTGTATGACGATATAGAATGGGTATTCCCATTTGAAGCTATGGACATAGGAGAAAGCTTTTTCATACCTACGCTTAAGACATCTCATTTGATTTATGCTATTGAGTCAGGTGCTAAACGTGCAGGGGTTAGAGTTAAAGTATTTGTAACTTCAAAGGATAATCACATAGGGGTTAGAGTATGGCGATTAGCTTAATGGATAGTAGAATCCTCTGCTTCCTGTAGTAAATCTTCTAGAATTTGATGTAATACCATCCATTGAAACTCTGTTAATTCTTTGAGCTCTTTAGGTATCATCACTGTTCTAGGTTCATATAAATGTTTCAAAGCTAATTCTAATTTTTCTTTGCCTAATGATGTTACATCTTTTACTTCATACATCATCTTACACCTCCATGGTGTCAATCAAATATATCTAAGTCTAGCATATTACCTGTATCAATATCATATGCATCTTCTATTTCATCTTTGTATGATTTCGGTAGATTTACCCCAAAGACAGATTCTTTTGTTAATCTTTGTTTGGCTTTTACAGAGCGTCTTTTAGTGTTTGGTGTGATTCTTAAACTACGAGGAGCTTTTTTGTTAAATTCATTTATCTCCTCATTGATGCTTGCTACGGCATCAGTATCATCCTCTTGGAATGCAAGCCAATATCTTATTAATAAATTTTGCCTACGTTGAGTTAGTCTTCTTTCTGGTTCTTTGAGAGACCTTGCTCTTTCATACGCTTCACTTACTTCAGGGTTGGTAAACCCTATAACCTGCATAAAGCTTTCATATAAACTTGGGTCATCTTCTACAATTTTCACACCATTTTTATTACGCACACCTTCCATAGATTGTCTAAATGCCTTTATAGTATTACCGATTGAAGTTGGCATAACACGCTCTAAGGCTCTTAGTTCTTGTCCTCTTTCAAGAAACTCAGGAGCTGTTGATATTCTTTTGAGTATGGCAAATGCAGGGCCTCCAACTTGTTCTAAAGCATAAGTAGCAAAACCAACTTCGTCTAAACGTCTTGGGTCTTCTTGATAAAACAAGTTTCTAAATCCAGTTCTTCTAGATATATCTGCACCTATTGCATAACTAAGTGGACCACGATATGCCCAGTCTCCTACTGACTGAGAGATAAAAGTATCAACATCAAATGGCTCATCATCTTCATCAAATATCCCTTCAATTACCATAGAAGCTATTCCATACGCAGGCACTCCTGCCGCTCCAGCCATAAGAAAACTATAACCATAAATACCTGCAAGCTGTCTTTTAGCCATTTGCTTCTCTGCTAAACGCTGTTGCTTTTCTTCTTCAGTTAAATTAGGGTCATTTTTTATGTTTCTACTAAACCCAATAGGCCCATCATTAAATAGTTTAATAATTAAATATGCTTGAGCTTGAGCAAAACGTTTAAATACAAAAGCAACTTTTCCTATACCATCTTGGAATAAACTAGGACCCACTTCAGGTAATGCGTGTGAGTGAACTTTAGAAGTAAATTCAATGGCTTTTTGTACAGCTTGATTATTAGCTTCTTTATATTTAGCAGTTGTTTTATCTGTGCTTTCTTCGTTCCACTTCCCACCTAGAAGTTTTTCCATCTCTAAATTATAAGCTGCAACTAATGTCACCTCTCTATTTAATCGCTCTGAGTTTTGAAACAAATATCCAACTAACTTTTCTCCTTTAGCTCTAAGTCTACCTCCAGTCTCTAGTGCTGCACCTAAATCTTTGCTCAATTCAGTTATCTCATATCCGACACCTCTACGAAGAGCTGCAGCATCTTCTGCTTTATTAAATAAATCGTGATATAGACCGCCAGGTTTAAATAACTTAGCGTTTTTACCAATGTAAGTTTTTTCTCCTGTTTGTAAATTAATTTTAACTGGAGCCATTGTTCTATCAGGAGCAAATCTTTCAGTCTGTTCAAAGCCACCTTGAAAATACAATTTCATTGCTTTTTGTATTTCAGACCATGCTTTTCCTTGCCCAAGTTTAGGACCTCCATATTCACCTGCAAGATAAGGCACTACTACTAATGGTATTTGAGTTATGTTGACAATAGCAGAAGATACGTTAAATCCTAAGAACCAAAAGTAACTTCCATAAGCTGCATAACGTGCGTAATCTTTTGCAATAGGATTAAGCATAAAGTCAGAACGTCCTACTACATTGTCTGCGACTGCTCTTAATAAATTATTTGGTGCGTTTTCTGGCTCATTTGCTTGACGAGCTACTGCATTTACAGCTGTCAATAACTCATTATTATATTTTTGATTAGCCATTGAGCTTTCAATCTTAGGAGCAACATTAGCATAAGCAAAAATTATATCCTCAACATAACCAGGAATAGCTTGTCGAGTCTGTTGGTTATAACGTAAGCTTTCCTCTGGAAACATAGCTAAGTAAGTTTCTTCTATGGATTCATTAATTTTACTAAGTTGTTCATTAGTAAGTGCGACACTTTCATTTTCTTGTAATGCTGCTATGGTTCTTTGTAGCTCTACTACAAAATTTCCAGGAGGAGTTCCTGATGCTCCTTTTACATTTTCTTTAGTTACAAATTTAACATCAGTTATACCCTCTTCTCTCTGCATTTTTTCAGTTAATAAAATTCTGCTAGCCTCACTATCTGTTGAGGATATTCCATACTCTCCATCTCTAGTTTTATATTCAAACCAGAATTCTCCTTTACGAATAAAAGGTAAATAATAAGGTCTTGTTTTAAATCTTTCTCTTAAACTATTTTTAAATTCTTCTGACGCATTTGGATTTGCTGCTATTACAGTTTCTAAAAGTAAATTATACCTTGTTTCTAAATCAGTTACGATTTGATTAGCATAATCTTTTAAGTCCTTTGGTAATTTTTCATACCTTCTAACTAATGCAGCTCCTTTTGCATTTTCTTTAGTTAAATTAGTAAGACCATTTGGGTCAGCTAATATAGTCTCTGGGTTTATATCAAGACCTGATAACTCCAGTAACACTTTGTTCCATTCTTTAAGTATTTTTTCACCTTGAGGAGTAGCTAAGTATTTCTTCTTTAAAGTTTCACCGTAGGCAACTATTCGCTCTATATCTTCTCTACCTTGTTTGATTTCAAAAGCTTTACTTTGTAAGATTCTACGAACATCATTTAGTGCAGGTAATCTCTCACCAAATAGCTCTATCTGTTGAGGAATAGACAATATACCAGCGTAAATATTAAGTATGCTTTGAGGTAAATTAGATAAACGATCAACTAATGATCTTCCTATAGCGTTATCTGCAAATGGTTGTCTACCTATGGTTTCTGCAACTTGTTTTATAACTTTTGGTATCTTGGCATCTTTTGTGTATTTAGGCACAGCGTTACCAGAAGCTAAAACTTCTTCTACTGCATCAGTCTTTTTAAATAATATTTCTTGAGTAGCTCGTGCTTGTTCTTTTTTATTAGGTCCAACAAACAACTCAGGAGCTAGAGCAATCACATCGTTTAGAAGAGAATAAGTAAAGTTTACATCCTCTATACCAAACATATCTTTTATTGCGTTAACAAATCTGCCCCATAAAGAATCAAGAAGTTTACGAACTCCTGCTCTTTCTTTCATAATATTTTGTATTACATTAGGGCGTACTCCCTGAGCTCTTAAATCTGTTGCATATAATGTATCTTCTCCACGTGAGCTTGTTGCACTTTCAGTTCTAGCTAAGAACTTTTGAAAGTCTTTACCAGCAAACGATTCAGCTATAAATTCATCTACGCTAGATAACTCAGTTGTAAAACGACCTTCAGTATCAGCTGCAATAGCTTCTTCGTAAAGACGTACTATTCGTCTACCTAAATTAGTAATACCCACACCATCTCTGATATGTTTGTTAAGTAGGTTTGCTGTAGCAGCGTGCACTGCTTCGTGTAGCACAGTTTCTACATCTGCATTGTTTGATATCTGAATTAAGTCTTTTTGCCTAATGTACTCACCGTAGGCATTGTCTTGAAACTCTAAGTTCTCAATAACTTTAAAATCAGTTTTACTTATGTTAGGTATAGTTAAAAGTAATGTAGCCAACTCTTTTTGAGTAGGTGTTACATCTGATCTCTTAAGTATATTT
>Ga0208898_1001346_pt1 | contig 16382 bp, 13 predicted proteins | sample VirMetDEL_Mar_4_FD_184513 | JGI IMG/M metagenome (GOLD analysis project Ga0208898, IMG submission 184513) | Aqueous microbial communities from the Delaware River and Bay under freshwater to marine salinity gradient to study organic matter... | ecosystem: Environmental > Aquatic > Marine >...
TAGGAGTTGCCTTATACTTATCAGCATCAAGAAACTCGTCAGGCTGTGCTTGATAACGCTGTAGAGATAGTTCTGTACCCGGAGGAAGTTCAGGATTCTCGGCAAGTTCAGCCATCCTACCTAATGGCGTAGTCTTACCGTACGGATCAACATAGGACTGCTTAGAACCTACAGCTTGTTTAAATCTATTATAACCGCCTTCACCGAATACACCTAGATACCCGGTATCTCTAGCAGTCTTGCGCTCTCCTAGTATGTCGAGAATAGACTTTAGTTCTAGTACGGCTGGATCATTAGGGTCAGTAGCATTCTTAGCAGCGTCGATCTTTTCCTGTAGATTAAGATCTTCTGGAATACCTGTACCGCCTAAAAGGTCTTGGCGAATTTTATTAGTTTCTGGATCTAGGAATGCTGATATACCTGTCTCGTATTGGCCTACAGTACCTCTAGTAGTTTGATACCCCTGGATCGTTGTCACATCTTCTGCTGATCTACGGAAAGGATCAGAGGTCTGTTGCTGGTATTGTCCTGGTAACTGTTGCAGGGGGTTACTAGGGAATAGACCTTGATAATGCGCGTATAGTGCTTCATCGCGGGTAGGCGCTCTACCATACTGCTGCATGAACAGGCTGGTAGGCTGGTACTGACTCTGACCTGTAAACCCAGGATCTTGAGCAACATCGGGTCGGGCTGTTAGATATGCGTCTGGGTCGAACTCGGCATAAGACAAAGTTCCCTCTCGTGGTGTATAATCACCAGAGCTATAATAATCACTATAATTATAGTTGCCGATCTGAACCATGCCTTACTCTTTTCTTTTATACAGGATAATTCATTAGGCCAGATGAAGACACTGGCTGAGTTACTTGGTCTCGTGGATCGACTGTCATCGGACCCATCGGACCCATAATGGTTTGTTGACCTTGGGCTGGTGGGGCAAACTTTTGGGTTTGGGCATACTGAGTAGCAGCCTGAGTAGCCCCACCCGGTTGAATACCCGCTGTAGCACCCATAGCAGCAACAGGGGCAGCCATACCCCCCATAAGAGAGCGTTGCTGTTCTACGCCGGTGTTGACTTGCTGGCCTACGTCAGACACCTGTCTAGCAATCTGTTCTCGACCTGTCATACCGGAAGTCTGGATCTGAGCACGCTGACGTTGGGCTTCACGCTGATACTGTTCCGCCGCCCGCTCTAGTGCGTCAATGTTTTGAGATACGCCACCGACTGCGCCAGTGATATCCTGAATACCACCGGTTAGCTGTTGACCTAGAGCCTGTTGACCGCCCATAAGACCGGCTTGACCGGAGAATAAAGTAGTGGGCTGACCTTCGCCTGGAGCACCGATTGCCCCTTGAATTGCACCTTGACCAGCACCAAGTGCCTGTTGACCGCCGAGGATACCTTGCTGACCGGTTTCTAGACCGGTGATACCAGTTTGGATATTCTCTTGCCCGGTCATAAGACCTTGCTGACCTGTCCCTAGGCCAGTAATACCGGTCTGGATATTCTGCTGACCTGTCTCTAGGCCAGTAATACCGGTCTGGATATTCTGCTGACCGGTCATAAGACCCTGCTGACCTGTCCCTAGGCCAGTGATACCGGTCTGAATAGGAGAAAGATCTGGTGCCTGACTAGGTTGTACGACCGTGGTTGTACCGGGCGCGAAGGAACCAGAACCATAGATGTTAGACAGAGCGTTAGCCGCAGCCTGTCGTTCAGGGGTTGCACCAGAGATATACTGCTGAAACCGTTGAGTAGGATCGGCTGAGAACTGGCCACTGTATCCAGTTGCTTGGCGAAGGGCGGCATGATACTGGGGTAGACCAGCCTGCACTTCGGCCTGTGAATAGTACAATTGCCCGTTAACTGCTGTAGGCATGATATTACCTCTTTTCTAATACTTTGTCAAGTTTATCTTCAAGCCGGTTGAGACTTTCCATAACCCGTCTCATATCTTCTCTAAGTTCTACACGAGTGGCATATTCTTCCCTAGTCTCTTGAAGTTTGGCTTCTAGTCGTTTAATCTCTGAGAATAAGGACTTGAACACCCATGCAGCAGGAGCCACTATAAGAGATAGAACTATATTCCAGATAATTGTGGGAGAAAGGTCCATCTACTTTTCTATCCCGATTAAATACTGTCCGCAGATGACGAGACATTAGTAATTCCCCAGTGAGAATTATTTCTAACATCAATCGCATCTAGTTCTACCGAAGTCATAGAGTCGATACTGTCTTTTAGAACCCAAGCCTTCTCATAAAATGATTGAACATGTGCTTGTACGATCAGACCAAGAGCAATAACCTCTTCTGGAGAAAGGTTATGAGTTACATCATTAGCATCACGGAACTTCAAGACTGCATCAGGTGTACCTGCAACAACCTGAGCAGTTGTAGTCACCGCTTGGATATTACGAAGATCAGTATCGTTACGAGCATCCGCTGGAATGATTCGGCTGCCATCACCTGCTAGGTCACAATTGACTGTACCCGGCCACCGACGATCACGTTCTTGGTTGACGGACTGCTTTAGCTGATCTTTCTTTTGTTCGATTTCGGATGGGGTGCGGTCTCTGGCAATCTCATTATATACCGCGTCGTCACCGACACTATAATATGGGCTAACGACTTCGCGGGTTTGACCTGCGGTGACAGAAGGAATAGGTTGAATCTTATATACCCCGAACTCTGTCTTAGCTCGGTCCTCGGGGAAGCCTTCTTTGAAAGGAGAGGCGGGAGCGATTAGAGATGCGAAAGTGCCAGATGCGACTACTGCACCGTCTTCGACTTTAGAGCATTTTGTATTTGAAAATATCACATCTGTAATAAGTTTCATGGTAGCTTTCTTTCTTTTAATTTATTTATGTTTTATGATACTGTATGAGTCCCAGAACCGGAAGTATAAGTAGTAGTTCCAAAACCATCTGTTATCTTGATGGAACCCGCGGAGCCATTAACTTGCCCTGTTACTGCACTAGGAGGCGATAAAGTAAACGATGTAGATACTGTACCAGAATAGTCTGTAGTATTTACAAAAGATTCACCGCCTCGACTTGGTGCACCACCATCTCTAGTGGAATTTGTTCCACCACCGCCACCACCTGAAGATCCGGTTCCAGGAAATGAAGTTGAACCATTACTACCATCTTTTGAACCACTTCCTCCTTGATTAGAAGGTGCATTGTTATTTTCAGAACCTGAAGTTGCGTATGATCCGCTACCACTATGTGAGGTTGCTCCACCACCACCTGCGGCAACGACTAAAACTGTATTGTCAGAAGTGATATATACCGCTGAAGAGCCTCCACCACCGCCTGCCGTTTGGTTGGCATCTTGTGAAGCACCATTACCGCCATTTCCAAATCCACTTCCTCCAGAACCCCCTGTGGATAAATTAGGTCCTATAGAACCGCCATTACCAATTATGTAAGATAGGCTTGTGCCCGATGGAATTTGAAATATGCCAAGAGAACGTCCACCAGCTCCAGAAGTAGAATTGCCGCCAGCGCCGTAACCACCGCCACCCGAGCCACCAGTTGATTCAATCGTGACAGACACAGTATTATCGCCAGCACCAATCAACGCTGCTCTAGAAGCTCCAAGCATTAGCTAAAATCCTGTCCGCCTGTGAAGCCGTACCAAGTTGTACCGCCATCAGTAGTGATAAAGGTGAATACATCAGTGGATGAGAGTGTCGAGGTAATTGTAGGTGCAGACCCACCAGCCCACTCTACCGAAGCAGGCCATGTAACTGTCCTCGACCCTGTACCATCCTGGTTTTGGATAAGCGTAAACGCCCCAGCACTGCCAGAAGCAGGTGGGTTGCTAAAGGTATAGGTGCAGTTATCTGTTAGAGTTAGGTTGAATACGTTACCGTTTTCTAGATCAATCGTGTAAGTTGCGCCTGTGTTAGCGACTACGGCTGTTTCTGAATAGTCTTTTAGTTTGACCCGATTGACCTCTTGATCATTTCCGGACACAACACTTGATAGAGTAACTGCGTCAACGGTCAGCGTATTGCCGTTCATGTCAAACGCACCACCAGCCGTCAGTGCGTCCACATCACTTAGGGTCCAGCCGCTATTCTGAACGGTACTGCCACCGGTTCCATCAAAGCGAACTAAGGCATTATCCGTGGAACTGGCCGGGCCAATTACACCAGCGGTTGTTTGATCCGTATTGTCGGGGAACCTAAACCCTGTAGTAGTGGAATGAATACGCCCTGCTGTAGTTACATTACCGCTATCATCGATAGTAACAGAACTGTTCTGGGTTGTCGTACCAGAAGTTCCGTCCCACCGAACCACCGCGTTATCTGTAGAACTACCTGGACCCGCAAGATCTCCTGGATCGCCCTTATCTCCAGACACATCGATACTAAAATACAGATTATCCGCATCAGAGAACGGTGAGGCACCGCTAGATGCTTCAACAGTACCTACAAGTTTAGTATATCCAGTAGCGGAGGTAAGAGTTGTAATCTTCATCGTAATAAAGTTTTCCGGCGCAAACTCTTTACGAATAGTTACATAACCAAGTACAGAGGAAGGATTGTTACCTCCTGATAGTAGTGCAATAACTCCGCTTACATTTGTACCGTCGTTATCTTCATCATCGATATAGATTTCTGTAGCAGCATTTTGTGTAGCATTATTTAATCTGACAAGACCAGAACCCGGATCAGAGTCAGTTGTGGTGGTACTAAATGTGTATTGGAGAGAAGTTCCTGGGTCACTAAGATTACTGATACCCGAGATAGTTCCGCCTGTAATTGTTACGTTATTAGCATTCTGAGTAGCAATCGTACCTAGACCAAGCGTAGTCCGTTGAGCAGAAGCATTAGCATCATCTAGCAGTGCCCGACCGGCTGAGGTGAGACTGGTGGTGGCATAAGTATCGGATGATGTGGTGTAGATCATCTGGTCGGCTGTAGTGGTCAGACCGGAGATAGACTGTAGACCAGCGTCATAGGCTTGAACATTAGTACCGATTGCTACACCGAGATTAGTCCGGGCGGCAGAAGCAGTAGACGCACCTGTACCACCATCAGCAATTGCTAGATCAGTGATGCCGGTGATAGATCCACCTGAGATAGTAACAGTGGTAAAGGTTCCCCCGTTAGAGACTGTAGCACCTGAGAAATTAATAGTGCTACCGGTTGATACGGTAAGGTTAGTAACCGTAGCCGCAGCAGGGGTGGTAGCACCGATGATAGTGTTATCAATAGTACCAGCATTAATATCAGCGGTGTCAGCTACCAGAGAATCAATATTAGCGGTACCGTCGATATATAGATCCTTGAACTCGAATGAGGATGAACCTAAATCAATATCGTTGTCAGTGAAAGGTACAATAGCCCCGTCTTGGATACTGATTTGACCTACCGAATCGGCACTGGATTCTACATAGAAGTTGATCTGATTAGCACTGGTATCTACAAAGATAAGATTGTTCTGGTCGGAGTCAGCGATACGATCAATAGGTGGACCTTCGGCAGCAGTACCGTCGTGCTTGTGGCCGGTGGAATTATTAAACGCCGCAAGGATCTGGTTAAACTCGGCATTAAGCGGCGGAGCAGATACGATCTCACCGTTAAGAATCTGAGCTAAAGACTGACGTGTATAACCTGCCATTATCTATATCCTGCTTCTTGGAAAGTAAGGCCCCAGCCTTGAATACTATAAGGTGCTTCTGTACCGATTGACGTAATAACGAAACTAACGGACCTACCAGACCCTTGAATATTCTTTTCTAGAACGGGGCTACTAGAACCCCCGAAAGTAAAGGTTGACCCGTAGGTTCCTCCGGTAGAGAAATAACGAAGGATTGCACCTTGAGTAGACATGGAGTAAGAGTTAGGGTTATACTTGTTAGGATCGTCCCAATCATAGTACACCGCTAAGTTAAACTCCGACGTGCCTTCTGGTCGGGTATAGATAGAGAGTTTATGAAATATCTTACGTCGTTCTGTACTATCAAAATATAAGAACGGGGTAGCGTAGACAGCAATAACATCCGCACCGTTAAACGAGTTACCCGACTCTTGCTTGAATACATATCCGTCTAGATCGCCGTGAACCGTGGTCTCAATACTGTTGATGGAGTCAGAGTACGCCACGAAAGATCGGATACCTAGTAGCTCCCCAAACTCCCAGCCTACGCTGTTATTAGCAAACCGGAGACCCCCGATAATACCGAAAGCATCGGTCACGGAACCGGTTTCACTAGGGAAAAAATATCGAAACTGAGACTTGTTCTTGATAACTACAGAACTCATCAAATCCAAATTATAGTTTTCAGGAAGGGCTTGTAGGATTTGCTGAATTGGTTTAGATACAGTCTGTAGTTCAATATCCCCGATACGGGCTGTACCCTGGATAGGTCGGATGCCATCTGATGCTAGGAACAGGATATCACCACCGATCTCGATAATACTATCAGAAGCGATACAACCGATATTACTTGTTACTTCTGAGAGAACAAAGTCTGACGAGTTGTTACCTTGTAGTCGTTTGATCTGCCGTTCACCGAATATATATAGAGCATCACGGAACTTAGCTATACCAGTAACGGTAAAACCTGCGTTAATCTCTCCTGCACCACCAGCCGGATCATATCTTAGGTCTGAGTTAGGGTTACTAAAGGTGATACTGTTGGAGTTAGCCTCAGAACCGGCAAAGAATAGGTGGTTTCGGAAATCCGTGACGAACTTAACACCTTCGATATTTGCGATATCTATATGGGTATAGAACCAGTTTACCGCTGTACCACCTTCATTGTTCTGAGATGATGTAGCGGTAGCGGATATAACGAAGGTATAAGAGTCCGCATCAACCACGGTAGCAATAGTATAATCATTACCATTAATGTCTTCCGTACCGATATCGACATCGACATTGCTGAACTTGACAATATCCCCGACGTGCATACCATGAGCAACATGAGCTACAGTGACTATACTGGTTCCGTTGCTGATTGAGAAAGGGTTAGATAGTGGATCTTCGGTTTCAGTTAGACCAGAACCCTGCCTGTCATATAGTTCAATAGGTGTTGCTGAGTTATGTCTTAAGGGACGATTGACCCCGTCTACGACAATTACAACTTCTGACCCGGTAAAGCTATGCTCGTTAGTTCTGAGTTTAGTTACGCCGACAGCACTTCGGGTATTAGTATCTGAGGTGTTGTTTACCGCTGACCAGCCTACACCATCAGTATTATCATATATAGTGTAGTATCGGCTGACCGTGTAAGTGATATTAGCGGCTGTACTGGATACTGTGCTGTCCGAAGCCTCGTCAGCGACAAAGGTAAAACTGTCAGCCGTAGCAGTCGAAGCCACATTAAATTCAGTATTGTTAAGATCTAACCCGCCAAGGTTAACATCAATGTTACTAAAGGTGACCCATTCTCCCACAGATAATCCATGAGCAGTAGAGGTAACAGTTACAATTGAACTACCAGAACTAAGGGAGATAGCGCCTACAGGTAACGTTGCCGAAGTAGAATCAACTGAGTTACGTCTTGCGGCATAAACCTTGTTGCTGTGAATCCAGACACCGAGGACTTTACCAGCACCAGGGACTTGTGGATTATCAGCATCGTAATATTCATAACCGTTAATCCGTCTATACCCACCAAACTGTGAAACCTCAAAGTTTGTCATACGGATTGCTGAACCCGGTTCAGTACCGGCAAGGGTTAGCGCATCCTCGTTAGTGTATAGACCGCCTCTAGCAATGATTGTTACATCGCGGAGATTGTCAGCCATTACTTACTTCCTGCCGGTACGTTAATTAGTCTATTAACCCTGGTGTCACGAAGATCAGTAAAGTTGTTGACTAGGATTTTCCGCATGTTCTCGATACCACGAGTAAACCGCTGCTGGGCAATAGTAGCCTGTTGGGAATTATCCCGGAACATATAGCAGTGATACATAGCGCCATCGATCACTACATTCTTAAACTGGTCAGGAACAGACATGGTATCAGTGGCGTTGGTTAATGTAGTCTGATACTGGTAGTAATCGTAGTTGATAGTGTAGGCTTTGTCTGGGATAGGGCTGAATGCAATTTCATTACCGAGAGTACGATAAACATAGATAGGGGTATCGTAATCCTCTGTCCCAGCGTTACCGTCTCTGATGTAGAACCGCTGAATGTAAGTGTCGTAGTTAATCTGTCTCAACCTTACCGCACCGATATTCTCTGCTTCATCCTTGACAATGCGAAAGGAATCCCAATCTACCACTTTCATATCGCTTGGTGCTGCATAGGTTGACGTGCCAGCTACCAGGGTTAACGAACCTGTCTGGTGGTTAAACGGAAATCCAAACTGTTCCTGACCGATTTCTTCCAAAGCGATATTGACCGCATCCTTAACGGAGGCATGAAAACCAATAGCGGTCGCAAATTCGTCCGAGGTAAGCTGGACTTCATTCAACCGCTTTAGTGTATCATTGACCAAGGTTAGAAAAGTTGTCGCCATTTAAGCAGCCTTTAACCAGCGAACAGGGAAATCATCCTGCAAAGAATAGGAATGTTTATTGATATTGTTTTGAATCAAACACTTTAGTAATGTGTCACCGTATAGATTAAACCTGATACCTTTTTGAGTATGTAGTATCTGGATAATCTTCATTGCTTCTTCTGCCATACCGATATATTCAGTTGTGGTATAGTAAAGATTATTAGTGATAGGGCAGGATACGGTTACTTCTTTATAGGTTTCGTCGTGCTTGTTTTCTCGGTTGACTCGGTAATCATCTACTGTTTTGTTATAACCGCAGTCAAATCCGAACAGGTTTATTTTCTTATATCCGAGCCATACAGATAAAAGAATAGCATGAACAGTGGAGTTAGATCCAGCAGACATACATTTATCAGAAGGTTGCCACGTCTTGGAAGTGACAGTATCTATCATATATGTTTTGTAATTCTTTAGCGCGTCAAATAGACTAGGGTCACACTGAGAGGAAATAATGTAGTTGGTTTTTTTGTTTAGTTGGGCTTTATTACCGGACTCTCTAGGATCAATAGACACGCTGTATCTTGGATCGCAACCGATAGAGGTTAGGTAATTAACAGTCTTAGACGCAAAGATATCGTTCTTAGAAATACGAAGGAACTTCTCAAACTGTCTAATACTTGGACCGGCAGCACAAATATTAATTTCTTCGCTACGTTTATGTGGGCTGTTCTTTAGTTTGGGAAGAGATGGTAGGTCGCGGTTCCTATTAATTTCGTAGTTAGACTTGAGAGTCTCTTCTGAAACTGAACAGTGTAATTGTACCATGCAATCTCCAAGTAGTCAAGGGGAGACCCCGAAGGATCTCCCCAAGTTTGTTAGGCGAAGTCGCGACCAACCTCAGCCGGACCAGGGATCTCGGCAAGGTCAGACATGTAAGCAACAACACGGATAACACCGTTAGCCGGTACGACAGAACCGCCGACGTTTAGCTTTACGTCAATGGTGTCAGCCGAAGCGACAATAACAGAGTTAGCGCCGAAGGGAAGCAGACCGTTTGAACCGGCAGCAGCCCAACCGACAGTGTTGAAGTCACCGCCGTCGACAAAGCTGTCACCAGCAGCAACATCGATGTCAAAAGTGGCAGCGGTGGAGGAATCGACAGTCTCGACGTAAGCAACCGCACCGTGGACTAGAGTGTTAGCCGGAACCGGGATAACCTCTAGAATATCGGCGTTAGCAAGGGCGGAACCCTTGGCGGTGGTTGCATCAGCCATAGAGACAGTCTTCTCTACGGTGTATGGTACGTTAGCACCAGTACGCGACTTGTGGTTGGTAGTGGAACCATTAGTTAGATCGTAAGCCATGATTCATACCTCCCTTATTCGTACACGTTATAGATGGCGCGGGTGACTGCTTCTGGACGAAGTAGCTTACGGCCATAAAGGTGCAGACCACGAACAACGTCGCTAAAGCTGTCATTGTCGCGATAGGTCTCTACCTTCTCGATCTGAGAAGCGGTAGCAACGGCAGAGTCGTGACCGGCAATGATAACACCGAAGTTAGCGGCGGAACCACCGGTAGCGACAGTACCCGGACCAGTACCAATAATCGGCAGGTTGTTTGACATGTAGATGCGGAAACCGCGAACCATGCCATCGACGATACGACCGTTACGGAGGATATCGCCTGCATCCTGGCGACCGGCAAAGTCATTGCTTAGTAGCTTTGAGTTTTCGTCGTTAAGCTGCTCGGCAAAGACTGGATCGACAACTAGCCAACGACCGTCACGATCAACGTTCTGCTGGTCTAGCTTGCGAGCCATACGGTTGATAACAGCCAGTGGCGAGATAGCACTGGTGTTCTGACCGACCGGAATGGAGTTAGCAGTACCACCGAAGTCGCTAAGGTCTAGCTTCATGGAAGCAAGAAGACCATCAGCATCGGATGACACCGGATCAGTACCGGATTTGTCAGCGGCAACACGAGCGGTACTAGCATTGGCATGTAGAGCGGCCTGCTTGTAACCGGACATGTAACCGAAGATCTCCTGGTCAAACTGGTCACGAAGGCGATAACCAGCGCGATCAGTAGCAAGAGATTCGAAGTTCACATGGGAATGTGCAGCTTCAATGTCATCGATCTTGAACGCGAAGTAGTTTGCCTGATCGATAACAAGAGTGAAATCTTCGTCGTCCAGATCCTGTGGGACAACCTGTGTACCACGGGAATAAGCCTGAACAGAGACTTCTGGCTCTTTGATAATACGAACGGAATCACCAAAGTTGGAGATCTCGCCCATGTAGTCGTTGTTAGTGATGTCCTCAACTACTGAGGTTTTCCGAAAGGCAGTTTGTACCTTCTTAGAATAGATAACTGGACTAAAGTTACCATTAGGAAGGTTACCATATCCTGCCGCACTCCTAAATGCCATGAGTTTTCTCCTTTCAAAAAGTGCGGAAAAGAGCTAACGTCGGTCATCCAAGGCTGACAAAGGATAGGGTGGGTAATTAAACCGGCCTAGTTTATCAGGTAGTTGAAAGCGAAGGTTAGCCGCTGTCGAATTGTAAGCGGTGGTCCCAACCTCGGGAGGCGCTTTGGTATTAATATGCACTATTATAGTCTAATCCTAAAATGGTGTCAAGTAAAAAATTACCTAGCACCACCTGAAATATCATAATCAAAGTTACCGGAACGGATAGCGTTCTCGATATCCTTTTCAAACTTTTCGTATTCTTGGGCTGTTAGACGCTTAACCCGAGACTCTGACCAAGTGACTTTGCCATCACTCAGGTCTTCTCTGCGGTTCCGGGTCGGTACTGACCGGGCTGCGTCAGTGTCCTTAGTGCGCTTCTTACGGCCATTCTCTGATTTATACAGGTCAATAGCCTTAGCGGCACCTAAGAAATCCGTATCGTTATCATACAGTGCGCTTTGAATCCACCTAGGCTGCTGAGAAACCCACTCATGGAAAGATTTGTCCTGGCGTAGTTCATCGAAGTCCGGATGAAGTCGGGCTAGTTCTTTCTCGGCTTTCTCCCGCGCAATCTTAGTCTCTAGTTCCTCGACTCGTTTTAGCCGCTGGTCTACTTCGCCTCGTGCTTCCATAGCCTTTTTAGTAGCGATAGTCTCAACGATCTTAGCAACGTCTGGATACTTCTTAGCCCACGCATCAAGTTCCTCGTCAGACTTAGGAAGTTTAATCTGCTTCTTAGTAAGAGACCCAACCTGCTCTTGTAGTGATCGTAGTTGGCGATTGTTTTCCTCCTGAGTTCGCTGCATATGGCGTCGAAGGTCTCCATAACGCTTCTTAAATGTAGCTTCTTCTGCATCAAGGTTAGCATCTTCCTCTTCTTCTGCGCGCTGTTCAGGGGATTTGTTTCGTTCAGCTTCTAGTTCTGCTAGTTCTCGTTCATCCCGTTCTGCCCGGTTGTTCCGGTATTTCATGGTAGTATAGTTATTTTCTTCTACTTCTGCAACCACAGACATGATAGTCTCCATTCGGGGGCCTCTAGTAGCCTCTCACCACGAGAGGGGTATAGGGTAGCCCTCAGATTTGACCCTATAGTTCTTCGTTAGGGTCACTCATAATTCCGATAGTCCTTAGAAAACCGGGTGTAAAAATAGATGATAAATTTAATGAAGCCGACTCAATAGAAGTCGCCCTACGTGATGTTGGTACGTAGCCGATACCCTTAACATAGGTATAGCCTTCATAGGGATCTGTTGGCTTTTCTTCTTCTACTACTTCTGGTTCTAAGTCTTCCACGAATTCGCTCATGCCACCGCCATGCCCCTCTCCTGGGCCTGGGTCACCGCCGCCGCCGCCTTGACCATTAAATGACATTAAACCCTTTGGGCCTAAATGCTGATATTGACCGTCAGATACTTCCAGACCATTACCTTCGGAACTAAACCCCTGCTTTGCTTGGCGTAAGGAGGCGGCTTCTTCCGGTGTAATGTACGCGAGATAAGCAGTTTTACCAGGAGCACTGGAAAATGCAATAGGAGCAGTAATTACTTTATCGCTTTCTACCACATTTTCGGAATCAACCGATCTATCAATATTTACTTGGGCGTATACTCCCTCCGAGAAAATATCAGAGGTCGGTAAAACTTGACCTTCTTCAAAGGAAGAATCTGAATTAATCATACCACCCTCTGAGTAACCTCTAGCCATGATGCCGTTACGAGTTACGTAACCTCCGGCTTTAAGTTCACTAAGTGGTTTAACGCTCCTTACTTTACGGCGGTAACCAACGCCAGGGACATATATGTAGTCACTTAAGGGGTCTGTGTCTGTTGATTTTTCAGTATCCGTATCTGCTTTTTCTTCTTCGGGAAACTCCTGGGAGCCGCCACCAATATCATTAGTGGAAGCCTCTTGGACATCAACCCCGGCTTCAACGGCAGCGTTTACAGCCGCCTGACCTATTCCGGCAAGACCACCTGCGATAGAGCCTAAACCCATCCCCACGGCTGATGCAACAGATTTAGGATCTCTGACGTCTTTTTCCGTGTAGGATCTGGATACCGATGCCAGACCCCCCGGCCCGTAAACTTCGCCAGTATTTGGGTCTGTGACACCCTTACCCGCGTACCCGTGGGTTGGGTCGAACCCCATAAACTCGTTTATTGCGCCGACCACGCCACCTATAGGGGACTCGTCTTGTTCGGCTTTCGCGGCACCGGGGTCGGTAGCGTCGTCTTCGTCTCCTGCCGCGACACCGGGGTCGGTAGCGTCGTCTTCGTCTCCTGCCTCAGAAGAACTTGAAGCGCTTGAGCCGCCGTGGTCGTTGCTGCCGCCCATCCCAGGCTCGGGGAACGCCGGAACGCCGCCGGGGCCGTATATCTGGGCGCCGTCGAGGCCGAGGCCGCCGCCGGCGTCGCGGAGCATCTGCTGCTCATCCGACGTGAGGTACGAAAGGACGTGGTACTGGCCCTGGATTTCCGCCGTACGCGGCAGGGACGCGATGCCCCCCGAGCCGCGCGGTGCGTCCTGCACCATCAGACCTTTAGGATGATGCTCAGCAACTACAATCTCAACCACACCTTCCGGCTTCATATAGTCCATCTCGTCATCATCTTCTTCAACATAGCCGTTCTCGTCTACGTTCTCGATGATATCAAGATCTTCCATCTGTTGTAGTTCAGCCAAGGCGCGTTGGTGCATCCCGGTGATATTCTTAAGACCGATATACCGAACTACATTAGCAGGTAGGACATACTCACCTGTGGATAGATAAGCAGGAATATCGTCTGCTACTTCTTCTGGTGTTGCACCTGGGGGTGGATCAGGTACATCGTCATCGTCATCTTCTTTGACAAACTCGACTTCCTTTTCGACTGAACCACCTTCTGCTTTTTCTAAAACCGCAGGGCCTTGATCTTCTAAATTAGAACCTGGGGCGGGCTCTACAAATCCGTAATCTTCAACGGGTGGAGGAGTCAGTGTACGCCTATCCGGGTTGTAAATTAAATTTCTTTTTTCTAATTCTTCAGGTGGATAGATCACTCCTGTACTTAGCTGAGGCGTTAATTCTCTATCAACAACGCCAAACCGTGTAGGCATCTGATCTACGACTACAGGAGTTTTACCCTTACTCAACTCTTTTACAAGTTCAACAGCAGACTTAATAAAATCGTCTTTTGTCTCAAACTGTTTTGCTAAAGCTGCACCGACCTGATAATTAACGATATCTATATTGGCTTCTTCGATTGACTGGTCATAATAACTTTTTCTGTATTTATCTTCGGAGTTAGAGTCTAGCAATCTCTGTGCGTAAATCTGGATCTTTTCGAACAACTCTGTTCCCTGTAAAAGGGGTTGAGTAAAGTCCTTACCAATATATTTTAGAAGTCCGGCACCTAAAATATGTCTAAGAGTGTCAACTTCTCTTTCGTTCAATCTGTACTTTTTAGCCTCCGACGTAGCTTCTTGAGAACTTTCGTACACCCCGAGTTGTTGCGCTACCATATCCCGGAGCTTTCTCGCGGATGCACGTGATCCTCCTGTAGTTGCTAATGAATAAACATCCCTTGCCGCGTCGGCTACGTTGAAAGATGGTGTTTTTGTCTGACTAGGACGGGGAGTAGGGAGGGGCGGAGTATCTGTCCGACCGGGACGGGGAGTAGGGAGGGGCGGAGTATCTGTCCGACCGGGACGGGGAGTAGGGAGGGGCGGAGTATCGTTCGAACTACTTGACTGTTGTTCTTCTTCTAAACCTAACAGACGACGTAGTTTATCACCTACACTTTCTGCAACCCCTTCTAGAGTGTCTACAGTTTCACTTACATATTCAGAGGCAGTATCGTAAGCATCACCAACATACTCACCTACTGTGTCTAGGAATCCAGGTTCTTCCTCAGCCTGATCGCCAGTAACAGTGCCGGTATCAGAAGGAACGGTGTCATCTTCGGAACGAAAGGTGTCCTCCGGCTGTTCCCCAGACAGCATCTGATCGGTCTGTGTATCCGCTTGCATACTAGAAAGCACCGCTGAGACACGATCAGAGGTAACACCTGTATTTTGACCTTTATAAGTACCTGTCTCTGTACCGGGCTTAGGGATACTAGCGAACTGAGAGGATAGCTTTTCCTGAAATTTTTCTGGAGTAATTAGTCCTGCCAAGAGTTTTTGTAGACCTTGTTCTTCCATTAGCGCGTCGAATAGACGATCCTGCACCTCTGGACTAAACACATCAGTATCTTTATACCCTAAACGGTTTTTAAGGTTTTCTAAGGTCGGCCCTATAAACTGATAACGACCGACAGCACTCGTACCACGATTAGTATTATCAAAAGTTCCCTTAGTAGCATTAATCTGCTTTTTCTGAAAATCATCTAGTTCTTTAAAGGTCATTTGAGAAATAGGTTTACTAGGCTGTAGATACTGACCGTATGCAAAAGGGACATCATATCCAGAAGCAAAGTTTTCCTGAGAAGCCTTAGCGTCAGTCGTACCCTCTGCTTCCGCAACTAAATTTCTAAGGTCAACAATATCAACCATTACTTATCCCTCTCCGCAGAACTTTGAATTTCAGCCTTCATACTCTTAAGCCGTCTTAGGATTGACGCAGCCCCTTGTGCTCGATAGATAACGTGCGTATCTACAGACTGCTCCATAATCTTATATTGTTCTGAGATCTTTTCGTCCAAGTAGATACCGATAAGTTCAGCAAAGTCTGGATTACTTACTAGAGGCAGAACATCTCGTGCAACTTTAGGGTTCATTATTGACCACCAGCCTGTAACAGAGCCATCAGTTCAGGTGGGATACCCTGGCCGCCACCTTGCTGTGGTTGGCCTTGTTGAGGTTGAGGACCGCCACCTGTTGGGAAACCTTGTTCACCAGGGACAGGGGCTTGACCAACACCGATATTACCCCCGCCTGTACCCATAGCGTCCTGGCCGACAGCCGCTTCTGGTTGATCAGCTTGCATACGTTGCTGCATCTGCTTAAGTAGTTCAGCTTGACGGAAGGCTTCCTCTGGGCTGTTAGCAACCTTGTCCACGTCAAGGTCCATCGTAGCAGCAATCTCACGCATGATGTAAGGGAACTTGGCAAACGGGGCCAGTACAGGATTACTAGCGATCTGTAGGAAGCTGATAAGACGCTGTGACCGTACCTCATTCTGCATGAATGATTCAGTACCACGAGCGCGAACCTCTAGGTCACCCTTGATCTCAGGATCGAAGTCGAACTGCATATTAAATGCAAACATTGCCTCTCCCAAAGGACGAAGCAGATAATCATCAAAGTTCTTAATAACTGTACGGATCGAACCTGACGCCGCACCCATAAGCATAGAGATACCAGCCGCTGTTCGACCTGTACCACTTACACCGGTCTGACCATATGAGAAAGATGGTAGGCCAGAAGATTCGTCAGCAAGTACACGAGCCTTATCAAAGAGCA
>Ga0208898_1001351_pt1 | contig 16302 bp, 20 predicted proteins | sample VirMetDEL_Mar_4_FD_184513 | JGI IMG/M metagenome (GOLD analysis project Ga0208898, IMG submission 184513) | Aqueous microbial communities from the Delaware River and Bay under freshwater to marine salinity gradient to study organic matter... | ecosystem: Environmental > Aquatic > Marine >...
AAACCAGAAGAAAAGAAACATTTATCATTTCCATGAACGCAATTATTTTTCCACCAAAAACTAAAAGTAAATGTAGTTTGACTACCTGTTGAGCTTGGTGTTCTTGTTAAATATGTTGTAGCCATTAGTTAAATTGTCCCCCACCTGTTGCACCAAATGATGATGTCAAACTAAAACTTCTGTCTGCTGTTTGACCTTCAGCATCTGTTGCTCTGATTGTAAAATTATAAGTTGTTGCTGTTGTAGAGCTACCACCAAAGTCAGTTGTTGTTATCACACCTGTTGAACTATTTAAAGAACAATTTGCTTGTGATGCATTTGTTAATACTAGTGGACTTGTTACTTCTGAATAAGTAATTGCACTATCTGAAGTTGCAGCAACTGTAGCAACTGTACCAGAAAAATCTCCAGCAATAGTTCCTAGTGTTCCAGCAGCAGTTGTCCATGTAGGTGCATCTGATACTGTTAAAATATTAGTAGATGATAATACTGAATTACCATCTGGGTTTTCAATTCTAATTTTATATGTAGCATCAACAGATAAAGTAATTGTAACTGTTAATGATGTTGAGTTATTAAAGGTAACTGTACTTGCTGTGTACCAAATACCTGTTGAAGGATTTAAAAATTCTACTTGAGGAACTGATACAAAGTTTGCACCAGTTATTGTAATAGTTGCTTCTGTATTATCTATTGTGTCTGGAGATATAGATGAGATAGTTGGTTTAGTTTCTCCAACTGTTACACTTCCACCTAAAGCAACAGCACTACCATTAATTGTAATACTTGAATTAGTTAATTTAGCATTATCAATACTACCTGCTAAATCTGCATTAGCAACAGTTGCATCAACAATCTTATTACTAGTAACTGAATCAGTTGCTAGTTTACTATTTGATACAATACCGTCTGCTAAATCATCAGCCGTTAAAGCTGTAGCTGCAGGTTGTTTACCGACATATGCCATTTAATATTTCCTTATTAAGCTGAGATAGTATCTACAACACTTGTAATGATGTCAACTGAAGTTGCTGCAGAAGCATAAGCTTCAACTGAGTCTCCAGATTGTAAAACAACTTTAGAGCCACCATCAATTAATTCTAAAGAACCACCTGAAGGAATAGGTGCATCTTTAATAATATGATAAGTGTCGCTTCCATTTTTTACATAGACAGTTACATTCACAGAAGTACCAGAAGTGTTTGCACATCTAATACCAATGATTGCATCATCTGAATCTGCTGCTGTTCTTAAAACAGTTGGAGACCCTGATGAATTTGAAATGTCTTGTTGTAAATATCTTTCGAAATCTTGTGCCATAGAATTATCCTAATTATAACAATTATTTTAAAGTTTGTCAACTACAAGGCGATAGCCATTGCGACTGCAAATCCTGCTGAAGCTTTACCATCTAGTTGTGTTTGAACTGCACTTGTTACTCCATTTAAGTAACTTAATTCAGTATTATCTACCGAACCATCTCCTACTAAATTAGCATTTAATCTATTAGAAGCATCAATAGTAGCTTGTTTGCTATCTATTTGAGTTTGAATAGCTGAAGTTACACCATTCAAATATTGAAATTCTGTATTGTCTACTGAACCATCTGCAATCTTAGTTGCATCTACTCCAGCAGATAATGTAGCTACACCAGTATTATTAATTGTAACTGCACCAGAGATAGCTTGGTTTTCCCATTTAGTAGCTGTGCTATCATAAACTAAGAAGTCAGCATCTGAAACTGAAGTAATATCTACATCATTCATTTCAGCTAATTCATTTTCAACTGCTACTGCATTTGTAACAAATTCTGTTGTAGCAACTTTAGTTGAACTATCTCCTGTTGTAGGAGTTGGTGCTGAAACTGTACCTGTAAATGTTGGAGAAGCTAAAGGTGCTTTAAGTGTATCTAAACTTGTAAGTTGAGTTTGTATATTACTTGTTACACCATCTAAGTATCCAAATTCTGTATTTGATATTGAACCATCGTGAATCTTAGTTGCATCAATTGCAGCACTAGCATTAATATCTGCATTAACAATTACACCTGAACTAATTGCAGCAACACCTGTATCAGCAATTGTTATATCACCTGATACTACATTGTCAATCCATTTAGATGAAGTTGTATCATAAAATAATAATGAACCATCAGAAGGACTTGTAATGTTAACATCAGTTAATTCATCTAATTCATTTGATGAAGTTACTTGTGAATCTACATAAGTCTTAATAGCTTTTGCTGAAGCAAGAGTATCATCACTAGCAGAGACACTTGTTAAATCTGTATCTAAAACTCCTGAAGCTAAATCTGCAACTTCAAGATTTGTAATACTATTACCAGTACCATTAGCATCAATAGTTTTATTTGTTAATGTATCAGTAGTTGCTCTACCTACTAATGTGTCTGTTGATGTTGGAAGAGTAATAGTTCCAGTATTTGAGATTGTAGAAATTACTGGAGTTGTTAAAGTTTTATTTTCTAAAGTTTGAGTATCAGTTAGTGTTGCAACTGATGAATCTATATTTAAAGTTATTGTTTGAGCAGAACCTACACTATCAATACCTGTTCCACCAGCAATAGTTAAAGATTGTGAATCTAAATCAATTGATTGAGCACCACCAGTATCACCTTCAAAATCTAAATCACTAGCTGTAACTTGTGCATCAACATATGTTTTAATTGCTTTAGCACTAGCTAATGTATCATCACTTGCTGATACTGAAGTTAAATCTGTATCTACATCTGTAATAGCTGTAGCTGAACCAATGACTAATGAATCTAAATTTACTGTACCATCAAAGTATGCATCTTTAAATTCTAAAGATGATGTACCTAAATCAATATCATTATCTGTTGTTGGTACAATTGCACCATCTATAATTTTAAATTGTTGAGTTGCTACTGAACCTACATTAATAAAAAATTCTATTTCATTATTTGAAGTGTCAATAGATACTTTATTTAAAGGACTTGATAATCCTGCATCTCCAATTAAAGCTATAACAGGTCCTTCAGCAGCAGTACCATCATGTTTGTGTCCTGTTGAATTATTAAATGCTGCTAATAGTTGATTGTATTCATTATTAAATAATGATGCCGATATAGTATCACCATCAATAAATGAACTTTGTCTAGTGTATCCTGCCATATTATCTTCTTCCTCCTGCTATGAATGAAACAAACATTCCATTTACTGAATATGGAGCATTAGTATCATTACTAAAAAATTTAAAATTATTTGAAAATCCACTACCTGTAATTAAAATACTTTTACTAGGTAAACTTGATGCTCCAAATAATGCTGTACCAAAAACTGCTGAACCAAATAATGATGCAGAACTTAAATTACCTACATTAAAATTTCCAGGTTGTGGAACTTCTGAACTATCAAAATCATATCTTACTCTTAATAGTAAATCGTTTTGTGTTCCTTCAGGTTCAATATTAGCTTTTACTTTGTATAAACTTTTTCTTAAACCATTATCACCATAGTCCATATCTGGTGTTTGAAATTCTGCGTCAACATTATTACCGTCAAAACTATTTCCAGTATCATGTTGATAGATGTAACCAGATTCATCAGCATGGTAAATAACTTCTGTACCTGAATTATCTAAATCTGATGTACAAAATTTTACAGGTAAACCTTTTGTTTGACTCCATTCAAAAGCAGGTATACCATCTGAACTATATTTAAATGTTCCTATGATTCCTCTTTGTCCTGAATCAGCTTGACCAGATTGATAATAAAATAATCTGTATTGACTTCTTTCTCTAATAACAATACTTGATAAAGTATAATTACCAATGTTATCTAACAAGTCATTAATTAATGGTAATATTTTTCTAGAGATAGAACTTAATTCTACGTCATCAATTCTAGCAGTACCAGCAACTGTTCTTAATCCATCAGGTGCTAGAAAAATTAAATCTCCACCTATCTCTTGAATTGAATTTCCACTTACACAACCAATGTTTTTAGTTACTGATTTAATTATAGGAGTAGAATCAAGGTTTGTCAACTCATATATACTATTTTTACAAAATATAACTAAGCTATTTCTAAAAACTTTAATCCCTGTTACTATATCACCTACATCAATTGAACCTGCTGAAGCACCTGTAAAATCATAAGGTTTTAATCTAGTACTATAATATACAGTACTTGGATTTAAAGTTTGTCCAGCTACAATAATTCTTTCCGCATATCTTTCTATTAAAGAACAACCAACTGGAGAAGTATTATTTAAGTCTTCATAATGATAAGTACCATCATCATGTATAGAAAATTCACCTATTTTATTAACTCCGTCTACAAAATATAAAGTACCATTTTGACCACCTGTAGATTCAAAATTTACAAATTTAACATTTGATTGATTTGTTCTAGGTAATGTTGTAGCAGCAGGTAAACTACCTACAAGTATTCCTCCAATACCATATGTTAAATTATTTTGTGTACTACTAGTAATAGCAGTTGTTTCTAAAGTTAATATTGTATTACTAGTTACAGATAAAATTTTATAAATATTAGTTCCATTAATAGGAGAAACTATTTTAATATCATCACCTGCAGCAAAGTCTGTTGTAAATGAAGTACCAGTTCCATTTACTGTAGCAGAACCTGAAGAAATAGAAACTGTTCCTGGTCCTGTTGTAAATGTATCTTTATTTATTTGAACATATGAAGTACCTGTAGTACTAAAATATAAATCATCAGATTGAGCAACTACTATGCCATCAGCATAATTTTTTAAACCATGTATTAAATCAGTAACAGTTCCAGATGGACTTACAGCACTTGTAGTTCCCCATTTTTGATAACCATTTATTCTTCGATAACCACCTGTTGTAGAAGATTCAAAATTTTGTAATTTAGTTGCAGCACCAGGAGTTCTAAATAAAGCATGTGAACTTGAAACTAAATCCAAGCCACCTTGTACAGTAATGGAAGCTCCTTGAGTTGGCATCTATTATTCCTTTATATAAATAATCTTCTATCATCTTCCACATACTTAGGTTGTGGAGCATTTAATTGTTCAATCATTTTATTTAAACCTTTTTTATATTCATCTAAAGCTAATTGACTTTGAGAAATATTATCTTTAAATTGATAAATATAATATCTTGCTCTAGCTAATAATACAGGTTTATATTGTTCTGGAAATAATACTACGTCAGTATCATTTGCTAATGCTGAAGGTCTATTAAATGCATTGAAGTAAATTCTGTAAACTCCATCAGGTATTGGAGATAAACCAAATCTTCTACCATCTTCACTTCTTATAATCTTAGTAGGTACTCCATAATTTTGTTCATTAGATTTATCCTGCTCTTCACTTGCAGCATAAAAATCTTTCCAAGTTTCTAATGAAGTAAAAGGTAAGCTTTGAATTTTGTATGGTGCAGTTTTACCACTTACACCTTCTTCTGTTAATGTAAAACTATCCCAGTCTACATTTGAATAATCAGTATCAACACTTGATGAACCTGCTTTTAATAAGTACCATCTAGTACCTGCAACAGTTTCTATATAAGTATTACCATTATAATTATCTTGTGGTGCAGCAGTAGTTAACCATGACCATGTATCTTGAGAATCTACTATATCAAAGTAAGCTCTGTTAACACAGTTAGCTACAAATTTTTGTATTGATACAGCACCAGCTACACTTGTAAGTTCAGGTTCATTTATTTCAACTAACAGTTCGTTAGTCATTGATAGATAAGTTTTAGCCATTTAACAATTCCATGCTCTTAATGATTTATTAATTCTTGAATTAGGGTCTCTTGCAGTTTTCTTAGAAGTAAGTTTCTTTTTCATGCCTCTCATTCTAGCACAAAAAGATTTTCTTCTACCAGCATCTTTTTTATTTTTAGGATTGGGAGCAGGTGGTTGAAGGTTTCTTTTCTTTCCAGTCTTAGTTCGACCTTTATTGTAAGATGCTCTACCCTTTGCGTTCAAACCACCTTTAGGGTCTTTACCCTCTTTACGAGTCCAAGCAGGTGAAGACATTATACCCATATGAAATTACTTTTTCTTTTTAGACATCATACCACCATACATCATTTTCTTTTTATCAGATGCTTTAGCATGTACTTTGCCACCATGTTTATATTTACCTTTGTTTACTACTTTGCCACCTGGCATTGCTTTTTTCATTGGCATATTAAATCCTATTTATTTATTAATTGGTATAGTAGGGGATATTGCTACCCCCTACCATTTATATACTATTAGTCGATAACGTAGATAATTTTACCTACTGAATCATCTCTAAGTACTTTTCTACCCCATACCATTAGACCTCTAACGATATCGCTGAATGTAGCCGTATCTCTAACAGTTTCTACTTTGTTCATTGCTGAAGCAGCAGATACTGCAGATATATGACCAAATAAAGCTTCAGGCTGCGTAGCAGTACCTGCTGGTGAAGCACCAGTTAAGTCATTAGTTGGTAAGTTGTTAGATTTGTACATTTGGAAACCTCTAAGTAATCCAGATGCTACCAAACCGTTTCTAATTGAACCTTGACCTGCGTTGAAGTCAACAGTTAATAATTTAGAAGCTGTGTTTGATAAAACATTGTACCACTCAGGAGCTGCCACAAACCATCTGCCTTCTTCTGGAACGTTGTTTTCATCCAACTCTTTCGCAGCTAAAGCCATTTGGTTTAGAGGGTCAACTTCACCAGAACCGAATCCAATATCAATCGGAACAGAAGTTGTTCCCATACCAGTTGTTACACCAGCACCTGCAGAAATTGCAGTCATGATATTTGCATCCATTGCATCTCTCAATTTGTACGCAGCATTGTCTGATGCAATCGCTTGGAAATTAACATGAGAGAATCTTTTCTCTAAGTCATCCAATTTGAATGCAAAAGATTTAGCTTGGTCAATTGTAAGAACAAGTTCTTGGTCTGTTAAGTTAGTTGATGTTACAGCTAAACCTCTAGTGTAATCGTTTACACTAATTTGAGGTTCTTTGATAATGTTTACTGTATCACCAAAGCTTGAGATTTCGCCCATATAGTCTGTGTTACAGATTGCTTCTGCAACAGCAGCTTTTCTTAGAGCTATTTGTACTTTCTTTGAATAGACTTCAGGAATAAAAAAGCCATTAGTTTGACCTGAAGCAGTTAAATCAAAGTTGTACGTAGAACCACCAGCAAATTTTGCCATAGTTATACTCCTTTGTTATAGTTATTGGTTAATAAAAATAAGATAGAATTAATCTATAATTCTACCTTCCCTCTGAGCTTTTACAATTTCTTTTTCGTATTGCATAAACTCAGCATCTGACATTTTAGCAATATCAGAACGTTTAAAGAAATTTTCCTTTGATTGAGGAACTTGTACTTGCTCATTAGTTTTAACTAATAAATCAGCACCCTCATTCTTAGGTTGTTTCTTAACAGGTTTTTTATCTAATCCAAGTCCTCGGTCCTTCTTATACAAGTCGATTGCTCTTGCTGCAAGTTTACCATCAGAATTATTTTCGTATATCCATCTTTTAATTTCCATTGGTTGAGCATCAGCCCATTGATGAAAATCATCTGACTCTTTGATATTCTCAAAGTCTGGATGATACTTAGAAAGTTCTAACTCTGCTTCTCTTTGTTGTAAAGTTTTGTTAGCTTTCTTTAACTCTTCTAGTTCTTCTTGCATAGTCTTAATTTGATTTGAAGACTGCAAGTGAGAAACGGTTTCCACAACACCATATATATCAGGATAATCATTCTTAAAAGCTTCAAGCTCTTCAGCAGATTTAGGTGGTGTATACTTAGGAGCATTCTCTCTTAACTGTGTCTTGAGTTCGTTCTCCTTACTATTCCATTCACCTAGTTTCCTGTCATAGTATCGTTTGAGGTCATCGTACCTCTTTTTATAATCAACCTTTGCATAAGGGGTAGATTCAACATTTAATGCTGAGTCTTGAACCTTATCCATAGTGGCTGCAGTACTTTCGTTAGAATCTTCTGGGTTGCTGTTATCAGCAGTAGCAGTTGAATCTTCTCTAGTACTTTCAGGGTTTGGCACATACAAACCAGAATCAGCACTCTGTAGTGGCTTAGGCATCGAATCATCGTTATGCCAAGCTTTCTTCATGTTGTACGGGTTTGCTGCGACTTTTTTTAGTCCTTCTTCGTTTTGATTACTCATATAGTCCTCCTTTAGGGCTTCACTTAACTGAAGGTAGCTAAGGTAGGTGTTTCTGTTTAAAACGAAGCTACAAGGGCTTACAATAAAAATTTATTATAAGGTAGCTTGTCTATTCGTAGAGTTACCTCTCTCTACAAATTCTTTATACTATCTCTTGCTGTTCAGCTTGAGATTGAACTCCAGCATCATAAGCTTCTTCTGCTTGTTTCATCATCTTTCTTAATTTGTCTACACCAAGATGCTTAACTGCTTTTGCTGTAAATACAAATTCACCATCTGATAATAATGCTGGGATAGAGTCTGAAGTTCCTGTTCCTGGTCCTTCTACTTCTCCATCATCTGTAAATTCTGTTGCAACTATCTTTGGAATAATTGCTTCTAGTTCTGGATGCATTTCTACTGCATCATCTAAAATTTTTTCTTCTTCTTCTGATAAAGCTGATGTATCTATAATAGCATCCATGTCACCCATGTCTTCATCTTCCATCTCTTCATCCATAGGTTCTTCATTCATTCCTAATGGTTCTAATAAACCTTGGTCTTCTTCTGCCATCATTTCCATATCTGTTTCAGCTTCTGCCATATCTTCATCTTCAACTATATCACCTTCAGCATAAGCTTGATAATCTGGTCGTTGGTCATACTTACTTCTTTCTACTCCAACTGCACCACCTAATGCCAGTTCTGCTGGTTTAACAGCTTTAGCTGCTTTGTATTCTTCTAATTCTTTTTCTTGTTGGTCAGTTAATGGTAAACCTGAATCTTCCATTGCTTGAAGTTGTTCCATTTTTTTCATTTCAATAACTTCTCTAGTTGATAATTGACCATCATCAAATTTCATTCTTTTCATTAAACCACCTTTAGCTTTTTTAATTACACCTTTACCTATTAAAATATCTTTTTGTGTTACTGTACCATCACCACTTAAATCAGGGAATGATTCACCACCATCTTTAAATCTTGTTCTTGAAGGAGATAATAATCTAGAAGGCATACCCTGTCTAGCAGACTGAGGAGTGTTTACATCATAAGGTGTAATACCTGAATCTTGATTAGGGTCATTCTTAGCTATGTAAGGTGGTTGAGACATAAGTCCACCTGTAGCCATATTAATAGGTTTGTTCTTTTTCATTATACTTCTCCAATTAGTAATATTATAGCAATTGATTATTAGTTAGTCAACTGCTATTGTATTATATCTTTAACCTGATATCGGAGGTTCTTCAACCTGTCCAGTAAATTCCATCTCCCCTGGCATTGGTGTATTACCTGGTCCGATTGGGCTTTCGCCATTTCCTGGGTTGTTTGCTCCTGGAGTTTGTTCAGGTACTCCTCCATAACCTGCCATTGCTCCGAGTTGACCAGAGACATCAGCTTGGTTGCTAGTTCCTTTGTTAACATTTTGTTGTCCTATTATTTTTGCGTAGATTTCTGCTTCATCTCTTGTATTCATAATTTCTTCTGGGTCTAAATCAAGTGAGTGTGCTAACTCTTTGATTACCTCAGACATTCGTACAAAAGGAGCAATTGCTGGATTCTGTACAGTTTGTAAGAACATAGTTAGTCTTTGACTTCTAACTTCTTTCTTCATCAAACTAGAAGAACCAGTTGCTTTAATTTCTAAATCACCTCTGATTGGTAAGTCACCTTCATAGAATTGCATATTCCATTGGAACATTGCTTCACCTAAAGGTTTAATTAATTGGTCATCAATATTTTTAATTACTGTTTTAATATTTAATGATGCTGCTCCCATTAACATTGACATACCTGATGCTGTTCTTGTCATAGATTGAACACCAGTTTGTCCATGTGAGTAAGAAGGTAATCCAGTTGATTCATCTGCAAGTTGTCTAAACTTGTCAAACATTTGCATATTCTCAACTGCAGTATTTGGAAACTTCAATCCATAAATAGATTGTCCAGGTACACCTGATTGTCTTTTAAATATTTTACCAGGATGTATTTCCATAGTTTGATTAGATGATAAAGCAGATTCATCTACATCAAATACTAAGTTACCTGCTAATGCTAAGTTATCAATAGCCATTCTTGCATGACCATTCATAATCTGTTGAGCATCATCCATATTTTCTGGAACACCTATTCCAAAAAATGTATAAGGATTCTTTTCATACACAAATGCTTGATACGGAACTCTAAAAGGTTTAAAAGGATTTTCTACTATTCTAATTATTTTACCTCTATGCATCCAAATGTTAACTTGAACTTCTGCATCATCATCAATGTCTTCATCAATATCTAATCCTTCTTCTCTTGCAGCTAATGCATTGATTGTTCCCCAGTATTCTAATACTTCAAATCTGTTATGAGTAATATCAGCATAGTGACTTTTTTCTAAATCAATATCTGTTTCCCATTCTTTTTTAGTATAACTTGCACCCATCTTAATACAATCTAAAATAGCTTGTCTGTTAAAGAAAGGTCTGTTTGCTAAATCTAAAAACTGACTTCTGTTAAGTCTATGTCTTTGAATTATAAATTCTGCTTCATCCATTGTTCTAGCATTAGGGTCTGGATAAAAATCCCATATGCTAACAAATTCCATTTTAGGAACTTTAACAATCTCTGGTGTATATTCTCTACCATTACCATTGTCAGTATACTTATGTAAAGTTTTATTATAAGTAAAAGGTCCTTTGATAATTCCTGTTCCTAATAAACAAGATTCAAATATTGCATTCCTTAATTGAATGCTACCATCTGATTCATCTATCTGGTCGTGAATTAATTTTTCTAATTGTCTTGCAGCAATCTGTGCAGGTTTAATCTGAGGCATGTCAGGTGTTGGTGCAGGTCCTTCAGATAAATTAGCATTCTCATATTTAGATTGTAATTCACCTAATTGTAATTCATTTAAAGTTTGAAATGTTGCACCCTTTGGTAACTCTCTACCATCACCAGGAAAACCAATTGTATCAGATGGAAAACCTAATCCTGATTGTTGACCAGGAACATAATCCATGTTACCTTCGATACCTGGAGTAGGTTCTAAGTTTTCATTGCCTAGTTGTTCTTTTAAAGGATTTAAATGTGCGTACTCAGCAATTCCTTCTGGTACTCTTGTTTCTTGAATTGTTAAAGGAAATTTGTTTGCTCCAAATAGAACATCAATTAATTGTCCGTAAGCTGCTAAAACTTTTGTCTTAGTAACTTTTACAAATACTCTAGACTTTTCATTCTCTCTAAATTTAACATCTTTGTAATATCTACCTCTGTAGTTATGATAAGCTTGTAACCATCTTAACTCATCATCTCTTCTAGTAGTTTCACATTGTTGAAACTTAGACTGAATAATTCCAACTAAAGCTGATACATCTTTTTCATTTTGTTGCTCATCCTCAGATGAAGGCATAGATGTCTCTAATTCTTGGTCTCCATATGTAGCCATTCAAAATCCTTATAATTTGTGTAATATATTAATAATACACATTAATTGTTAGTTTGTCAACTAATTTTCTTAATGTCCACAATAACACTATTAGGAATGATAGTAACATTACCTATCTCCTCAATGTTACCTTTAGTGCCTTCTGAGTAATCACCGAATATTCTAGTTATTCCTTTTGTCTGAGATAACAAATGTCCTTTGGTATTACATACAGGTAAAGGCATAGACATAGCATCTTTCATAGATAACCAAGAACTATCAGAGCAAATATCCAACCACTTCACTTCTACTAGTGGATACTTATCTAATTCAGTCTTAGCTTTTTTATTCAGCTTTATCTTTTTGCGTATCATCCTTTTTCTTGTCATAGTCCGTTCTTGCTTTGCCATAAGTTTTAAAACCTCCATTATCATTTATACTTGAATCCTTTGCCCATTCTGTAAACTGGTCTTTTGTTCCATTGTTATCTGAGTATCTAAATATATTCATTTTAAATACTTGTTGTATATCTTTATTACTATTTAAATATTCTAATAATTCTTCATAAGACATAACCTTATTATATTCTTTATCAGTCTTAATATCTTTAAATCTATATAGTGGCATATTAATATCCAAATGTTGGGTCTGATGGTGTCCATCGTTTTATTGTTGTCATCTCATCCCATACACTTCTAGCTCTAGGTCTAGACATAATTAAATATCTTAAAGCATCGTAAGCATGGTCTGAAGCTTTCGTATCTACATCTTCAGGCTTGTTAGGGTCTAAAGGAATAGATTGAATTTCTCTTATAAGGTTAGGACAAGTTTTAAATATTTGTAACTTAGGTCTACCTTTATCATTTGTTTTTAATCTTTCATGTATTTGAATCTTACCTTGTATTCTATTCTTATCTGCTCTTCTAAGTTTATGTCCTGCTTTAGCTAATACTTCTCCAACAGTTGGTCCTGTTGTTCCTGTCTTAGCCCAAGCTGCCCAGTCTAGTACACCTTGAATAGATAGTCGTTCTTCTTTTTCAAACTCATAAATCTTTTTAGCTAGGTCTTCACCTGTTAAACCTTTTTGATATAATTCTCTATAGATGATTAATGTTTCATCTGTTGGGTCGACTGCTCCCCAAACTACTGCTGACTCTGCTGCATAACCATAGTCAATTCCTTTTACTCTTTCCCATGTTCTAGGTATTTCAAATGGGTCAATGCAATGTGTATCATAATCAAATTCTGTAAAGGCTGCACCTTCAGCAACATCCCAGTTACCTTCTAATAATTGTTTTCTTTGTACAGCAGGTAATGATTGTAACATCTGTTCATACTTACCATCTGCTGCAAGGTATGGGTTATCTTCTAATCTTGCTGGTATAAATCTTCTTGTTATTTTATCTTCACCAGTAAATGATTCGTTAGGAGGACTTGGGTCTAGATACCTTTTCTTAACCCAATATCCTCCAACTCCTCCAGGGTTTGCAGTACACCGAATGTAGCATTTTATTTCATTGTTTGTTGTTCTCAATCGTGATTGCAAATATTGCAGAGGAAATTCTGTTGGATACTGAGTTAGCTCATCAATACCTATCCATGTATAGGATTGACCTTGGTATCTATAAACATCAGCATCTCTATCCAGATAACCAAACTCCAATGACGCACCTGAAGGAAATCTCCAAATCTTTTCTACTTCTCTAAACTTAGCTCCTGTAAAAGCTTTAGGATATAACTCTCTAGATTTATCTATTAGCTCTCTTAACTCTGGCATAGACTTTCTTAATAACAAAGCTCTATGCTCTTTGATGTGCATGTATCTTAATGGGTCAACAAGCATGGCATAAGACTTACCACCTCCTGCTGAACCTCCGTATAGTACATCTTGTTCTGGTGCTGACAGAAACTCTGTTTGTGGACCTTCGTTTGGTTTAAATACTATCTTACTATTTTCTTCTTCTAATAGTGTCTTGACTTTTTGAGGTAACTCATTGTACTCTGACTCTGTAACAACAGTACCTTGTTTGTCATTCTTAACAGGGTTATCTACTTTATCAACTTTAGATATAGCCTCTGTTTTCTTTTTTAATTTATATTTCTTATTCTCAAGTTTCTTCTTGAGCTTTTCAATTTCTTTTTCTTTTTCTCTAACAGCTTTCCTAGCAGCTATCTTAGCTTTCTGCTCATAGCCATAGTTATACTGTCTCTTTGTCATTTCTACTTAGTAAACCATTTGTGTTAGATTGATATTGTTTGTTATCTTTATCAATCATTTTTTTTAAACCCATAGCTGATAGCTTTCTACCAGTATTTGATTCTAATATTTCTACTGCACCTCTTAAAGAGAATGCTCCCTTTTTAACACCATCCTTAGCTTCATTCAAAGCTTTTAATTCTGATGGTACTTCTTCAAGGGTTTTATTATCAGAATTTAATTTATAACCAAATGGAATTGTAGAACTTGTTCTTCTATTCATCATTGTCAACATCCTCAGCATTAACATCTATTATTGTTTTCTTTTCAGGTAACAGAAAGATACCACCTGCTGCTGTGTGTGTAACATCTAGCTTATCCCTCTTGGCTATACCAACCCTATCTAGGAGGGTCTGAGCTGCTTGTAGTTTAGCAGATACCTGTGGAATGGGGTCATCACTATCTAGAATCTCCACTATCTTCTGTGAGGCTCTAGGAGCTGATGTAGCTAGTATCTTATTGGCGACTTCTATTATCTCTTCTTTTAAACTATCAACTACATGAGACTTTGATGTAGGGGAATACCCTGCAATCTCTAAAGCTTTAGTTATATTACCTTTAGCTTCTCCACTTAAAGCATGTAAAAAGTTCTCTTGTTGTTCTGTTAGCTTTCGCTTTGTATTACCATCTGGTAAAAAGGAATTATTCATGAGTTTATTATACCAGGTTTACAGCTAGTTGACAACATAAATATTTTTTATTGTTATGCATTTTAGTGTTGACGTTTGTAAACATGGGGTGTATAATCTATTTAGTAACTCTCCAGGGGGTGAAACATATATATCTCTCTGGGGCAGTCCAGAAATCTACATAAATATCTCTCACATAACAATCCATATAATCTAATTAGCAGGGCGAGGCTATCTAGTTTACAATCTAAATCTCTTCATTTTGTGTAAGCAGTATATATACTACCACCACCACCCCCCATGTCTCTTATGTACCCCTTTTGTTCTCTTCTCTCATAGGTTGTAAAATATATTCTCCAATAATAACAAAGAATTATATCTAAATTTTATATATATTTTTATATAACTAGTTTACAGGCTTTAAAATATTCTTTTTAAGTCTTTAAGATATAATTTATATCTTCCAACAATCTCAAAAAATCTAAGCAACAACACACCAAAAGAAATATTTTAATATATTTTTTAATGCTCTAAGTGTGACAATATTATTCTAAAATATTTATTAAACAGGGTCGATTAAGCTTGACTTATCCTTTTATTTATTGCAGACACTTTTTACAAATTCTCAAGCTATTTCTAGCTTAATTAATCATTTTATATTTATATTTTTATTTGCTTTGATTTGCTCAAAATATTCCATGTTCTCTTTTTGTTCTGGGTGGTCAAATGTGTCGCACCTCAAATAATTGGCTTATTTCCTAGCTTATTTAATAAATTATTTTCTTGTTTTAATTATTGCTTAGTTTATAACTATCAATATGAGAAAAATAAAAAAATTAGATAAAAGAACTCGAATGAGATTAAGAGAATTGGCTCAAGTTGAAAATGTTTATTACAACTTAGGCTCGAATTCAACTTATAAGGGTTTTTCCACTTTTAGTGGAATGTCTAAGAGGTCTTCTCACTTGCTCAAATCTAATGCTATTGAAAATAATTTAATTAGATTTGTGGATAGTGGAAGGTCTCAAAAAATATATAGCTAATTTGTAATTCTCTTTGTAGTTGAATTAGTACTGTTAACCAAAAAAATACAATAGGAGGTTGTATAATTATGAAAACTAAAACTTTTAAATATGTAAAATGGTCAAAAAGATTTTTGGCAAATTTAACAAAAACGGCTAGAAAACTGAAAAAAAGGGTTGATGTTAAAATTTCTAACGATGCTAAAACTATTACTTATTTTATAGTAAAATAACAATTGGAGGTTGTATGAAATTAAAAGATTTAGAAATAAGAGTAAATTATTTAAATAAACTTACTAAAAATAGGGTTGAAAAATATTTACCTTATAAAATAAATGGTAAATTAGTTTCAAATATAGGACACTATTATATAAGTCAATATAATGGTAATTATGGAATAGAACAAATAATGAGTACAAGTGGAAGTTGTACCGATGTAAGTTATAGAGGTACTAAAAAAGAAATTTATAACTGGTTGAATGCTTTTATTAAAGGTATTGAAACTGTTGTATTTAAATAAACAAATAAAACTGGAGGTTGTAAAATGGAATTAATATTTGGTTTGATACTTGGAATATTCTTAATAGGCTTTATGGCTTATTTTGGAATAATGGGAACTATTGAAATCATGAATTTTAATAATAGCAATTATGAATATAATGAGAATTGCCATTGTGAAAAATGTAAAGAATATAGAAGTAATTATTAACAATAACAACTGGAGGTTGCATGAGAAAAAATGATAAACTTAAAAATTTTACTAACTATAAAATGGATAGTGAAGTTTATAAACTAAGACGGAAAGTTATAAACCTCATTTATGAATTAAAAAA
>Ga0208898_1001353_pt1 | contig 16276 bp, 23 predicted proteins | sample VirMetDEL_Mar_4_FD_184513 | JGI IMG/M metagenome (GOLD analysis project Ga0208898, IMG submission 184513) | Aqueous microbial communities from the Delaware River and Bay under freshwater to marine salinity gradient to study organic matter... | ecosystem: Environmental > Aquatic > Marine >...
TGATCTAAACCAGAAACTACAACAGTTCTTGCACCAGTACCAGCAGATGTATCATTTGTACTGCTGCTGGATACCTTCATTTGAATTGCAGCAGCGGGATAAGCATAAATGCCACCAGCATCCCAAATCGTTTCTTCTGCACCATTAACGTCTGGATTAAATCCAAACTTAAAAATAGCTTTATGATAAGGAATTTGATTACGAGCTACTTGAAAATAAAATGGCTCTGTCTTACCCCATCTTGTAATACTACTTGCAATAGACATTTAATAATTCCTAGAATTTAATTATGACAAGGACACGCACAACCACATTTACAGATTTTAGGTAGTTTAGATTTAATCTTAGTAATAATGTTTTTAAAACACTGGATCATAATTTTTTCCCTTTTATCGAATTGGCTTTCTTGCTTTACCAAATCCTTGAATTTGTGCTGGCTTCTTTCCAGTTACAGGACGTAAATCTTGATAAATTTCAATTGGAGTTGCTGGAGTATAGTCTGGGCTTTCCATATCCTTATCTTTAATTTTACGACTTTGTAATGGGCCTGTACGATCAGCTTCCATACCTTTATCAATTTTTCCGCCCTTACTAAACTTTTGTTGTTTAGCTTGTTCGGTTTGACTTGTTACTTGATCAGTTTGACTTTGGTTACTAGTATCTTTATCTTTATTACCAGAAGAAAGTAGCATAGCAATAGGAGATAAATATTTTAATTTTTCTGGTTTATCTAATACCATTGCTAAGGGTGATAAACTTTTTAATATTTTATTCATTACTTATATCCTCCTCCAGCTTTTTTATATTCACTGGCTAATAGTTGTGCTTTACGTGCTGACCATTGTCCAGCCTTTCCACCTCGTGTACCGGATTTAATACTTTCGAAAAGTTTTTTTCTTACTCCTGGCTTAGTATAATTTCCAGCTTCATTTACTTTTGATACTGCTCCACCAGTAGCTTTCTTGCGAGATTTTCCGGCAGATCGTAATGCAATAGCAATTGCTTGTTTTTGTGGCCTTCCACTTTTTACAAGTTCACTAATATTCTTACCAATAACTTTTTTAGTTGTACCTTTTTTTAATGGCATTAGTATCCTCGTAATGCTTTCCCTTGCCCACGTTTACAATTAGCCTTTCGTACTTTAACTGCACCACCTTTTTTCATTTTCTTTTTTCGAATGCTGCCACCAGCTTTATTTATGGAACTCATTTCTTTTAGAAAATCTTCCATACTTTTTTGTTTTTCATCCATTTCAAATAAACCTAAAAACTTTTCAGGAGATTTCTTTACCATCTCAATATCTTTACGTTCTAAAGCTTCTTGAGAAGGTGGCATTGCACGGCTAACAGATTTAAGTTTATCTACAGCGGCAGTTGGAACTTCCCTTTCTACAAGCTTTGATGGTTTAGGCGCTTGTACTCTAGGTTTAGGTGCTTGTACTTTTTTGCGTTCTTCAGCTTCTTGAGAAGTCATGCGCTTTGGAGCTTTACGATATTTTGAACCCGGAAGTTGATCACCACTTGTACCAAAAACTTTTCGAGTACGTTCAATAAATCCTGGGGGAATATTAATATCAGCGGTACTAAGATTATCATCTTTTGAATAACCTTTAAGCTGATCTAAAATTTTCTTAATTTTAGAATCATTACGTAATGCTTCAATTTGCTTACTTCCTCTAGCACCCCGTCCTAAATTACGCATACGCTCTTTTAAAAGATCAATCTGATCTTGAGTTAATACAGCCATAATTACATTCCTTTCTTTTTATATGGGCCTTTACCATGACCACGCATAGCTTTGCCACAACCAATTGAGCCACCAGATTTGGCAGCACGGGTTTTAGTTGTAGTTTTTTTATCAGATCGTTTTACGCCTTCTTTATCACGAGAAGGTTTTCCTAAAATTTCTTCAATTTCTTTTTGTGAAAGACCTTGCATCCAATCTGCAGCAGCCATTTGTTGTTTTTTATCCACGATTTTTCCTCCACTTTGTTTTACTACGCCTTTTAATTTTTGTTGAACATCTTGACCGATAGGATATCTTTTAGTTAAATCTTTAATACGAGTATTTAATAATCCAATTTGTTCTTGAACAGAATCTTTTTGAGACTTTAAACTTTTAATTGTTTTAATACGATCTGCCCCAATAAGATTTTTATTTGCATCTTCACTTTCAGATTTTAAAGCTTTAAGTTTTTTTTGTAACTTTTCAATTTCTTTTTCTGTAGATTTTAAAGCTTGAGAGGCTCTAAATGTTTTTCCACCTTCAACTTGTAATTCAGATAAAAATCCTGGATCATTTGCATTTAAAGATTTTCTACCTAAAGTTCCTATATCCGCAGGTTGTGTTACATCAGCAGCGCGTTCACCTACACTTTTAGATAATGCTTTATCAATATTTTTTCGTGGAGTTGGTAAATCAGCATCCTGTTTACTACCACGTTTAAAAAATTTTTGAATAGCTTTCCTTGCTGCCACTTTATTTAACTTTCTTTTTGTAATGTATTGATCCACCGCAACTACGCATCAATGCTTTACCATAACCACGCGATGCTTTACCTGCTCCACGAATTGAACCACCTTTATATTTTTTTGCGGTATTTCCACCAGCTTCATAAATTTTAATTAAATCTTCAGCGGAAACATTTTCCATTTGTTCATCTGTTAATTTAATTTTGCCACGCATGGCATCTCTAATTTGATCTGGAGTAGCCCCTGGATCACGAGGTTTAGAAAAATTACGTGGAATTTCTACACCGCCTTGTTCAGCTTCACGACCTATACGGCGAATAAATTCTTTTTGAGGATCACGTTTTTCAGATTCTTTTTTTGCAGCTTTTAAAGCTTTACGTGTTGGTTTGACACCTGAACTGGAAGGGCCATATCCTTCTTGCTGTCCAATAACTGTAGTAGTTGCTTCTTCTGGACGTTCCCTCATTCCTTTTTCTAGTTCAGCGCGAGACTCAGCTTTTGACTTTTCTTTAATAACCTTACGAGCTTTAGTTTTACCTAGAGGAGTTACAATTGGTTTTGGCTTTCCTGAAATTATTTCAGCTTTTTCTTCAGCATCTAATTGACGAGCTTTTTTCATAAAAGCTTTTGCTCGTTGTGGACCAAAGTATTTAAAAGTTTCCCGCTCACCAAATTCTTTAAAAAACTTAGCACCATCTTCACTATTAGCTCTACCTGATGATACAACTTCTTTAGCCCTTCTTTCTATTTTAGAAAGAGGACCAGATTTATCAACAAGCTTTCCAACTACATTCATAATTTTTTTTCGACCAGCCATAATTTAAAAACTCCCTTAGTTACTATATGGAATAACTGTATTATCTGCACCAGCAGGAGAAGCAGGAGCTTCCATATCATCCCTACGTGTCCTACGTGCTTGATTACGTAATGCCTCAATAGCTTCTTTATATCGTGAATCAAATAAAGGAACTGCTGAATAATTTTTCATAAACACCATAGCCTCAATCATTGAAGCATTAAATAAAGCATCATAACAATTTGATGTAAAGTAATTTGTATTTGAAACTGATGAAAGAGTAGTAGGACGAGCTACAGTCATAAACCTACCGTTATATGTAGATGCTGGAGTAGGTGCAACTCTAATAGATGTATTCGTAATACGAGAATAATACTTTGGTGTTCCAGTTGATGCACTCACAGGCCAAAAAGATGAAAGATACTCATCGGTTCGTAAAAGTAAATTAATTCTTGAACCAGCACTTTCAAAACTTACATTTTTAATAATACGTGTCCCAGTTGGAAGTGTAATATTTGCAGTGTTTGCTGAAATTGCAACTGATGTTTCTATAACTAAACCATAGTCATCTAAATCACGGGTTAGTCTTTCTTCGGCTCTATTTACCATATTTGGCACATAATCACTAAATTCCTGTGAATCGTTTTCACAGGCTTGTAAAATATCATTTACAAGATAAGTGTAATCAGCCATTAAAATTAACCGTAAAAAACTGTAATACTAGAAGCAGAAGCTGGTGCGGAAACAGATACAAGCCCATCAGTACGAATACCAAAATCTGACCAATCAAGATAAGCTGTACCGCTTACATCAAACTTAATAATGCTGCCAGCAATAGAACCTAATGGTGTTGTTGATGTACCATCTAAAACATATGTACCGGAACCAACGGCATGAATAGCACGAATACGAGTATCAACAACTGTTACACTTGTTGTAATATCAACAAGAACACCACTCCCAACTAAATAAGAAGAACGAATATTGGTGGACACTATTGAATCTCCTTTAATATAAAAAAATAAAGTAAAAGTATATTAATGTTAATTATAATCGTGATATTCAATATAAACAAACCAAAAGAAAAGAGGGTTCCTATTACTAGAAACCCCCTTAACTTTATAGCTTAAACGTAAGCTACTGGCCTATTAGGAAGAACCAGAAGCACCACGCCATTGACGCCAATCACTCCAGCCGAAAGCATAACGCTCACGAGCCTTGAAGCGCATATTGCCGGTGTCAAAATCAGGCTCCATCTTGGTTTGAAGAGGAACACGAGTGAACATCTTCGTACCATTTGGAACGTCGGTCTTGAGGAACCAAGCATTGGTATCAGTAAAGCGACGGTTTACATAAAAACCATCAGAAACAACTGACATATGACGAACAGCGTTGATGTTGTTTTGTGCATATGCAGATGAACCACCGGCAACAGTTGTACCAGGGCTGTTTAGAATCTGATCAGCGGTGAATACAAGATCAGAAGGAACATGGAGTGAGCGGGTTGAAGCGCCAATTAGAATACCACGATCATCCTTAATCTTGGTTACTGCAATGGTTGCAGTTTCAAGAGCAGATTCTGAAAGGTCGGTGGCACCAATGCTGTTGGATTGGTTGCCAGCACCTACAGTTGGGTGAGATGCACTGATAAGAGGAACACCGTCACCACCGTTGTAGCTAGTTGAGAATGCATTGTTGAAAACGTCTGCAGCCTTAACTTGCTTGGTGTTTGCCATTGCACGGGCAAGTGCCTTGGCACGAACCTTTGCAAAGGTGTCATAAAGGTTATCTTCCATAGCTTCTTCAGTGATGGCGAAGGCAAGAGCAATGGTTTCCATTGTGTAACGGGCAGTGTACCCTTCTTGTGCTTCATCATACTGAACGGCTGCACCTTCTGACTTAGTTGGGGCAGAGCCGAAGCCGGTGAATAGAACTTCTTCTTCAAACGCACGATCTGAATTTTCCATTTCGAAGAGTACGGCATGTTCGTCGTTGACTTCACCGTATTCTGTACCGAAAATTTCGTTAAGACCGGGGAGAAGTTCCTTTGCGATACTTGAGCGATTAATAGCCATTTTTCATTCTCCCTAATTATTAACCAGCGGAAACGCCGACAGTTGTGTAAGCGTTTACGTGACGTTTAAAGATAACTTCAACTCGTGGGTTTGCATCGCCAAGAGCGTTACCGGGTTCCTTGTAGGCACCTAGAACAGTCATTTGACCATCATCATCACGAGTAGCAGCTTCTAGACCATGACCTGACTTACCTGTGTAAGTTGAGCCAGCGCCTAGAGTTACGTTGAAAGTTGTTGAATAAACATCACCAGCGGTAACTGACGCATCAGCTTGAACAATGAAAGTTGCATCTGGATCATCATAAACAAAAGCAACAATGTTTGATGCGGAAGTTGAAGCTGGCCAATAACGACCATAAACTTGTTCGCCATCCTTTGTGTAGTTGACGCCAGCAAATACACCGAAGATTTCATCGGTGGTTGTGGCTACAACTTCAATGTTTCCGGCATTCATAAGAACAAGATCACCAGTGAAAATATTCGTATTGTAAGCAGAGGCAATTGTGTACTCTGACATACCAGTTGAATTTGGTGCGGAACCTTTCTTACGTGAAGGACGGAAACCATCAAGAGCTTTACTTAGAGCCATTTGATTTTCTCCTATGTTATAAAATTACCACGAAAACGGCTGGTCAAAAATTTTTGTTTACTTAACCTTTTTGAAAATTAGGTAAACGTCCTTGAACAACCGAAGATTTACTTGCATTTGAAATTGGCATACGAGAATCTTGATGTTGTTGTAGTTGTGAATTAACTGCATCCATCATTTCTCGGCTGCGATTTTCATAGAATGCTTTACGGGCGTTTGCTTTAGCAGTTGGAATTTTTGCTAGAGCTAAGTCTCCACGACAGACTGTGCCACTATAACGACCCTCATCCTTCACGAAGGAATTGTGAGCAATTTCTGGAACTTCTTCTGGAGTTACGAATACCCAACCATCTTGAACTCGCTTACCGACATTTTGAATGTCATCCTTTCCTCGAATGGAAACGCGAATCCACCTTAGTGACATACCTTGATCTGCAAAACGATCTCGAACATCGTCTGGAATTGCAAGGTAATCTGGTTCTTCAAAAGTATAATCTTCGTATTCTCGTTGTTCAGTTTCTCTTGTTGACTCACTACGTGATTCTAGTATATTACGTGTCATTTTAAATTATCCTCCACGCTTCTTTGTTAATACTGTGGTATACTCTCCATCAGCTTGATCTGCGATAAGCTTTTGTTCTGCATACCGCTCAAGTGGAATACCCCACCGATTTGCCATTTCAATATCTCGCTTTGTAAGTTTGATACGATTTGATCGGTTTGTGCTGGGGTTAGTAACAGTGCGTGACGCTCCACTAACCACTTGAGAAGGCTGCTTAACGGAAGCCTTCGGTTCCGAATTTACTTGCTGCTCTACCTCTTCGGTTTCAACTTGAGCCTGTGCTTGAAATTTATTTGGAAATGAATTACGAAGTCGTGCATCCACTTCACTATAAAATTCATCATCTGAAGGATCAAATCCTTCGTCTTTTAACTGGGCATCAATAGCCAAAGCTGCAGCAGTCATTAGTTGGTCTTGTCCAAACCAAGAATTGTTCATCGCCCACTCAACTGCCTTTGGATCATAGTCTGCAGGATTAGGAGTTTGAACTTGTTGTCTAGCTTGTGCTTGAACAGGTTGTTCATTATTAGTTTCTAAACTTCTCTGATAATTTTCATATGTGTGTTTAGTATCAGAAAGTTTACTTAATTCAAATTCAGCTTTATTGAGTAGGCGTTGCGCCGATACAATCTCATCTGCTTCGCCACTCTCTAAGGCTCTACGATATGCATTTTCAGCTAACTTAATTTGTTCTTGAAGTTGAATTTCATTTGAATCTAAATTATTTTTAAATGATGAAAGTAACTCTGTATCTTTTTGACGTAATTTACTTTCATAGTCTGAAATTCTACGTTCAAGTTCCGAGATTTTATCTTCTCGTTCTTTTCGTTGCTTAATGAGTTGTCGAATACGTTTCTGTGCACCACTGGTTTCAATACCATTTAGTTCTGGTGTTTCAGTTTTTTCTTGAACCTGTGGTTTTTCTTGTTCTTCACTTTCTTGAGCTTGTTCTTGAGGATCATCTTGCTCAAGTTCATATTCAATTTTTGTTTCTTCTTTTTCTTTTTGAGTATTTAAATTCGCCCAATCAGAAACTTCTTCTTCTTCATATTCTACAGCCTTAGATTCAGCCATTTATTTTCTCTCTTTCTCTACGCCATTGCGAAATGGTCGGTTACGCTTTAATACATACTTCTAAAATACAATACTAAAACTAGTTATACAAATTGTTAATTAGATAAGTTATAGGAAGTATCAAGATCACTGGGATCATCTACCTTCATAATAACTTGATCATCAAATAATAATAGAAGTTTTACACCACGATACTTCATTTTAACACCAGCATGTTTACCATAGCAAACGTAGTCACCTACGTTACACCACGGACCCTTTGGAAACTTATCCTTATCTTCATAAGCTAAGTCACCAAGAGCAATAACTCTTCCAACCGTTGTTAAATATGCAATATCGTCTTTCGTTGAATCGGGTAACAGAATACCGCCCCTAGTCTTTGACTTAATAGAAACTGGCCTAACTAAAATATGGAAGCCAGTTAAAGTTGGAAGATGATCTGGATCAGGAACATCTCCATCCGCAATCCATTCATCATTTTTTAAAGCTTTACTTAACTGTTGATGTAACATTGTTTTTATTTAAAATCCTCTTCATCATCAAGTTTTAATCTTTTACTAATAATATCTATTGCTATATCAATGGCATTACTTAAACCATCAGAATAACCAACTAGATACCGATATTCAGAATAATCTGAAGCTGCACCTGATGCAAGAGAATTTATAACTGCGTTTCGTTTTTCTTCGATACCCCTTCGAATATCAGACGTAATTAACATTTTAAATTACTTAGCCTTGTTACCCTTTACTGGCTTTGGAGCTTCATAGGTTTCGGCTTCATACTTGCTTAGAATACCAGTTTTGGCACGAACGGAATAATTTTCAGAAGGAACCTTACTCCAATCACCTACGTCCTTACCATTTGATTTGTATGTAAATGACATTTAATTAATCTCCTTTTTTAATTTGTTCAATATTGACTTTATTCGTTTCTTTCATTTGCTGTTCTAATAGTTTTAGAACTGCCATTCCCTTCTGTAGATTTTCATTATCCGTTGTTTTAGACAACTCTGCAAGAATTTTTAGTGCATCCTGAGTTTGCTTTAGTTGACGATCCTTAGCTTTTTCTTCTCGATTGAGAAGATTGGAAGCACCTTCTACATAGGCTTCTAGAGCAAGTTCCTTTTCCTTTAGATCAAGCTCACGAGTCTTGATAATACTTGCTGCATTTTCCTTTGCCATTTGAGATTGAAGTTTACGCTCTTCAATATCCAATCTACGACCTTCCATCATAACCATTTGTTCTTCTGGAGATGGTGGAGCTTTAGCTGCTTGTTGATTTGCTACCAATACTTGCTGTGCAGCTTGAGCCATAATCTGTTCTACGACACGAGGATCAACATTCTCTTGACCTTGCATAAGTTGACGGGTTACACCATTCATTTGTTCTTGATATTTAAGAACTGAATGCTCTTGAATATTAGCAGCTAGAATTGGAGTAATCCGTTGCATGATTGGATTGGCACCATTTACTGGGTCTTGCATATAAGCCATCTTTACTTTGATATGAGCTTCATGATCTTGACCTGGAAAAGCTCGAATTGCTAAACCTTTAGATGCAGCTAAAATATCAGATACCGGATCAAGTGGTTTTGGTTGTGGCTTTTTAGGAAGGATTAAATCAATATTTGGAATATTTGCAGAACGTAGAATTGTTTTGTGTAGCTCTTCCGTATTATACATGCCTGAAGGGGCTTGCTGGGCCATCTGGAGTGCCATCTGAGCCATCATCATCTTATGGGCGGATGATGGAATATTTGGATCGGATACTGGAATAACATCAATACGACCATCAAAATCTTTTCGCATGATATTATCTTGACCTTGAGATACATCAAATGGATAGTATTCAGGCATTGACTCGTAATTGATACGAGCTAGAATCTTTAGTTCTTCCCGTTGTGAGTGATGTAGCCGTTTATGGACTGCAGTAAAGAACTTACTTGAGGCTTCGAGTAAAGCCATTGTCGTTCCGACTGGACCATAGGAAGCTGCATCGCTAATAACCTGTTCGGTATTGTCTGCAAACTTTTGACCTGATGCCGCTACAAATTGAAGCATGTTATAAAGAGTTTGAGAAGGTTCCTTATATGGAAGTGGAACAATTGATTTACTTAGATCAAGACCTGTAGCTTCAACTTCCTTGAACTCGCCGGGAGCAATTGGATCATCGTCACCTGAAATTCGAACACCCTTAGCTCTGAAACCGGCGGGAAGGTTTGCAAACTGCCCAGCATCAATTAGACTACGCATTGCAGATGTAGCAGATGCGGTTAGATTTCCTAACATATGAATATAACCAATACCATAGAAACCAAGTGCAGGAACAAAACGATAGTGAGCAAAGAATAGCTTCTTGTTTCGTTGTGGATCATTCATATCGTAGTTTCTACGAATTGAAAGAACTGCACTGCTATCTAAATCTACAGTTACAATATAAGGTAGGGTTAGATCAGTTTCATCCTCTAAGCTTTCAATATCTAGATAGCAATGCTGTTCTAGAAGTGTGTACTGACCATCAAAGTCTGAGTTGGTGGGAGACACACCTGTAACTGCATTCATCTTTGTACGTAGTGCCGATAGTTCAGGAATCTTTGGATTATTAATTAGTTTATCGGAAGCTGCATACATGCCGCCTGAAATCTCACGCTCTAACTGAATTGGACTTTTATACAGAACCTGAGTATAACGATCTGCAGTTCGTAGGTTCATTGCAAAGTTAGAAACTACAAACTGATCAATTGGAACAAACTCACTTACTGGGCGTTGTAAACCACTATCATAGTAGACCTTCTTAAATGAAGAACCAAATAGTGGGAGATGGAAAAGCATACGTTCCATCTCATCGAAGTATTCAGGCATAAGTTCTGTAAGTTGATAGTTCATGTATTCTTTGACACGAACTGCTTGTTCTTCTTTTTCTGGAGTTGTCTTACCTACAACCTGAGTTTTTACTGGACCGCCAGCAGGGAATAGTTCTTGAATTGCTTTTGACTGAAATGAAACTGCTGATTCAATTAAAAGTGGATGGACTGCAGTACATGCACCTTGAAATGGTTCATTGGTTTCTTCTAGCTTTAAACCTAGTAGATCAAGACCATTGGTAAACATTTGTTCCCATTCTAGACGGGATTCTAAATCTGCCTCATAGGCTTTGATAACTTGATCTGCAATATAATCTTGAGTATCTTGATCTAATTCTTCGACTAGGTTTCTGTAAAATCCAGTTGGATTGCTGTAGTTAATTTCAGGATTGTCACCCTCTTCTACATTAAACTCAACCATGATGCTGCCGTCAGTATTATCAAATTCCATACGTGTTTCAGTAGATACATCTGGATCACTTGAAACAGCTAACTCTATAACATTGCTGTCATTCATCATGTTATTTTGAAATGGGTTTCTTTCTACAGCCAATTGATTTCCCCTTTTTTTATAAAATAAGGTAACTTAAAAAAATATGTATGTTTAAAGTATAGTAAAAAAATAGAAATTACACAAGTTCTACTTAAACTCGCCAGTATGCACGTTTTCTTTTTTTGTATGTATTACTATATTGGAAATCATCATTGGCTGCATCTTCTGGATGAATTAAGTTCCAACTGTCTCGCATATAAATAATAGCCATTGTCATGCAGTCAACCATATCGTCATGGGCTGCATTGGGAAACTGAATTGCTTCATCGTACAAAGCTTCAGCCCATTCTGTATTTGGTATCCAAACTTTTCCCGCTTCCATAAATGGAGATGCGGCGTAGACCCGTGATACCTTATCTCTATCTGGCATATACTCTAAAACTGGAATGCGTGTTCTTCGCATATCCTGTATGAGAGACTGTCCACTTGCTTTCTTTTCAATGACACAAACATCTGGATTGTATTCCTTATACATATCCTGTGCCAATCGTCGTAACTCTGGGTATTCAAATTTACCAAATACATTGGAAAGAAGAATTAGATTACCATCTACTCTTTCTCTTCCTGTTTCTTTATCAGTCTCAACAGAACCAAAGATACCCCATGTTTGTATAACGCTATTGTCTGCAGAAGCTTTTGTGCTAAATGCAGTATCATAAGTTTGAATAATAAGATCACATGGAGGGGCATCTTCATATTCCCAGATTTTAAACCATTTCTTTTTAATGATTCCACCCTCGTCTGGTTGAGGGTTCTGCATATACAATGCATTCCAGTATCTGCTTCCGTTTGAAGCTTTAATTTCCTGTTCATCAATTCTAAGAACTTCATCTGGTTTCCACTCTGGGAAATACGAAGAGCCTACTGGTAAATTCAGAAGTTGAGATGATTCCTCATCCAACCATGCCGGGATTCGAATAACATCCCATTTATTCTGTAATTCAACTTCTTCCTGTTGTTTCAGTAACCAACCACAAAGATCATCAAAGTGGTATCTCGTATTGATAATAATAATTGCACCATTAGGCATTACACGAGTTCGTAAGCCTGATGGATACCATTCCTTGATATACCTTCTGCCACTTTCACTAATGGCATCTTCTTCTGACATTACATCGTCCAACAGTGCAATGTGTGCACCCCGACCTGCAATCTGACTCCTTACACCTGCAGCGTAGTAAGACCCATTCTTATTGGTTTTCCATTTACCTGCAGCCTTAACGTCTGATCTTAACTTGACACCATTAAACATTCTATCGAAATCTTCGGAGTTTACAATGTCACGAACAGACCTGCCAAAGTCAGATGCCAATTGGTCTGAGTGAGAAACTGACATGATTTCATGAGAAGGATTTCTACCTATGTACCATGCTGGAAATAACTTGGAACAAATTACAGACTTGGAAGAACGAGGAGGAAGAAAGACCATCAATCGTTTACATTCACCATCTACAACCTGCTGTAGCTTATGGCATAGAACCTGAATGTGTCTGCCCATCTTAAAGTCAGGAACTAACTTAGGTGCTTCCTTTCTTACAAAAGTAAGGAAGTCCTCATTTGCTTTCTTTTGAGAGTATGTCTTTAATGCATTCTTTAAATGATTAAATTTAACTAATGTCTCATTGGATACTTCTTCTTTCTCTATATCCTCTGCTGTTTTTAGTTTTGGATAAAATAACTTTTTCTGAAGAAGCTTTAGAGTATCCTTTGGTACTGTATCTATAATATCATTTTCAGGTGCAATTCGTTCTGCCTGTTTACGTTTGTTTCCAGAACGAGCATTCTTAGACTGTTTTGTTCTTGGCATTTTAAGAAGATTTCACTACATCTATAATTTTCTGATCTGAGAATCCCTCGTCATTTTTATGAGTTTCAATAAATGCATGCCGCATAATCTGTAAACTCTCTAAGGTTTCAGCTAAAGAATTTCTTAACATTTCACCTAGAGGTGTTGGTCTTACTAATGCTGGAGTATAAGCTACAATCTTAGTTAGCTCATGCAACATATTTGATAAAATTTTAGCTGAAGCTAATGAAGTGACAACTTCATTCCTATTCATAATGTTTCTGTAGTCTTTAACATCCTCGTTACCCGTTATTGCTGATGCAATTATCATAGCATCCTGAATGTCATATGAGTCAAAGTCTTTTTGTAAATCTCTTAAAGTACTATTGTCTGTCATTTATAGATTGTTACCTTTTTAGGTTTACATATAAAAAAACTTTAACCCACATTTATATGGTAGACCAAAAAGACCAGAAAGACAAGAGTAAAATAAATTTGTGTAGGCAAATAAATTATGATACCCTACCCCTATTGAGGGGGACTGTTATAGACTGTTAAAGACTGTTAAAGACTATTAAAGATTTTAAAGTTAATAATAATAATAATAAATAATAAATAATAATAATAAACAGTCTTTAATAGTCTTTAATAGTCTTTTAAAGAGGGATGCCGATAATTCTTGATTATATACCCCTAGTTTTTTTGTAATTATTTTATATAGGCAATGCAGAAAAAAACATAAGGGGGGTATTTTTAGATTTTTAAAAATTACGATGTTCATATGATGATGATCCGTAATTTTTTGAAAATATGTCTGGGGGGTGTATATATACATAAGACATGCGCCTGCTTTTTTTGGGCTGGGTGTTGCAAAAATACCACAGTAAACTGTGGCAAATTTATCACAGTACTTTGCCTTCGGCAAAAACAACACTAAAGTGTTGCAAAAATGTCACAGTCCTCGATTAATCCGAAGGATTATTTGCCGAGTGTTGCAAAATTGTCACGGCTAAGAAGTTAGACCTCACTAGCTTTTCCAAAGCTACCTTAGCCTAACCAAAGCTTTGAAAATACTACGTATTTCCCCGCCTACGTCATCCTGCGCTACAGGCCAAACCGTAAGCATAATGCACAGGGTTTCGACAAGGCGATGACGAGACGGCTCATCATCTCTGAAAGGTGTTAGTATGTAAGTTAGTTCTTACGAACTTACATACTAACACTTTCAGTAGTAGGTTTTGGCAAAATCCAGCAACCATGACGGAGTTTTGGGAACATGCTTTGTACCGAAGGTTCTGAGTTGATGATGACTAAAAAAGCAACGGCACAAGATTGCCGTGATTTTTTCAACCGCATGGAAAAAATCCAAGAGGATTTAGAGCTTGCCATTAAAGTGGGACGTAAGACATATGGTAAGCAAATCAACCGTGAAATGCTTATGGAAGAACTTTCCAGCATTTTAGATTCAGCAATTTCCAGCTATGGAAAAGAAATCTAGTTGACAACAAAAGGTATTACGGAGTATGTAAGTTCTTACGAACATACTCCGAAATACTTTTGGGTTTAGGAAAAAGGAGCAACCCCAATGTCTGCAATCGAACTGTTGAATCACGAACTGTTTATTCGCAATCAACACAACCTCGAGGTTGTCGTATCCGTCGATGGTAATGGTTTCGATCTCTATGATCGGTTCACTGGCGAACAGATCGATAGCTTCGAAGATGAAGCCGAAGCTATGTACGGCTTGAACTTCTACCAGCCATGAAAATCTATCGATCAGATTACAGAACGGAAATCAGGTTTGCGGGATTTGTTTACAAATCTCGCAAGCTTAATGGAAAACGTATCTGGTTTAGCTTTGGAAAAGCTTAACCCTCGAAACAAGGAAATCAGCACATGTTTACCAAGTACGTAAAAATCGATCGCGAAATCATCGACGGCCAGAACGTCATTGCATGGCGCAACTACGTCGAGGATGTCAATACCGACGCGATTGTCGCCCTCGTCACCCCGTCCGGCCTAATGTACCTAAAAGGCCACTCGACCATCCCCGTCGAACAAGCGACCGGTGTCATGCTCGACCTGGCCCGTTGGAACCGCCGCAACCCCTCAAAACAAGGAGACTGAAACATGACTAACACGAACACCAAGTACATCTACGAAAGCGCCAAGGGCGAAGTCAACGTCGATGAAATGTCGGAGGTTCACCTTCGGAATGTTCTAAAGAAATTGCTTCGGGATGCCGAAGCCCCGAAGGGGAGGGTTGAAGTTCCCGCGCCGGTTTGGGGCGACGACGACGACAAGCTTGTGAAGCAAGCTTTGAAAGCTTTGGACAACGCCAAGGCTGCAATCGCCACTATGAAGCAAAGCTTAACGCCACAAGGTGAGAAGCATTGGCAAGCGAATGTGGAACTTCTAATCGAAGTTCAGACAGACTTGGTTGCCATTCATTCCAATGATGGCGGCTTGATACTATAAAAACGGTTGACACAAAAGGTATTATGGGGGTATGTAAGTTCTTACGAACATACCCCATAATACTTTTGGGTTTAAGAAAAAGGAGTTTGAACATGGAATGGCAACCAATTAAAACAGCCATGAGACGGATACGCGACTGGACCGCGCTTTTATTCATTCGGCTGGCAAAGCGATTTACAACGTGGGGGGAACCATACGACCGACTGTGTGAGGCCGAAACGGAACAGAAGATTTGGATGAGTTTACCGTAAACATTGACAACAAAAGGTATTAGGGAGTATGTAAGTTCTTACGAACATACTCCATAATACTTTTGGGTTTAGGAAAAGGAATACTAAGATGACAAACGCTGTTCACATTTCTAAAATGACAGGTAAGCTTGATGGTTTTCGTGCTATCAGCACCAATACCATCACCAATAAATTCTGCATCAAGATGAACTCCGCTAAAGCGGAAACAATCTGCAAGCATTGCTATAGCCATACCATGCTCAAAAGTTATCGCAAGAATATGGCTCCCGCTTTGCAGCGTAACAGCGACTTGCTGTCGTCCCGTCCATTGGAACCTAACGAGGTTCCTGTTATTCTAGATGCGGTCTTTAGATTTGACGCACATGGAGAACTAATTAACGAAATGCATCTGTATAATCTAATGACCATTGCGGAACGCAATCCTCACTGTACCTTTAGTCTATGGACTAAGAGAAAGGATATTGTGCAGAATTGCAGGGTTACCCGTCCGGTTCCCGCCAACATGATCTTTATCTATTCCAATCCAAAGATTGGCAAGATCATGGATGCCCCGCCGCTTGGGTTCCATAAGACGTTTAACAACGTCCCCGAAGATCAGGACGTTGACAGACAGAATTGCACGGGGCAACAATGTAAGAATTGCCTATTGTGCTATCGCCACGACACGACCGATACCATCGTTGAAAAGGTAAAGGTTTACTAAAAGGTTTTAATCTAGTAGGTGAGTTCTTACGAACCTACTAGATAAAACTTTTATACACCCTGAAACCCCATG
>Ga0208898_1001354_pt1 | contig 16260 bp, 28 predicted proteins | sample VirMetDEL_Mar_4_FD_184513 | JGI IMG/M metagenome (GOLD analysis project Ga0208898, IMG submission 184513) | Aqueous microbial communities from the Delaware River and Bay under freshwater to marine salinity gradient to study organic matter... | ecosystem: Environmental > Aquatic > Marine >...
AAGACTCTCTTGTATTGTCATGTCTTTTTTTGCATTCGGATCATACTTGCACTGATATTCGTTTGGCACAAATTCTAGGTACTGAAAAAACTGAGACTCAATGGTATTGTTTGCGCCTCGGAATACGCAAACCATTTCTCTGTTATCCAGCTTTTCACACTTCACCTTACGACAAGTAACCATTTGATCAGCACTAGCTGAATGCGCTTTTAACAATAGTATAAAGGCCAATAAAGCCGAGACAGCAATTCCGGAAAACAAAATCCACGCTACGATCTCTACAAACTTACGTCGGCGTTCACGTTGACGGTACAACGTCTCCTTGCGCCTCTTTCTTATTTGGCCTTCCATTGCCACCAGTGAATCCCACTTGGACTTGCCCATAGTGAGGCTTATCCACTGCTGTAGCTCATAGCGCTGCTGCTGCGCTTTTTGCTTGTTAGCAAAAGTCGTTATGGCCTCTTGTTCGACGCTCTGGCCGCCGAACAGTTTTTTAAAAATTGGAGGGTTTTTTGCTTCTTTCTCCATCTGATCAAGGTCAGATAAAGCGCCCATCCAGCGCGAAAGATCAGACGCCATTGCCTCAATATCACGACCAACAGCAAAGCCCTTCTTTAAAGCCGAGAATGCCGCTGAAGCGGTTGCCATTGCTGATATAGGATCCATCAATAAACCTTCGTGTCTTCATCAACCAGCCGAGGCACACAGTAGGCGGTGATCTTCTGACCTTGTTTGTGAAGCTGTCGAGCAAAGTACGTACACTCGTTAATATCTCGAAAGTACATGTCGTTACTTACCAGCTTCTTTTCTTCTCCCATCCCAACGAACACAAACAATAAAAATGCATGGATCATCGCTAAGAGCAGCGTGTCTTCTTTCGCCGTCCGTTCATCACACCGCCGCAACCTCGAGCAACAACCTGATTGGCCTCTAGGTTTCCTCGGAAGGGGCGTTTGGCTTTTTGCTCGTGGATTCCGCCAGCGGCTTTTTTGGTCTTATTACCCCAGTTTGCGGCTCCGACCTTACGGCACTTGGCGATGGCCCCGCTTGCGTACGCCGACGGGAAAACCTTATATCTTGCCTTAACTTTGCGATAGCATGCATCTTTAGCCATTCCTTCGTTTCCTCTTACTGGCGCAATGTGCTTTTTCACTAAACCCTTTAGGACGCTTGCAATTCACTTTTGCCTTACGAGCCTTGGTCCATTTTTTCTTTTGTGGAGGCTTGGATATCTGCTGCCTCATCGAACCACGCGACATCGCCATTTCTTTGTCTCCGAACGTAATCTTCCCATAAAGGTGTCAACATCTTGTGGTTAGATTCAACCTTTACCACAATAACCGCCGTGCGCTTATCGACCTCTATTAGTGTCGTGAGGATCCAAACCACAAGAGAAAGAGCCACGCCCCCAAAACCAATAACACCGGCTTTAACCAAGGTCTTTTCATCTAGCATTTCCATCTCCGACGCGCCGCGCAAATACGCTTCTTTGGCGTCTTCTTACAGCTAATGTTATGCATTTTCATTTGGCCCTTGGACCGCGAACAGTAAGACGTTCGTCTCTTACCACCACCGGGCTGGGGAGCTTTCAGCTTTGACCCTGTCGCCCGGTTGTATTTAGCACGGCCCTTGGCCGTGAGTCCTGCGCCCTTGGAGGCGGGCAGCTTCTCGCCGCGTTTAACGGAAAGACTAACAGATTTTTTCTTTTTTTTCGCCGCCATTACCTACCCCCCAACTGAACAAATACAGTTATTGAAGTGTTGTCTGGTAAGCTGGCATACATTCCATTTTCAAAAATGATCCCATCCCCCGGTATCTCCATACCAAAAGTTCCAGCGGCCTTCTCGTCCACCTCTATAACAACATCACCAGATGCGGCAGAGTCGTTGTCATACAAAATGATATGCCCAGATGTTCCTGTATCGTGATTTACAATAAAACCCTTAAAACGCCCCCGGCAGTCCGCAAGGACGCCGGAAGCATGTAAGTGTTTAGATATGACCTCGTTGCCAGCCATTAACCAAAGAAACCCGTGATGGAGTCTATGTTGGTCAGCGTAACGTGACACTCATCATCGAAGATAATTCCGTGATCCGGGATTGTTATCTGATTATCATCAGAGGTATGAAACACCATAGACAGCAACGTCGCACCACCGCTGGCATTTTTAAAAACAACAGCCGGAGAACCACTAGACGCGGTTTTTACGTAAAACGCTTTCAGGCGTGTTCTTCCACCCAGCAACGTACCCGTGGCAGTGGCAGTCTTAGTTGTAATAGAAGCAGCCATAGTGCCCTCCTATTAAGCAAGGTTGTTGTTTTGCTGATACAGAATTGTAAAACGAACAAGACCTGCATTTGTCGAAGCAGAAGAAGTTACAGTAAGACGAATGTCCGTTGTACCAGTGTCCTGCCAAGCCAATGCTGCGCCAGCTTGGGTTGTCGGATACTTCCGGCCAGCAGTTGTGCCACTTGCAAATGTGTTCAGAACTGTAGCCGCTCCACCCACAGTATCTCCGACACTCAGGTTGGTTGTGGTATTGGCTGCGGTGATTACATCAATCACGCAGTCAATGATCTGAGAGTTTGCTGGAATAACAACATCTGTAACGGATGCGGCAAGAGCGCCCCCGGAAAGATCTGCTGAAAAAGTCTGAGCCATAACAACTTGACCAACATTAGCAATGTTGCTGCCGAGTGTTGTGCCGGTAGTGTTTTTAATGGTTCCGGCCTTAATAGGACCAGAAAAAGTAGTTGTAGCCATTTAGATCTCCTGTCGTGGCTAGTGTCAGATCCACAATGAATCTGTCAGGGACTTATGCATAGTACCCTAAAAAAAAGGGGGCCGCAATCGCGGCCCCCAGTGGGGAGGATTTTTGTGACCTTACGCGGCGCCGGGTGAACCAAACACACAACGTGGGTCAGAGAAGCCGAAGCTGTAACGCTCACGAGCCTTGAACCGCATGTTGCCGGTATCGAAATCCGGATCCATGTTGGTTGCAAGCGGCATACGCTCGAAGTGCTTCAGGCCGTTAGGTGCATCCGTCTTGATGAAGAACGCATCTGTGTCGGTCAGGTAGTCGTTGACTACGTAGCCTTCTGGAAGCATGCCCATGCTCTTGAGGGCGTTAACATCGTTGTCAGCAGTGCCGACGCGGAGGTTAGACACCATCAGGCGCTCTGCTACAAACTGAAGCTGGCGTGGAACGATCAGCTTCATGCCACGAAGGGCAATGACAAGGCCACGCTCATCGACGAAACCAGCGATGCTGATCAGTGCGTCTTCGAGAGAAGTCTCGTTCAGGTCTGCGGCAGTACCCGGCTCGTTGGCAAAAGTGCCACCGTTTGTCAGCGGGTGTGAAGCATCGCAAAGTGCCACACCGTCACCACCGGCAGTTGCGCCTGCGGTAAACGCAGAGTTAAGAACAGAAGCTGCCTTAACCTGCTTGGTGTGCGCCATTGAACGTGCCAGAGCACGAGTGTAGCGAGATGCTAGGCGGTCGTAGAGATTGTCTTCTACAGCTTCCTCGGTGATCGAGAAACCCATAGCAACAGTCTCGTGCGTATACCGTGCGGTATACGCCTCTTGAGCGTCATCGAACGAGATACCAGCACCTTCGTTCTTAACCGGTGCGGCTCCGAATCCAGACAACATAACCTCTTCCTCGAATGCCCGATCTGATGCCTCGGTGTCGAAGATTTCGGAATGCTGACCCTCGTAGCGATTGTACTCCATACCAAAGAGGGCATTGAGGCCAGGCTCAAGCTCTTTAGCGAGTTGTGCGCGAGAAATAGCCATAACTAACTACCCTCCTTACGATGCTGCCGCTTCTGAGTCAGCGCCCAGAAGTGCATGGTTGTTGATCATTACAATCATCGGAATGCCAGCGGCAGCGAAGTCTTCATTCTCAACGTCGGCTTGAATGCCCACAATCTTCAAAGGAAGAGATGTGTTGCTTGAGTCGAGAGTGGCGACATCCATTTTAGCACTGGAGTTACCGGTAATTGTGCTGCCGCTTGCACCGCTATCAAGCTGAGTGTTCTCAAAGATAGAAGCGATTGCAGTAGCGCGATCTGTGAAAGTAGCGTCTGTAGCAATTATGAAACGCTGCATCGGGTTGTCGTACACGTGTCCGATAATATCGAAGTTTGTGTCGGCGCCCGAACCAGGCCAGTAATTGGAAAAGACCTTCTTACCAGTAGTGGAAGAAACATACTCACAGCCAGCGAACACACCTACGTATTTAACAGTGTCACCGGTAGCAGAACCAATGGCGATTTCACCACCATTTACAGCTTTAACCGGAGAACCCTGATAAATCGCGGAAGCACCACTGTCGATGAAGTATGCATTAGTACCGGAAGTAGCTGGAGTGCTACCTGCGGTATTGATCGGCTTTAGACCGAATGCAACATTGGCGTTTGCCATCTGTTCACCTCACAGGTTATTCGGGGGAGTTTTTCCCGCCGAAGGTTACACGACTTTTCCTATCGTTGTGGATAGGCATCGAGGGATGTTGTTCCCTCATAAGGTTTTCATCAACGGCTTTCATTTGATTGCGGGTCTGCTCCCGATAGTATTCAGTTCTTTCCTCGACCGTTTCTTCAGGAATACGGCACAGCATAAGACCGCCGACACCGATAACTCCTGCATTCTTCCCCTCTTGGATCACTGGATAGCGATCTCCCATGTCGGGATACTCGTCAGCACGTACTGGTTCCCAGCCTTCACGCAACTTAGAGTGTACGTTAGTCAGGTCATCCTCGCCCCGAAGCGCGGTTCGAACCCAACGATGCTTAAAACCGATTGGTGCATCAGGTGCATCCAACTTGGATGGGGGTGCCCAGGGCTTGCGCCGCTGAGTGTTTGCGCGACTCTTTGCTTCGCGTGTAGTTCTTTCAGCCATTTCTTACTCCTTTACGTACTTGGCATATTCCTCGAGCGGAACATTCAATCGTTTCGCAATCGCAATCTGCGATGGAGTCAGTTTGACTGTTCTGCGCCCCTTTGACGACGACTTGGAAGCCGTGGACCCAGCAGAAGCGACTCTGGGTCCGGTATCGCGTTTTGTCTCCGCAAACTTGTGCGGGAACTCTGTGCGAACACGTTTATCAAGCTCACTATAATACTCATCTGACGTGGGGTCAAACCCCTCGGCTTCGATAAGTTGCCGATGAATACCAAAAGCTGCGTATGTCATGGTCTGGTCGTTGCCAAACCAATCATTCTTAGACGCCCACGCCTCGGCCTTCGGATCAGGCTGCTGCTGCGGTGCGGGCTGTTGTTGTACAGGCTCTGCCTCAGCCGGCTGTTGCTGTCGCTCTTCGTTGCGGCGCTTGGCTTCCTGATAACGAGCCTGCTCTAAGGCAATCTGACTGATCCGCTGCTGTGCCTCAAACATCCCATCGGCGTCACCTTCTTCGTACGCTTTGCGGTATGTTTCCTTGGCTGCGGCAGCGTCTGCCTCAACGCGGCTACCAAACTCACCCACGTAAGACTGATCTAACTTATCCAGTCGAGTGCGAAGCTCATCATTCTGCTTTTTGACCGCCTCGGCATACTCTATCGCGGCCTGCCGCTGACGCTCTTCTTCACGAAATCTGTTTGTTAGCTTCGATATCCGCTTTTGAACGGACTCTGAATACTGCTCTAACTCGTCTTCCTTGCCTTCCGAGTCAGCCGCCTCTTGCTCTGCTTCAGGCTGCTCCTCTACCGGCTCGACCTCAATATCCTCGGTCTCAGGAATTTCTACGTCCTGCTCTTCTGCGAGATTATTCTGCATACTATGCTCCGTATGTCTTGATATCGTCTGGATCGACGATTGTTGCAATGACCTCATCGTCATTGATGATGCGAACCTCGCCACCTTCTATCTGGAAGCGCGATCCGGCGTAGCGACCAATACAAACCCAGTCGCCCTCTTTGCACCACGGTTCGAACCCTTCACCAAACTTATCTTCATCTAAGTAGGCAAGCGGGCCAACCTTCACCACATATGCCACAACAGTGGCACGTGCTTCTCGGTCCTTGGCTTGATCGGGAACGTATACCCCGCCCTCAGTCTTGTCCTTGCCTTTGTACGGCATAACAAGAACTCGCCAACCGGTCGGTTGAGGAACTCTTTCTAGGGCGGTTTTTTTAGAGGCTTCTTCTTCAGCTTTTTTCTTGGCTTGCTGCTGCCGGAGAACGTGATCAGGGACTAGAAGCGTCGTCATAATTCACCTTTTTTAGCAGGGTGCGTAACTCTTCTAGCGCATAAGTGATCCCCTGAATCTCACTTACCATAGCACGATATGATTCCATATCAGATGCGCCACCGCTAGTCAGGGAGATGCTAATATCATCTACCCGGTTTTGCAAGGTTTTCTGATACCTTGATAGAAAATCTACGATATCCATTACATGATCTCAGTAATCGGACCGCCGACCTCGAAAGATGAACACGAATTACTCGCCGCGCAAACAAACTTCAGAAGCTGACAGTATCCAGTTTCTCCAGAGTCATCTTGCATACATGATTGCATCTGCGGAGATATATTATAGTAAGCACACACACCACATGACGACTCAGGATTGATAGCAGGCCCATACTGATGCTCTTTAATCGCTAGGCGTTGGTTCTCTTCGTTTGTTTCGACATCCTGAGTTGCAACGGGGCAAGAGCCGTCATCACCGCCGCCGTTGACCATCTGATCAACAGGGATGCCGTCTTGAATCTCTTTTGCCAGATCTAACCCGTCTGGAATTAGTTTAATTTCAATTTTCATAGCTGTGTACCCGTCGGGAATCTAATCATGTCATCTATTGAAGGAACACCACCAAACTCTAAAAATGTTTGCGGCAAAAGCGCTTCGTCTGGAGTGCTGTACAATCCAGCCCCAACAGGTTCAAGGGCCAGCATTCTATCCCTATCCGGGTTAACAAGGTCGGCGAACCTTACTTCATTTTGGAAACGTCGGTTCATGTCTTCTGGGACCATGTTGCCTGTCGGCTGATTCGCGAAGAAAAACGGATTGTCCGGGGTCAGCGGAATGTAGTCACCCGTGACCTCTGCGGCGGTGACGGGGATTTCTGGCCTGGAAATGTTAGATAGAATAGTATCTATGGGAGTAGCGGGGGTAGCTAAATCGCTTCCATCGTACAAATTTGGATTTACCACCTCTGGAAACGCCGGTTCGTCCACACGCTTAATAAAAATAGATCCCGATGGACGTTGATTCACGCGCGCACTCGTTGCCGGAACGTAAGACGGTCCAGCTTCCGTTGGGAACTGTGCACCCGGAACAGAAAGCTCACTTCCTCTGTCTGCAAAACGCAGCATCGGACCAACAATCGGCAGCATGCTAGCGATGCCTCGGTCCGGGCGCCTGTTTGGATCTCGGGTCACCGGACCAAACCTAGTTAAAGATCCCTCGTCCAGCATACCGCGAACCTGACCCCTGCTGTCCAAGGGGTTCATAAACTGGTCGTAAGCTAGATTGCGAACATTAGCGATTCCCTGTGTGCCAAGAGTATTTGTGTAGTCAATCTTGCTGGGATCAATTCCAAAAACACGACTAAAGAATCCCTCTCGGCCATACGGATTAGTATCAGTGATCCCCTTCACAGACTCAAATACAGGCTGGCTCATGTAGCCCGTTCCTGGGTCGTCAACCACAGGACGTGTGTCCATCGTTGGCCTCGGGTTGGTCGGGCCTCGATCCTCGAAGGACATTCCGTATGGGTCTCTGTTAGGTGGCGGCATCTACTTCACTCCGCTAAACTTAGTGCCTTGTATCGCTTTGCCCATGCCGCGACAGGACATGTACTTGCCATCGGCGGCAGAGACTTCGCCCTGCAAATTAAGTTTTGGCCTTTTTTTGCCCATTGACTTTTCTTCTGGCCTCATACCTTCGTCATGTATCGCATGATCCGGGTCAGCTAGTTGCGGGTTATCACGCATCCGCTGCTTATCTTTTTCAGAAATGTCGGGGTCAAAAATGTAATCCCGATATCTTTTCTCTGCTTCGGTAAGAGGTGTAGGCCGCGTCATTTTCTCTGTGCCGCCTTTTTGATATCCACGCATCTTGTTCATGTTGCTCTCCAGCACTTGAGAGCCACCGTCTTTGCGGCGCCGGCCCTTGTTGATAAGATCCTTGGCATCATCATAGCCGATTCCCATGTCACCAGCAAACTGCCTAATACGTGGTCGTGCCATCTACTTAACCTTTTCTTTTTCGTGGCCCAGCCAGACCGCAAATGCACCTGTCATGGCCCCCGTGACTACACTTACCAGACCGGCCTGCGCTGGAGTTGGATCCGGCAAAGTCATAAACCACTCCACTACCCGCCAAGCCGATATTGACATCATAAGCATCATCAAGCGGGGAAGTATCTTCCACCGCAGAAATCTTTCCATCGTAACTTCGGCCAAGGTTCTTCTCCGCCTGTTCTAGTGTGGTGCGATTGTGCATATCCCACATGATCATCACTTCTTACCAAAAAACTTGGTAGCACTACGTACGCCAAAAGAAGCAGCAACAATAACACCAAGGGAATACTGATACCAATCCGGCATCTTGTCCAACTGCTCAAAACCATTTGCAACTACACCCTCCATCCCCGGGATAAAGCTCAAAATGAGCGGAACCGAGAACAATATTACCAACCACTCATCTTTCCAAGACGACTGACTGCCACGAGCCATCTCGAGATCCCAGTCGATCTCGCCCGTAGCTTTCTTCTCCATAATCGTAGCCTCGGCTTTAGCCCGCGCAACTTTCGCTCCTGTCTCGGCCTTGGTCTTTTCAACCTTACCTTCCAGCCACGTGCCGGCCAGAGAAGCAATCGGCCCTATCAATGCTTGAATCATTTGTTCCTCGACAATGCTGCCTGTGTGTTGATGCGATAGATATTCACATCGTTACGTGCGCCAGCGATATCTTCCTGCAACTCCTGACGCTGCTGCGCCAAGTCATAGGCTTGCTGCAACTTGGCCTGATCAATCTGGAAGTCCATCTGATCATTTGCTGTCTTACGCTGGATTTCCATCTGCGAGTTCTGCAACTCTTGCTGACGAATCGCGACCAACGGATCTTGCTGCTGGGCCGGCTGAATCATCGGCATGATCTGCTGCATGATCTCACTAACCTGCTGTGCAATCGCGGACTCGACCGTAGCTGGGTCAATCTGTGCAGGTGGCTCACCCGCCGCCATAGCCTCCTGCATGGCGTTCTGGAAGAACGCACTAACCTGATCCCTTGCAAGCATACCAACGTGCTCCTGCACATGCGAGAGGAGCAGCAAGAAGGCTTGTGGGTTGGCCCCTGACACAGGTGACGACAAGAACATCGCATGCGCCAGAATGTGCGCCTCATGATCCTGCTGCGGAAATGCCTGAAACGGCATGTTCTTCACAGCGGCAGCGTTCTCTGTAGCCGGATCCATAGGCTGCGGCTGCGGAGGTGGCGGCAAAATCGCGTCAATGTTCTTCACATCCAGCGCATCATACATCCGGCGATACGCCTCGTACTGATTGTGAAGCTGCGGAGCAGCCTGCGCCAACTGCATCTGCGTCTGTGCCAGCGACAAACGCTGCGACATTGAGAAGATAGACGGATCCGACACAGGCAAAATGTCTACCCGGCCATCAAAATCCTGCGCCATAATGTCAGCGGAAACGCCCTGTCCCACAAAATACGGGTAGGGTACAGGGTTATCCCCGAATACCTCGGCAAGTAACCGAAACTCCTGCTTTTGCCCGTAGTGCAGCCGCTTGTGAATCGAAGAGATGATCTTCGAGCCTTGCTCAATCAGTGCAACCGTGGTTCCGACGGGAGCTTGTGAATTAGCGTCTGCGATCTTTGCATCTGCAACTTGTGCAAATCGTCTTCCTGAATCGACGATAACGCCCAGTAGTTGAGCAAGTGTCCCAGAAGGTTCCTTGTATGGAAGGGGCATAAGAGCATTCCGAAGGTCACCACCGGGAGCATCAATATCACGGAACTCGCCAGGAGAAAGCGGCTCATCATCGTTACGAATACGAACACCACGAGCCTTGAAGCCAGCAGGAAGATTCGAAAGAGTCCCCGCATCGATAAGCTGGCGAAGGATCGAGGTCGCTGCACGGGACAAACCTCCTATAGTATGTAACAGGCCAAAGCCATAAAAGCCAAACCCAGGCAAAAACTTAAAATGAGTGAAGTATTGCCGCTTTCTGCGAAGTGGATCCGCCTCTCTATAGTTTCGCACCACTGAGAGAACCTGTCCTGAATCTTCATCCAAAGTGACAATGTAAGGGAGTTTAACACCCGTAGGCTCACCCTCGGGTCCAATGTCTTCAAAACCCTCGAGATCAAGTTCCGTATGACACTCAACAAGAGTGAAAACGTCATCGCCATACGACGGACGAATCCCTTGCAACTCGTTACCAGTCTCTCTAATCGGTCCTTCATCATCATCATCTCCAGCCTGCAAGTCCACGTCCCGGTACACACCAGCAACCTGCAACTTGCGAAGCTCGTTCTCCGTCATGCGAACAACATGAGTTACCCGCTCGGCTGTGTTCAAGTCACTCGCCGAATACGGAACAATCAAATCCTCCGCAGGTACAAACTTCGACACAGCCCGCTGCTTGCCCGGATCAAAATACACCTTCTTAAATGTGGACCCCGTCAACGGTAAATAAAACAACATCTGATCCGTGTCCGGATCATACTCTTCCATGATCTCAGTAACCTGATAGTTCATGAAATCTTCAACACGCTGGGCCTGATCCTCTAGTGCCGAGTTCGGCGTTCCAAGAATCTGCGCCTTTACAGGACCACCCGCCGGTAACATCTCCTTGTAAGCCTGCGCCTGAAACTGCGTAACAGCCTCACTCAACAACGGATGATGAACACCACTAGCGCCAAGAAACGGATCACTGCGCTCCTCGTAATTCACACCAAGCAACTTCAAGCCGCTGGCAATCGCCTCTTCCCAATCCTCGCGCGACTCCTTGTCATCCTCAATCTTGTCACGAAGGTCCGAGGACAACGAACCAAGAACCGAATCATCAAGGATCTCCGCCAAGTTCGCGCTGTGATCGTACATCGCAGCTTGAACCTCGATCATTTCTTCCATGCCGGCCATCTCAACGCCCTCTGGAAGCATGTCCTCGGCGGGTAACTCCACCATCATCTCTTCAGGCATAGGTTCCGCCGGACCACCAGCGCCCATTGCCATATCAACCATCTGTGGAGGAAGTGCCATTTATTTCAATCCAAAAAAGTTTAACATACTGTCTACCATGCCCGTCTCCTGCTTCTTCGGAACAGCGCGGCGCGGAACACCACGTTCATCCAAAACAGCCAAAGCCGCTTCGTTGTAGTCTTCCAGCACATTCCGGGGAATGCTCATATACTTGTTTTTCATTACAGACATGTCACTAACCTGCTGATCGCTCTTTGGCATCATGCCCTCACTCAGCGCTAACTCAGCCTGCAACATATCCATCGCATTCTCTTCTGTACGAAGACTGCGAACATCCATGCCCCTGCGCTCTAACTCGCGTACACCAACATGCGCCAACTCTTCCATCAACGTATTCAAAGAATAGTCGTTGTCAATCGTACCGGGGACATCAACAACCTTGCCGTCTTTTATTTCTGTCTTCGGCTGATCCGAGTCGTAAATAACCGTAGAACCACGGTCCGAGGACAAAAGACCTTCAATCCCCTTGCCAAAACGATCAAGATCACGGGCCATGTACCTAAGACCAACACCCGCCGGATCAGACTTAAATGCATCCGCATCCACAAATTCTCGGGGGTTTAAATCTTTGGAAGGAAGCATTAACCCCACAACACTGGTCCCACCACCAAACCGAGGCACAATGTCCCCGCCCATCTCACCAGCCGTCGGCTCCAGTAACCCGCGCTCAATAATGTCATAACCTAACTGAGCTACCGGAGACAAAGCCAAACGACTTTCTAAATCGGCGCGAAGCTCTAGGTTCCCGAACCGTGTAGCTTGGACCTCGGCATCCGGGTTGCCGACATAGTTCAGCGGCTTCGGAGTCGGAACAGACTTCGGAAGGGTCTTCAGATCCTTCTCTATTTTCTTTTCCGCTGTCTCAGCCACTAAAAGATACCCCGAAACTTCTGTGGTCGAGCAATCGGACTAAAGCCCTTAACCACACCACCCGTGTTGTAACGCTTACCCGGCAAAGGCGTACCCGGAGCCTGCGCCCCGTCGAGATCAAACTCAAGCTCAATAATCTCGTCAATCATATCCTTGTCGTAACCCGACCGACTCAACTGCCGACGGCGTAACTCTCTAGCCTTGGGTGTCTTAAACTTGGACATCAGTAATACTCTCGCTTCTTGGACGGCAGCCAGTCTTCTAGCTCTTCGCCCTGTAAACTGATAAAACCACCTTGGCGAAACCGCATCAAGGCCATTGTCATGCTATCACAGAAGTCATCATGATCGCCATTTGGAAACGAAGCTACTTCCTCGATTACCTCATCCGCGAACTTCTGCGCGGCAGGATACCATACTTTTCCTGATTCGAATATGGGCGAAGCCATATGCATGCGGGTCATCTTATCAAGACCCCCGCCGCCCTTCTTGCGCCCCGGAGCAAACGTAATTACAGGCAGGTTCAGTAACCTCATCTCATCAGCCAAAGGTGTACCAGTCGCCTTGGCCTCAATCAACATCATGTCAGGTTCCCAATACTCATTCTCTTCCTGTGCAATCTGCTTCAACTCAGGAAAGTTCCAACGACCACGTTTCGCGTCTAATAGAATCAAATGCTGATCACCGTTGCCATGCGGCTCAAATACACCCCACGTCGTAATAGCAGAAAAGTCAGCCGACTCCTTCTTACTGTATGCCGTGTCATACGACTGAATCACATAATCTAAATTCGGAATGTCCTCTTCTTCCCACTCGTTCCACCACTCCCTCTTAATAACAGCGGTTTCCTCGGACACGGGATTTTGCTGCCACTGTGCATTCCATTTGCCCACGGACAGTGCAGCTTTGACTTTTAGTAACTCGTCCTTTTTCCAGAATTCAGGCCAGAGCGGTTCCCCCGATGGCATGATAGCCGGAAACTCAACCACCTCCCACTGGTCCGACATCGTGTCGTTACCCTGCGCTTGCAGTAACCTGCCCGTAAGATCCTTCTTGGACCACCGTGTCTGAACGATGATAATCGATCCACCCGGCTGCAAACGCTGACGCGGGCCAGATGTGTACCATTCATATGTATGGTCATACGCTGTCGAGGACAGAGCATCTTGCTCCGAGTGCGGATCATCAATGATGAGAAGGTCAGCACCACGACCAGTCATTGCAGCACCCACCCCGGCTGCAAAATATTCCCCGCCTGCGCTGGTCTCCCATCGACCTGCTGCTTGGCTGTCCGGTTTCAGGTCAGTGTCTGGAAAAATCTCGTGGTATATCGGATCTGCAATAAGATCCCTGACCTTACGTCCGAATCTTACAGCAAGTTCCGTGTTCATTGTAGCCTGAATGATTTTTAACTTGGCATTTCTGCCAAGGAACCAGGACGGCATAAGATAAGAAGCAAACTCGGACTTCGAGTGACGAGGTGGCATGTTGACTATCAAACGCTTCAAGTCACCCGATGCTATGCGCTCGAGCTTTTCTGCAATGATTTTGTGATGCCGGCCAACAATGAACCCATCATACACATGATCGACATACGCCATGAAGCTGGTCTGTGCAGCTTCGCGGGTTTCAAGTTTCTTTAACTGCTCTTCTAGCAGCAGCAGTTCACGCAGATCGTGATCGGGAATCGTGTGGAGAGCACCGGACATGCCCGAACGATAATATCTTCCAATGAATTTATCAACCCAACACGACACGACACGACAGCGCCTAGACCCCCGAAATCTAGGGGGTGGGGGGTCCGAGCCATGCCAGCGGAACCAGTAACCCGGCCCAGTAACCCCCGAACCCGCGCTCAAAATGAGCTATCTTTTTTTATTTTATCCCATTTTAGTGCTGGACATTCCCATCTGGGTCGGGATACCTTTCAGGTATCGAAACAGCCAACGACACGGAGGTCACAATGGCAACACAATTTCAGCAGCAGGTCACCGACCTGATCACCACCAACCGCAAGGCCGACAAGGTCAAGCGTTGGCAAGAGCTTGCAACCGCCGCCGCACTGATCAAGGCAGAGATCGACGCACTGAAGACCGGCATCCTCGAGGACAACGACCAGCGGTTCATGATCGTCGAAGACACCGTCCGCGAGTCAGCCCCATCCAAGGCCGACTACATCAAGCTTCACGGTGAAGCGGCCTTCGAGAAGAACAAGAAGGTCACCAACGTCAAGCGCCATGTCAAAGGCATCCGCTAACCAACCGGGGGGCTTCGGCCCCCCACCCAGCCAACGGAGGGAAACAATGGCTATCACTCGCATTCACGTTAACCAGCACGTGATCCGGTCCAACGCCAAGAGCGGCGAACGCTGGCCGGTCTTCACGGTCAAGAACCGGAAGGACAACCACTACGCCAACGCTGTAGAGATCGACGGCCCCTGCCGCCTAGTCTATAGCCCGGACAAGCCCCTGTCCTGCGGCGCCAAGGTCTGGATCGAGCTTGACGATCAGAAGACCCGGGTCACCATCGACCCATAAGACCCCGGGGGGCTTCGGCCCCCCACCCGTCGGGCAGTGTGTGCTGTCCCCTGATGATGGCTGTTAGGCCGAAACGGGTAACCTGACATAACGGAGGTACGATATGTCACTCACACGTACAACACTCGAGCTTGTGATCGAGAACAACAGAGTCGTCGGCATGCAGATCAAAGAGCCGGCCCCCCAGACAATCATCATCGATGATGAGCCGGAGACGGTGACGTTCCGGATGGGCGTTAAGACCAGACAGCGGGCCATCGAGCTTCTGTCCAACGCCCGCGAGGGGTTCACTATCGAGCAGCTAGGCGGGTTCCTTGGGCTGACCGAGAGCAGTGTCCACACGCTGCTGACCGACCTGCGGAACGGCGGGACAGAGATCGAGGTCCAGCCATCACCATACGGTGGTCGTCGTCGGGCTTACCGGATCGCTTAACCACTGCGCGGGGGCTGCGGCCCCCGCCAACCAACGGAGGACAAGATGACACAACGGGACATGATCGAGAGCGCCAAGCGGGCGAAGTTTAGGATCGAGTTCATGGCGATGATGCTACTCGCGGGTCGAAACGACGAAGCAGCAGAGGCGTACGAAGAGGCGCTGCGCGAGTTGGTACAGATCATAGGAGACTAATAACAGAACCCCGGGCTTCGGTTCGGGGTTTTCCCAAAAACCCTGCGGGTTTTTGGGTCTTAGGGCGCAGGTCGCAGGCCCACATATATATGGCGCGGGTCGCAGGTCGCAGGCGCAGGTCTATTATTTATTGGATTAGTTGGGATATTCTGGTATTATTTAGGTGAGCAATATCGCTCAATAACGGAGGTTAATTAAATGAAGTATGCAGATGAAATACAGAAAGTGAATGGGCTGGTCAGTCAAGCCAGACATATGCTCGAGGAAGTCACGTGCGAGATGATGGACGATGGCTTTGCCGATCAGGAAAAGCTGTCCGAACTCGAGGAACGTATTGGCGAACTCGATCACGTCGAGTACCAGCTTGAGAGCATAGCGCCCACCAACTAGACCCTCCGTGCCCGGGCAGGCTGGATACCTGCCCGGGGAACACGGACCAAACGGAGACAGACAGATGATCACACTACATTTCAACGCACCAGACGGAAGCTGGACACGCGAAGCGGAGACTATCGAGCAAGCCCGCTCGATATTCGACAATCACATTGGGTCCGGCGGAGTAATCGGAACGTCTTACGCGGTATCAAAAGACGGTATCGTGACATGCTACGCTGACGGCTGCGGCCTGACAGACCTGACGGAGGCATCCGAATGAGATTCAACGAATGGTACAACACGTGCGATCAGATCGTGTTGCGGAAGCTGGGTGTAGGCGTCGAGGATTTACCTGATGCTACCTGGCGCGATTACTACGAGGATGGTCTGACGCCACATGAGGCTATCGAGTGCGCTAAAGAAGATGCATGGGATGACTACCTAGTGCCTGGCATCCTGTAACCGGTCCCTCCGGAGACTAGGGCCACCATTCGGTGGCCCTAGTTTTTTATGCGCCACATACATATGGCGCGGGCCGCAGGTCGCAGGCCGCAGGCCATTGATATATAGACGCGGGCCGCAGGTCGCAGGATTATTTTATTTGATTAAGTGGGATTAT